>Ga0160467_100019_pt1 | contig 324781 bp, 309 predicted proteins | sample HID1972I_E11MG_FD_108221 | JGI IMG/M metagenome (GOLD analysis project Ga0160467, IMG submission 108221) | Enriched pill bug-associated microbial communities from UW Madison campus, WI, USA - HID1972I_E11 MG | ecosystem: Host-associated > Arthropoda: Insects > Digestive system > Unclassified ...
ATGAACCACTTAGAAACAAAAAGCAAGAACTATTTTCACTTTCTACTTCTTCATGATCGGCTTTTCGTTTCCTTATCGACCATCGCCTGAGCAACCGCCAAAAACAAAAAACCACTCATAACCACTCGCCACACCTTCTGCGACTTCCCCACCCAAAACATACCGAAGTACATTCACAACGCTTTGATTTACCTAAAGAATTTGCCGCTCATGCGGTACCCTTCCTGGGGTGTCCTGCGTTGTTTGTTAAGCAGGAAAGATCGAAACTATAGCAAGCCAGTTGACCCTTGGCAAGCCTAATTCTCAAAATACTTTTGTCGCACAACCGTTTTAAGATCCGTAATTACCCTAAGCGCATGATTTGATTCAGATTCACCTTTTTACAACCATTTTTATTCTTTTTAACCCCGCTCGACTCTCGTGCGTTTTTTGCTGCAAAAATGCAACATCGACCTCACTTGAGCACACGAGACGCATGCGCTTTTGTATGCTTATTTCTAAAAATTGAGGCAAATGTGTTCCGGCCAGCACGCTATCTGACAATGATGACGCTCGCGAGTGTGTGATTTAGCCCAAAAACGACGGTTTTTAAGCTAACGCCACCAGAACGCAAGCGCTTTATGCCGACACGCCTGGAAAATGACCCGTTCGGCTTTGATTTGGTTGATCAGCAGGCCATACACTTGACCATCTCACCGGATATAGCCGTCTAATATATAGCCGTCTAATACTAAGGCTCCACTCACAGGACAACTTCACAGGCAGCCAATAGCCAACGGGCTGCGAGAATCCCGCGAAAGGGACTTGTCGTCGTTGTGTTCTTTATATTCAACTATTTATAGACGTCGATATATAAACATCCTTCCATAAAGATTCTATATATAGAGACGTAACGTAAAGATCTTATATATAGAGAGACATAGCGACCCTTATATAGAAGCTATAGAAGATGCCCCTGATTTAACAGTCCCTGATGAGTCGTCCCAAATAGGGAGCATATAAACAAGGGATAGATATTACAAGGAAACAAGGGATAGATATTACAAGGGGAGTTTCACCAAACATTAGCCGTGGCGCATCTCCTCACCGCGCAATCCCCACCCAAGCAGGTTCCCACGAACGTTCCTCTGCATCGCTATATATAGGCATGTCCCTGGCTGACTTGCTCTCTATATAAGAGAGGCCAGCCAGATGTATTAGACAGGTCACACCTAACGCAGGTGCATGACACGCAGGTGTGCCCTGTCCCTGGGCTGCGAACCTGGGCCTGCGTCTTGCTCCCTACCCCCGCCCCCACCCCCGCACTGGATTGTCACAACACGCCTTCCGGCATCCATTGCCTGTCACGTGCATTGTTCCCCCGCGGGCTATAATTACCCCCATGAATATTCGATTTCTGGAAACTTTCGTTTTGCTGGCTGAAATGCGCAACTTCCGTATGACCGCGGAACGTTTGCATACCACGCAGGCAGCTATCTCCAGTCGTATTGCTTCTCTGGAACAGGAACTCGGCGTGCGCCTGTTCGACCGCAACGCCCGCGAAGTGTCTCTGACGCCCGACGGCAGCAAAGCCCTTGTTCATGCCGAGCGCATGGTCAAGCTGTTGCGCGACATGAAGGAAGACATGCTGGATAAACATGCTTATGCCGGCGTCATTCGTATCGGCGTGATTGAATCCATTGTGCACAGCTGGTTTCCCGAGTTTCTGGCCCGTCTTCATGAAAGCTACCCGCGCCTGCGAATTGAAATTGCCAGCGACACCACCACCCATTTGACCGAACAGCTCAATAAAGGGGGTCTGGATCTCGTATTACAAGGCAACGCGATCCATGTTTCGCAGGTCGATGCCATTGCCCTGGGTCAATTACCCATGCGCTGGGTAGCCAGCCCGAAACTGGAAATCGGCAATGACGTACTCAGCCTGGCAGATCTGGCCGCTTTCCCCATCGTAAGCTTTGCGCGTGAATCCGAGCCCTACGCCGCCATTGAAAGAATGTTTGCTACTGCGGGAGATATATCCCTGCATCTGAACGGTATTTCTTCGGTGGCTACCATGATCAGGCTGGTACGGGACGGTTTCGGCGTCGCTGCCCTGCCGCCGGCAATTATCCAGCAGGAGTTGAATGCGCAAACATTACAACTGCTGCGAGCAGATACCGTCTTGCCGCCGCTTGAGTTGCAGGCCGCATTCCGTCACAACCAGGACAACCCGTTGGCCGAGACCATCGGCCTGATTGCTCAGGATGTCGCCATCGCATTTGCCACCAATCGAGGCCAGAGCATCGCCTGCGCGCCGCTGCAAACCTGAAGGCCGCCATCATATCCTCGTAGACCAGGCCCAAGGCATCACGCGTGATCTGCCGTGCCTGCATTCTGGCCTAGTATTTACCCTAGGATCAAATTCTGACCCTGCAGCCAGATCATTTGTTTCCGGCGCTTAAAACTCGACTAAATATCATCATAACCACATGATATGTATATCTATTTTGCGAAACCCGCAACTTGACGCAGGACACCAATAAGATTTTGCAATCACTACTCCGTATATTTTCTTGTTGGACAGTCAAAAACGCGCTACCTACACTGCCCACATATAAGACCTGACACAACATCACGTTGCGCCACGTTGGCTGCAACAAGCAGTCTTATTCCCGGCCACGCCCATGTAGAGGGCATCATCCCCGGCCACATTCTACCCACCGCTGACCGGCTCCTGACGCCGGCCGGCCCTATTCAACACGCAACAGTAGTTGGAAAACACGATGAATAAATCAAGCACTGCGACCAGCCCTAGCCTGGGCACCGACGCGAACGAACTGAAGGCAACCTATATCAAAATTGCCTGGCGATTGATCCCTTTTCTGGTCTTTCTATTCATTCTGGCCTGGCTGGACCGCGTTAACGTCGGTTTTGCCAAACTGCACATGCTGCAGGACCTGCAATTTAGCGAAGCCGTGTACGGGCTTGGTGCCGGGATCTTTTTTATTGGCTATTTCCTTTTCGAAGTTCCCAGCAATCTGTTGCTGGAAAAAATCGGCGCCCGCAAAACGCTGGCCCGCATCACCATATTGTGGGGGGCCGCTTCCATCGGTATGGCCTATGTCACCACCCCCACGCAGTTCTACATCATGCGCTTTCTGCTTGGCGTATTTGAAGCCGGGTTCTTCCCGGGCGTAGTGCTTTATCTCACCTATTGGTTTCCGGCGGAATACCGGGCGCGTGTCAACGGGCTGTTCATGACCTCGTTCGCGCTCGCCGGTGTGGTCGGCGGCCCGTTGGCCGGCCTGATTCTGAACGGTATGCAGGGTGTGGGACACCTGGCCAACTGGCAGTGGCTGTTCATTATTGAAGGCATTCCCTCTGTTATTGCGGGGCTGTTCGTGCTTAAGTACCTGCCGGAAAAACCCGTGAACGCCAAATGGCTCACACCACAGGAGCAACAGGCGGTGACGCGGGCCCTGGAGCTTGAAAACAGCCAGACAGGCAATAAGCATCTGTCTTTCAAAGATGCCTATCGCAACTATGGCATCTGGCTGTGCGCTGCAGTTTATTTTTGCATTGTCAGCGGCAACGCCACCATCGCATTCTGGAGCCCGTCCATCATTAAAGATATCGGCATCAAAAACGACCTGATGATCGGTGTGCTCTCGGCCATCCCGTTCATTGCCGGAACCATTGCGATGGTCTGGAATGGTGCCCACTCCGACAAAACCGGCGAACGTCGACTGCATTGCGCCATCGCGACCCTGGTCGCATGCGTGGGCCTGATCGCCACAGGTATGCTGCTGCACAATGCCCTGTTCGCACTGATCGCACTGACCGTTGCTTCTATTGGTATTCTGGCCGCCTTTCCTGTGTTCTGGTCTATTCCGTCTGCTTTCCTTGCTGGCACCGCTGCAGCTGGCGGTATTGCACTGATCAACTCCATTGGCAATCTGGCCGGATTCGTCGCGCCATACATGATTGGTTCGTTGAAAACCAGCACGGGCTCGCTGTCTTCCGGACTGTATTTCGTCGCAGCGCTGGAAATACTGGCCTCGATTCTGGTTGTCCTGTTCATCAAAAAGCGCTGACCCAGCGCCCCCATCATTTCACAAGCATGTGTGACGCATCACGCATGCTTGTTCCACCATCTGTTTATCAAGAGTATTGCCATGAAACTTGAATTCTCACTTACCCAAGACCCATCAACAACCGTTGTTGCAAATATTGACTCCCTGATCATTGCAGGCTGGGCCGGACGCGACATCAAAGCCATAGAACACCATATAGAAGAGCTGGCCGCCATTGGCGTGCCCCGCCCCAGCACGGTGCCGCTGTATTACAGGGTTGCCAACAACCAATTGACCCAGGCAAGCCACATTCAGGCGCTGGGAACCGAGTCGTCCGGCGAAGTCGAAGTCTTCGTATTCACCGTGGATGGCACCATGTACGTCAGCCTGGCCTCAGACCATACTGACCGTAAACTGGAAGCTTATGGCGTGGCCGAATCCAAGCAGGCTTGCGTCAAACCGGTAGCGACAGAGGCCTGGCGCTTTGACGAGGTGACTGAACACTGGGACCAATTGGTCATCCGCTCCTGGATCGAGGAAGAAGGCAAAAAAGTACTGTATCAGGAAGGCACCCTGGACAGCCTGCGTTTGCCACAGGAACTGATCAAAGGCTATACCGGCAACCAGAGTGCACTGCCCGAAGGACACGGCATGATTTGCGGGACGGTCGGCGCGATTGGCGGCATCCGTCCATCCAATACATTTGTGATGGAGCTGCACGATCCGGTCAAGAACCGCAGCCTGCAACACACATACCATGTCGACACCCTGCCTGTGGTGGCCTGATAATCCTCACCAGCAATTTTCTATCCACTAATTTTATTTGTCGTTAATGGTTGTCCAATGAACTCTTCTGCATTTCCCAGTCTGAGCTGTCTGTCGCAGGCGCTCGATGACGGCTCAATCTCTTCGGTCCAGCTGACACAACAGGCCCTGGCGCGCGCAACCAGCGGCGAAGGCCCCAAGGTCTATACCCAGGTCTTCGACGAGCAGGCGCTGGCCGCAGCACAGGCGGCCGACACCCTGCGCCAGGCGGGTATGCGGCGCTCTGCGGTCGACGGTCTGCCCATATCAGTCAAGGATCTGTTTGATATCAAAGGCAAGCCTACACGGGCCGGCTCGGTCGTATTAAATGATGCGCCCGCCGCTTCGGATAATGCCAAGGTCGTACAGCGGTTGATCAACGCCGGCGCCATCATTATCGGCACGACAAATATGACCGAATTTGCCTACTCCGGCCTGGGCGTGAACCCTCATTACGGCACGCCCCGCAACCCGTGGGAACGCACAATCGGCGAAGGACGCATTCCGGGTGGCTCATCTTCCGGCGCCGCGGTATCGGTCACAGACGGGATGGCGGTGGCCGCCATCGGTTCGGATACCGGTGGCTCTGTACGCATCCCCTCTGCCTTGTGCGGGCTGACCGGCTTCAAACCAACTGCAAGCCGGGTGCCACAAGAAGGTGTATTGCCGCTGTCCACGACCCTGGATTCCATCGGCCCGCTGGCTGCCAGCGTAGCGTGTTGCGCCTTGTTGGACGCCCTTATGACAGGCGCAAATCACACACCGATTGTGCCCAAGCCCATCAAGGGCCTGCGTCTGCTGTTTCCCAGCAACGCCGTACTGGACGGCGCTGACGATCATGTCGCGGCAAGATACGCCCACGTACTGTCGCAACTGTCGGCTGCCGGAGCCATTATTGTGGAACAGGCCGTGCCGCCATTTGACCAGTTGCCCGGCATCAACGCTCAGGGTGGTTTCATTGCTGCCGAGGCCTGGGCATGGCATCGCCAGCTGATCGCGGACAAGGCTGACGCTTACGATCCAAGAGTGGTCTCGCGCATGTTGCGCGGCCAGCAGATCAGCGCTGCCGATTATATCGACCTGCTGCACCGCCGCGCGCGGTGGATACAGCAAGTAAAAATGCAATTGGCGGACTATGACGCCATGATCATGCCTACCGTGCCGGTTATCGCACCTACGATTGCCGAACTGCGGGATGAAGAGGTTTATCACAAAACCAATTTGCTGCTTTTGCGCAATCCCACCTTCATCAACTTCCTGGATGGGTGCGCAGTATCTTTACCCTGCCATGCCCCGGGGACTGCGCCCGTGGGCGTTAGCATAGCCGCTGCAGGCGGACAGGATCGCACTGTCCTGGCAATCGCCAAAGCGGTGGAAACCTTGCTGCACAGCCAGGGTTGACAGGTCGGCAATAGCATCGCAAACTTTATCTATTGCCGACCAGCAAAAACAAGCCAGGTCATCCGTCACCGGAGCTGTGAACATGCACCATACCACCCTTCCCGCCCGTACTGTTCGATGGAAAAGCTGGGACAATACCGGCCTGGAACATTTCTGTCTGCATATGAATGCCGACACGATCCAGGGCGAGGGAGTCGTGATCGGCGCAAGAGGCGGCACACCCTACGGCCTGCACTACCGTGTCACGACTGATATGCAATGGCGCACCCGCGAAGTGTGGGTTCGCATGGCCAGCGGCGTTTACTTGCATGTTTTTTCCGACAGCCAGGGCCACTGGACTGATGACAAGGGTGATACGATGCCTAATCTGGACGGCTGCCAGGATGTCGATATTGCGGCCACGCCCTTTACCAATACCCTGCCGATACGGCGGCTTGCCATGAGCGTAGGAAACACCGTTGAACTGAGTATGGCCTACGTGCCCTTGCCGTCCCTGCAGATGTGCCCCGATGGGCAACGTTACACCCGTATTGCCGACCACCGTTTTCTGTACGAAAGCGGCGACCGGGATTTTTCTGCCAAGCTGGAGGTAGACGCGGATGGGCTTGTGATGGATTATCCGGGGCTGTTCCGGCGGCTGGAATGAACTCGTCGTCTGTTGAGTCATCCTTGGTGCCACTCTGCCAGGCAACGTGGCCACTAGTGTCGTCAGGTATGTTTGAGCGTGACCTTAAAGGTCTCGCAGGATTTGGGCACGCTGATCGAGCGCATGCTGTAGCGCATGGTGTCGCTCGACTCGACAGTCACTTCGCACGATTGTGCCCAGCAAAGAAGCGGACTGGCCGAAAGCAGCACGGCAAATACAAATCGGGATTTCATTCGTGTCTCCTTAAGTAGCATGAAGACATTTTTACACCCGGATGCGCTGCTCAATATCAAAAAACGGCAGCACATGCCCAAGACCACAGCGTTACCGCAACAGGCTACATCAACATCAGGCCAGCCAGCCGCCGCTACGCGTTGCCCATCCGCTGGCAGGCTGCGCCACCTGACCTCGGTAAGTTACACCAGGAGCGCGCCGCTTTCCTTTATTTTTCCCAGGGCAAAACTGGATCTCATATCCACCACTGACGGGTGCTGCATAAGTACGTTCATGGCAAATGCAGAAAACGCGGCCAGATCCTGCACCTGCACGCGCAGCAGGTAATCCATATCACCCGACATGGAATGGCACTCGACCACTTCCGGCCACAGCTGGACATCACGATTGAAATCCTGCATGGGGGCATGGCTGGAGCCACTGTGTTTGTTGAGCCGGATAGAGACAAACGCAATCAGGCCGCGCCCGATTCTGTCGGCGTCGACGCGCGCGGCGTATCCTTTGATATAGCCCTCTTCTTCCAGGCGCTTTACCCGGCGCAGACAGGGGCTTGGGGAGAGCGCTATTTTATCGGCCAGGTCCTGGTTGCTTAGCCGGCCATTTTTCTGCAGAAGGTTAAGAATTTGCCGGTCTGTTTTATCTAGTGTATTTAGTGACATAATCTTTCCTAAAAATAACGAAAAATAAAATAATAATGCAAGATAACTGAATTTTGCAGCATTTTTTGCAATCGCCTGCCTCGCCTTTTTGCTTAGAATAGACGTTTCTCAGAACAAAAAACTTCAGGAGCAATGCTATGTCTACAACAACGTTTACCCCTTGGGATAACCCGATGGGCACAAATGGCTTTGAATTTGTTGAATATACAGCACCCGACCCCGTTGCACTCGGAAAAGTATTTGAAACATTGGGTTTTAAAGCCATCGCCCGCCACCGTCACAAGGACGTGACGCTGTACCGCCAGGGAGAAATCAATTTTCTGATCAATGCCGAAAAAGACTCTTTTGCCCAGCGCTTTGCCCGTCTGCATGGCCCTTCCATCTGCGCCATTGCATTCCGGGTCGATGACGCCACCAAGGCGTACCAGCGCGCGCTCGAGCTGGGTGCCTGGGGCTTTGACTCCGGCAGCGGCCCGATGGAGCTGAATATCCCGGCCATCAAAGGTATCGGAGACTCACTGATCTATCTGGTAGACCGCTGGAAAGGCAAAAATGGTACGGGCGGTATCGGAGACATCAGTATTTATGATGTGGATTTTGTCGCCATCGACCCGTCCACTGCCGAAGAAGACATGAACTACAAGGGTGCCGGGCTGGAAATTATAGACCACCTGACCCACAACGTTCACAAGGGCCGCATGGCCGAGTGGGCCGAGTTCTATGAGCGTCTGTTCAACTTTCGCGAAGTGCGCTACTTTGACATCGAAGGCAAGGTTACGGGAGTCAAGTCCAAGGCCATGACATCGCCTTGCGGCAAGATCCGTATCCCGATCAACGAAGAAGGCACGGAAGAAAAAGGACAGATTCAAGAATATCTTGATATGTATCGCGGTGAAGGAATCCAGCATATTGCCCTGGGCACCAGCACCATTTATGACACCATCGAAAACCTGCGCACGCGCCAGCTGCGTTTTCTGGATACCCCCGACACTTATTACGAGTTGCTGGATACCCGGCTGCCCGATCACGGCGAAGATATCGATCGCCTGAAGAAAAATCGCATTCTGCTCGATGGCGGACCAAACAACGACCTGCTGCTGCAAATCTTTACCGAAAACCAGATCGGCCCGATTTTCTTCGAAATCATTCAGCGCAAGGGCAACGAAGGGTTCGGTGAAGGCAACTTCAAGGCGCTGTTCGAATCCATAGAACTGGACCAGATGCGCCGCGGCGTCGTGCGTGCCGTTGAATAAGATGTCGTTGAATAAGATATCGGTGGCTAAGTACCGTTGCGTTGACTAAGTACCGTTTTCTACTGCCCGGTACTGCTGTGTGGTTCACTGCTGCACCGCTGCCATCTCGCCGTAGCCCATTGCCGGAACAAGAACGAGCGGATTGCTTAAGCGTTTCCCTTATCGGGCAAGTAGCCGGCAAGCAGCCTTAAAGCAAATGCGCGTCGTATCCGCCTAAAACCACCCCTACCGCTGTTTTCTGCCAACGTGCACAAGACAGCGGTTTTTATTTGCCCGAAATTCACGCTACGGCAGATTTCTATATGACATATCGCATCCCGGCCCGATCACTGATCGGTCAAGTCCGGCCATGACCAAATGCCATGCCCCTAACTTTTGAGTTTGTCTGAATAACGTTTTTTGAATTTCTCCACTTTGGGTGAAATCACAAATGCGCAATAAGATTGGTTCGGATGCTGAATGAAATAATCGTCGTGATAGCTTTCTGCCGGCCAGAATTGCGCAGCCGGCAGCAGTTTGGTCACGATGGGGTCGGCAAAATCAGCCTGCCGGGCCGCGATAACCTGCGTTGCTATTTGTTTTTGTTCGTCAGACTGCCAGAAAATGGCAGAAGCGTACTGCGGGCCCACGTCATTACCCTGACGGTCGGGCGTGGTTGGGTCGTGTGTGTCAAAGAAAATGTCGAGCAGGTCCTGGTAAGCGATGACGGCAGGATCAAATTCAATCCGCACCACTTCTATGTGACCGGTGTCCTTGCCGCAGACCTGTTCGTAACTTGGATTCTGCACATGACCACCGCAATAGCCCGATTGCACCGAAAGTACCCCCTGCAATTGCTGGAACACTGCCTCTGAACACCAGAAGCAGCCGCTGCCCAATACCGCGATTTCAGTTTGATTTGTCAAAATACTCACCTTCAAAAAAGCCGTCCGTCAGGTCTGTGCCCTGCCGGTATGGTAGCGGTCAACACAGGACACATGTCCGACGTTCACCCCGAAAAACGCTTAAACAGCCCGCAAGACCTTTCCAACTGCCCTATCCCGTCTGCATATCCGCTCCTGGAACAACCGGTGAATACCGCGATCGCGCCCAGGGGACCAATCACTATTTTGCCGGGCTGGCCAGCGACAGAATCCAGGTGGCCAGTGCCGTAGCCTCTTCTTCGGTTACCTGCGGCTGCGCCGGCATGGGCACGGCCCCCCAGCGACCGCGACCGCCCTTGCGAATGCTGTTTGCCAGATAATTGACCATGGGTTGCCCGCCTGCCACGTAGCGCTCGGCCACAGCCGCAAATGGCGGACCCACGCGGGTTTTATCGATCTGGTGGCAACCCATGCAGATATTATCCTTTGCCAACTGCGGTCCGTCAGTCAACGTTTGCGCCCTGGCATAGGTTATGTTGAATGCAATAATTGCCAAGCAGGCGACAATCTGTTTTCCTGACACTACGGTAACCTTTTAAATTTTAGCAATTAACTTGCGTTTATTTTACCCGACCACGCACAAAGCGTTGGCCGCACCTTTATACTTTCCATTTCATTGTCGCATTTTGGTTCTTATGATCGCATATCCACAATTTAATCCGATTGCACTTGAAATCGGTCCGCTCAAAATCCATTGGTACGGCCTGATGTATGTGGCGGCGTTCGCCCTCCTCTGGATGCTCGGCAAGTATCGGATCAAAAAAGGAATGGTACGACTTACTGTCTCCGAATTCGAAGATCTGATCTTCTACGGGGTCATGGGTGTGGTGGTGGGCGGACGCCTAGGTTACGTTCTGTTTTACCAGCCCGCCTATTATTTTGCCAATCCACTGCATATCTTCGCTATCTGGGATGGCGGCATGTCGTTTCATGGCGGACTGATTGGCGTGCTGGTTGTGCTGTATCTTTATGCGCGCAAAAAAGGCATGACATTTTTCGAAGTTGCAGATTTCATCGCCCCGCTGGTGCCGCTGGGTCTGGCCATGGGCCGCATCGGCAATTTCATTAACGGCGAACTGTGGGGACGACCTTCAGATCTGCCCTGGGCCATGATATTTCCCCAAGGCGGGCCGATAGCGCGTCACCCCTCACAACTTTATGAAATGCTGGCCGAAGGGGTGATCCTGTTTGCAGTCGTGTGGATATTTTCGTCCAAGAAGCGCTGGGTAGGGCAAACCAGTGGCGTATTCATGATCGGTTATGGCCTGGCCCGGTTCCTGGTGGAATATACGCGTGAACCGGACAGTTTCCTGGGTACGCTGAGTCTGGGACTGTCCATGGGGCAGTGGCTGTCACTGCCCATGATCGTAGTGGGTATCGCGATCTTTATTTGGGCAACAAAAAGATCTCTCCCTCCATCGACAGTGTGACTGTTTCCTTGCCGGCCTCAATTGCGGGGCCGGCCTTGGCGGCACTCATTGCCATCATGCGTGGCTGGTAGCTTTCGGGCTGCCCCACATCGCCCAGACGCAATGACTTGATACGATAGCCACCAAATTCCAGTGCGGCCACTGCGTCCTGTGCACGGGTTTTGAAGGCCTTCGTGGTCGCCGCTAGCAAGCGCTTTTCAATGGTCTCGCGTGCTTCGCGAGACAGGGAAAACCGGATGCCGTCCAATGCCATGTCCTCGTCAACATCTGCCGCAAACTGGCTGGCCTTTTCCATATTTTTGGACGTAATGAGCAATTCGCCGCGCGCAACCCAGATACCGCCGGCATCGTCCGCTTTACCGTCATCTTTGGCATCGGCTGTTCGGGTGCCTGCCGCGGCAGGCTGGACGGGTCGATTATTATCACGTTCAAACCATACCTGATAGGAACCGGTGCGAACTTCCAGGTCCTTGTCTGACTTGGCTTTATCACGAACCTTATTCATGGCTTCATTGACACTGCGTGACAGATCGACCTGATTGTCACCCCGCAATTCACGAGTCAGCGTCAGGGTGACGGTGTCCTGAGCCACCGTCTCGGATGCAGAGGCGCTCAGCGCCAGCGTCGGCTCTGTTGACTGTGCGGTAGCCGAGTTCGTGGCCGGCTGGGCACGTACCGCAGTAGCGGGAACGGCCATGGCGCCCAATGCGAACATGGCGATCAAAGTGGCTTTGGATAAAAACGCATGGGAAAAGGTACGCGGCATAGATGACTCCGAAAAAAAAACGAGCCATGACAGCTCGTTTTGTAGGAATAATGGCCCCGCTTGTATCGTCTAGGCTGGCACCTCGAACCTTTCAGTTCAAAGTTGGTTACCTTCAACAGAGCGTCGGGTTCATCTGACTAGAGACGATCACACCAACTCTGTAATCCGGCGACCGTTGCCATAAGCATAGGTAAGAGATGTATAGCCAAGTCACGAATACAGCAGGGACAAACTGGTAGGTTTAACTGTACAGAAAAATCACTATAAGTTAAACCCTAAATTCTTTAAAGTTTTTTCAGATCGTTAAGGCCGGAATCCAGCAATGTATTGAGTTCTTCTATTTTACTCTTGAATTGCCCATATTGCATGCCGCCGAAGCCTTCATCGGCAGATTTAACGGAAAGCAGATCCGAAGCCATCTGAATGCAGGCCATTACGGCGATACGTTCGTTGCTGGCAGAGGTCATGCCGCCCGAACCCTTGATTTTCAACATGAGCTGATCGGCCAGCTTGACTGCAGACAGCAACTTTTGCTTTTCTTCAGGATTACATGCCAGGGAAAAATCGCGCCCCAAAATAGAGACATCTATGCGTTCCATTAGTTTACTCCTTCTGACGCATTGCCCGGCAGATTGGCCAGTACGCGTTCCACTTTCTCACGCGCCGTTCTGGCACTTTCCTTCAGGGCATTGGCCTCGTTCTTGGCGGCCGCCAGTTGCTGCTTGACGCTTTGCAGTTCGGCTGTAGTGCCTTCAAGTGTCTGGCGCAACTGCACGTTCTCGGTCTGGGCCTGTTCCCGGATACCATTGACTTCGGTCTCGTGATTGGCCAGACGTTCGCTGATAGACTTGAACTGGCCTTCCCGCTCTTGCAGCAGACTTTGCAGCTCTGCCCGTCCGCCTTCAGCCTGTTTGAGTCTGGTCGTCAGGGATTCCCGTTCGGAAGCAAGCTGTTTCGTAAGCTGAACCAGCTGCCCGATGCGGACAGCAACTTGATCTAAATCCTGAAGCATAGTGGTATCACGTTCTCAAAATATGCGGGCACGCTTACGATGCAGTGCACACGGATTTAATTAAATGAGATTGAATTTTACCTGTTCTGAGCCATATTTCCAAAAAATAGACACAAACAGGTACTATTTACGTTCTATTACCATTCACTTCCAATTTGTTCAGGTGTATACATGGCTTCAATTACAGACAAACAGTACGACCCGGTTCCGGCAAAAAAAGTCGCCTTTATTGGTTTAGGGGTAATGGGCTTTCCGATGGCCGGGCATCTGGCCCGTGCTGGCCACGATGTCACCGTGTACAACCGTACTGCCAGCAAAAGTGCAGACTGGGTCAGCGAATTCGGCGGCAACAGCGCCCCTACTCCGGCCAAGGCCGCCGAAGGTGCCGAGATTGTTTTTTGCTGCGTGGGCAATGATAACGACCTGCGCAGCGTCACCACCGCTGCCGATGGCGCCTTCCATGGCATGCAGCCAAACGCTGTCTTTGTCGATCACACTACGGCTTCGGCCGATGTGGCTCGCGAACTGGCGGCTGCCGCCCGGCAAGGTAAATTCAGTTTTATTGATGCGCCGGTCTCTGGCGGTCAGGCCGGCGCCGTAGGAGGCGTACTCACCGTCATGTGCGGTGGCGAGCCCGAGGTTTTTGAAAAAATCAAACCCGTAGCCGGTCATTTCGCGCGAGCAGTCACCCTGTTAGGTGAACATGGCGCCGGCCAGCTGGCCAAGATGGTCAACCAGATTTGCATTGCCGGACTGGTGCAGGGGCTATCCGAAGCTATTGCCTTCGGATTGCGCGCTAATCTGGATATGAATGCCGTACTGGACGTCATCAGCAAGGGTGCCGCCCAGAGCTGGCAAATGGAGAACCGTGGCAAAACCATGGTGCAGGGCAAATTCGACTTTGGTTTCGCCGTCGACTGGATGCGCAAGGATCTGGGACTGGTGCTGGATGAGGCTAAACGCAACGGTGCGCTGCTGCCGGTCACTGCCGTGGTGGACCAGTTCTACGCCGAAGTCCAGCAAAATGGCGGCCAGCGCTGGGATACCTCCAGCCTGATCACCCGACTGACACCGCATAAATAACACAAGTAACATTGCATAAATAACGGCACGTCCACCTGCCCTGAGCCGGCCACAAGGCCCCGGCACAGGGCCAGCGCAGCCAGTGTTGTGATTTAAATACTGAGCGGGCTGCGCCTTGTGGCGGGATAAATAACAACACCCGGTCGCGCCTGGCATCAGGTCAGCACTGCGCGCGTCCTCCCATTGCCCTGATCTGTCTTGCGTTGCCTTGCTTGTACCCGGCAAAATTAACGGGTAGCGTCTAAAGCAGCTATCGGGTTACCGGTAGCGCCTTGGCGCGATGCGCCTGCGTGTTGCCCTCGGATGTGTGCACACGGCCATTGCGCCCGTGCCGCCCCGCCTGCTTTTGCGCCGGCCCCTGCGCTGCGCGCTGGCCATGACCGGCTTCAAAATTGCGTTTGGCGCCTGGCTTGGCATTCTGGCGGCCCGCCATCACAGGCTTGCCCCCTTTGGGCAACTCACTATTGGCGGCAGACGTGTCAGCGCCCGCCGGATTGACGGCTTGACTTTTCCTGCCGGCGGCGGCGTCTTTTACGTGCGCGTTTTTGCGCGGCACTGAGCCTGCGCCGTTACGCTGACGCAAAAAACGCGACTCTCCGTGTCGACGAAACAAGATATCCGACAACTCTTGAAGCGCACGGTGATAGACATCCCGTTTGAATTCAATGACCACATCCAGCGGTACCCAGTACGTATGCCAGCGCCAGGCGTCAAATTCCGGATGATGCGTTGCCCGCAGGCTGACGTCGGCGTCCTTGCCCACCAGGCGCAACAGGAACCAGATCTGTTTCTGTCCCTTATAATGCCCGCGTGAGTCCCGTCTGACAAAATTATCAGGTACGTTGTAGCGTAACCAGTCTCGTGTTCGACCTAATATTCGTACATGCTCGGGTTTAAGACCCACTTCCTCCTGAAGCTCTCGATACATGGCCTGAACAGGCGTTTCGCCATATTTGATACCACCTTGCGGAAACTGCCAGGAATGTTCTCGAATTCTTTTACCCCAAAAGACCTCATTCTTCTGGTTTACGAGGATAATACCAACATTAGGACGGTAGCCTTCGCGATCAAGCATGCGGCCACTCCCATTTTTAAATACAATTGTCTTTGATTATACGTATCAATTGAACCGGTAGCCATGTTAGCCTCAAAATTTCATCTAAATACTTTAAAAGAAGCCCCTGCAGAAGCAGAAATCATCAGTCATCAGCTCATGACACGTGCCGGCATGATCCGCAAGCACGCCGGTGGTATCTACACTTATATGCCGCTGGCCCTCAAAACCCTGCGCAAGGTCGAGAACATCGTGCGGGAAGAAATGAACCGGGCGGGCGCGATCGAACTGCTCATGCCGGTGGTTCAACCCGCCGAGCTCTGGATGGAGTCCGGCCGCTGGGTGCAATATGGCGCCGAACTGCTGCGCATCAAGGACCGCCACCAGCGCGATTTCGTGCTTCAGCCCACCTCCGAGGAAGTGGTCACCGACATCGCCCGCAATGAAATTCACAGCTGGCGTCAGTTGCCCGTGAATTTCTACCACATTCAGACCAAATTCCGCGACGAACGTCGCCCCCGCTTCGGTCTGATGCGCGGACGCGAATTCACCATGAAAGACGCCTATTCGTTCGACCGCGACGAAGTGTCTGCCCAGGCCAGCTACGACGCCATGTACGATGCCTACGTGAAAATCTTTTCGCGCCTTGGCCTCACGTTCCGCGCCGTGGCAGCCGACACCGGTTCCATTGGCGGTGATCGCAGTCATGAATTCCAGGTGATCGCCGACACCGGCGAAGACCTGATCGTCTACAATCCCGACTCCCAGTACGCCGCGAATATCGAACTGGCCGACGCGCCTTGCCTACTTCCCTCGCGTGCGGCCCCCGCCGAAGCGTTGCGGGAAGTGGCCACACCGAACGCCAGTAAATGCGAAATCGTGGCCGAACAGCTGAATGTCAGCCTGGAAAAGACAGTCAAGGCCGTGGTATTTATGACCACACCCAAGGAAGGCGCTGGCCAGTTGTGGCTGCTGATGGTCCGTGGCGATCATGAAGTCAATGAAATCAAAATCGGCAAGCTGCCTGCATTCAAGGAAGGCTACCGCATGGCAACCGAAGAGGAAATCATGGAGCACTTCGGTTCCAAACCCGGATTTCTCGGACCCGTCAAGCCCATCGGGCAAGTGCATCTGCTGGCCGACCGAACCGTTGCGAATATGGCCGATTTCATCTGCGGCGCCAATCGCGAAGGCTATCATTACGCCGGCGTCAACTGGGGACGCGATCTGCCCGAACCCGAAGTGGCCGACCTGCGTAATGTTGTCGAAGGCGATCCGGCCACTGACGGCCCCGGCAAACTGGCCATCCAGCGCGGCATCGAAGTTGGCCATGTCTTCTTTCTGGGTGACAAGTATTCCGAAAAGCTCAAGGCTACGTTCCTGAATGAACAGGGCAAGCCCGAGCCACTGCAAATGGGCTGCTACGGCATCGGTATCAGCCGCATCATGGCTGCCGCCATTGAACAGAACCACGATGCCAAGGGCATCATCTGGCCCCTGGCCATGGCGCCGTTCGAAGCAGTCATCTGCCCGATCGGCTTGAACAAAAGCGAGGCCGTTGCGCAACAGGCCCGCCAACTCTACGAAACCTTGCGCCAGGACGGGATAGACGTCATTCTGGACGATCGCGACGTGCGACCCGGCGTCATGTTTTCTGAATGGGAACTGATAGGTGTTCCAATTCGTATCACGATTGGCGATCGTGGACTGAAAGATGGTATCGTGGAATTACAATCGCGCAGTTGGCCAGAAGGGAAGAAGGTGCCTGTTGCAGAAATGTTAACAAGCATCAAATCCCTTTATAACGAGCTGAAAAACACGTTATGATTTCGTGATTTTCTTGGGTTTTTACACTTTCCGGTTGTGTTGCAAGGTCTGATTTGTTGGAAAATTCTTTTCATTTTCCCGTTCGCGTTTATTACGAAGATACCGACGCGGGTGGTGTGGTGTTTTATGCCAATTACCTGAAGTTCTTCGAACGCGCCCGCACCGAGTGGCTTCGCCATCTCGGGGTCAGTCAGACTGCGCTGGCAGGCAACGACAGGTTGATATTCATCGTTGTCAATACGCAATTGCGCTATCGGTCACCGGCGCGTCTGGATGACCTGCTGGCCATCAACAGCCGGATTACCAAAATGGGCGCCGCGTCCGTCCATTTTGAACAAGTAGCAGAACGCGATGGCATCCGACTGGTGGAAAGCCAGATTCAGGTATGCTGTGTAAATGCGGACACATTTCGTCCTGCTCCCATTCCAATGCCTATCCGACAACTATTTCCTTTCGTGCAGGACTAGATTTTATGCAACCTACCACCCCCGAAGAGATGTCGATTATCTCGCTGATCATCAACGCGAGCTTACCCGTACAAATCATCATGCTGATTCTGGTGATCATCTCGGTTCTATCATGGACCTATATCATCAGCAAGCGAATTGCGCTCAAGCGCGCGCGCAATCAGACACGGGATTTTGAAGATGCATTCTGGAAAGGCGGCGACCTGACCACTCTGCACCAATCCATCGCCCAGAACAGTGAGCAGGAAGGTCCGCTGGCCCGTATTTTTGAAGCGGGCATGGATGAGTTTCTGAAGGCGCGCCGCAACGGCGTCAAGGAAGCCAATGCCCTGCTCGAAGGCCCTAACCGGGCGATGCGCGCGACTTATCAGCGCGAACTGGATGCCATGGATTCCAATCTGAACTTTCTGGCCTCGGCCGGCTCAGTCAGTCCCTACATTGGCCTGCTGGGCACGGTGTGGGGGATCATGCATTCATTCATCGGTCTGTCCGGCACGGCCCAGGCAACGCTGGCAGCGGTTGCGCCCGGCATTGCCGAAGCCCTGATTGCAACGGCCATCGGCCTGTTCGCCGCGATTCCAGCGGTTCTGGCCTATAACCATTTTTCGAATGACATCGACAAAATGGCCAGCCGTTTCGACAGTTTTATTGATGAATTTCTGAATATTTTGCAACGCCAGGTTCGCTAATGGCCAGAATACAAAACCGCCGCGGTCGCGGGCGCCGCATGAAAAACGAGATGAACGTCGTGCCGTATATCGACGTGATGCTTGTGTTGCTGGTCATTTTCATGGTGACCGCTCCCATGATCACGCCCGGCCTCATCAACCTGCCGTCGGTCGGCCAGGCATCTGCCGTGCCGGCCACCCCGGTGGAAATTGAAATGTCCGAGAACGGCGAAGTCAAAGTGCGCCAGCGTACCGCCGGCAAGAACTTTCAAACGATAGACAAAGCCAATATTGTGGAAGAAGTCAAAGCGCTGGTCGAGCCCGACAGCCCGGTCGTGATTGCTGCCGACGGCAAAGTGCCTTACGAAGAAGTCATGAAGGTTATGGACACGCTGCGCGGTAGCGGGCTGACGCGCCTGGGCCTGCTGGTCAACCAGAAATCCACAGACGGCAAAAAGTAAGCCGCCCACACTCATTGTCACCACATCTCAATTTAATGAAGCACTTCGATAATCCTAACGAATTTTATGATGAAGGAGATAATCGCAAAGGCCTGATCGGCGCGATTATCCTTCATGCTTTGTTAGTGATCGCGCTGATCGCCGGGCTGTTCCAGTCCACAGAAGCACCGACCGGCCCAGTGCAGCTTGAATTGTGGACAGAGGGCGAAAACCAGGTGCTGCAACCGCCGGCACAGACGCGCACGCCGGATCCTGCCGAAGAAGACACACAGAACGAAGAAGAGGAAGCAGCCTCGCCACCGCCACCGCCCTCACGGGCCGCTGCGGCAGCCGCTGCAGCTGCGGCGGCGCAACAGGCGCGCGCCCAGCAATCGCAACCTACGGACAGCGAACAGGAAGACCCTGATATCGCGCTGGAAAAGAAACGCAAGGACGAGGCCCGGAAAAAGGCCAAAGAATTAACCGAGGCCAAAGCCCGCGCCCAGGAAGAAGCCAGGGAAGCGGCCAAAGCCCAGGCAGAGGCCAAACGCAAGGCAGAACTGGAAGCCAAGGCTGAGGCGGAAGCACAAGCGAAGGAACAGGCACAGGCCAGGGCCGATGCTCAAGCCAAGGCGGCCGCCCAGGCAAAAGCCCGCGAGCAAGCAAAAGCGAAAGCCGATGCCAAGGCTCGCGCCGAAGCCCAAGCCCGTGAAGAAGCTGAAGCCAAAGAAAAAGCACAAGAAGAAGCGTCTGCCAAGGCAAAAGAAGCCGCAGAGGCAAAAGCCAAGGCGACCGCCGAAGCCAAGGCGAAGGCTGCTGCAAAAGCCAAGGCTGATGCCCGCAAAGCCGCACAGGCCAAGGCAAAAGCCGAGTCCAAAGGCGATGCCCTGCGCGCAGCCATGCGTGGCGACGTCAGCAGCACGGCCGGTATCCGGGGCGGTCAGAGTGATCGCAATCAGGTCGGTGGCGGCGGCGGTAACTCCGGTTACGCACGACGCGTGCAACAGTGCGTGGAGCCACGCCTGCGATTTTCCGGCAATCAGCGCCTGCAGGTGACCTATCGCGTCGACTTCGACAGCAGCTTCACACCAACCGGCGCCAAGATCCTGGTGCGTTCGGGCAATCCGGCATTCGACCGTGCAGTGCAGACAGCCCTCATGGCCTGCAAACCGTTCCCCAAACCCCCTGGCGGCGATTCCTACGTGACCGGCCCGTATCGCTACAACCCGAACTGATGTCAACCGGCACAGCGGGGCCGATCGAAAAAGCGTGAAACAACATTTGCCTGCTCTGCATCGTCAAAGCAGGCTTTATTGATACACTGTCGTTATTACATTCTGTAAGGAGACCGCAGTCATGACTGCCTCAATCAAAAAGGGAAATGCTGCCATTCCCGCCCGTGCTGTGCAGCGTTATATCGGCATCTTGATGACCTGGGCGCTATTTGTTGCCGTCATGTTCTATTCCATTGCCCAGGCCCAGGTAAATGTAGAACTGCGCGGCTCAGGCTCTGCCAATAAGTTCCCTATCGTCGTGGCCAATTTTGAAGGCCCCAATGGTGCGGAAATTGCCAATATCATTCGTGCCGACCTGACCCGTTCCGGCCAATTCGAAGTCAAAAGCACCGGCGACCTGACATTAGGCGCCAACGGTACACCCGATTGGGCGGCGATTTCCCAGGCTGGCGGCACAACCGTTGCTTACGGCACGGTCAACGGCAGCAGCGTCGATTATCGTCTGGCCGATGCAGCCCAGCAGGCTCAACTGGACGCCAAGAACATTTCAGAAGCGCAAATGCGCCGTCTTGCCCATAGGGTAGCCGACGCCATTTACGAAAAAACAACAGGTGTTCGTGGTATTTTTGCAACGCGCATCGCCTACACCACCGGCCGTCAACTCGTTGTCGCTGACGCTGATGGAGAGGGTCGCAAGGTCGTTGCAAGTTCGTCTTCTTCGCTCATTTCTCCGGCATGGTCTCCCGATGGCACGCGCCTGGCTTATGTGAGTTTTGAAGGGGGCAAACCGATAGTTTACGTGCAGAACCTGAGCACCGGCGGACGCACAGTGGCAGCCAACTTCAAGGGCAACAACAGCGCCCCTGCATGGTCTCCGAATGGTAGTCAGCTTGCCGTGGCGCTAAGTCAGGGCGGTATTTCACAGATTTACCTGGTTAGCGCAGGTGGTGGCTCAAGCCAGCAACGCCTGACAAATTCAGCAGAAATCGACACTGAACCGTTCTTTTTCCCTAACGGCAGTGGCATCGTTTTCACCAGTGACCGCGGGGGCAGCGCACAAGTCTATCGCGCCGGTTTGGGAGGGGGTGCAGCCAGCCGTCTGACCTTCAGTGGATCACAAAATGTTTCGCCAAAAATATCACCAGATGGGTCAAAACTGGTATATTCTAGCTTACGAGGTGGGTCATATGTTATTGCTATAAGTAGTCTTGGCTCTGGATCTGATCAGGTACTGACTTCTGGCGGCAATGATCTTTCTCCAAGTTTCGCACCTAACGGAATGCAAGTGCTCTACGCAGCAGGCGGCGGTCTCGGTATCGTCAATGCTGACGGTTCGTTCCAGGCCTCAATACCCTCGTCTGGCAATGTGACTGGTGCGGCTTGGGGGCCGTTTACAAAATAAGTTTATTTTTGACTTTGATAAAGGAAATTACCATGGGTTCTCGCATTGCAAAAACACTTGCCATTGCTAGTTTGGCTGCCACACTGGCAGCGTGTAGCTCTACTCCTGTAGACGGCACTGCTGGAGCTGGAACAGGCACATCCAACGCCGTTATGGATCCATTCAACCCTAACAGCCCATTGGCACAGCAACGCTCTGTTTATTTTGCTTATGACAGCTATGCTGTAGAACAGCAATATCAGCCCGTTGTTCAAATGCACGCTCAATACCTGGCTGCTAACGCCAACCAGCGCGTTCGTATCGAAGGTAACACCGATGCACGCGGCAGCGCCGAGTATAACTTGGCACTGGGTCAGCGTCGTTCTGTTGCAGTTGCCAACCAGCTGACACAACAGGGTGTAAGCCCTAACCAAATCGAAGCAGTCAGCTTCGGTAAAGAGCGTCCAAAAGCAGAAGGTTCTACAGAAGAAGCCTTTGCTGAAAACCGTCGCGCAGACATTAACTATCAGCGTTAATCCTGCTTTGTAGGTTAAGCTCACTGCGCCGCAAACGGTTATGCCGTTGCGGCGTTGCTGTTTTAACGGAGTCCATATGAAATTGAAGAAATCACATTCCCTGCTCATTGCCTCATCTGCCCTAGTACTCAGTCTGAGTGCCAATCAAGCATATGCGTTTGAAGACGAAGATGCTCGGCGTGCCATTCTTGACCTGCGCTCCCAGTTAAGACAAACTCAGCAGAACAACGTCGATCTGAACAATAAAATCAACAATCTGCAACAACAGATCACACAACTGCGCGGCAACATTGAAACGGCCAATCATCAGACTCGCATGGCCCAGCAATCCAGTCAGCAAGCGGCCAATCCCGATGTACCACCATCGCCGCAAGTTGGCGACCCGAACGAACAGCAAAGCTATGACAGCGCCCTTGATCTGTTCCGCCAGGGCAATTACGCGGAAGCCAGCACAGCGCTGAACCGCTTCGCCCAGCAATACCCGAACAGCCCGCTGACACCAAGCGCCCGCTTCTACGAAGGCAGCAGCCGCTACGCCAACAAGGACTTCAATGGTTCCATACAGGGACTGCAAGCCATGGTAGCGGCCTATCCTCGTGACCAGAAAGCCGGGGATGCATTGCTTGTGATTGCCGGCAGTCAGGTAGAATTGAATAACATTGCAGGGGCGAAATCCACCCTGCAACGCGTTGTAAACGAATACCCCAATACCCCGGCTGCCGATACAGCGCGGAACCGCCTGGAGCTGTTCCGCTAAGTTGGGGCCCTGATTCCGTTTTTTACCGAAAGGCATCCGGAAGTCGCAGGATGCTTTTTTTTATTTGATGACGATGCAAAACGAATACCAGCAACATACGCTCACACTGGCCAATGCCGCCATTGCCTACCAGGACGCTGGACAATCACCCACCTGTCTGTTGCTGGTCCACGGCTCACTGTGTGATTTTCGTTTCTGGCGCTGGCAACTGCCGGATTTGTCTGCTGCCGTGCGTGTCATTGCGCCCAGCCTGCCCGGTTATCCGCCAGCTTCACATAGGCTAGCGGACGCTGGCGCGCAATTTTCCATTGACCAGCACACAACGGATCTGTTTGCCTTAATGGACCATTTGGGCATTAATCACTTTGCCGTCCTGGGTCACTCCCGCGGTGGACGCGTCGCAGCTGAAATGGCGTGCCGACGCCCTGATCGCGTGACTCATCTGCTGCTGGCCGACCCCGGGCTGGGGTCCGTACTGCCCGAAGACAGCATGCCCGCGCTGCCCTACCGAGATCTGGCGCTTGCCGCCTATGAACAAGGCAACACCGACAAGGCGCTGGAAATTTTTATTGATGGTGTCAGCGGTGCCGGCACCTGGAAACGCATGGTGTCCTGGTTCAAGGCGATGACCCGCGATCAGGCAGCCACCCTGCCGCTGATCATCCGCGAGCCGCTATACGAATTGAACCCATCACGGGTCAACGAATATGGCATTCCTGTGACACTGATAGGCGGCTCGGACAGCCCACCTCCTTTCCCTGCCATTCTGGACGCGTTGCAACAACAGTTCAGCCATGCGACACGTCATACGTTGACGCCGGCTTCGCATGGCCTGAACCTGGCCCTGCCTCATGCTTTCAACCAGATCATTGTTCAGGAACTCATTCCAAAAACGCCTGCCCAGTAATTGCATGCAATCCCCCGCTCCCAGAATACGCCGTTCCGTCCAGCGAAAAACCAGACAGGCTTTGCGCCTGTCCAAAAAATCTTTACAACTGCTCCTGATGCTTTGCGGAGCAGCACTGGTCGCGCTGGTTTCCATTGGCTTTGCAATGATGGCCGATTACGCGCTGGAGAAAAATCGTGAATGGACCCGCGCCTACCCCTATCTGATCTGGTTGGTCATGCCGCTGGCCTTTGTTTTGTTGCGTTGGTGTGTCATGCGCTATGCCCCTTATTCGGCTGGCAGCGGCATTCCGCAAGTCATCGCCAGCCTGTCATTGCATCGCGACTCGCCAGGCAAACTGCGTCTGGTTTCGCTGGCTCAGGCGATCTGGAAAATTCCGCTCACCTTCCTGGGCCTGTTGGCAGGCGCCTCCATTGGCCGCGAAGGTCCTTCCGTACAAATCGGCGCGGCAGCCATGCTGGCCTGGGGACAATGGTGCCAGAAAATAGGCCTGCCCCTTAAGGGATTCAATACACGGGAGTGGATTGCAGCCGGCGCCGCCGGCGGACTGGCCGCTGCATTCAATGCACCGCTTTCCGGTGTGATTTTTGCCATCGAAGAAATCGGCAAAGGGCTGGACCTGCGTTGGCAACGGCTGATATTGCTGGGGGTGCTGGCAGCAGGTTTTATTGTGGTTGCGCTGACTGGCGACAATCCTTATTTCGGCACCTTTCATTCGTCGCCGCTGCACGAAAACATGCTCTTCTGGGCATTGCTTTGCGCCGCTGTCTGCGGTGTCGCCGGCGGTATTTTTGCGCGCCTGCTAAGCAAAGGACTGGCTGGCTGCGTACCGTCGGCCTTGCGGCATCATGTGCACAATCATCCGTTACGGGTGGCCGCACTGATGGGCCTGGTCGTGGCGTTTCTGGGTTATCTGACAGCAGGCGGCGTGTTCGGCACCAGCTACGATGTGGCTAAAAATGCCCTGATGATGTTGCCGCAGGATTCGGAGCATTTCAGCCTTGCCAAGCTGCTGGCCACCGTAGCCTCGTATTGGGCCGGCATTCCCGGCGGGATTTTTACCCCGGCCTTGACAACCGGCGCCGGCATCGGCGTGCAACTGGCACATTCAGTCAACATGCAGGAGGCTCAAAGCGTATTTGTCCTGATTTGCATGGCGGCTTTTCTTGCAGCGTCTACGCAATCGCCCGTCACCGCCTCTGTCATCGTAATGGAGATGTCTGGCAGCCAGGCCATGCTTTTCTGGATGCTGCTGACCAGCCTGGTTGCCACGGTCGTATCAAAGCAGATCTGTCCGCAAGCGTTTTATCATTATTCTGCCGGACGCTTCCGGCAATTGGCGCTCAGCGAAGATGCGCGGCAGGCCGCCGCGCCTGCCAGAACAGGTTACTGATCGCTGAACTTGCGGGCAGATGGCGACTTCAGCGTACACTGCACCGGTATTTTCTTGCCGGTGCCCAGCTCAAAATTGACCGTGATCTGCTGCCCTGCTTTGAGGTCAGCAGTGGGCTTTTCCAGCATTGCATGATAGGAACCAGGTTTGAACTGCAAGGATTGGCCTGGCTCGATCGTGACGTCTGGCACCATCGCCATGGCTGACATACCATTTTTTTCGGTCGTCTCGTGCAGCATGCTCATGCCGAAAGCATCGGTTTGAATACTTTTGAGCACAACCGGTTCAGACTTGTCCTCGTTGTGCAGCACAAAGAACCCGCCGGACGGCGCAACCTTGGGAAGCAGGCGGATCCAGCAATCATCAACACGCAAATGATCAGAGCCCTTGACGGTGCTCGGCGCGCGCTCTGAGCTGGCGTGCATGTCATGATTGGCCTGATGGCCGCCGTGATCGCTGCCATCGTGATGGGCCAAGGCCACGGAACTGAGTAAAGTTGCGCCCAGTACGGCACCAGTCAGAACTAATTTTTTCATCATTTTTCCATACAAACAAATAAAAAAGGCAATAGTACGCGGGAAAGCACCCATGGCATAGGGCCCCGTTCGCAGTCATTGCTACCGGCTTGATTAAAATCAACCAAACTAATCAAATTGGTCAATACCGCCAGTCGCAATCACTTCTGTCGCTCATCACCAATGATATCACTGTATCGCGCCACATCCTGCTCATGCGCCTCTTCGATGTCACGCTCCTGCAAAGCCTGCGCGTACCATTGCTGCATACCCGGCAAGGCCAGCATGTGCGATACATAATCGGCGGCAGCCCCCTGTATTGGCAAATCATAGGTCTGGATCCGGAATACGACCGGCGCATACATGGCATCGACGGCAGTAAACGCCGCCCCGCCCAGAAATGGTCCGCCAAAGCGCGACAAGCCCTGGTTAAAAAGTGTATTGATTCGCTCAATGTCTGCCTGCAACTGGGGTGTCACCGTTTGCGGCCTGGCGCGCACCGCGCAGTTCATGGTGCAGCGCTCGCGTAAATGGGCAAACCCGGAATGCATCTCGCAGGATGCAGCGCGCGCCCAGGCACGCGCCGCACGCTCATCGGGCCAGACACCGGTGTGTTCCTCGGCCAGGTACTCTGCAATGGCCAGGCTATCCCAGATAACCGTTTGCCCATCCTGCAGCACCGGTACCTTTGCGCTGGGAGAAAACGTCAGAAAGTGCTCTCGTTGCGCCTGAACATCAGCCTGGAACGGATGCACCTCTTCATGAAAGGCAATACCAAGCTGGCGCAGCAGAATCCATGGCCGCAGGGACCATGAAGAATAGTTCTTATTGGCAATATGAAGGGTATACATGAAACTCAGACTCCCAGACTAAAAGAACGCCGACGTGTAACCCACGACGCCGACGCACGATACCTGCCTGCAATGCCGGCACACCTATCGCGCTGGCACCACATACAACGAACTTACACGCGGCAAATCAGAGCGTAACGGTCGCACCCAGCGCCTTGATGAACTGGGCCATCCACGCCGGATGCGCAGGCCATGCGGGCGCGGTAATCAAATGCCCGTCCGTCACCGCGCTGTCTACCGCGATATCCTGATAGTGACCGCCGGCCAGTGTCACTTCTGCGGCACATGCCGGATACGCAGAACACTTTTTACCTCTGATCACATCGGCCGCAGCCAGGATCTGGGCCCCGTGACAAACGGCTGCTATCGGTTTTTTTGCAGCATCGAACTCGCGTACGATTTCCAGCACACGCGGCGTATTGCGCAGGTATTCCGGAGCCCGGCCGCCAGGGATCACCAATCCGACATAATCGCTGGTATCCACCTGTGCAAAGTCATGGTTGATGGCAAAATTATGGCCACGCTTTTCCGAGTATGTCTGGTCGCCCTCGAAATCATGGATGGCCGTTGCTATTTTGTCGCCAGCCTTTTTATCGGGGCACACAGCATGTACCTCGTAGCCAACACCCAGCAGAAACTGGAACGGCACCATGGTTTCGTAGTCTTCGGCATAATCACCCACTAGCATCAGAATCTTCCTGGACATCGCAATACTCCTGGTTATGTGAACGAACATTCATCATAGCGTGTTCAATGTAAAAAATTATGATAATTTCATGAACAATCGGTTTAAATATCCGTTCCATATTACTATTAGCTGACTCTTTTCAACGGCTTGTCTGCATTGCGCGGCGGCCTCATTTGCTTAGCACACTATCTATGAATTTTTCCTCGCTGTTTGGCTGGCTCCACGACAATCAGGCCCTGATGGCCATGCTGCACGATCACTGGAGCTGGGGTATCTGCCTGGTTGCCCTCATTCTGTTCCTGGAAACCGGCCTGGTCATCATGCCATTTCTGCCCGGTGACTCCCTGCTCTTTGCGGTCGGCGCCTTCATGGGCATCAGTGGTATCCCGCCTTTCTGGTATATGGTCATGCTGTTTGCCGCCGCTGTGCTTGGCGACTATGTCAACTACACCATTGGTCGGTCGCCCCTGGGGCAAACATTGATCCGCAAGGGTTGGGTCAAGCAGAGCCATATTGATAAAACCCATGCCTATTTTGAAAAGTATGGTGGCTCTACCATTACCCTGGCGCGCTTTATTCCTATCGTACGCACCATCGCCCCCTTTCTGGCCGGACTCTCGGGCATGGATCGACGCCATTTTGCGCTCTATAACGTTTTAGGCGGTTTTTTGTGGATATTCCTGCTGGTGATGGCAGGTTATTTCCTGGGCCGCATTACCTGGGTACAACAGAACCTGTCACTGTTTACCCTTGGCATCGTGATTATTTCCGTGCTGCCCATGGCCTGGCACATTTTCAAGCTCTGGAAAGAAAGCCGTCAGGAAAAGCAGGCAGGCAAATAATCTTTGGGCGCCGATGCGGAAAGTGGCGTGGCGGCAGGCACCGTACTGTAACCCGGTTAATCACGGGTGACGGACCGGTGCCTTTTCTTTTATTACATTCCGTAATAAGATTCAAATAAATGGTTGTTTTCCGATGCATCAAAACCGGTCTATCTTCTTGCTTTGTGCTGTAACCCTAAACTGGAGTCTGCTATGTCTGCCCTATTGAAAGCCTCACTTGCTACGCTCGCGATCGCGGCAACCGTCCCTGGCATTACCCATGCGGCAACGCTGGATAACGTCAAACAACGCGGTGCTGTCGTGTGTGGTGCCACTACTGGCTTCGCTGGTTTTTCCGCTCCTGATGCCAAAGGCCAGTGGCAGGGCCTAGACGTTGATCTGTGCAAAAGTATTGCCGCCGCCGTTTTTGGCGATGCCACCAAATACAAGATCGTACCGCTGAACTCCCAGCAGCGCTTTACCGCCCTGCAATCGGGCGAAGTGGACGTCCTTACCCGCAACACCACCGTCACGCAACAGCGTGATACGGCACTGGGCCTGATTGCGGCAGGGGTCAACTTTTATGACGGACAGGGCTTTCTGGTGTCCAAGAAACTGGGCGTGAAAAGCGCCAAGGATCTCAATGGCGCAACCATCTGCCTGCAAACCGGCACGTCAAATGAAAATACGCTGGCAGACTGGGCCCGCGCCAACAAAGTAGAATACAAACCAGTTGTGTTCGATCAGTTCAACGAGGTGGTCAATGCCTTTGCAACCAACCGTTGCGACGTCTTCTCTACCGATGCCTCGGGTCTGGCGTCCATCCGCATTTCCAAACTGTCCTCTCCTGACGATTACGAGGTGCTGCCGGAAATCATTTCCAAAGAGCCGCTGGGGCCCTTTGTGCGCCAGGGCGATGATGCCTGGCTCAATATCGTCAAATGGGTCTTTCAGGCTACCGTCAATGCCGAGGAGCTGGGTGTGACCACAGCCAATGTCGATGACCAGCTCAAAAGCACCAACCCCAATATCCAGCGCCTGCTGGGCGCCACACCAGGGGCGGGCAAAAACCTGGGTCTGGACGAGAAATGGGCCTACAACATCATTAAACAGGTGGGCAACTACGGCGAGAGCTTTGAACGCAATGTCGGCCAGGGCAGCCCGCTGAAAATCAAGCGCGGCTTGAACGCCTTATGGACCGAAGGCGGCCTGCAATACGGATTGCCTATTCGCTGATAGCGCTTTTGCCGATCGCTGCTGTATCCACGAAGGCCCGCCATAGACGCGGGCCTTGTCACACTCTGCGTCCGGTGCTTGGCGCCGGCGTCTGGCCTGCAGCGACGCGTGCCGGCAGGACTGCCGCATAGACAGAGGGACCGCCCCGCCCTGGATAATAACGTCAAAAATGGAAAATACACCCGATTAGATATTGAGAATCATTTACAATCACAGCTCTGATCTACTCTTGCCGGATATGCGATGATCCAGATTGAAAACGCTGGTTTTCAGACCTCTTCCAAAACCCTGCTGCATCCGCTCACGACCCAATTCGAACGGGGCAAATTCTACGGACTGATCGGCCATAATGGCTCGGGCAAGTCTACCTTGCTCAAGCTGCTGGCGCGCGAACACACACCATCACAAGGCACTATCCTGCTGGACAATGCCCGTGCGGATACGCTGTCCAATCGCCAGTATGCGCGCAAACTGGCGTATTTGCCGCAATATACCCCGGTCATCCCCGATATGAGCGCCCGCGAACTGGTCGAACTGGGTCGCTATTCATGGAACAGTATCTGGCGCAACACCAATCCCGAGAACGAATCGGCCGTCGCGCGGGCCATCGCGCTGACCGATACCGAGGCCTTCATGCCGGCATTGCTCGATTCCCTGTCGGGCGGCGAGCGCCAACGTGTATGGATTGCCATGCTGCTTGCCCAGAATACGCCCTATATCCTGCTGGACGAACCACTGGCGGCGCTGGACCTTAAGCATCAGCTTGAAGTGATGCAATTGCTGCAACGGTTGGCGAATCAGGAAAATCAGTGCGTGATCGCGGTTATCCACGATATCAACCTGGCCACGCGTTACTGCGATCGACTGCTGGCTCTGCGTGCAGGCAAGCTTATCTACGCCGAGCCGCCCGCTGCCCTGCTCGATCAGCAAAAGCTGCGGCATATCTACGATGTCGACCTGCAGCTGATTGGCCACCCCGTGCATCCTGGTGTGCAACTCGCTTTCAATTGAGCCGGATCATGATCATGCCCATTGTGTTTCGCCGTTGCATGCTCATCTGCGCCTGCCTGCTGGCAAATGCCGCGACGGGTGCCCCGGCAGCAAGCCAGACGAACCCACTCAAGGCAGCAACGCGGCTTGAGTCTGCGCAGCCCCAAAGCCAGAAAGCGGCGCCGCAACGCATTGCCGTACTGGACTGGACCATTGCAGAAACAATGGCCGCCATGGGAATCTTTCCCGCTGCAATCGCTGAAAAAAACAGCTATCAGGTCTGGAGTCATGCGCCAGCCATGCCTGCGAACACGCTGGATCTGGGCATGCGGGCGCAGCCCAACCCCGACAGAATGATCCGGCTGGCGCCCGAGCTGATTCTGGCCTCGCAAGACTATGCCTTCGTCAAAGGACTACTGGAGAGGATCGGTCCCACGACGCTGCTGGACGTCTACACGCCGGGCCAGGACATCTATCAAAACCTCAGCAAGCTGGCCACCCGGATCGGCGAAATTACAGGCCATCCCGATAAAGCAGCTCGCTATATTGCCGGGGTCGATGCTGAACTCAATGCGATCAGTAACCAACTTGTGCAACACCGTGGCCAGCCGGTAGCGGTCATCCAGTTCATCGATGCACGCAACGTCCGGGTATACGGCAAACCCAGTCTTTTTTCCACTGCACTGGAAAAAATCGGCATCAGCAATGCCTGGACAGCAGCAGTGAACCAGTGGGGTTTCCAGAGCGCAGACCTGACCCACCTTGCCGCTTTGCCCGAGGACACCACGATCTTCATCATCAAGCCCTATCCGGCTGACCTGCCTGGCAAGCTGCAGGAAAATGTGATCTGGCAGGCATTACCGGCAGTGCGCAAAAACCGTGTCATTCTTGCCGAGCCCATCTGGACGCTGGGCGGCTTAACTACCGTCCTGCGCTTTGCACAGACAGTCCGGGACGGTCTGCTGGCGCAGGACGCCAATGCCGGCTCGAACGCTGCTTTCCGTTTCCCCGGATATAACAAATGAGATATACACTTTCAGCACGAACACTTGCACTGGTCAGTTGCGCAATCGCCATTGCCCTGGCGGCGGCGGTCATCCTGCTTAGCGCACCGGGCAGCAACGCTTCACCAGAGGCTCCGATGCAGCAGTTGGTGTTCTGGCATGGCATTCTGCCAAGAATCGCCATGTCGCTGCTTTGCGGCATCTGCCTGGGCCTGGGCGGCTTTATCCTGCAGCAGGTCACGCAGAACACCCTGGCCGCCCCCGATACCCTGGCCATCAGCAGCGGTGCGCAGTTCGCCCTGCTGCTGGGCATGATGTACTTTCCGCAGGCGCAATTGTTTGACTCCACGCTGCTGGCCATGGCCGGCAGCATGGTCAGCAGCCTGATCATTGTGCTTTTTATTCGGCGCGCGGGCAGCGCAGGCAATACCCTGATTCTGATCGGATTAATGCTCACGCTGTTGCTGACCACGCTTAGCAATATGTATCTGATACTCAACCCGGACAGGCTCTATGGGCTCATCATCTGGGGCGCCGGCTCACTCAGCCAGGACTCCTGGCTGCCAACGCTGCGCACCGGCTGGCAAACCCTGTTGTGCCTGCCACTGTCCTGGTTTCTGCTGCCTTCGCTGCGCGCCTTTTCCCTGCAGGGTACGCTAGCCCAAAGTGTTGGCGTTAATGTCCGTCTGGTGCGCGTCACCGGCTTTGTGCTTGTCTCGTTTCTGATTGCAATCGTGGTAAGCAGTGTCGGCGTCATCGCTTTCGTCGGCCTGGCCGCGCCGGTAATCGCCCGCTCTCTGGGCGTGACCGATATACGCAAGCAATGGGGCTACGCAATGCTGTTTGGCGCCTTGCTGCTGTCCATTACCGATTCGGCCCTGCAACTGGCAACCTACCGCTGGCCCAACAGCGTCATGACAGGGACGGTAACGGCACTACTGGGTGTACCAGTGCTGCTGTTTCTGCTCATGAAACAGCGCAGCCACACGCGCCAGGAAGTGGCTCCGCTACATGCAGGCGTGCGCCATCCTGCTTCGCTGCTGCGCAAGCGCATGCTCCTGTTGATTGCACTTGCAATTGGATGTTTTGTGTTCCTGCCGCATATCACGCACGATGTTGCTGGCAACTGGGCGCTGGTCGCGCACATTGATCCGACCATTGCGCTGTTTACCGAAAGCCGCACGCAAACTGCGATTCTGTTTGGCATCGCCATCGCCTGCGCCGGCACACTGATCCAGAACATGACCAACAATAGCATGGCCTCCCCCGAATTTCTGGGCGTCACCTCCGGGACCGGACTGGGCCTGATCGGACTGATGATGCTGGTGCCCGCACCCTCGCCGGTTCTATATCTGGTCTGCGGCATTGGCGGCGCTTTTGCCAGCCTGCTTTTTGTCATGCTGATCAATGCGCGCAACCAGTTTCAGCCCGAAAAAATCCTGCTGACCGGCATGGCGCTCACGCAGCTATTTAGTTCGCTGCTGACCCTGACCCTTGCCAGCGGCATGCAACAAGTCCAACAACTGTTGATATGGATATCGGGTGATACCTACATGAGCCTGCTGCAAAATGATCTGCCGATGCGCTTTGCCATTGTTGCATTGCTGGTCATACTGGCCTGCTTGACACGACGGCCCTTGAGCCTGCTGCGCCTGGGCGACCCTATTGCCCGCGCCACCGGCCAGCGTCCCATGCTCACCCGCACCCTGCTGTTTCTGCTGATCGCAGCACTGACCACGCTGGCATCCATTACCATCGGCCCGACCAGCTTTGTGGGGCTGATTGCACCTCATCTGGCCCGTTCCATGGGCTTTCATGGATTGCGCACACAAATGCTGGCGTCGTCAACCATTGCCATCGTGATCATGCTGTGTGCCGACCTGCTCGGCAGACACATCATGTTCCCCTATGAAGTGCCCACCGGCTTGATCGCTACCTTCATCGGCGCCGTCTATTTTCTATGGCAATTTACTCGAAGGCAAAGGGCGTAATTCCGGTATCATTGCGTGCCATGGACACATTGCCTCCTTTCGTTCTATTTGATGACGCCGTTACCCAGCAGGCCACGCTGCTGCAGGCGTTTGTACGCTCGGACACCATCGCTGCCGCGCAACTGGCTGACCTGGATACTGTGCTGGCGCGCGGCTGGGCGCAGGCGCTGCATCCGGCAATCTTCATACCCTATGAGTTCGGTATGGCCGACACTGGCAAGGCAGCGCAAGACGCAGGCGCAGCCATGCACATCCACTGGTTTTCCCAAGCCACAACACTGTCGGATGCGCAGATTGAGCGCTGGCTGACCCGGCAGGCGCACGCGCATGATCCACGCCGGCAGCCCGCGGGGCTGTGCAATCTGCACTTGCAGCCGGCGTTTGATGATTATCGGCAGCAGTTTGACCGATTGCACCAGGCCATTGCGCGTGGCGATTTCTACCAAATCAATTACACAGCGCGACAATATTTTGAGACCTATGGTTCGCCGCTGGTGCTGTACAACGCGTTGCGTGCAAAGCAACCCGTGCCATATGGCGTGCTGGCCTGGCTGCCGCATCAACGCTTGGCTCCCTGGACACTATGCCTGTCTCCCGAGCTGTTCATCCGCATTGATGACCATGGTGTGATCGGCGCCGAGCCCATGAAAGGAACCCTGGCCTGTCAGCCGGCAGATGACCCCGAGGTTCTGGCCGGCCTGCTGCGCAATGACAGTAAGAACCGGGCCGAGAACCTGATGATCGTCGACCTGTTGCGCAACGATTTATCTGTTCTTGCGCAACCCCACGGTGTACAGGTACAGGAACTATTCAAGGTGACCCGCTTTGGCCAGGTGCTGCAAATGACCACGCCTATTGAATGCCAGGTGCGGCCCGGCATCACCATGGCAGAGGTGATCGGCGCCTTGTTTCCCTGCGGCTCCATTACCGGCGCCCCGAAAAAAATGAGTATGCACTATATCGCGGAAAGTGAAATTGCGCCGCGTGAGCTATACACCGGGAGCATCGGCTACCTGCAACCGTCCGGCAATACAATGGGCGCCAAAGGCTGTTTCAATGTTGCCATCCGCACCCTGACGCTGCAGCCGGCGGGCGACCAGGCCATTGCCTGTACTGGCGTGATGGGTGTCGGCGGCGGCATTGTCTATGACAGCACGGCGCAATCGGAATATGAGGAGATCCACTGGAAGTCACGTTTTCTGCATGCCATCCCTGCCGGATTCGCGCTATTTGAAACCATGCTGGTCGAGCAAAGCCAGTGTGCATTGCTGAACAGGCACATTGAACGCCTGCTTGCCTCTGCCAAAAGCCTGGGCTTTACCGCCGATCAGACTGCCTTGACACGGCAGTTGCAGCAATTCATCGCCGCGCAACCGTCGCACGCCAGACTGCGTGCGCGCGCCGTGATGACCCAGGACGGGACATGCGAGATCACTGCCTATTCCCTGGACACCCCTGCACCTGCGTGCGAGGCACGCCTGCCGTCGGTAACCATCGCGCCACGCCAGTTACCAAGATATGACCCCTTGCGTCGTTTTAAAACGACATGGCGCAAACATTATGATGATGATTTAAAACGGGCATCGGTTTCAGGCGATTTCGATGTTCTGTATTTCAATCATGATGGCGATCTACTCGAAGGTGCACGCACTTCGGTATTTATTCACTATCGTGGTGCATGGCTGACGCCGCCCCTGACTCTGGATATTTTGCCCGGTGTCATGCGCGCACAGGTACTGGATACCCCTGCGCAGTATTTGCAGGCCGATCATGTCACCGAGGGGCGCATCAGCCTGGCCATGCTGCAAGCGGCCGATGCCATTGTCCTGACCAATGCCCTGCGCGGGTGCATTCCGGTCAGCCTCAAAACGGTCTGAAATCGCTGTAACCGTCGCCCTTTTTGCCACCAATACGCGCCTGGCAGCCGCGCTGCAGACATGTACTGCAATGGCTGGCGGGGCAGGAAAATACAACAATTGACAATTTACGTGATATCTTCATACACACATCTTAGTATTTGATGCAAGAACCGCCCCCTGTGCGACCCTCGCCAGGTGAATCCCGGTTGATGCTACTTTACCGTGGGGATACCACATTATGGCTCGCAGCATGAGCTCCATTTTTCTGAAAACCGCCCGCAAAATTGCTCGCCAGCAGAGCAACGCGCTGATCAGGGCCACCCGGTCCAATATGAAGCTGGCGGCTTCGGCCTTCAACCACAACCCACTATTTCCACCCTCGCCTGCCGCCGTGTTGCGTCCGGCAAAAAAACCCATACCACCGCCGTTTCGTCATGGTTCCTGGACAGAGCGGCTATTTAAGGTGCCCGCGACGGTCTCGTTGTTTTTTCAGCGACTGAGCTATTTCCTGTACGTCCCGCCATCCCATGAAATGAAAGGCAGTGCCATGCTGGTCATGCTCCATGGCTGTAAACAGACTGCCACCGAATTTGCACAGGGAACGCGGATGAACCAGCATGCCGCCAAATCGGGCATGGTGGTTGTGTATCCACAGCAATCACGACAGCGCCAGACCCTGCGTTGCTGGCGCTGGTATCTGCCCGACCCGCAGCATGGCTATGCCGAGGCCGATGCGATTGCCGCGCTGGTGCGCAATTTGATACAGCGCCACAAACTGGACAAGACGCGGATTTACCTGGCAGGCATGTCGGCCGGCGCCGGCATGGGCAGCCTGCTGGCCTTACGCCATCCTCAGTTGTTTGCTGCCGTGGCCTTGCATTCCGGGCCTGTCATGGGCAATGCAAGCAGCCTGTCCAGTGGTCTGCAGACCATGCGGCGCGGCACCTTGAATGATCCGCTAACGGCGCTCAAGGCCGCCAGCGAAACCCTGACTGCCAGCCATGACTACCTGCCTGCCTTGATTCTGCAGGGGCAGCTGGACCGGGTGGTATCGGCCAACAATGGCGAACAGCTGGCGCGTCAGTTTGCCTGGCTCAACGGTTTTGATGACGAGGCACAGCCTATCGAGAAGCCGGTGGGAGAACAGACCTCTCGCGAATACACACAATTTGATTTCAAACGCGCCCGCAAGAGCATTGTTCGTTTATGCCAGATTAGAAAAGTGGGTCATGCATGGAGCGGTGGCGACAGTCGGCTCGATTTCAATACTTCGGATGGCCCGAATGCTTCCAGCCTGATCATGCAATTTTTCCGGATGCATCAACGCGGCAACAAAGCATCCTAGGGCAAAGATCAGCGGGACAGGACCGATCACTGCGGCCTGGCCGATGTTTTCTTGAAGGTAGCCTTTAATATACTCTTGAGTATCCGTGCTGCTGGATGACGCGAAATCAGGCACCGGCGCTGCACCCCGATTTGGAAAAAGACAGTCCCTTGGCCCAACCCTGTTGCCGGCAGCCCGGCCGACAATCAGGAAGGCTGCGCCAGGAACACCGGAAAGCGAGCCTGCATGCTGTTGTTGGCAAGTATGACCAGTTCCTCATCGCTCAACCCAAGCGCCTGCGCAACCGCTACATAGTTGTCCAGCAGATAGCCGCCAAAATAGGCGGGATCATCCGAATTGATCGTCACACACAGCCCCTGATCCAACAGGCGCTTCAGATTGTGCTCGCGCATATCGCTGACTACTTTGAGTTTCAGGTTCGACAACGGGCAGACGGTGAGCGGTATTTTCCTGGCAGCCAGCGTTTGCAACAAGAGCGGATCTTCTTCACTGCGCACGCCGTGGTCAATGCGAATCACGTTCAGCCGATCCAGTGCGTTGCTCACATAAGCGGCCGGCCCTTCTTCGCCCGCATGAGCAACCAGATAAAAGCCCAATTGACGGCAACGGGCATACACACGTTCGAATTTTTCCGGCGGATTGCCCTGTTCGCCCGAATCCAGGCCGATTCCCAGCCACAAATCGCGGTATTCTTCGCGCAACGGCAAAGCCTGCTCCAGCGTATCAAAGGCCGCTTGCTCGGACAGATGCCTTAAAAAACTCATGATGAGGCAAGAGGTAATACCCCAGGTCTCGTGACCCTCGCGCAGTGCGCGCGCGATGCCCGCAAACACCGTTGCAATGGGCACACCGCGCTCGGTATGGGTCTGCGGATCGAACATGATTTCTGTATGAACCACACCGTCCTGCGCTATTCGCGCAAGATAAGCCATGGTCATGTCATAGAAATCGGCTTGCGTGATCAGCACAGCAGCACCGGCGTAGTACAGGTCCAGAAACGATTGCAGGTCAGTGAACTGGTATGCGTCGCGCAGCGCCTGTATGGATGGATACGGCAAGGTCACCCCGTTGCGCTGCGCAAGCCGGAAAATCAATTCAGGCTCCAGTGTTCCTTCAATATGCAAATGTAATTCAGCCTTGGGCAGCTTGCGGATAAATTCTAAACGTTCGGCGTTCATCAGGGTGTCTATCGGGTTCGGATGGCAACAGCGCGCCAGATTGCGCTTGTGGTAAGGCGCTATTGTAGCGCGAGCGAGCCGCGCCCACTATTTCAGGAGGTCATGCCTACGGCAGACATAATGCCACGCAGCAGGTAGGCTGCCAGCAGCAATGCTACGGTTCCCGCCAGCCACAAACCGACGAACCATAACCAGCGGCTGCGTTTGCTTGTAGTGGTGCAAGTGCGTTTGGTTTCCTGCTGCGTCATATCGCCCGATTCCAAATGTAATATGCATCTGTCGCTGCACGTGTGGCGACAGATGCGGGCAGCCCGGTACGTATCTGCCCGCTGGTCACACCGCTAGTGATATCCTGCATCTGCCGTCACTTTTCCACGGAACACATAATATGCCCAGGCGGTGTACATGAGAATGAATGGAATAATGAAGAGTGCACCAACCAGTGCGAACCCCTGGCTTTCCGGTGGACCGGCAGCGTCCCAGATGGATATATCGGGTGGAATAATATTGGGCCAGACACTAATACCCAGCCCGCTATAACCCAGAAACACCATGCACAGGGTAAAAATAAACGGTTCGGCATGCGGGTTGTGATTGAGGCTGCGAATCAAGCCCCAGCCGACCAGGACCACCAGAATGGGTACCGGTGCAAACCAGAAAAGGTTAGGCAAGGTAAACCAGCGCTCGTAAATAAGCGTATTGCTCATTGGCGTCCAGATACTCAGAATACCAATGATCACCAGCAATACCAGGGTAAGCGGCCTGGCCAGCTCAATCATCCGCCGCTGTAACGGCCCATCGGTCTTGAGCACAAGCCAGGTGCACCCCAGCAACGCGTACGCAACAATCAGGCCAATGCCGGTAAACACGGAAAACGGTGTGAGCCAGTCCAGCGCCCCGCCGGCATAGGCGCGATTCACGACCGTGATGCCATCGATATACGCCCCCAGGGTCACGCCCTGGAAAAAAGTCGCCAGCACAGACCCACCGATGAAAGCCGCGTCCCACCAGCGGCGACGCGCATCGCTGGCCCGAAAGCGGAACTCAAATGCCACTCCGCGGAAAATCAGCGCAAGCAGCATCAGGATCAGCGGCATGGCGAACGCACTTAGAATTACCGCATAAGCCAACGGGAAAGCGGCCATCAGACCGGCGCCGCCCAACACCAGCCAGGTCTCGTTGCCATCCCAGACCGGGGCAACAGTGTTCATCATCACATCACGGTCTTCACGGCGAGGCATGAGCGGAAACAGAATCCCGATGCCCAGATCAAAGCCGTCCATAATCACATACATCATGATTCCGAAAAGGATAATCACGGCCCATAAGAGCGAAATATCAATTCCCATGACGGTCTCCTGGTGCTGTTGCGAGTGGCTCTTCACCGGAATCGGTCGCCGCCGACAATGGCCTTGCCGGTGTACGCCCCTCTCCTGGCCCACCCCCCTCGATCTCCAGATGCGTAGTGGGTTGTGGTCCCTGAGCCATAATATGAAGCATATAGACAATCCCCGCGCCGAACAGCACGAAGTACACCACGATAAACAAGATCAGCGTAATACCCAGTTCCAGCGGACTGTGCGGCGTGACGGCATCGGCCGTACGCATGACGTTATAGACAACCCACGGCTGGCGGCCGATTTCAGTGGTGTACCAGCCGGCCAGAATGGCGACCAGACCGCTTAGTCCCATACAGACCGAGAAACGGTGCAATACCGGGCTATCGTATAGGCGGTCTTTCCAGCGCGCATACACTGCCCATACACCCAGCAGCAGCATCAGCATGCCAAGCCCCACCATGATCCTGAATGTCCAGAACACGATCGTGGAGTTGGGCCGATCTTCGGGCGCAAATTCCTTGAGTGCCGGAATTTTTCCATCCAGGCTGTGCGTCAGGATCAGACTGCCCAGACGCGGCACTTCCACTTTAAAGCGCGTCTCTTCCCGCTCCATATCGGGCCAGCCAAACAGCACCAATGGCACGCCCTCGCCATCCGGCCCGTTTTCCCAATGCCCTTCCATAGCCGCCAGTTTGGCCGGCTGGTGTTCAAGCGTATTCAGACCATGCAAATCGCCAACCAGAATTTGAATTGGTGCAACCACAAGCAGCATCCACATCGCCATGGAATACATCTTCTTGACTGCCGGCTGCACATTCCTGCGCAACATGTGCCAGGCAGCAACCGCCCCAACGATCAATGCAGTCGCAAGAAACGCCGCAATGACCATATGGATCAGGCGATAGGGGAAAGAGGGATTGAATATGACGGCAAACCAGTCGACAGGCACCACGCGGCTGTCGATGATTTCGTATCCCTGCGGGGTCTGCATCCAGCTGTTGGATGCCAGAATCCAGGTAGCGGAAATGAGCGTCCCGATTGCAACAAGAATGGTGGAGCACCAATGCAGCTTTGGTCCCACCTTGTGCCAGCCAAACATCATCACTCCCAGAAAGCCCGCTTCAAGGAAGAATGCAGTCAATACTTCGTAGGTAAGTAACGGTCCGGTCACGCCCCCGGCAAAATCGGAAAAATAACTCCAGTTGGTACCGAACTGGTAAGCCATCACCAGTCCGGACACCACGCCCATGCCGAAGTTAATCGCAAACACGCGCAACCAGAAGTGGTACAGATCCCGATAAACAGTATTGGATGTTTTGAGCCATAAGCCTTCGAGTACCGCCATATAACTGGCCAGCCCGATCGTAATGGCAGGGAAAATAATATGAAAAGAGATCGTGAACCCGAACTGTATTCGGGCCAGAGTCAGAGTGTCCAGCTCCATTTGCTGCTCCTGGAGGATTGAAACATACGCGCACGGCATGGACATCTGCTGTCATGGAAACTTACGCCAGTAACCAGCGAGCCCACATTTGTACTGCATCATATTACAGATGCGTTATTGTACTTTGCTTTGCGGCCGAGCTGAACAAGCCCGCAATGTATAGGACAATATGTCCTTAACGCAACGAGTCTGAAATACAACGTGCAGGCATCTGACTATCGACAGGATCTAACCTGCCCCGCCATAGCCTGCGCCAGCACCGCATTGCCGCCCGGCCCGGGGTGCAGGTGATCACCTGAGTCGTAACGTGCGTCCAGTTTGGTCATGTCCCGCTGATCCTGCAATAGCCTGTCGGCATCGACCACGGCATCAAAAATCCCGGCATTTCGTATCCAGGCATTGACAGCCAGGCGCAGACGATTCTTTTGGTCACTGTAGTAATTGTCCAGCGGCGTACCGGCCAATGCACCACGAAATGGCGCCAGCGTCACGCCAATGACGCGCAACCCCCTGCTTTTGGCGAACGCCGCCAGCTTGCGATATCCCTCCTGCAATGAACTTAAAGCAGGTATAGACTGGCCCGGTGCAAAAGCGGTCCCGGGCCAGCTGATGTCATTGATGCCGATAAAAAGCACCAGGGTGGTCACACCCGGCGCATCAAAGACGTCATGTGAAATACGTGCCATTGCGTGCTCGCCCATTTTGTCGCCAAGCAGACGCGCGCCCGAAATGCCGGCATTGATCACGCCAATCCCGGCAGAACGTAATACATCGGCCATATAGTCTGTCACGCGTGTGTTGGAGTCTATCGGCACACCGTTGCCATCCGTAATGGAGTCGCCCAGCACAGCCACGGCGCAGGCCGGCGATGCGCTTTCAGTGTCGATGCGGGTCAGAAAAACCCGGGCCTGCGTATGGTGCAGGACCTGATCGGCAGCAGACATCGGGCTTTGCGTCCGGTTCCCCTTGCGAAACACAGCCTGCTGGCGACCATCCCAGTGAAAAGTCTCCAATGCTGTTTTCGCTTTCACATAGTGGGCGATTTGCAACTGCTGCAAATCCGCTACCTGCATATCCAGCGGATCAGATATAGCCTGCTGGCCCGGGGCGATAGTTACTGCGACCCTGCCGCTGAACGTGGCCGTTTTCGGGGCATCGGTCAATCCGGCCTCCCCGGTTTTGCGCCTGACCGTCGTCTGTTCCACTACCAGCGGTGCAGTACCGTAGCGATTGGAGATGACCAGCCGCAGGCGCTTGCCGCCACGGCTGATCATCACATTCTGGGTAAATGTCGCGTCCTGTATTGCTTGCGGGATGCCGGTGGGAAAAGCAAAATCCTGTCCCCATACCGGCTGCGGGCTCGCCTGCCAGCTTGCCACCCATTGCTGGGCCTGTGCAGTAAAGGCAATCAGGCTCAAAAAGCCCGTCAGCAGTATATAGCGTGTTGATTTCAATGAAGTCTCCTGTGTATAAACGATGAGTGCAATAGGCAAAGCGCAATAGGTAGCGTTGCTTTGACAACCGTGATTTCTTGCCTGCATTCAGTATGTGGCGACTATGCTTTACAATCCAGACACCAGCAATCACAACATTTGTGAACTAAATTCATATGTCATCTGCACCCAAGGGCAACAAGCTTGTCGAAATGGAACTGTTTGTGGCCACCATCGAGTCGGGCAGTTTCTCCCTGGCTGCCCGCCACTTCTGCATGAGCCCTTCGGCGGTATCCAAGGCTGTTGCCAGACTGGAAGCACGCCTGCGGGTGACGTTGCTGAACCGTTCCACGCGCAAGCTATCGCTTACGCCTGCCGGCGAATCTTTTTTTCACCGCAGCAAGTGCCTGCTCTCGGAGCTGGATGACATTGAAGCGGGCATGACGCAGGATGCCCTGCCCTCGGGGCCGCTGCGTATCAACACCAACGTGCCTTTCGGCGAATTGATCCTGTTGCCTCTGGTTCCTTTATTTCAAACGCAGTTTCCAGATATCACGCTGAATATTGATCTGACCGACGACGTAGTCGATATGTACGATGCGCGCGTTGACGTTGCCATTCGCGCCGGCCAGTTGAAGGACTCTGATCTATACGCTCGCAAGCTGGGGCAATCACCCCGCGTCATCGTTGCAGCCCCCGCATATCTGCAAAAACATGGCACGCCACAGCAACCCGAAGACCTGACCCGATATCACAAGCTTGATTTGAACCTGTCGCGTTCGTTTCGCGGATGGCGCATGGAAAAAGACGGCCAGGCGCTGCAGGTCAGCATAGATGCGCAAATCAAGGTCAACAACGGAATTTCGCTCAAGCATCTGGCACTGCAAGGGGCGGGGTTGGCGCGGCTGACCCGGTTCATGGTGGACAAGGAATTGCAAAGTGGCGCGCTGGTCCAGGTGCTGGATCAGTACAACAGCCAGGAGTTTGAATCGTTCTACGCAGTGTTCATGGGTAAACGCGACCTGATGCCACGGCGGGTCGCCGTTTTTCTGGACTTTCTGACCGAGCATACCGTTCTGCGCTAGAGAACACCCCTGTCGCGCTGCCATAGCCGGCAATTCGTGAATCCTGCGCACAAATCATTTGCCACAGACTGGCTGTTTCTCCCGGTTCGGGCGGGCAATAATAAGTCTGCTTTCATCTACCTATCGGGATTTATCATGCCTATTGCTGTTTATGCATTAATGGCCGGCGCTTTTGGAATCGGCGTAACCGAATTCGTGATCATGGGCTTGTTGCTTGAAGTAGGCAACGACCTGATGATCCCTGTCCAGACTGCCGGCACCTTGATATCAGGCTACGCGCTTGGTGTTGTGGTGGGTGCGCCCATCTTTACCATTGCCACGGGACGACTGCCCCACAAAACCACATTGCTGGTTCTGATGGTCATTTTCATTCTGGGTAACGCTGCCTGCGCCCTTGCTCCCAACTACTGGTTCCTGTTGTTCGCACGGGTGCTCACTTCCTTTGCACATGGCACGTTTTTCGGCGTCGGCTCGGTTGTCGCAACCCGACTGGTAGCCAAGGACAAACAGGCCTCGGCCATCGCTGTCATGTTTACCGGGCTGACTGCCGCCAATATTCTGGGTGTGCCGTTTGGCACGTTCCTGGGTCAGATGTATGGATGGCGCGCCACATTCTGGGCCGTGACGCTTATTGGCATTCTGTCATTCTTTGTCATTCGTCATTATGTTCCGGCCGGTACCCGGGCGCAGGGTTCCGATCACAACTGGCGCGCCAGCGTGCGCAGTCTGGCCAATGGCAGCGTGATTGCAGGCTTGATGACAACCGTGTTCGGATTTGCCGGTGTGTTTGCCGTGTTTACCTATATCGCCCCATTGCTCACGCAAATCAGCGGCTTTGATAAAGCAGCACTCTCGCCTATTCTGGTTGTCTTCGGTGTTGGGCTGGTCATAGGCAATCTGCTGGGAGGCAGACTGGCTGACAAGTATCTCAAAACGACTGTGATCGTGAGCCTGCTTGCCCTGTCTGCGGTGCTCCTGCTCCTGCCGTGGGCCTTCCAGTACCAGATTGCTGCCGTGATTGCAGTCGGGCTGTTTGGAGTGGCCGCTTTCAGCACCGTTGCACCATTGCAAATGTGGGTATTGGGCAAAATTACCAATGCCGACCAGAGTCTGGTATCCAGCCTGAACATTGCCGCCTTCAACCTGGGCAATGCGCTGGGCGCCTGGGCCGGCGGCATGGTCATTGCCCAGGATGGCGGCCTGCCATGGATTCCCTATGTGGCGGCATTGATGCCGATCGCCAGCCTGCTGATTGCAGTGGTCGCCATACGCAAGGAACGGGCACCGGCCATACCGGTTGCCTGCGCCAGTTGAACGGTCCTGGCCGGTGGGCGACGGCCAGCAAGCGCCTGCGGGTAGGCCTCACGACTTCGAACTAGCGGCATCCCCCTGTGCCTGTTAAATGTCGGGCAACCCTGCAATAATGTGATCCGTTGTTTCGCGCAGCCACCGGTTCAATTGCGAATACTCGTTCTTCTCGCTCCATACCATCACCATATTCGCCTGCCTGAGCACCTCGGGCAGGCGAATTTGCGTCAGATCGTAATATTGCTGATACTTGCGGGCGATGCGCTTGGGCATGGTGGTCGCATAGTCTGTTTCCAGAAGAAAATGGGGGGCCAGCCCGAAGTTTGACACATAGGCGGTAAAAGGCATCTCACAGTCAATATCATTGAGCGCCCGGGTAAAGTTTGTCTGCCTGCCATACATATGGGAGAACGCCAGCCATTTGACTTGCGCAAGATCCGCCAAGGTCAGTTGGTCACGCCGGGCCAAAGGGTGAGCTGACGAGACCACACAAACCCGCTCATCCTCAAATAGCGTTTTATGTCGAAATCGGGCACCCGGTGTCTGGAACAATCCGATAGCCAGATCCATGCTGTCTGAATCCAGATCGTCCGGCACAAAATCGCCGTGTACGGGCTGAAAGCGGACAGTGAGACCCGGCGCGGCCTTCTGCAGGGCAAGGGTCAATGGCGCGGCCAGCAGCAACTCAATATGGGCGGCGGCGCCAATACTGATCACACCGGTAAGAGATGCCGGGCTAAACGGCTGTCCGCTGCCTGCCGCGATTTCCAGTGCGGTCAGGGCCTGATGTGACGCGCGATACAAATCGATTGCGCGCTCGGTCGGCACCAGCCGTTTTTTTACCACCACGAACAGCGGATCATCCAGCAGCGCACGCAAGCGAGCCAATTCGCGACTGATGGCGGGCTGGCTTTTGTGCAGCCTGAGCGCCGACTCGGTCACGCTCAGTGTCTGCATCAGGGAGTCGAATGTGAGCAGAAGACTCAAATTGAGGCGACGCAAAGCCGGGAATGGGTTTTTCAGATGTGATGGGTAATTATCCATATCATTTTTGACATGCAAATCATGATAATAAATCATTATATAAATAATACCCGGATTGTTAGAATGAATTCCGCTAGTAATCCCCGAACACTACCCGACGCATCAGCCTGACAAGGCCGCTTGCTGTCCCGTTCGCCCCCGAGCCCCGCAACAGGGGCATCTGCTGTTCGATTTTAACGATCACAAAGGAACCAGACATGAGACACATTACAGGTAAAAATGCCATCACAATTGCAACTGCGCTTGTTGCGTCGGTGCTTGCCGTCAATCAGGCCCGGGCTGAATCATTTCCGGCGCGCACCATTACCATCATCGTCCCCTTCCCTGCGGGAGGTACGCCCGACATTCTTGCCCGCATCATGGGCGAGAAAGCGTCAGCACAACTTAAACAGTCCATTGTCGTGGAGAATAAGGCAGGCGCCGGCGGGTCCATAGGTATACAGGCAGCGGCCCGATCAAAAAACGACGGATACACACTTGTGATGTGCGCATATGGCTGTGCGGTTGCGCCCTCGCTGTATAAACCGGCGCCTTATAACATCGAAACGCAATTTGCGCCTGTCGTTATGGTCGGCACCGTTCCCAGCGTGCTGGTGACCAATCCGAAAAACATACCTGCAAAAACCGTGCAGGAGTTCGTGAGCTATGCCAAGGCGCATCCCGGCAAAATCAATGCTGCATCATCGGGCGTTGGCGGCTCTGCCCATATTGGCATAGAGATGCTCAAGCGCGAGGCCGGTATCCAGATCGCTCACATCCCCTATAAGGGAGCGGGCCAGGTAGCCGGCGACCTGTTGGGCGGCCAGGTCGACATGTACTTCGACAACCTGCCCGCCTCACTGGCAAGCATCAAGGCCGGCCGCCTGAATGCACTTGCCGTGGCCAGCAAGGAACGTTCTGCCGCCATCCCTGATGTGCCTACGTTTGCCCAGGCGGGTTACCCAAATATGCTGATTACGCCCTGGTTTGGTCTGCTGGCGCCTGCCGGCACGCCACCGGAAAACATAAGCAAGTTGAATGCCGCCTTCAATGCCGCATTCAAAGATCCCGAAATCCAGAAGAAATTCACCGACCTGGGCGTCGATATTGCCGGCGGAACCTCGCAGGCGCTTGCCGACTTCATCACATCTGAAACCAGCAAGATTGCCACGTTGATCAAAGAAAACAATATCACGGCCAAGTAGGCCTGCTGCCATTCCAGTGCACGGTGCCGGTGAGCATGACAAAGAGAGCTACATGAGCGAAGAGACCCAAAACAACGCAATAGGCCTTAGAGATATGGGTTCGTTTCATATTGGCGGGCGCACCGTGCAACTGCACGATCAACCGGAATATGAACGCGTGATGAGCGCCGGCGGCGAACCGGTCAGAATCAATCTGAACGGCACGTATTCGATTGAACAAATGTACGTCCAGTACTTTCTTGCTGAAAATCCCAACGGCAAGGGGCCGCTTGTATTCTGGCATGGCGGCGGCATGACCGGCGCTGCGTGGGAAACCACACCGGACGGGCGCCAGGGCTGGGTAAATTATTTCGTTCGCCATGGTTGGGATGTTTATGTGTGCGATGCGGTAGAACGAGGCCGGTCGGGGTTTGCCCCCTGGCCGCAAATCTGGCCTGAAAAGCCGGTCTGCCAGACAGTCAATGATATCTACAGCAGATTCCGTATCGGCGATGGGGCTGACAGTTATGATCGCGATCCGACAAGACGAACGGCGTATCCGAATACACGCTTTCCACTGGATGCCTTTGACCAGTTTGCAAAACAGATGGTCCCGCGCTGGACCCACACAAACGAAGCCATCCTGTCCGCCTTCGAAGCACTACTGCGCCGGCTGGGCAGCGCCAGCATCGTGTGCCACTCCCAGGCCGGGCCACTTGCCTTGCAACTTGCAGCAAGGCATCCGGACCTGGTCCGGACATTGGTGGCCATCGAGCCGGCCGGCATACCCGATATCAGCCGAGCAGACTACCGGACGCCCACGCTGATGGTGCTTGGCGACAACATGGATACCGACAGCAGATGGCAACGGCTCAGGGAAAAAATCCTGACGTTTTGCAGTGCCGTCCCTGGCACGACGGTGCTGTCGTTGCCCGAGATCGGGATCAGGGGTAATTCACATGTCATGATGATGGATAACAACAATCAGGACATCGCGCAACTTGTCCATGGATGGTTGGGCCGGCGGATAAGCAAATAATACCGCCCGATGGCGGGCGGCGTTTGCGCTTGATGCGTCGTGTTCTGGCCGGACAAATATTCATGGCGTTTTCTGTCGGCCTGCCGACTGGCGCCTTCGGCCACAAGCGCTTACAGCAAGCGTCGCAGCGATTCAAAGAACAGCGTAGACTGCAGCCGTTCCTGCTGTATCTGGCTGGCCGCCAGTGCTGCCTTGTGTTCCTCCACCGGTTTTAACGGCAAGCCCGATGAATGCGCCAGGACTTCTACGCGCGCAGCACGCTCCAGATAATACAAATCATCGTACGCATAAGCGACGCTTTCGCCACAGACTATCGGTCCATGATTGGTCAAAAATGCAACATCGGCGCCATTCATGGCATGTGCAATGCGTTCACCCTCCGCGTGATCCAGCGCCAGACCGTTATAGGTACGATCGACTGCGATACGGTTATAGAACCGCATCGCATTTTGCGATAGCAGCGGATCCAGTCCCCCGTTCTCGGTCAATGTCAGTGCGGTCGCATAGGGCATATGCGTGTGCAGCACGCATTTTTTGCGTGCAATCCGATGTACGGCTGCGTGAATAAACAATGCGGTGGGTTCAATTTCATGTTTGCCCCACAATTTATTGCCGTCGGCATCGACCATGACAATATCCTCGGCCTGTATCTCTGACCACTGGAAGCCGCGCGGATTCAGCAGAAACCAGTCGGCACAGGCGGGCACCTCGGCGCTAAAGTGATTGCACACGCCCTCCGAAAGATCATGAAAGGCAGCCGCCCGCAAGGCCAGCGCCAGGTCCTGGCGCAACCGGGTTGTCTCGTCCGAGTGATAAACGGCTTCATATTGATTCTGGATGGTGTCCATCCCGCTCTCCCTGATGATGTTATTTTGCCAAACGTCAAATACCCCGCCTGCGAATGAAATACAATTGTTCCCGCAGTATCGCCCACACTAGCCAGACGCGAGGACCATATGCCTAGTCTAGTGCCAATTGGCTCATTTGTGTTAATTTCGATCTGCTTAGCGATTTGCCACATACTCACAGGGTCTGGCCATGAAAATCACACTGCACTATATATATGATCCTCTTTGCGGCTGGTGTTATGCCGCCGAGCCCCTGCTTGAACGCGTTCTTGCTGCTCCCTTGCGCGAGCAGATTGTATTTGAAATGCATGCAGGCGGATTGTTCCAGCGCATGACGCTGCCACAAAGCAAACGCGCCATGATTGCTCAGGCTGATGCGCGTATCGCAAGCATGACCGGCCAGGTTTTTGGCCAGCCCTATCTGGACGGATTGCTCGCACGCGACGATACCGTTTATGACTCCTTGCCGCCCATTGCGGCCATTCTTGCGGCAGGCGCGATCTCTGCCGGCAGCGAGGCGGTCATGTTGCGCGCCATCCAATATGCACACTACCGCGAAGGCCGGGCAATCGTCCAGGAAGATGTACTGGCCGATCTGGCGCAGTCGCTGCAGATTGACCGCGCGTTATTTATCGGGACTTATCACGACATACTGAATGACAACATCCAGGCGCATCTGGATCAGACGCTCACGCTGATGCATTATGCCGGCGCACAAGGCTTCCCGGCCTTTGTGATTCAAAAGGACGATGTGCTCGAAAAACTGGGGCACGAGCGCTACTATGGTGATGCTGCGGGATTTGCTGCCCTGGTCGACGAAAAAGTACGCCCTGACCAAGATGAGCGCTCATCACGATGATTGCCACCTATTTATATCTGACTGGCGCAATCGTCATGGAAGTGCTTGCCACTTCCTTTCTTAAATCGTCCGCGAGCTTCACACGGCTTGTTCCTTCAATCATCACCATTGTGGGATACGCCGCGGCGTTTTACCTTTTGTCGCTCAGCTTGCGCACGATGCCTACCGGTATTGCGTATGCAATATGGTCGGGAGTCGGCATCGTGCTCATCTCGCTGATCAGCTGGATCTGGTTCGGGCAATCTCTGGATGGAGCAGCACTGCTGGGCATCGGCCTGATTATTGCCGGTGTTATCGTCATCAACGTATTTTCCGGCAGCGTCGCGCATTAAGGGTGTGGATAGGGTTTTACTTGTCGTTATTGGAACGGCACTGAACGGATAATTCATTCAGGCATCATTTCTGCCGTCTGGTCAACCGTCTGTCATTTTTGAGGTTTATGCTGGTGCTTTTTACCCGACGAGAGAAACCTTCATGCCACTTACTCCCGAAGATATTCAATCGCTGTACGAGCAATACGGCGCCTCATTGTACGACGGCGAGTCGGTCACGCAACTGGAACATGCCCTGCAAGCGGCCTGTCTTGCCGAGGCCGAGCGCGCCCAGGACTCGCTGATTGCCGCAGCCCTGTTGCATGACCTGGGCCACATCCTGGAGGCGCGCAATCAGGAACGTGATAATGCATTCCCGGGCGTCGATCACCGCCATCAGTTGGCCGCTGTGCCCTTTTTGCAGCCGGGCTTTCCAGAATCGGTCATCGAACCGGTCAAAATGCACGTCGATGCCAAGCGCTGCCTGTGCGCCCTTGACCCGGATTATTTTGCGACGCTATCGCCCGCTTCGGTGCACAGTCTAAGCTTGCAGGGCGGCAAGTTCAGCCAGGTCCAGGTTGAGCAGTTCCAGCAACGCCCTTACGCCCAGGATGCGCTGCGTCTGCGCCGTTGGGACGATCTGGCCAAGGTGCCGCAACGCGCAACGCCCGATCTTGCGCATTTCATGCACTATGTGAAAAAGGTGTACCAGCCTGCAGCTGTTGCCCTCAGGACGTAACGCCCACTGCGCTCGCCGTTCGGACCAGGGACAGCGCGAGTGCTTCAGCTGCCGAACGCTGCTCTTCGCTTTGCAATTGACCTGTTTCATCAAATGCGTTGGCGGCAAAGGGAATCGCCATGACCGATGGCAATACCACCATGCCCAACCCTGACAACACCGTGCGCAAATGCAGCAGGCCCAGTCGGGTTCCGGACCCGCCGGTGGTTGCGCCACCAATGGCTGCTACCTTGCCAATATAGGGCACTTTGCCAGGCTCATCGCCGTCGGCACGGGAAACCCAGTCCAGCGTATTTTTCAGCAAAGCCGAGATCGAGGAATTTTCTTCCGGAGAGGCAAAGAACACGCCATGATGCGACTTGAACAGCGCTCGCAGTTGCCGCGCAGATTCAGGCAAGCCAAACTGCGCTTCATCATCGCCATGATAGATGGCCATCGGATAGTCAGCCAGACTGATCAATGTTGCTGCGCCCCCGGCCTGCGCTACCACAAGCGCCATATGACGGGCCAGACGGGTATTGTAGGACTGTTTTCGAGTACTGCCCGAGAGCAGCAGAATACGGGGCTTGCCAGTGATTGGTTTATCGTTCTCGATTGGCGTCATGGCATATTTCCTGAAAGTCACTATGGCATTCATCATAACAAAACCAGCCGTCAGTCTGGTTGATTGGCTATGACACCTGACCTTGTCCCAGACAAAAAAGCGCCACCGGCTTGTGTGCAGCGGGCAAGGTCAGTTGCCTGGCCAGCACCTCATCATCTACCCCCATCACCAGCACGCCGCCCAGATTCTCGATCTGCGCTGCCAGATAAAGGTTCTGTGCCACAGCGCCGGTTTCTACGTCTACATAGCGGGCACCGCGCAAGCCATCGGGCTGCTGGTCAGCAAAATGGCGCAATGCCAGATCATAGTCGGCACTAATGACGATAACCACAGGCGCCGTCTCGAGCCAGAGATCATCGGCAAGAGAGACCGGCAGCAAACTGCCGGAAACTGGGACATGCGCCAGCCGCTCAAGGCGGCTGCGCTGGGGGTCAAACATATAGCTGCCCGCCTCTACCCCCTGTACCCGCCGCAGCAGAACCGTCAAGCCTAGCGGGTACAGGGCATGAGCCGATGGCGCGCCCCGCTTGCCGTCCTTGCTGTTGATCCCCTGCGCGCAGGTCAGGATGCGCATGAGTGCGTGTTCATCAATCGGCGCGTCGGTAAACTGCCGGACAGAGCGACGACGCGCAATCAATGAATACAATAGGTCGCGTTCCTGTTCTGTTTTCGTCACCGCCATGCAAAACTCCTGTCAGGTACCAAAGATTGAGTCAGTGTAGCAATAAAGCAATCTGCCCCAGAAGTGCTGACGCCCCAGCTGAATGTATCGGTATGTAAAGCACGTTGAGCAGTCAATGTCGCGCGCACTGGCCAGGAGCAGGCATGGACGCTTTCTGAACGGCTCAGCAACAGGACGGGGTAGGCCCAGGCATGTGGTCGCTGCGGTTGGTGCTGACGTGTAAAGAGCCTTGCTCAAACTAGCCAGCGTGTACAAGAAGTAGACCACCTGCGCAATTTCAGTCTGCATTCAGCTTCATTCCCTATAATAGTTAGGTAGCTAACTAATCTAATACCACAACTTATAATTTCAATCCCTATTTGCCATGACTACGAAATCCAATCAGCCGTCAGACGCCACGCGTATGGCCATGAGCCAGGGCATGCTGCATATGGCACGCGCCTATCGCAGCGCGGCCGATCAATTGCTTGCCGAACTTGGCATGTCCCAGGCCACAGCGTGGCCGATTGTGGTCATCCGAAGACTAGGGGAAGGCGTAAGACAAAAGGATATCGCCGAAGAGCTTGGCATCGAAGCCCCTTCTCTGGTTCGCCTGCTCGATCAACTTGAGGCCAGCGGCCTGGCCGTACGCAAGCTGGACCCCGAAGACGGGCGCAGCAAAACGCTGTATCTGACCGATGCAGGCAAACGCATTGCAAATGAAATTGACGAGCGCTTGCTTGGCTTTCGACGCGTGGTCTTCAATGGTGTGTCAAAAGAAGACGCCGATGCCTTTTTGCGTGTGCTCGATACCGTTAGGAATAGCACCTGTGCAACTGGCCGCTCTTCCTCAAAGCACTCAGGCAATCACAAATGAAACTGTTTACCCGCGACGAGACGCTGTTTTCAGTCAAATGTTATATAAGCGCCATGTTGGCGCTTTATATTTCATACAGCATCGGCCTGCGCAACCCTTTCTGGGCGATGATGACCGCCTATGTCGTCACAACCCAGCCATGGGCGGGCAGCATCCGCTCCAAGGCCCTGTACAGACTGGCAGGCACAATACTGGGTTCGGCCGCTGCGATTGCCATTATTCCAAATCTGAATCAAAGCCCCCTGCTCACTACCCTGGCCATGTCACTGTGGGTCGGCGGCTGTCTGTATATTTCGCTGCTGGATCGCACGCCTCGTTCCTATGTGTTCATGCTGGCCGGATACACTGCCGCACTTATCGGCTTTCCCGCCGTCGACGATCCGATCGGTCTCTTTGATAAAGGCATTTCCCGCGTTGAAGAGATCAGCCTGGGTATTATGTGTGCAGCACTGGTGCATACGCTTTTGCTGCCACGCAGTATTGCACCCGTGGTAATGAACGGCGTGGACCAGACCCTGGCTGATGCTCGCACCTGGATTGTCTCTACGTTGCGTTGCGCTGCGCCGGAAGAAGACAGGCAAAATCGTCGCAAGCTGGCCAACGACATTACGCAACTGCGTCTGACCGCTTCGCATATCCCTTTCGATACCAGCAATATCCGCTGGTCATCACACCTGTTGCGCGCGCTACTGAACCGAATCATCAGCCTGACCCCGGTCATTTCCTCTGTGGAAGACAGGATCAATGCATTGCAGCAGGCCGGGCAACCATTGCCGCCTGCAGCCCACGGGGTAATGAAGCACATCAGCGAATGGGTAGAGTCGGGCAAGCAGCCCGACCCCGAACAGCTCAAATCGATGCATCGCGCAATTGACACGATTACGCCTGCCATTGAACCCGACATGAAATGGCATGCGCTGTTGTCTGCCAGCCTGGCTACACGCCTGCACGAACTGGTCAACACCTATGCCAAATGTCTTCAGATGCGAATCGATCTGGACACAGGCATCCAGAACGCCAGCGACGAAGCCAGTGCCAATCGTCGCAAGCCCGACCTGCATATCGATCGCGGCATTGCGCTGCAATCGGCGCTGGCTGCCGCAATCGCCATTGGCATTTGCTGTGTCTTCTGGATTATCACGGCATGGCCGCAGGGCGGCACCGCAGCCATGATGGCAGCCGTTTTCAGCAGTTTTTTTTCGACACTGGATAATCCGGCTGCGCCCATGCGTGTATTCCTGCGCTATACGATTTACTCCATTCCCATTTCTGCTTTCTATCTGCTGGTTGCACTGCCATCCGTACACACATTTGAAATGCTGGCAATGGTTATTTTTCCGGTGGTCTTCGTACTGTCGGCGCTGGCCATACGCCCTGCCTACGCGCTCAAGGCAATGGCTTTGCTATTTGGCGTACTGGGAACATTCGCACTAATGGATGTCAACCAGGCAACCCTGGACATCTATTTAAACAGCATCACCGGCCAACTGGCGGGCACTGCCGTGGCTGCGCTGGTAGCAAGCCTGTTTCGCACAATCAGTGCCGAACGCGCCGTCATTCGCATTCAAAATGCCAATCGGCAGGATCTGGCGACCCTGGCTTCGACACGACGGGTGCTGAGCACGCCACACCTGACTTCGCGCATGCTCGACCGCGTTGGCCTGCTGCAGACCCGCCTGCCCGTAGAAAATCGTACAGCACAGCAGGAAACCCCCGATCCACTGCTGGCCTTGCGAGTCGGCAATGATATCGCCGTATTACAAAGCGCGTTGCAGTCTCTGCCGCGCGCTGGCCAATCGGTGCGCCGACTGCTGGATAACCTGGCTGCCTTTCTGCGCAAGCCAAGACAAGCGCCCGATCAGGAACTGCTGCAGCAACTGGACGATGCGCTGACAAATGTATTGCTGGCGCCGGCTATCGGCCCGTCACACCACCGCGCCGTTGTTGCCATGGTGGGTCTGCGCCGTGGCCTGTTTCCCCAAACAGCGCCTTATCCAATCACCGCAAACATCGAGGAGGCCAGAACATGATCGGAGAAATTGACGTACAGGGCCTGTATATACCTTGGCTGCTGGTACTGGCTCTTGTCACATTTGTGATCGCCAAGGCAGTAAGCACACTGCTCTCCCGCCTGGGGTTTTATCGCCTGGTGTGGCACCCCGCCCTGTTTGATCTGGGGCTGTATGTAATTCTGCTTTTCGCAGTACAGCGTACTTTTCCTTCTATTTTGAAATTGCTAATGGTTTGACAAATGAAATTACCCACTTCCCGACCGCTGGCCGCCATCGGCCGGTTCCTGCTTACCATGTTTGTTCTGGCACTGGCTGTTTGGGCCGGCTGGCTGCTCTGGCTGCACTACGAGGTGGAGCCGTGGACGCGTGACGGCAGGGTCAAGGCCAACGTTGTTCAGGTTGCTCCTGATGTCTCGGGTCTGGTCATGAATGTGGCCGTGCATGACAACCAGGACGTCAAGGCGGGAGATTTACTGTTCGAAATCGACCGTGCGCGCTATCAACTTGCTTACGATCAGGCTCAGGCAGTGGTCCAGGCCGATACCGCAGCCCGGGATCAGGCGCAGCGTGACGTAAAACGCAACCGCTCACTGGGCAAACTGGTGGCCGCCGAAATGGTTGAACAAAGTCGCATGCATCTGCATCAGGCACAGGCGGCGCTGGCCCAGGCAAAAGTACAACTGGCCAGCGCGCAGTTGAACCTGTCTCGCAGCCGCGTGTATGCCGTCACTGATGGCCGGATAACCAATCTGAGCTTGCGCGTCGGCGACTACGTCACAGTCGGCAAACCAGTCCTGGCCCTTATAGACAGCGCATCATTCTATGTTGAAGGCTATTTCGAGGAAGGCAAGCTGGGCAACATTCATATCAATGACCCGGCCACCATCACGTTGATGGGCAACAGCGCCATCATCAGGGGACATGTACAAAGCATTGCCCTGGGTATTGCCGATCGCGAACGCAGCATCGGCAGCGACCTTTTGCCCAACGTCAATCCCACCTTTAACTGGATCCGGCTGGCGCAGCGTGTGCCCGTACGCATTGCCATTGACGACAAGGATGCAGACAGACTGCTGGTCGCAGGGCAGACGGCAACGGTGAATATCGAGCAAACAAGCGGTGATCATCCATGAGCGATCCCGCACAACGCAATCTCAAGCAATGCAGCCCCGACAGAACCGAGCGGATGCGACCGCGCTTGCCTTGAACGCAACCACAGGCGCAAACGTGACGCCATCGCGCCAGACCTTTTTTTGAAAATCTGATTATGAATTTCCGCTTATCAACCCTCGCTTTTTTTTCCCTGCTGGTAGCCGGATGCTCCGTTGTGGGTCCCGACTACAAGACGCCGGACAATGCCGTCATACAACGACCGTCCGCTCAGGGCGCCTTTGTCGGCGCGCATGCGTCCAAGGTTTATTCGGAGGCCCCATTGCCTGCGCACTGGTGGCGACTCAATCATGATCCGATCCTCGACCAGTTGGTGGGCAAAGCACTGACAGCCAATGCTAATCTGCGTGCCGCCCAGGCAAATCTGGCCCGTGCGCGCGCTGCCGTTGCTGGCGCCCAGGCACAGCAATCGCCTGTCATCGACGTCAATGCCTCGGCCAAATACGGTCACAGCTCAGGACTGCAGCAGCTACAACCCGATCTGCGTCCGCCAGATCGCTGGTCATACAGCAGCGGCCTTAACATTGCTTATCAAGTAGACCTGTTCGGCCAGATCCATCGTGCGATAGAGGCGTCCCAACAGGATGCACAAGCGGCAATGGCTGCCTACGAGGCCGCGCGCGTGACAGTTGCCGCCGAAACAGCCAGGGCCTATGCCACGATCTGTGCTGCCGGCATGCAACTGGCTTCGGCGAAAAAATCAGTGCGTATTCAACAGGAATCGAGCGATATTGCAAGACAGTTGTGGCAGGCAGGACGTGGAACGCAACTGGATGTCACCCGTGCACGCGGTCTGGTTCAGCAACTGAGCGCCGGCATCCCGACCCTGCAAGCGCAACAGCAGGTTGCCTTGTTCCGGCTGGCGACGCTGACCGGCGAGACGCCGTCCTCCATGCCTGCATCACTATTAAAATGCGCCTCGCCACCACGGTTTACCGGTTCGATTCCGGTGGGCAACGGCAAACAGCTATTGCGCCGCCGACCCGATATCCGGGCAGCCGAACGCAAGCTGGCCGCTGCTACCGCAAGAATCGGCGTTGCCATCGGCCAGCTGTATCCGACCATCACACTGGGCCTGGCCAGCGCATCGGCCGGCCCCATGAGCATGCTCGGTGACAAAAGCACCACGAGTCTGAATATCGGCCCGCTGATATCCTGGACACTGCCCAATACCGGCGCAGCCCAGGCCGCCATCGCCCAGGCCAGGGCAACGGCAGATGCCGAGTACGCCCATTTTGATGCAACAGTACTAAATGCCTTGCAGGAAACCGAGAGTGCGCTGGTCACTTATGCCCGCCAACTGGAGCGCCACGCCACGCTCAAAGCGGCGCGTGATACAGCAGCACAGGCGGCAAGCCAGGCATCGGTCTTGTACCAGGCCGGCAAAACAGATTACCTGCCGGTGCTGGATGCGCAGCGCACCCTGGCCAGTGCCGACAGCGCGCTGGCCACCTCGCTGGCGCAACTGGCCGATATGCAGGTGGATGTATTTCTGGCTCTGGGCGGCGGCTGGGAGTAAGCGAGATGCCGCCTGCCGCATCGCGCACATGGTTTGCATCACAATTGTATTAACGCAGGCAAAAAGCCTGGACCGCTTGTTGCCTTTCGGGCAATACCAGGCCGGCGTCGACTTAGCGGCACGACGGCGCCTGCAGTCACTCAGACAGATCAGGTAGCGACTGCTTGATTCTGGTCAAATCCTGCCAGGGATCGCTTGCAAGCCGGGCCAGGCGTTGCGGCAGATTGCGGATATGGAAGGCATCTGACGATTTTATACGTCCCAACTCTTCCCAGCGCAACGGTGTGGCCACTGCGGCACCGGGCCGGGCACGCAGCGAATACGAACAGACACTGGTGGCGCCACGCCCATTGCGCAGATAGTCAATGAAGATCAGTCCCTTGCGCTGTTTTTTGGAGGCCGTTGCGATATAGATGTCCGGATGCGCCCCGGCCAGCGCCTGGGCAAAAGCGCGTGCAAACTGTCTGGCATCCTCCCAGGGTGCGGGCGGATTCAGCGGCGCCACTACATGCAGCCCTTTGCCTCCGGTGGTGCGTACAAACGATTGCAACTGCAATTGCTCGAGCAGATCGCGCACCTGACGCGCCGCCTTTTTCACATGGGCCCAGGGTACTTCGGCAGAAGGGTCAAGATCAAACACAAGACGGTCGCAATCATCCGGGCTGTCGGCCAGCGCCCCCCATGGATGAAACTCCAGCGAGTTAAACTGCACCAGTTGCATGACATCTGTCTTGTCACGCACCATCAGATAGTCCTGTCTGCCACCCTGCTCTTCTTGCAGGCTGACCGTACTGACATCCATGCCGGCCGTGTGGTGTTTCTGGAAAAAACAGGCTTTTTGCATGCCATCCGGGCAGCGCAGCACCGATAGCGGCCGTCCGGCTACCCCCGGCAACAGCCAGTCCATCACACGTTCGTAATAGTCGGCCACATCCTGCTTGCTCACCTGCATCTCGGGATACACCATGCGATCCGGGCTACTGATATGAACGGTATCTTTTTTCATAGGCTCCTCTTTTGCCTGACTGCCTCGCAGATCGGCAACAGACTTGTCTTCTCTCAATGTCTTGAATGCCGTATGACGCAACAATCCCTGGCTGCTGTGTCCTCGATAGAATACCTCTACCACCTGCCGCGGCCTGACCCATTTTGCGCGCCGCAAATCTGAATCTATGCCTGCGACCGTCACTGTCGGCTCACCCCCCGCAACTGGTCGCAGCGTGGCAGATAGCTGACGCAACATCGCATCATTCATCCCGGTGCCGACACGCCCTGCAAGCCGCCAACCTGTCTTGCCCTGGGGTGAGGCCAGCAGCAATGAGCCAATACCCGTGCGGCTGCCTTTTGGCTCAATAAAACCGGCAATGGCAAATTCATCACTGAGTTCCATTTTTATTTTTTTCCAGTTTCTGCTGCGACCGGCGTGATACGGAGCATCCACCCGTTTTGAAATAATGCCTTCAAGTTTTTCCGCTGTTACACGCTCGAACACCTGGGGACCGGAACCCACCAGATGCGTGCTGTATCGCAATCGCGATGGTGCATATTGTAAAACTGTCTCCAGCAATGCCTTGCGATTCTGTAGCGGCACATCGCATAGATCAAATCCTTCCAGATGGATCAGGTCGAACAATAGATAACTCAATGGCGCCTGCGTTTGCCCGGACAGCGTGGCCTGCAATGCGGAAAAATTGCTGCGCACGCCGTCGAGCACGACCAGTTCGCCATCGAATGCGGCCTGCTGCAGACCGAGCGACGCCATATCACGAGCGACATCAGGCAGCCGCGCCGTCCAGTCCAGACCATTGCGCGACCACAAGGCCGGGATGCCATCGACAATCGTGCACAGCAGGCGATAGCCGTCCCATTTGACTTCATGCAGCCAGTCCTCGCCAACCGGCGCCTTGTCTGCGGTCAGACATAATTGCGGCGCAAATGGTTTGTGCAGCAACGGCTGTCGCTTTGCGCCCTTGAAGGCATCAAGCTGCGCGCGCCAGGCCGCCGTTGCCAGGTCCCCCTGGCGTTGCGCGCCAGCCGTGCCTTTCTTCGTTGCGCCTTTTTTCGTCCCATCTTTTGAGGTTACGGCTTTCGGCGATACACCTTTTATGGCTTTACCCCTGGTCGCTTTTTTCGTTGCGCTCTTTTTACCCGCACCTGCTTTTTTTGCGACAGCCCTTTTTCTATCCGTGGCAGGCGGTGCCGGCTCGTCGACAAAGTCATCGGCCTCCCTGTCCTGGGCAAAGGCATCGTCTTGTTTGATCAGCAACCACTGTTGCTGGCGGCTGCGGCGATGGCTGCGGATCAGATGCCACCCCCCTTGCAAAATGTCGCCAAACAATTCGAATTTCAAATGTCCTTTGGCCAGTTGCGTTTCGGCCTCTTCATTGGTGCTCCAGATGCCACTATCGAATATTCTGACATTGCCTCCCCCGTATTCGCCTTGGGGAATATCACCTTCGAAATTGGCATAGCTGACCGGATGATCTTCTACCTCCACCGCCAGGCGCTTGACCGACGGATCAAGACTGGGGCCTTTGGGCACCGCCCAACTCTTGAGTACACCGGCAACCTGCAGACGAAAATCATAATGGCGATGGCTGGCATGATGCAGCTGGACGACAAAAATGGGGCGGCCACCGCCGATTGCGTCCTCCTGCGGCTCCGGAGTATGGTCAAACCTGCGTTTGCGCTGATAGTCGGCAAGGCTCATAGGTATCCCGGTCTATAGTTTCATATGTGCGCTAGGCCGCCTTTTTGTTGCTGGCCGCACGCTTGCGTGAACCCGATCCGGATGAACCTGCGCTTTTCTTTGTCGCTGCCTTGGTGGCTTTGCTGGCGGTCCCCGTAGATTTGGCCGCCTTGCCGGCCGTTTTACTACTGGCCGTTTTGGCCTTGCCCTGCGCAGCTTTACCCGCCGATTTGGCCGGGGCCTTTTTGCTCGTCTTGCCTGCCGCGCTGTCGCTGCCTTTGGCAGACCCAGAGTTGGCTGCCTTGGGCGGCGTCCGCTTGTTGGTTGCCAGGCTTTGCTTGAGCAGCGACATGAAGTCGACCACATTGGTAGCGGCATTCTCCGGTACCGCGGCGTCTTCCAGTTCGTCGTCCGGACGGTGGCTCACTTTGTTGGCTTTCATCCGTTTCTTGATCACATCTGAAAGCCGCTGTCGGAATTCGTCCTTGTACTGGTCCGGTTTCCAGTCGGCCTCCATGGACGCAATCAGTTGGCTGGCCATGTCCATTTCCTGACGGGAAATCCGGTAGTCGCTCAACTTGCCTTCCGGAATCCGATAGTCTTGCACATCGATCAGTTCCTGCGGATATCGCAGCAAAATCAGCATGAGCGCATCGCCCTGTGGCATGACGGCACACAGATATTCGCGCGTACGTATGACGACCCGTGCCAGCCCGATCTTGCCCGCATCGCGCAGCGTTTCGCGCAATAACACGTAACCCTTTTCCGCCTTTTTCCCCGGCACCAGCACATAGGGTTTTTCGAAATAAGCCGGCCCGATAGCGCTGGCGTCGATAAAGGCCTCTACATCTACCGACTCTTTGCTTTGCGGTGCTGCATCGCGAATATCGTCCGGTTCAAGCACCACATAATTGCCTTTGCTAAATTCAAACGCCTTGACGATGTCTTTCCACGGCACCTCTTCGCCCGTGTCGGCATTAACCCGCTCGTATCGCACCGGCGCCTTGTCACGCGAGTCCAGCATCCGAAAATGCAGATCAATACGTCGCTCCCCGGGCATCAGTGCCACAGGTATATTCAATAGTCCAAAAGAAAGCGTACCATTCCAGATCGGGCGTGCCATATCAGGTCCTTATTCAAGGTCATCAATGCGCCAAACGCAGCGCGAGTCCTGCAGCAATGTGAGGCGGCACATAGGCCGCTTTAATATCAAATGCAATGAAACGGGGGGCTATCTGTAACCGTTCAGGCCTGCGTGACCTTTTGACCCAATGCGTCGATCAGCGGTGTGCCGTCATCACGATTGACTGCGCCTTTTTGCGGCAGCGGCAAAATATCCAGCACCAACTCTGACGGGCGGCACAGGCGCGCGCCTTTAGGCGTGATCACAAAGGGGCGATTAATCAGAATCGGGTATTCAATCATGGCATCCAGCAGTCGGTCATCGCTCACGGCCGGGTCATCCAGTCCGAGTTCCTTGAACAGCGTCTCTTTCTGGCGCACTGCGTCGCGCACGCTGATTCCGGCTTTCTCTATGATTGCCGTCAGCTCTTCGCGGGAAGGCGGATTGTGCAGGTATTCTATGATATTGGGCTCGACACCTGTATTGCGGATGAGCGCCAGCGTCGTGCGTGAAGTACCGCAGCGGGTATTATGATAAATTGTGATATCCATGAAGAGACTCCTGTACCGTAGGTGGTTCAATCATAGCATTTAGCAGTGCAAATGCGTGTAATCATTGGCAGTTGTACCTGGTACAGGATCATGACAATTGCGATGCCCGGCCACCCCAGCAGCGTGACGCGGAGCCCGCAATAACTCGAGCAGCAAAAGCGCCCATTGATGGCGCCTTCGGATTTTCGCCCGGACAACACGAACGCAGGCGATCAGCCCTTGCTTTGCTGCAAGGCCTGTTCCAGGTCCGCAACAATATCGTCGATGTGCTCAATGCCAATGGAAAGCCTGACCATGTCCTGGCTGACCCCGGCCTTCTCCAGCTCCTGCTCGTTAAGCTGGCGGTGGGTGGTCGTGGCCGGGTGGCATGCCAGGGATTTGGCATCGCCAATATTGACCAGGCGCGTGATCAATTGCAGCGCATCAATAAAGCGCGCGCCGGCCTGGGCATCTCCTTTCACGCCAAAGCACAGGATGGCCGATGGTTTACCCCCCATATATTTGCGGGCCAGTTCGTGTTCCGGATGATCGGGCAGACCCGCATATTTCACCCAGCTGACTTGCTCATGCTTCTGCAGAAACTGTGCCACCTTCAGCGCATTTTCACAATGGCGCTCGACGCGCAATGCCAGCGTTTCAATGCCCTGCAGAATCTGAAAGGCAGCCAGCGGCGCCAACGCGGCCCCAGTGTTACGCAGCGGGCCAACGCGGCAACGCCCGATAAAGGCCGCTTCGGCAAATGCATCGGTATAGACCACGCCATGGTAGGCCGGATCTGGCTCATTCAGTACAGCAAACCGCTCTTTATGCTCCGCCCAGGGGAACTTGCCGGAATCGACCACAGCCCCGGCAATGGTCGTGCCATGGCCGCCCATATATTTGGTCAGCGAATGCACCACAATATCGGCGCCGTGTTCAAAGGGACGGCACAGCGCCGGCGTTGCCACGGTGTTGTCCACGATCAGCGGTACCCCATGCCGGTGTGCCGCGTCTGCCAGTGCGCGCAGATCAATCAGGTTGCCTGCCGGGTTGCCAATGGATTCGCAGAACACCGCTTTGGTTTTGTCGTCGATCAACGCCTCCAGTGCCGCAATATCATTGTGCGGAGCCATGCGCACCTCGATCCCCTGGCGTGGAAATGCGTGGGCAAACAGATTATAGGTACCGCCATACAGTTTGCTGACCGATACAATATTGTCGCCAGCCTGGGTAATGGTCTGGATGGCATAGGTGATGGCCGCCATTCCCGAGGCTACTGCCAGCGCTGCGATCCCACCCTCCAGGGCGGCAACGCGCTCTTCCAGCACCGCATTGGTCGGATTCATGATACGCGAGTAGATATTGCCGGCAACTTTCAGGTCGAACAGGTCGGCGCCATGCTGCGTATTATCAAAGGCAAACGAGGACGTCTGATAAATAGGTACAGCCACTGCCTTGGTGGTAGGTTCTGGCGTGTAACCCGCATGAATGGCCAATGTCTCAAGCTTCATTTCTTCTCCTTTCTGAAAATCAAATCTCAAGGTAAATATCAAGTACCCCGAATGACATAATAAATATCTGATCCCGCTTTATACCCGACATCACCGGTTCTGTCAGCCTTCCGGTCGATCTTTACTTATGTGCTGGATATATATGCTGTTGCGCACTGTCCCCCTGCGCAGCATCGTCGCTCGTGCTCTGCCCTGCCGCCAGCCTTGCGCCCTGCGTGCGCCGCCCCTTGCGGTATTCATCGGGCGTGGTTCCCATCAGGCGGCGAAACATGCTGATAAATGCCGACGCGCTGCTGTAACCCAGATCCAGGCCAATTGCTTCCACGGTTTCGCCGCGATCGAGCCGCGCCAGCGAAGCCAGCACCTTGAGCCGCTGCCGCCACTCGACAAATGACATGCCCAGATCACGCTGGCAACGGCGCATTAGCGTTCTCTCGGTTGTATGGCTGATCGCCGCAAACTCGGCGATCGTGCGTGCATCGCCCGGGTTGGCCTGCAGCGCCAGCAACACGGGTTTGAGCAAAGGGTCGTCCGAAGTGGGCAGGTAGGTCCCGGCACAGTCGGCCTGCTCCAGTTGATCCACCAATACCCGTAACAGGCGTTGCTCCTGCAACGTAGCAACAATAGCCGGCTGTTTTCTGGCCAGCTCATCGAGCAACGCCCGCATAAATGGGCTCACCGTCAATGCACAGGTGACGCCGGGCAATGTCTGGCACAGCGCTGCGTCCACATAAAGGGAACAGTGAATGCCCGCATGACGATTGAACGCGATATGCTCGGTACGGGGCGGCAGCCAAAGACCATATTGAGGCGGCGCAAGGTAATGCTGGTGAGCCAGTTCAATTTCCATGATGCCGCTAAAGGAATATACAAACTCTCCCCAGTTGTGAAGATGGCGCGGATAGACCGTGTCTGCCTGCACGCTCACCGCCCGAAAGACAATCGGTGCCGGCAATACCGTCTCAAACGGAGGCCGACGCAAATGCGTCGCGTTGCTGGGGGAAAAGCCGGATTTTTTCATAAGCGTAACCATATAAAAGCTATATCACTGACATAAAGGCCGATAAAGATGGCGCGCTGATGGCAATACCAACGCAAGACCGACCGCCCCATACCCCTGCACAGTTTGCAATTGCATCTGCAAACCAGCAAATCGTCTCTAAAAGGGACTCACCGTCCGTATACAAGATAACGACTCGATACAGACAATTGACTTAATACCGATATCGATTGTCATATTTACAGTATATGGTGATTATCCGTCAATGAGATAATCCTTTCTCACAATGGGCTTATCTCGAACAGGAACAAAAATGGAACACCGCCGGGCAATTGATCGCAAGGCTACCGGGCTGATGCTGCTTACTTGCGCAATTTGGGGTCTGCAACAGGTCGTACTCAAGGGCGCGGCGCCAGACGTTGCGCCTGTTTTTCAGATTGCTTTGCGCTCCGGTATTTCAGCCATCATGGTATACATCCTGATCTACGCGCGCGGCGACCGCATTGTGCTGTCTGACGGCACCTGGAAACCCGGGATTGCTGCCGGGCTGCTCTTTGCCCTGGAGTTTCTGCTGGTTGCCGAGGGGTTGCACTATACCACGGCCTCTCATATGGTCATATTCCTTTACACCGCCCCGGTATTTGCCGCCCTGGGGCTTTACTGGAAGGTGCCGGACGAACGTCTGAGCCGGGTCCAGTGGCTGGGCATCGCCATCGCTTTTGCCGGCATTGTCGTGACCTTTACCGGTCGTAGCGGCTCGGCTGATACCGGCGGCGCCAACCCGCTGCTGGGCGATTTGCTGGGCATCTGCGCAGCCATCGCCTGGGGTGCGACCACCGTCGTCATACGCACCACCCGCCTGAACAACTGCCCTAGCACGCACACCCTGTTGTATCAGTTGATCAGTGGCTTCGCAGTCCTGATGGTTGCCGCCATCCTGATGGACCAGACTTATTTCAACCCTACGCCACGCGCCTTTGCCGCCATGGCATTTCAAATACTGGTTGTTTCTTTTGGCAGCCTGCTCCTGTGGTTCTGGCTGCTGCGGCAATATCTGGCGTCCCGGCTTGGCGTGCTGTCCTTCATGACCCCGCTTTTCGGCATTGCGTTTGGCGTCTGGCTGCTGGACGAGCCCCTGGAACCCAATTTCGTGGCCGGTGCCGGGATGGTTTTGCTTGGCATATTACTGGTCAGCGGCTATGAATGGTTACAGCAAATCATTGCTCGCCGTCGCAAGTTGTCGCATTTATAAGTTGTTTGTCCGGCACAGACTGGTATAAGCTAGGCAGACAACCGCGTCTTGCCTGCCTGCAGAACCTTTTACCGGAGCTACAGTATGAGTTTGGAGTTTTTACTGACATCCCTGATCGTAGTGATCTCGCCTGGCACAGGGGTCATTATCACCGTCGCTGCCGGCCTGTCGCGGGGACGCCGCGCCGCCGTCATCTGCGCTTTCGGCTGCACGTTGGGCATTTTGCCGCACATGTTCGCGGCCATTACGGGTCTGGCCGCATTATTGCATACCAGTGCCCTTGCTTTTGAAGTAGTCCGGTATGCCGGCGTCGCCTATCTGCTGTACATGGCATTGACCACCTTGCGTGAACATGGCGCGCTGAAAATTGAGACCGACGCCACGCCCCGCTCCAATATGGACGTAATTCGTTCCGCTATTGCCGTCAATGTGCTCAATCCCAAGCTGTCTATATTTTTCTTCGCCTTTTTGCCGCAGTTTGTCGGCAACCAGGCCGGCAACCCGCTACCGATCATGCTGCAGTTGTCTGGCGTATTCATGGCAATGACATTTGTCGTTTTTGCCAGCTATGGCCTCTTTGCTGCAGCGGTTCGTCACCACGTCATTTCCCGGCCCTCGGTCATGACCTGGTTGCGCCACAGCTTTGCCGCCGCCTTCGTTGCATTGGGCGCCAAACTTGCATTAACCGAAAGATAACCGCACGAACACGCTCAGCGTGAGGCTTTCCCGAGTACGCGCCTGCCTGCGTCGCTGCTGTCCGGTCGTGCAGTCCGTTCCACGCCGGATTAAACGGACGTGCCGCATTCGCGGCGTTTCGGTGCAGGCAGTGCGCGCTACAGTTGGCTAAAATACCAATATTACGGAACGCCATCATTATGCCCCCTAAACCTATGGATACCGCGCCCATTCGCTTCGGCTTTCTGCTGCTGCCGCACTTTACGCTGACCGCATTCTCGGGTCTGCTCGATGTCTTGCGTCTGGCCGGAGACGAAGGCGATTACAGCCAGCCGGTTCGCTGCGCCTGGCATGTGGTGGACGAAACGCTGGCGCCAGTGAGCTCATCCAGTGCAATCCAGGTGATGCCTTCAGAAAAACTCGGTGATCCGGCGCGCTTTGATTATCTGGTAGTGGTGGGTGGTTTGCTGCACACCGGCTTGCCGCTTAGTGCTGCCCAGAAGCTATTTATACAGCAAGCGGCAGACAGGAACGTTAATCTGGTTGGCGTCTGCACCGGCGTTTTTGCGTTGATGCAGGCAGGTGTCATGCAGGATCACCGCATCTGCGTCAGTTGGTTCCATTACTGGGATTTTGTTGAACAATTCCCGCAAGCTGATCCGAATCTGATTGTTGCCGACCGGCTCTACGTCTGTGACCGCCGCCGCATTACCTGCTCCGGCGGGCGCGCATCCATCGATGTGGCCGCAGAAATTCTGAAGCGTCATATGGACCAGGCCATCGTGCAAAAGGCCTTGCGAATCCTGCAGATAGATAATGCCAACCCCCAAACGACGCCCCAGCCGCTGCCACCCGGCATCGCGCCGGATACCCATCCCGTGGTGCGTCGCGCCATGCTGTTGATGGAGCAACATATGGGCAAGGCGCTCACGCTGGATACGCTTGCAGGCAAACTGAATATTTCAGTGCGGCAACTGGAACGGCTGTTTAAGCAATCGTCTGGCATGACCCCACAGGCGTATTCAAGGGGAATTCGCCTGCGCATGGCCGCCTGGATGCTGACTCACTCGACCAAAACCATCGCTACCATTGCCAGCGCTTGCGGTTTTGCCGATGCGTCACACATGGGACGGGAGTTTCGAAGCACTTTTGAAATGTCTCCTGGCCAGTGGCGCAGCCGTGCCCAGTTGCCAGCATCCCTGCTGGCCGCGCAGAACCCCGATCCGGTCGACTATGTCAGCGAAGTATTCCCCGGACGCCAGGATTTTCACTAAAGATTTGCCGAACTCGAACACCGCGCCATGATGGCGTAATTATTCCAATCAATAGACGGAAAAGTTCTATCTGTACAGCGCCCGATTTGCTCTACTTGCAGTCACCGCACCCGCTCCAATCACGGTGTGACAGGATTGCTACGAGGATATCATGCGCAACCGCTATTCGATTTTCAGTCTGATCCGCAACGGGCTGAGCCATAACGAAAAATGGGGACGTGCCTGGCACAGTCCCGAACCCAAGAACGAATACGACGTGGTTATTGTTGGTGCAGGGGGTCATGGCCTGGCAACCGCCTATTATCTGGCCAAGGTCCATGGAGTCCGCAATATTGCGGTTGTGGAAAAGGGCTGGCTGGGTGGTGGCAACACCGCTCGCAATACCACCATTGTGCGCTCCAACTACTTGTGGGACGAATCGGCACAGCTCTATGAAAAAGCCATGAAACTGTGGGAAGGCCTGTCCCAGGAGCTGAACTATAACGTCATGTTCAGCCAGCGTGGCGTGATGAATCTGGCGCATACCCTGCAAGAGGTGCGTGATACCCGGCGACGCATCAATGCCAATCTGTATAACGGTGTTGACGGCCAGTGGCTTGACCGCGAACAGATCAGGCAACTGGAGCCGCTGATCAATCTGGACAGCCGCTACCCGGTGCTGGGCGCCTCATTCCAGCCCCGTGGCGGCGTCGCGCGACATGATGCGGTCGCCTGGGGTTTTGCCCGTGCAGCCGATCAACTGGGCGTGGATATCATTCAGAACTGCCCCGTGACCAATATCCGCAAAAAGGATGGCGTGATCCTGGGTGTTGAAACCGGCAAGGGCTTTATCGGCGCCAGGAAAGTGGCGGTCGTGGCGGCCGGCCATTCAAGTGTGCTTGCCGATATGGCAGGCATCCGCCTGCCGCTGGAAAGCCATCCATTGCAGGCCCTCGTGTCTGAGCCGGTCAAGCCTGCCATCAACACCGTGGTCATGTCTAACGCGGTACATGCGTATATCAGCCAGTCCGATAAAGGCGATCTGGTCATTGGCGCCGGCATTGACCAGTACACCGGCTATGGTCAACGTGGCAGTTTTCAGAGTATCGAACAGACCTTGCAGGCCATTGTGGAGATGTTCCCCAGCTTAAGTCGTGTGCGTATGAACCGACAATGGGCCGGCATTGTCGACATCAGTCCCGATGCCTGCCCCATCATCTCCAAAACGCCAATCAAGGGACTTTATTTCAATTGTGGCTGGGGTACCGGCGGCTTCAAGGCAACCCCGGGCTCGGGCTGGGTTTTTGCCCACACCATCGCCAACGACGAACCTCACCCGCTGAACGCACCGTTTTCCATAGACCGTTTCTATACCGGTCGTCTCATAGACGAGCACGGCGCCGCTGCCGTTGCGCACTAGGATCTCAATCATGCTTGTCATACGATGCCCGTGGTGCGGTGAGCGCGCCGAAAGCGAGTTCAACTTCGGTGGCCAGGCCGGTATTGAACGCCCCATCCATCCAGAACATCTGTCCGATGAACAATGGGGCGACTATTTGTTCATGCGCAAGAATCCTTTGGGTATCCACCGCGAGCAATGGGTGCATACCCATGGCTGTCGACGCTGGTTTATTGCCGAGCGCGACACCCGTCATTATCAATTCAAGTTGGCAGAAAAAATCGGTGCGCCGGGCAAGGAGCAGACATGACCCAGTCCCACCGTCTGGCCGATGGCGGCCGTATTGACAGAAACAAACCGCTGCGGTTCCAATTTAACGGCAAATGGTATCTGGGTTACCAGGGTGACACGCTGGCCTCTGCCCTGCTTGCAAATGGCATACACTTCGTCGCTCGCAGTTTCAAGTACCATCGCCCCCGCGGCATCATGACCGCAGGCGTCGAGGAACCCAATGCCATTGTCCAACTGGAGAACGGCCCATATACCGTTCCCAATGCGCGTGCTACCGAAGTCGAACTGTACGAAGGACTGACTGCCGCCAGCGTCAATGCCCGGCCCGACATTGAACATGACCGGTTTGCGTTCATGCAATATCTGTCGCGCTTTATCCCGGCAGGTTTTTACTATAAAACCTTTATGTGGCCACGCCGCTGGTGGGGAAAATATGAAGAACACATCCGCAATGCTGCTGGCCTGGGCACCGTTCCCACGGAACACGATCCCGATCGCTACGAGAAAACCTATGCCCATTGTGATGTACTGATTGTCGGCGCGGGCCCTGCCGGGCTTGCTGCCGCACACAGTGCCGCCAGTACGGGCGCACGGGTCATTCTGGTTGATAACCAACCTGAACCGGGCGGCAGCGTGTTGCACACGTGTGCCTCTGTCAACGGCGCACCCGCCCGACAGTGGCTCACACAGATCACAGCAGAACTGGCCGGTATGCCCGAAGTCCAGCTATTGTCGCGCGCGACCGCCTTCGGTTATCAGGACCACAACCTGGTCACGGTATGCGAGCGACTGACCGATCATCTGCCGCTGCAGCGGCGCAAGGGCGTGCGCGAACGCCTATGGAAAATCCGCGCGGCGCAGGTGATTCTGGCCACCGGTGCCCATGAACGCCCGATCGCATTCGGCAACAATGACCTGCCAGGCATTTTGCTGGCCTCGGCGATCAGCACCTATATCTGCCGCTTTGGCGTGCTGCCCGGCCGCCGTGCCGTGGTATTTACCAATAATGACAGCGCCTATCAGACTGCGCTCGATCTGCATCGCAGTGGCGCGCAGGTGACTGTGGTTGATGCTCGTGCCGCCGATGACGCAACCGCACCGTCATTGCTGACAGAAAAAGGCATACAAATCCTGTGGCAGGCAGTTATCAGCCATGCTAATGGCAAACGTCATATCGACAGCGTGGCAGTGCGCAAGTTGGGCAACCCTGCGGACAGTGATATATCAACACACACACTGCCTTGCGATGTGCTTGCTATTTCCGGTGGATGGAACCCGGTTGTGCATCTGTATGCACAGTCTGGCGGCAAGCCCCGCTGGCATGAACTTGACGCCTGTTTCGTGCCAGACGGTCAGGTGGCCAGGCAGACAACGATCGGCGCCTGCAACGGTCAATTTGATCTGGCCGGCGCGCTGGACAGCGGCGTACGGGCCGGCCGCCAGGCGGCTGCCGCGCTGGGCTGGCAGTCTGATCACGATATCTCGTGGCAGACCGAGCTGGCGCACCCGGGCCACATTGAACCTCTGTGGTCAACAGCCACGGGTCGGGATATCGCGCGCGGGCCCAAGCAATTTGTTGATTTGCAAAATGACGTTTCTGTGTCCGACATCCACCTTGCCGTGCGCGAAGGCTATCGCAGCATCGAACATGTCAAGCGTTATACCGCCATGGGTTTCGGCACCGACCAGGGCAAGCTGGGCAACATTAACGGCATGGCCGTGCTGGCCCAAGCGCTGGGCCAGACCATACCGGAAACAGGCACGACCACGTTCCGTCCCAACTACACCCCTGTCACCTTCGGCGCCATTGCCGGGCGAGAGCTGGGCGAGTATTTCGATCCAATTCGTAAAAGCTGCCTGCATGAATGGCATGTTGCACACGGCGCCGTTTTTGAAGATGTGGGAAACTGGAAGCGTACACGTTACTATCCCCGGGACAACGAAACCATGGATGCGGCGGTTGCACGAGAATGCCTGGCCGTGCGCAACAGCGTCGGGCTGCTTGATTACAGCACACTGGGTAAAATCGATGTGCGTGGCCCAGACGCGGCGACATTTTTGAACCGCATCTATACCAATTCCTGGACCAAACTGGAGCCCGGGCGCTGCCGCTACGGTCTGATGCTCGATGAAAACGGCATGATCCTGGACGATGGCGTTAATCTGCGGCTATCGGATCAGCATTTCCTGATTTCAACCACCACCAGTGGCGCCGCCAAAGTAATGAGCTGGATGGAGCGATGGCTGCAAACCGAATGGCCTGAGCTGAAAGTCTATCTTACATCACTGACCGACCAATATGCGACAGCGACGGTTGCCGGCCCTTGTGCCCGCAAGGTTCTGCAGCAAGTATGTCATGACATTGACTTTGACAACCAGGCCTTCCCGTTCATGAGTTTCAGGCACGGCAGTATCGATGGCGTGACGGTGCGTATCCTGCGCGTCAGCTTCTCGGGTGAGCTGTCCTATGAAGTATATATGCCGGCCAATTACGGTCGTCATATATGGGAAATGCTGATGCGCGCCGGGGAACCGTTTGACATTACACCATACGGTACCGAAGCCATGCATGTTCTGCGGGCTGAAAAGGGCTTCATTATTGTCGGGCAGGATACTGATGGCTCGGCCACGCCGATTGACATGGGAATGAGCGGTATGCTGGCCCAGTCCAAAGATTTTCTGGGCAAGCGCTCGCTGTCGCGCAGCGACACAGCCGGCGCCAATCGCAAGCAGTTTGTCGGCCTGCTCTCGCAAGACAAGCAAACCGTGTTGCCTGAAGGCGCGGCCATTCTTAATGAACCGGCTGCGCCGGCAATAGTATCGTTACAGGGGCACGTGACATCAAGCTACCTGAGTCCCACCCTGAAACAGCCGATTGCACTTGCCATGATCAGGAACGGTCTGTCACGCATGCAGCAGAACGTCACTGTGGCGTTGCCAGACGGCACATTTGCCCAGGCGCAGATCTGCAGCCCGGTTTTCTATGATGCCCAAGGAGCACGCCAGCATGTTAAATAACTCCAGGCAACAAACCCCACTGGCAGGATTGACCGGCGGCGCCGATGCATTGGAACATGGATCACCCGATTGCGTGACCCTGCGTGAAGTGCCGTTTGCAGAACTGGTTAATCTGCGTGGCGACCCTGAGAATGCGGATTTTACCGCCGCCATACAGAACACAATCGGCATCATCTTGCCCACCGAACCCAATACGACGGCAGAGAGTGACCACTATTGCGTCATGTGGCTCTCGCCTGACGAATGGATGATCCGGGCAAAAGTGCCGCCAGTTGACGATCTGCCAACGCGCCTGAACCTGGCTTTACAGGGCATTTTCTGCGCCGTGACAGATCAGAGTAGCGCCTACAGCGTATTGCAACTGAGCGGCCCGAAATCCCGCTGCGTTCTGGCCAAAGGCTGCCCGCTGGACCTGCACCCTCGCGTATTTGACACAGGGCACTGTGCGCAAAGCCATTATTACAAGACCTCGGTGCTGCTGCACCGCCTGCGCGGCCGGGCTGACGATTGCTGGGAAGTGATAGTGCGGCGAAGTTTTGCCGACTATGCCGTGCGGATGCTGATGGACGGGATGTGGGAGTATACAGAGGGGCGCAATTGACGAGCGTGCGTGCTGACCATGAGGACGTGCTAAAACAACGGCCATGCGTGCCGCTGGCAGCAAACCCTTGGTTACTTCCCGACGCTATCAATTATTTATGCCAAACAGATTTATCTCTATCTGTTGCAAATGCTCAAGCAACCGTTTCCGGGCCAGTTCGGCATCGCGGTCCGTCAGCGCAGCGACAATTGCCCTGTGTTGAACCTCATAGCAGTTGCGATTTTCAGGGGTGAGAGAATTGCGTTTGAGCCGTCCCCACTCTCCTTGAGCACGCACCTGATTTGTCAGATTCAGAACCTGCACAAAAAAAGAATTATGAGTCGCATGCGCCAGCGCCTTATGCAACTGTTCATCCCAATGTTCAAACTCCTCAATCGTCAGGGCAGCCTCAGAGCGCTCAATACATTCGGCCATGCGCTGGAAATCCACCACAGTGGCGTTCTGAACAATCAGGCCGGGCATCAGCGGTTCGATCAGCTGGCGGGCAACCATGAGTTCCGCAGGACTGGTACTGATCGCTGAAACCTGGTCTTGCGGATCAGGATTGGCCAGCAACGCCGCACGCTCGGTCACGAAAGTGCCGCTGCCGATACTCTGGCTGATCAATTCCTGCTGGCGAAAAAGCGCCAGCACACGTCTTACCGCGCCACGGGAAATATTAAAGCGCTCACTAAGTTCACGCTCCGGCGGCAGTTTCATGCCCGGTTTCAGTTTGCCATCGACGATTTGTCCGGCGAGGTAGTCCGCCAGTTTCTTGCCGCCAAGCAGCCGAATCTGGCCACTGATATTAATTCTGTCTGTCATTGAATCCGTCGAATAAGTGTTATCTGTGCGTGGGAAACAGGGCGAGACAAAGAGACCAATACAAGCCCACTTTGGTATTTTTATTGTGATAGATTAGCATTTTATCTGACCAATTAATTGGAAAAAATGAAATTTGCAACATTGAAATATCAAAAAAACATCGCCCCGTGCCTTGTAAATACGGATAACAACCAATTTTGGCCCATATCCGAGCTTATTGCCGATTTTAGCGGCGATATGAACCAATTGGTATCGCAATATGCAGTGCTGCGAGAGCGTCTGGCGCCGCTAACGCCGGGGCGGGATTTAGCCCAGGCCACCGTCCTTGCCCCGATACCCCGGCCACGCCGTAACCTTTTCTGTGTGGGTCGCAATTATCACGCGCACGCCAGGGAACTGTCCGACACCGTGTTCAGGGACAGCAATAAAAAAGCAGATTCATGGCCCATTGTATTTACCAAAGTTCCCGAGTGCGTGATCGGCCCCCGCGAAACGGTCGTGTTGCCTGGAACTATTTCCAGCCAAATTGACTATGAAGCCGAACTGGCAATCATCATCGGCACGGAAGGCAAAAACATTTCCCGCGAAAACGCCCTGGATCACGTATTTGGCTACACCATTGTGAACGACGTGACCGCACGTGATATTCAAATGCGTCACCAGCAATGGGATCTGGGCAAATCGTTCGATACCTTCTGCCCTATGGGACCGTGGATTGTTACCGCCGATGAACTGGATGCGAACAATACACGTGTACGGTGCTGGGTGAACGAGCAATTGCGTCAGGACGCCTTCACCACAGATCTGATATTCGATTTGCCCACGCTCATCGAAACCTGCTCGCGCGGCATCACGCTTTATCCAGGCGATATTATCGCCACCGGCACGCCGGCCGGTGTTGGCATGGGTATGACGCCGCCTCAGTATCTGCGTAGCGCAGACGTTGTAAGAATACAGATAGACGGCATCGGTGAACTGAGCAACCCCTTTGGCTGAGCATTTCATTGACGCCAGGCAGAAACGGTACAGTCAGACTGCATCACACGAACAACTGGCCGTTTCAGCAGACAACAACATGCAGTGCAGCACACGATAACAAAACAATATTCACAATCGCAATTGGTCACGGCAGGAGACACCACCATGACACTGAAACAAAAACACGCATTGCCTCCAAGTATGACGGCAACCGGCAAGCTCACATCCTTGTTGCTGGTGCTATCGCTCGCAACCGCATCCCAGGCCCTGGCCCGGTACCCTGAAAGACCCGTGACCATGATCGTGCCATTTCCGCCCGGCGGCGTTGCCGATACTGTCGCCCGCCCGGTTGCAGACGCCATGTCCAAAGCACTGGGAAAAGCTGTGGTCATCGAAAACAAGGGGGGTGCGGGCGGCGCTATTGGCATCGGGGCGTCGGCCCACGCAAAGCCCGATGGCTACACCATTCTTTTAAGCCTGTCGTCCATTTCTATCCTGCCCGAAGCAGACAAAATTCTTGGCCGAACGCCTGCCTATCAGCTTGATCAATTCAAGCCGATAGCAAGAATTACGGCGGATCCTACCGTGCTGGTGGTCCGGGCTGATGCGCCATGGAAGAGCGCGGACGAGTTTATTGAAGCGGCCAGGAAAGATCCGAAAGGCATCACTTATGGAAGTTCCGGCCTGTATGGGACCATGCACGTTCCAATGGAAATTCTGTCGCAGGCTGCCGGGATTAGTCTTTCACACATTCCCTATACGGGGGCCGGCCCGGCTGTGGCAGGATTGCTGGGCAACCATGTGCAGGCACTGGCAACCGGTCCGGCCAGCATAGTCCAGCAGGTTAAAGCAGGCAAAGTTCGGGCGCTGGCACACTGGGGAGATAAGCCGATTGCTTCCATGCCGGATGTACCCAGCCTGAAGTCGCTTGGGCACGACGCCACCTTTATCCAGTGGTCCGGGGTTTTTGTACCTGCCGACACGCCAGCCGAGGTCACGGAAACACTGAAAACCAGTCTGGATAAGCTCGCTGCCGATCCTGCTTTTGCCAAAACAATCGGCAACACAGGCAGCCCACTGGACTATCTGCCTGCACAGGCCTTTGCCCAGTACTGGAAACAGGATGCACAAGGCATTGCCGCAACGGTACAGAAAATGGGAAAAATTGAATAATTGATCGCACGGCAGTGGCCTCGCGCGCCACGCCGTGGTACTTTTTTGAGAAACCTGCCAAAGCCGAAAAAAAGGTAACCCGACTCACTTCGAAAGGGTCACCGATTACCCGTCAGATGACACGAGCACAGCGTCCACGCGCAATAGGTCTATAGTTGGTCGCCACCGCCGTGCGGCCCGTCGCTACCGGCAGCATGCCCACTACATAAAATCGGATACGCTTTCCTTGGTATAAAACTCGATATAGTCCAGCAGTTTGTCTGATGCCTGGGCCGCTTTATCCGCATCCTGCTGACCGATGGCTTCGGCAACATTGGCGTGCAACAGGGCCATGGTTTCCAGGTCATTCGATTTTTTGAAATAAAAATACCAGAATCGACGGGACAACCCATGCGTCAGGCGCATAGCCCCTTCTGCAAATTCATTCCGGGCTGCCTTCAAGGTCAATTCATTGAGCATTCTGTCGGCTTTCAGGAACTGGTCCACATCGGCCTGCCGGGCCGACTCCTTAAATTGCTGATGCAATTGCACAAAGGCAAGCCGCTCCTGGTCCGTGCAGCGCTTTGCTGACATCCGGCAGACCAGACGCTCAACTTCCCGGCGCACTTCAAGCAGTTTCAACTGTTTGCGAATATTGATCTCGGGAATAAACAAGCCGCGCTGAGGCAAAACGATAATCAGGTGCTCGCGCGCCAGTCGCTGCACCGCTTCCCGTACCGGCGTGCGACCTATTTCGGTCAACTCGCACAGTTGCTGTTCCGAAACAGAACAGCCCGGCTCCAGGACCAGCATGGTAATGGCTTGTTCAAGCTTTTGATAGGCAATATCGGTCAGTTTGACTTTGGGTTGAAGCGAAACGGGTTCCGAAACAAGGTCTTGATTATTCTGTAGATTCGATGCGTTATTTGAGGCCATGATGTCACGAAAAGGTTGACCGGAAAAATTCGTTTTTCTTCCGGCTATTGTGAAAAATCACACACGTGAGTATTATACAACTAATATATTTGTTGCTCACAACATTTCAATCGACTTGCTTTTTCTGTTCATACATCACTCACAATACTATGGATACATTGATTCACGGCGCGGGCCCCATCAAAATCATTGCCATACACGGCATACAGGGGACCAACCGCGTCTGGCTGCCGCTGGCCACCCGACTGGCTGACCATTGCACCTTCATTTTGCCGAATCTGCCGGGACGAGGCGCTCGGAAAGACTGCTCTGAACAGGACATGACGCTTGAGTCGTTTGCAAATGTGATTGAAGACACGGTACACAAGTATATCAATGATGACCAGTCTTATTGCCTAGCCGGCTGGAGCATGGGTGTGAGCGTTGCCCTGGCCTTTGCCGGCCGCACGCAGGCAAAACGGCCAGACAAGCTGATGTTGCTCTCTGGCGTACCGGATATCAGCCAGGTCTCCTGGTTTACGCAAACAACACAAGCAAGCTTACTTGACGAGATCCGCGAACGCGAACAACGCCTGAAACTGCAGGACGCGGCCGAGCACCATGCGGTCATGTGGACCTGGCAATCCATTGCCGGGCGCTCACTGCGCGAACAATGCAAGTTGGTGGACGTTCCCTGCCTGATTATGTGCGGCACCCGGGATGAAGATTCGCCCTTGCCGCTGGTGGCCCAGTTGCGCGACCTGCTTGCGAACCCCACTTTTCTCACGATAGAAAATGCGGGGCATTCCATTCTGACTGAGAACACCGCTGCCGTCTCAGCCGGATTTACCGACTTTCTCAATCTGGAGTAATGCATGAGTTTTGACGATCATTTGTTTTTCTGCGCGCCCTCTCGCCTTATCATCAGGGAAGGGGCCCGACATGACCTGCCTGCCCTGCTGGCCAAACTGGGCCATCGCCACGGCATACTCGTTACCGATCGCTATTTCGCAGAACAAACGCCATGGGTCAACGAATATGTGCAAGCCGCCAGCAAATGTGGCATCAGCACTTACGTCTATAGCGACGGCGAACCGGATCCATCCACAACACTGTGTGACCAGGCGACGCAGCACATTCTGACCCAGACACACGGGCAGGCGCCTGATCATGTCATCGCGCTGGGTGGCGGCAGCAATATGGATCTGGCCAAAGCGCTGACACTGACGTTACGCAGTAAAAAACCGGTGGCGCACTACAAGGACGGCATTGGCAACGATGAACCGCTGCCCTTTATCGCCATGCCGACGACCTCGGGCACGGCCTCGGAAGTCACTCCAGGCGCCATTCTGATAGACCCAGACAACGCAACAAAGATTGCCTTGATGGACAATCGCTTACGACCATTTATCGCACTTGTCGATCCACAGTTTACCTATACCTGTCCGCCTCGCGTGACCGCCGACTCGGGCATCGATGCACTGATCCACGCTATGGAATCCTATGTCACCATGGACTCGAAGCAATTTGAGCGCAACCACAACCCGGATCCAGGCTACAGCGGACGCACGCACCTGAGCAAGATGTTCGCTCGCGAGTCCATGATACTTTGCGCCCGGCACCTGAGACAGGCTTACCTGAACGGCGCCGACACGCAGGCACGCATCGGCATGAGTTATGCCAGCGTCTTTGCAGGCCTCTCTTATGGCAGCGCAGGATTGAACGCGGTTCATGGCATCGCGTACAGTATTGCCGGACTGACCCATGAAACGCATGGCCGCACTAACGCAGTGATCCTTCCCTACGTTCTGTACGAGTTACGCGACCAACGCATGCAGGAGCTCAAAGAAATCGCCGCTATTTTTGGCATAACCGGACAGGGGCAAAAGCAGGAGCACGGCCCGGTTTTACAACTGGTGCAAACACTTCAGACGCTGGTCAGCGAGCTGGGCATTCCCAATAACCTGAAAGATTTTGGTATCAAAGAGGCCGATCTGCCGCGTCTGTATGCAGATGCGATGAGCGTAACCCGCTTGCGCAACGCTTTCCCGGTTCCGGACACCTCTGCGTCGTACCTGCGCATTATTGCCAATGCATGGGCTGGCGACTTTTCCGACACGCCAGTTCCTGCTTTGCAGCAAGTACAGGACAGCCAGGTGGCTTACGCCTCCGAATAACCTGCACAAGCACCCGCCAGGGTGCGGCCGCACTGCGCCGCATTGCCCTTTGCAAAAATCAACATACAGAGGCACATCGCATATCGGCCGGCCCGGGCAGACCCAACGCACCTGATTGCACCGATCGAGCCGTCGCCCCCTGCCGGGCCGGCACGGTGCGAACAGCCGGCGCCTTGCAGATGCGCATGAACACCACTATTGCGACTGTAATTGACCCGGTCTATCTTTTCAGACGAGCGCGCCTGAACCGGATTGTGCATTCAATGCCTGATCAAGCGCCGGCACGCCCTTTGTCCTGGCCCATGCCGCAATGATCAATGCCTATCGTGATATTACATTCATGATATATTTCTATTGCATTTCAGTAATATATCAGTTAAATTCAAGAAAAATATATCCACAAGGAGACAGGCAATGGCATCAATACCTATTACGCCATCGGATATTTCAGGCCGTATGGAACGGCTTCCGATGACAAGCTATCAAACCAAACTATTCTGTATTATTGCGACCGCATGGTTCTTTGATTCGATGGACCTGGGCGTCATGACTTTTATCCTGGGCTCTATCAAAGCCGAATTCGGTCTGAGTATTGCCCAGACCGGGATTGTGGCCAGCGCCAGTTTTCTTGGCATGCTGATCGGCGCCGCTGTCGCCGGCGTACTGGCCGACCGGTTTGGCCGCAAGCCCGTCTTCCAGGTCAGTATGGTGTTCTGGGGCATTGGCAGTCTGTTCTGTGGACTATCGACCGACGTGAACATGCTGATTGCCAGTCGCATCGTGCTGGGCTTCGGTATGGGTATGGAGTTTCCTGTCGGTCTGTCGATCGTATCGGAAATTGTTCCCTCCAACCGTCGTGGCAGATACCTGGCGATCCTGGAGGGCTTCTGGCCTATCGGCTTCATCTGTTCTGGTGTGCTGAGCTATCTGCTGCTGGAGCCCATCGGCTGGCGTGGCATTTTCTTTGTACTCGCAGTCCCTGCTGTATTCGTTTTCTATATCCGTCGTCACGTCCCGGAATCGCCACGCTGGCTGTCTGACTCAGGTCAAAGTGAAAAAGCCGACAGCGTCATGACCACCATGGAGAATCATGTACGCAAAACGCTTAACAATAAGGAGTTGCCTCCCATTGTCTCGCTGCCGACCGCTGCCACACAGTCCAATTCCGGCAATAGCTTCTCTGAGTTGTGGAAGGGCGAATACGGACGCCGCACGCTGATGCTGTGGATACTGTGGTTCTTTGCACTGATGGGCTATTACGGCCTGACCAGCTGGCTTGGTGCATTGCTGCAGCAGGCCGGTTACGAAGTGACCAAATCCGTACAGTACACCGTCACTATTTCACTGGCAGGCATCCCCGGCTTTATCTTCGCTTCCTGGATTATCGAAAAAATCGGCCGCAAGCCCACGTGTGTTCTGTTGCTGCTGGGCAGCGCCGTTTCGGTATACATCTACGGGCACGTGGCAAGCGTCAAGGGTGAACTTCACTACCTGATGATGTCCGGCATGTTCATGCAATTCTGTCTTTTTGGCATGTGGTCCATTCTGTACGCCTACACCCCTGAATTGTATCCGACCCGCATCCGTGCCACCGGCGCCGGCTTCGCCTCATCCATCGGTCGGCTGGGCTCGTTCGTGGGTCCCTTTGCCGTGGGCTTTCTTCTGCCGGTCACCGGACAGACTGGCGTGTTTACGCTGGGCGCCGCCTCATTCGTCATCGCAGCTGCAGTTGTCGTCTTGCTGGGTGTAGAGACGCGTGGCCGGGCCCTTGAAGACATATCCGGATAAACCCCGGACATTCAATGGCAATTGAGATTTTATTTCAGGAGTAATGATTATGATGACAGAAAGGCAACGAAAATTTCGCGAACAATATAAAAGCGATATCAGCCCCTTGTATAACGGCCTGGTGCACATCGGCGTGATGTATGCGGTTGGCATAGCCGCAGTCATCTATTGCATCTCGCAACTGACCACGGCTACCTGGGAGTATTTATTGATTATTCCCGTCTTCCTGGCGGGTAACTTCGTGGAATGGGCAATGCATACCTACGTGATGCATAAGCGCATCAACGTCTTTGCCCTGCGCGCCATTTACGAGAGGCATACCCGGCAGCATCATCAGTATTTCACTGACAATGACATTACGATAGATTCGAGCCGAGAATTCAGGATTGTCTTTTTCCCATGGCGGGTATTGCTTACGCTTGGCGTCGGCGGCCTGGTCCTGGGCTATCTGGCGTCAGTCATTATCAATCCCAATGCCGGCTATGTCGTTTTCCTGACAATGGTGCTGCAATATCTGGTTTATGAGACCTTCCATTATTGCTGCCACGTCCATGACAACTGGTTCGTCAGGAACGTGCCCTTTATCAATACCATCCGACGTCATCACACGGCCCATCACAATATGGGACTGATGATGCATTACAACATGAATCTGACGTTCCCTATTGCAGACTGGTTCATGAAAACCAGCGATCTTGATCGCGGACTGCTTGGCCACCTATTCAACGGCTACAGTGAAAAACATATCAAGGAAGAGCTTAAACCGATCATCAGAAAATATCGCAACGATGATGCCAGCGTCAGCCTGGATGGGCCCAACCTTACGTCAGAAGAACAGAACGTACTGAACCGCGCAATGGCACGCTGATCCGCACACCTTGAGCACTGAGCCCCGATCTGCCGGTATCAGTCCCAACGCATCTGATACCGGCAGCACTGTACAAAAATGATCTGCCCGCACCCTGTATCCGACACCGGATTCAGGGTTTTTCTATTGTGTTACCTGAGCCGGCGTGCCTTCACGACGCAGTACCCTGCCCGGACGCTGTCCACTCGGCTTGCCATCCTCCCACACAACCTTGCCGTTGACCAGTACCGTGCTGATGCCAATGGCAGCGGCCACAGGCTGGGCGAAGGTTGCCGCCTCGTTCACCGTTTGTGCATCAAACAATGTGACATCGGCAAACGCCCCCTGCCGAATGATGCCACGATCGGTCAGGCCGAACTTGCCCGCAGTTAATCCGGTCATTTTATGCAGCGCCTTCTCCAGCGAAAACAGCCCCAGGCCACGGCTGTAATGTCCCAGCACGCGTGGAAAGCTTCCCCATAGGCGGGGATGGGGTTTTTCATCATGAGGCAGGCCATCGGAGCCGATCATCGTGTCATCAAACTGCAGAATGCGCTGTACATCGGCATCATCCATCCGATAGTAAATCGCACCGGCGGGTAATAATTTCTCGATGGCCTCTTCGGTGCTTACATTCAATCGGCTTGCGATCTCCGTCAAATCCAGCCCGGCCATCTGCGGCATGCCTTTTGACCACGTCACCGTTACCCGTGTCGAATTGGCCACCAGCTTTGCCGACAAGATAGTAGAGGAGGCATCGTATGGATAGCAATCAAGACAAATAGGCTGCCTGGTCATATGATCTGCGATATACGCCAGTGTCTCGGCCGAACGACCGTGATTTTGAACGCCAACCACCTTGTGATGGGAAATAACAACGGGCACGCCAACCTGCCGCCCGATCCGGAAAGATTCTTCCAGCGACTCGATGACTTGATCGCCTTCATCGCGCATATGTGTGCAATAAATACCGCCATAGCGCGCCAGGGGGGCGCACACGTCGATCACTTCCTGCGTGGGTGCAGCCACCGCCGGCGGATAGACCAGACCGGTGGACACACCAATGGCGCCAGCCTCCATCGCTTCGACGACCAGTTCCTGCATCGCTGCTATTTCGCTGTCGGTTGCCGCTCTGGTGAGGTCATCCATTGTTGCAACACGAAGGGTCGAATGCCCGACCAGCATGGCGCAATTGGTGGCGGCTGGGCGATCGCTCAGTTCGCTGACGTATTGCGCAAAGTTGCGAAACCGGAACCAGCCGCCTTTTTCATCCAGCAGATTCAGTGGCGGTGTTACCGGATCCGGAATTTCCCGCGGCATTGGCGCCAGAGAAATACCGCAATTGCCGCCTATCACCGTTGTGATCCCCTGACTTACCTTGGGCGCCATATCCCCATCTGACAACATCAATCTGTCATCATGCGTATGCGCATCGATGAACCCCGGGCAGACGATCAGGCCGCTGGCATCAATCACCTTATCTGCCGTCGCCTGCGACAAATCGCCAATGTGCGCGATACGCTCGCCCAGGATGGCGACATCAGCGGTAAAACGCGCGCTGCCGGTGCCGTCGACCACATCACCATTTACAATCAAAACATCATAATGTGCACTCATTTCTGACCTCTAAAATTTTGGGGTATCTTTGGAGCATGGGGGCATCGATCACGCCGGCAATCCTGCCTGATCCCCTGCTTCGGACACGGCACGAAAATTATGAAAATCCCAGTGTCTGCCCGGTGCGGCATCGATCAGCGCTCGGGTATACGGTTGCGTTGGCGCCGTCAAGACAGTATGGGCCTTGCCCGATTCCACAATTTTTCCCTGTTGCATAACGATGATGGAATCACAAATCTGCGCAGCCACCCGCAAGTCATGTGTAATAAACAACACACCGACACCCGTGCGTTCGCGCACTTCATCCAGCAGCGCAAGCACCTGTGCCTGAACCGACACATCGAGCGCAGACACCGCCTCGTCGGCGACCAGGATATCGGGTTCCAGTGCCAGCGCCCTGGCAATGCAGATACGCTGACGCTGCCCGCCGGAAAATTGATGAGGAAATCGCTGCAATGCGTCTTTAGTCAGGCCCACAAGCTGCATCAGCGCAGCCGCCTTGTCCATCGCGACATCTTTGGCTACGCCGAAATTGAGCAATCCCTCGATAATTGAATCGCCCACGGTCATGCGCGGATTCAGGGAGCGATAGGGATCCTGAAAGACAATCTGGATACGCTGGCGCATGGGCCGCAACTGGCTGCCCGAGAGCTGCGCAATATCCCGATCCTTGATATGGATCTGACCCGAACTCGGTTGCAGCAGCCTGACGATACAGCGTGCAACGGTTGATTTACCCGAGCCGGACTCGCCTACAATTCCGACAATTTCTCCACGACTGAGGGTCAGGTTGATATTGTTGGCCGCAGTGATATGGCGTCCGGTTCCCCATAACTTTTTCTCAGAATAAGTCTTGACCAGGCCCGAGACGTCGAGCACCTTCTCCCCGTTATTCTGCTCACGCTGCTGGGGCACCAGGCTGGGCACCGAGGACACCAGCATGCGACTGTACGCATGTGCGGGGTTTCTCAGGATAGCGTCACGCGCCCCTGTCTCCATGACCTCGCCCTTGTTCATCACCACAATCCGGTCGGCAATTTCTGCAACCACGCCAAAATCATGCGTGATGAACAGCACGGCCATATTGTTTTTTAGCTGAAGCTCACGAATCAGCAGCAAAATCTGTTTCTGGGTGGTGACATCCAGCGCTGTGGTCGGTTCATCGGCAATCAGCAGCCGGGGCTGCAGAATCAGCGCCATTGAGATGACAACCCGTTGCCGCTGACCGCCAGACAACTGGTGCGGATACGCATCGTAGATCCGCTCAGGATCGGGCATATGAACCGACTCGAGCATAAGCAATACCGCCTGACGGCGTTGCTTTGCAGACATCGTGCTATGGATCCGCAGCACCTCGTCAATCTGCCGCCCTACTTTCTGTACAGGATTGAGCGCAGTCATCGGTTCCTGGAAAATCATCGACATGGTGGTGGCTCGCAACTCGCGCAGGCGCTTCGCACTGGCTTTCAGTACGTCTTCGCCATCGAGCAGGATGCTACCGTTGCACGCCTGCAGGCTGTCTTCGCCCAGCAAACCCATCACGGTATACGACGAGACCGATTTGCCGGACCCCGATTCGCCCACCACACACAGCGTTTCACCCGCAAATACATCAAAGCTGATGTTATTGACGACACGCCTTTGCGTGCCTGCGCCAACGACCCGCACCGACAGATCGCGCACCCGCAGCACCGGTTCCGCTGCATTTTCCACGGTTTTCTTTGTCTCTTGATTCATGATTTTTTCGCCATTCTTGGATCCAGCACATCACGCAATACATCGCCCAGGATATTGACGCAAAGCAATGTCAGTGCGAGCAGGATACCGGGATACAGGATCAGCCCGGGCAGCAGGCGAAAATACATGCGCCCCTCGGACATCATATTGCCCCACGATGGAATCTCTGGCGGCAGCCCGGCACCCAGGAAACTTAACGTCGCCTCGGTGAGAATGGCGGCAGCAAAAATATAGGTGCCCTGCACGATCAGCGGTGCAATCGTATTGGGAATCATATGGCGCCATAAAATGGTCCGCACCCGGGTACCCAGCGAGACGGCCGCCTCTACATAGGGTTCGGCGCGCACCGACAGAATCACGCCACGCACCAGCCGCACCACCCGCGGGATTTCGGGAATCGTAATAGCCACAAGGACCGTGACCAGGCTGCCGCCGGTCAGCGACACCAGGGCGATGGCCAGCAGGATGCCCGGAATTGCCATGATGCCGTCCATCACCCGCATGATGATGCCATCGGCAAATCTGAAATAACCGGCAATCACCCCGATGAACAATCCGGCGACCAGGCTCATCACTGTTGCACCGATACCAACGATCAGCGAGACCCGGGCGCCGTACAATGCACGCGAATAGGTATCGCGTCCGAAAGCATCGGTTCCCAGCCAGTGCGCGGACGACATTTTGGCCAGCCTTTCAGCCGGATTGATGGCCACCGGATCTACGGTGCCAAGTAACGGCGCGCATACGGCCACAAAAACGATAAGCACGAATAATACAAATGCAATCAGGACCGGAATACTGCCAAGCGCCGCGCGCAACTGCCCGGGCAACGTCGAATAATGTTGAACAACGGGCTGCCCTGAAGCCGAAGCCGGCAGCGTTTCTGAAGTGAGTGGGACAGTCATGGTGGTCCTTCAATAACGGATTCGTGGATCGAAGACCGTATACAGCAGATCGACAATCAGATTGATCAGGATATACACGATGGAAAAAAGCAGTATCAGCCCCTGGATAACCGGATAATCGCGAGCGAGCACTGCTTCGACGACCAGCCGCCCCAGGCCTGGCAGGTTGAAGACCGATTCGGTGACCACGACCCCGCTGATCAGGGACGCAATGCCTATGCCGATGACAGTGACAATGGGCACAGCTGCGTTACGCAAGGCGTGCCGCATCAGGACCACTTTTTCTTTCAGGCCCTTGGCGCGCGCCGTGCGAATATAGTCTTCGCCCATGACTTCGATAATGCTGCTGCGTGTGATACGGGCGATCAGTGCCACGTAAATCGCGCTCAGCGCCAGGGTGGGCAGAATCAATCGCTGCGCAAAAGGCAGCAGCCCTGCCGACAGCGGTTTGTAACCTTGTACCGGCAGCCAGTCCAGCTGTATAGCAAAAAAATAGATCAGTAAATAGCCAACCACAAAGGTGGGAATCGAAAACCCCAGCACAGACAGGCTCATGATCAGGCGATCCAGCAGTTTGCCTTGCCGCCATGCCGCAATGACGCCCAAAGGGATAGCAATGAGCACCGTCAGTACGATGGTTGAGACAGCCAGCGCCAGCGTTGGCCCCATGCGCCCGGCAATCATCTGCAGCACCGGCGTGCCCGACAACAGCGAGACGCCAAGGTCGCCCTGCAGCAATCGCCCGACCCAGACGATAAATTGCGTATAGATCGGCTGATCCAGGCCCATGGTCTGGCGGATCTGCTCAAGCTGAGCAGCAGTGGCATCGTCTCCCGCAATGATGGCGGCAGGGTCTCCCGGTGTCAGACGAAGAATGGCGAAAATGACAATGGCAACCATCACGATGACCGGTAGTGTGGCCAGAAGCCGACGGGCGATGTAGGTAATCATGGCAGGCTCACTTATCCGATTTTTTCAGGTTCCAGAACACGGTGACCGGCGAAGGCAAGACATCAGATAGCTTGGTACTGTACGCGGCAGGGATGAGAAACTGTCCCAGTGGCGCAACCACGCCTTCGTCTATCACCAGCTTTTGCAGTTGGGCGGTAATCTTCTTGCGCTCGGCATCATCTTTGGCTCGTGCAAATTCAAGCCGCAACGATTCAATTTGTGGCACATCCGGCCAGCCGGCCCAGGCTTTTTTCCCGTTTGAGGCAATCGTCGTATTACCAAACGGGTCACCGCTGGTGGCCAGAATGCTATATGTTGAAAAAATACTCCATCCGCCCTCGGCCGGCGATTTCTGATTGCTTTGCTGGGTGGCGACCGTCTGCCAGTCCATGGTCTTCATATCAACCTTAAAACCAGCCTTGCGCAAGGCGTCGCCAATCACGACCGGTTGCGCGGACAGCATGGCAATATCAGTCGGCTGCAAAATCACAACTGGCGTACCATCATAGTTGGCCTGTTTGAGCAGCGCCTTCGCTTTTTCTATGTTAGCCGGCACAACCATCTCTTTGCCATAGTCATTTTCATATGGGTTGCCACAACCGAAAACAGCCGCGCAAGGTTTGTAGTATTCCGGGTTACCGACCAGCGCCTTAAGCACATTTTCCTGCCCTACCGCATACATCGCGGCCTGGCGGATCAGCCGGTTATTGAATGGCGCATGCAGATGATTAAACCGGAAGTACGTCCAGGCGCCCAGCTTGTCCAGCACCTCAACCTTGATATTTTCCTGGTCCTGAACCATGGGCAGCAGATCAAATGGTACTTGCTGGATGAAATCAATTTCGTCATTCATCAAGGCATTGATGGGGGTCATCTGGTCCGGCATAGCGACCCATTGCACCCGCTCAACATTGACCACCTTGCCGCCGGCCGTCCAGCTGGCCGGCTCGCTGCGCGGCACATAGTCATTATTGCGCTCGTATACGACCCGCAGCCCGGGCCTGAACTCGGACTGGACAAACTTGAACGGGCCGGAGCCGATGTATTCGGTAATCGGCTTGGAAGACGGTGTTTCGGCAATGCGTTTGGGCATCATGAATGCGGGACGCGAACTGAGCTTGCCCAGACCTGCTAGCAATAATGTGGTGGGTTCCTTCAGGTTGATTTCAAATACTTTGCTGTCGATCACCTTGATATCGGCCACCATCGTCATCAATACCTGACCGGTAGAGTCTTTTTCGGCCCAGCGCTTGATGGAGGCGACACAGTCCTCTGAAGTCACCGGCGCGCCGTCGTGCCATTTGAGCCCCTCGCGCAAGGTAAAGGTGTAGGTCTTGCCATCGGCAGATGCCTTCCAGTCTGCCATCTGCGGCTGGATCTTGAAGCTGGAATCAGTCCCCAACAATGTGTCGTAAATCATGTAGCCATGGTCGCGTGTCATGAATGCGGTACTGATGACCGGATCCATAACACGCAATCCTGATTGCATCACTGCAGTGACAGTTTGTGCCTGAACGGCCGGCACGCACGACAAGGCGGCAGCCAGTGCCATACCCAGTGCCATCTTTTTCAAAGCGGTCAATTGCTTGGCCTTGTGCATCATGGTATTTCTCCTGTACTCGATATAAGGGGCTGGCGCACTTGACGCATGGTCAACTGTAGCCAGTACACGTGCTACTGCGTCCTGCATTAAGGAGCAAAAAGGTTGTCGGCAATAGTTGTGGGTGCGCCTGAAAGCCGGTCCGCAAGCAAGGCTGCGCTGCCTGCGGCAAGCGTAAAGCCAAGCGCGCCCTGGCCTGCATTGATCCAGAGGTTTCGCAGCGGCGCCTGGCCAATCAAGGGCTTGCTGTCCGGGCGCGCCGGGCGCAACCCCGCCCATGCCACGGGTTCATCAGCCGGGTGCAGCGCCGGCAAATAGTGCTCGACCGCCTGCTTGAGACTGGTGATGCGCCGCGGATGAATGCTGTTTGAGCCATCGCCTATGTCCACCATGCCGGCAACGCGCAAGCGGTTACCCAGGCGCGCATAGACGACTTTGTTGTGCACGTCGCTGACACTGACGCGGGGCGCCTCGCTTTGTGCAGTCAATTCGTAAGTGAGGCTGTATCCCTTGAGCGGGTAAATATAGGGATTGAAGCCCGCCTGGCGGGCCAATGCCTGCGCGCCGATACCATTGGCAATGACATAGGCGTCTGCCGTCATATCACCAGCCATCGTCTGCAGCCGCGTAACGCGACCGTTTTGCCGATGCAGGTGCATGACAGGCGTGTTATAGAGAAATTCAACTTTCTGCGGCCCCTGGCGCAATTTGCGTTCCAGTTCGCGGCACAGCTTCAGGCAATCGCCGGCATCTTCACTACGGGTAAAAATGCCGCCGGCAATCCGCTCCTGGATGCCGCGCAATGCAGGCTCCAGTTCCAGGCAACGCTTGCGGTCCAGCGCTACTTGCGTGGAACCCAACGCTGCCTGATAGTCCATCTGTTTTCTGGCGACGGCATAGGAACCGGCATCCTGATACACCAGCAGCTTTCCGGAACTGCTGAAGTCAAACGACAACATTTCATCTGCAATGAGCTGGTGCATCATTTGCCTGCTGTACAACCCCAGCGACAGCAGTTCTGCGGTCGTCTGCCGGCTTTTTTCAGTACGGCAGGCGGCCAGAAACGCCATGGCCCAGCGCCATTGCTGTGGATCGGCACGCAACCGCAATGACAAGGGTGATCGGGCACTAAGCAGCCATGCTGGCAATTTGGGCAGAACCGCAGGTTCTGCCAGGGGCGCCACGAAGCTGTAGCTCAATTGGGCGCCATTGGCCTGGCTGGTCATCTGCCCCGGGCCTGCGCAGGCATCAACAACCGTGACCTGATGTCCTTTTTTTGCCAGATAATAGGCACTGGTCATGCCGATAATACCGGCGCCGATCACAATAATATGCATGCTGGCTCCCGCGTCATTGGCTTAGCATTGCGCGCTCACGCAATTGATCGATCGTTGCCGACGCAGATATATATTGCAAACTGGTGCGGACCGAAATCACGGCCGGCCCCCCTGCGGCGAGCGCAGTGCGCAGCGCCGCATCAATCTGCGAACTGTCGTCAACGCGAATACCCAGTGCACCGAAATTGCGCGCCACTGCAGCAAAATCCGGATTGCGAAGATCCGTTGCGCTCACCCGTTGCGGAAAATGCTTTTCCTGATGCATGCGGATCGTGCCATAAGCGCCGTTGTCTGAGATCACCAGTATCGGATGCGCACCGTACTGGATGGCAGTGGCCAGTTCGTTGCCCGTCATCAGAAACCCGCCATCGCCTACAAAGCAGACGACCTGTCGGTCCGGATAGCGCAAACTGGCCGCAACGGCAGCCGGCACACCGTAGCCCATGGCGCCCGAAGATGGTGCGACCATTTGCCTGCCACCGCCGAAACGCATCAGGCGCTGGACCCACCCGCCAAAATTGCCGGCATCAATCGTAATAATGGCGTCATCGGCCAGCAAACGATCGGCCGCCTGCACCACACTCGAAAACACGACGCCATCTTCTGCATCGGCGGGCCCGTCCCAGTCTATCAGCGCTTGCGCCACCTGATGCAACTGCCGGCTCCACACCTGATGATCGGGATCTATTACCGCCGGAGCAAAATCGCACAGATCCACAAGAAACGATACGGGATCGGCCACCAGCCCCAGGTCTGTCCGACGCAACGCGCCCAATGCGGATGCGTCCGGCCAGACATGAATTAACGGCTGCAGCGGCTGCGGCGCGGCAGGAAAACGGTACCCTTGCGTGGTTACGTCCCCCAGACGGGTACCGACAGCGATAACCAGATCGGCCTGGGCAACCGCCTGGGCCAGTGCTGCCGGTGCGCCATAGGCCAGGTGCCCTGCAAACAGCGGATGCTCATTGGCAAGCAGATCGGCATGCCTGACCGCTGTTGCTACCGGAACACCAAAGGCCTGGGCGGTGCACTGCAGCGCGGTCTGCCCCGCTTCGTTCTTGAGCAGTCCGCCGGCAATAATCAGTGGCCGGCGCGCCTGTTCAATCATGCTGGCAACACGTTTGAGCGATAGGTCAGACGCCCCGGCTGCCGGCAAAGGAAGTCGATACGCTCTTTGGGTGTCAACCATGTCTTCGAGCATATCCTCTGGCAACGCAACCACCACCGGCCCCGGTGTGCCACTGCACGCATAATGAAACGCCGTGGCAACGCACTCGGCCAACCGTTGCGCATCGTTGACCTCAACAACCCATTTGGTCATGCTGCCGAACACCTGCCCGTAGTCCACCTCCTGGAACGCTGCCATATGACGATGCGCCCGTTCGACCTGGCCGATAAAAAGCACCAGCGGCACGGCATCCTGCTGCGCCGTGTGCACGGCAATGGCCGCGTTCATGGCGCCCGGCCCGCGACTGACCAGCGCGATACCCGGCCGCCCGGTAAGGCGCGCGTCGGCCACGGCCATGAAGCCGGCGCCCCCTTCATGGCGGCAGGTCACCACATCAATCCCCGCGTGATCCGAGAGCGCATCCAGCGCACTCAAATAGCTTTCTCCGGGCACGCAAAAGACCCGTTCGACATCATGTGCACTTAAAACTTCAATCAATACATCCGCTGCTCTTCGCTTCATTGTCTGCTTCCGTCAAAATATTCTTCGCCCTTGACCCGCTCAAGATCGGCCAATGCCTGTGTTCGCAGATTTTCAGGAAAACCGGCATCAATGATCTGCTCAAGCGCGGCATACAGCCGCTGCCAGCCGGCATTCGTGCGTAACGACACACCCAGGAAATGGCTTTCTGTCCTGGATCGCAACATCATGTACAGCACACCCGCCAGCATGATGCTCACCACTGCCGGCACGTCCAGCTCCTGCGTCAACCCGTCTACCCGGTCAATGAACGACCTTGCCGCCTTCTCGCGGCGCTGCGCCAATTGCTCGGTTACTTCGTTCTGTTCAATCAGCTCCCAGCGCCGGATTTCCCGCAGGCTTTCGCTCCCTGCGAGCGCTTCGATCTGGGCATGCAGCATCGACAGAATCAGGACGGCAGGCGTCTGCTGGCTGGACTCTTCATCCCTGATCAGGCCGGCGCGTGCTGTCCAGAAATCCTGTTCCTGCATCCAGGCAAGCAACAATCCCGGCATACCGTCAAAATAGCGATAGATAAGCTCCTTGCTCACGCCTGCCCGTTTGGCCACTGCGTTAACGCCTACGCCCACCATCCCGGTTTCATTGATCTGTTCTTCCAGCGCATTCAACAGCTTTCTCTCGGTGTTTTCACGACGCGACATGCTCTGCCTTTCTCATGACGACCATTGCCGAGACCGGGTCCAGGCTGCGCATAACGCAGCCATCCTGCACCTGTCCGATCAGCTCGCTGATCACATGACCGACCAGGCGAGCGCCCTGCCAGACTGGTGTACCGAGATAGACCGCGGTAAAACGGCCTGACATCTGCGACATCTGCTCGGCAGCCGTTTCAATCAGCGCAATGTTTCCATCGATATCAAGCTGGATTCGGTCGCTTTGTGCCGTTCGTAGTTCAACACCCTGCGGCAGCGACAAAAACTGATATGTGCTGGCATTGCCGCCCAGGCATCCCCACGCCAGACTGCCAACGGCGTCTGCTGTATCACGCATGAAATAAATCGAGTTGTGCAATATTGCCAGGCGCCGGTCCCCTTCACTGCGGTGAAAGCTGCCAAGATCCGCTCTTGAGGCGACTCGCTGACTATTGCCCCAGCCGATACGGCCCTGGGCATCAACGGCGATGAGTCCGGCATCGCTTTGGCCATTGCCACGCAAAACCGCGTCTACAGCATGTTGTGGCAGTTCTCCGCTGGCCAGTCGCCGCAACACGGCACGATTCAAGGGCTCGCCGTCGCTTCCCGCGCGATTGGGCAGGCGATGACCAGATACCAGCCCGATACCATCGAAGCCGGGCAAAAACTGCTGCAGCGGCTCGGGCCGGTCTGGCCCGCTGGAAATTGCCGCCGCACGTGTGGCCAGCAACCATTCGTCCGGAATGGCCAGCTTTGCCGCTCCACCCCTCTGGGTCACGCAGTGGCATACTTTGCCATCGTGCAACATGGCAGCAAATACTGCAAAGCCGCCAATGGCGCCTCTTCCCAGCAATTCTGCCGCAAGCACCGCTGCACGTACTGATTCTCCCGCATTGGCGCCACTGGCGGCTATTCCAATTGTCATAAAAAATCCATTGCAAAGTTCATTGAGCGACAAAACAGATGCGTCATGCCAAATGTGACCGGGTGGTCATATTTAAATGCTAACACCATGGCATTCGAAATAACAAGCGTAATTTTCTAGGGAATACCCGCATCAATTGAGCCCATAAGGGCGTGATCAAACCGGGCAAAAAGCGCAACTCAGGCATATTTACTCAAGCATTAATCATGCCAAACAGCCTGTCGTGCCTGGGGAATCCTGCTCTGTTTTTGTGCACAGATGTGCCTGTGCGGGTATGAGCGTGGCACAGTGACTGCAATAGTCAGCAAATGATGTCTATTTACGTCAATATGACGTTAAAGCCTTGCGTCATCGGCAAATGCCAGTTGTAATTAACCGATCAAGCAAACCGCAAGGGTCCGGCCAATGTTACAGCGCATCGTTTTTGTCTTTTTGCTCTTTGTCTCTGCCCCTGCCCTTGCTGCGTGCGACAGCCCCGTCAAGTTCGCCGCGCTGACCTGGGAAAGTGGTCAATTTACCAGCGCTGTATTGCGCCTGATCGCTGAACGCGGCTACCAGTGCAAAACCACCGAGGTTCCCGGCTCCGGCCCTGCCCAGGAAAATGCCCTGTCGCAAAATGACATTCAGGTGATTGGCGAAGTCTGGGTCGGACGCTCCGAAGTCATGAACAAGGCGTTGCAAGAGAACAAGGCCGCCATGGTGGGCGACACGCTCAAAGGCGGAGCCCAGCAGGGCTGGTATGTGCCCGATTATGTCTGGGAACAAAACCCGCAACTTCGTTCCTACAAGGATCTTGAGCGTTTTTCACAGTTGTTTCTGGACTCTGCAAGCGGCCCCAAACCACGCTTCATGAACTGTCCGTCGGGCTGGACATGTGAGATATTCAACACCCGCCTGTTGCGCACGACCGGCCTGGATAAGACATTCGATAATGTTCACCCCGGTACGGGCGCGGCACTGGATGCGGAAATTTCCTCGGCGTATGAACAGAAGAAACCCCTGCTCTTTTATTATTGGCAGCCTACCGGGCTGATGGCCAAGTACACATTCAAGGCGCTGGAATTTCCAAAAAATGAATCGGAATGCTGGAGCAGCCTGCTGGAAAAAGACGGCGACAAGAACTGCGTCACCGGTTTTCCGGTATCCAATTTGTCAATTGCCGTGTCCACGCCCTTCAAGGAACAGCATCCGGATCTCATACAGTTCTTTGAAAAAATCCAGTTCACTGCCGATCAGTTGAACGGCGCCATTTTGCAAATGACCGAAAGCAAACGCGATGGTGCCCTGCAGGCGGAACAGTTCATCAAGGAACATCCAGAACTCTGGCAGCAATGGGTCAGCCCCGAGGCGGCAGCCAGGCTGCAGGCCTGGACCGGGCAAACAGTAGCGGTAAGCAGCATATTCCCTGACTGGTCCATTCAGGACAAGCTCAATAGCGGCCTCAAGTCGGTAGTGGGCACCTATGGCGAATCGTTTCGGCAGGTCAGTGGATTCCTTACCCGCTATTTGCTAAGTCCGACGGTACAGGCGCTGGCGGCGATTCCGGCATGGCTGATGATTCTGCTCACGGCGGCGTTGGCCTGGCACAGCACACGCTCAATCATTTTTGCGGTGGTGTGTGCTTTCGGGCTTTACGTGATCGGCGCCTTTGGCTTGTGGGCGGCATTGCTGCAGACGCTGGCACTGTTGATTTGCGCAGTCATTATCACCGTGGTCATTGGGATACCCATAGGAATTTTCGTTGCGGCTCGCCCGCGCGTATATCGCGTGCTGCAACCGGTGCTGGATGTGATGCAGACCATGCCAAGCTTTGTCTATCTCATTCCGGTGCTGATGCTTTTTGGCCTGGGGAATGTGCCCGCGCTTTTCGCAACAGTGATTTACGCCATCGCACCGCTGATCCGGCTGACCGCATTGGGCATTTTGCAGATCAGTCGCGAAATGCATGAAACTGGAACGGCATTTGGCACCAACCGCTGGCAAATGCTGCGCTGGGTCATTCTGCCCCTGGCCAAGCCCAGCATCATGGCGGGCATCAACCAGGCAGTCATGATGTCGCTCTCAATGGTTGTGCTGGCCTCCATGATCGGCGCGCCGGGCCTTGGCGAGCGGGTGCTGGAAGCGGTGCAGACACTGAATGTCGGCCAGGGCGTACAGGCGGGCGGCGCGATTGTAATTCTGGCTGTGATTATTGACCGCATCACCCAGGCCTACGGCAACCGCAGGAGAACACGATGAATACAGAGGCCATTGACGCTACCTTGGGCACGGTGCCAACCGGCGCCGGCAGCCCGGGAATAGACAAACATTTCATTCGTCTTCAGAACATCAACAAGGTGTTTGGTGAGCGCCATAGCAAAGCCATGAAGTTACTGCATCAGGGATCGGACAATGAAGAAATTACCGCGGCAACCGGCTGCCATGTTGCCTTGAGAAATATCAATCTGGACATTCCTTCCAATGGTATTTATTGCATCATGGGCTTGTCGGGCTCGGGCAAATCCACCCTGCTGCGTCATATCAATCGCCTGATCGATCCGGATACCGGTACCGTTCAAATCCAGGACGTGGACGTAACTGCCTTGTCGATACCCGATCTGCAGAAGTTTCGCCAGAAGCGCATCGCCATGGTCTTTCAGCACTTTGGTCTGTTGCCGCATTTTACCGTGCAGCAGAATGCCGAATTTGCCCTGCGCGTGCGCGGTGTACCCAAGCGTGAGCGCGCAGAACAGGCGCGCTACTGGCTCAACGAAATGGAGCTGTCAGGCTACGAGGCGCATTATTACGATGAGCTCTCCGGCGGCATGCGACAGCGGGTCGGCCTGGCACGCGCACTGGCGGCCGGCACCGATATCCTGCTGATGGACGAACCGTTTTCCGCACTTGATCCGCTGATCAGGCGCAAATTGCAGGCACTGTTGCTGAATTTGCAGGATCGGCTGAACAAGACAATTGTGTTTATTACTCATGATGTGGAGGAAGCCCGGACACTGGGCGGCACCGTGGCCCTGCTCAATCAGGGGCGCCTGATTCAACAAGGTAGTCTGGAGCAGATGACAGCAAATCCGGCAGATGAATATGTGGCCAGTTTTTTGACTTCCACAGTAGAGACATCATGAGCGTTTCCAGAGACTTTCTGGAATATGTGCTGGATCTGCTGGCGCCGCTGGGGCCGATAACCACACGCAGAATGTTCGGCAGTGTCGGACTGTATCTTGACGGACGAATGTTTGCCATTGTCAGCGGCGAGGACCGATTCTATGTCAAGTCCGATAATCAGACCCAGGGGCAGTTCGACGATGCAGACTGTCCTGCGCTGACCTATACCTCGAAAAAACCCAATGGGGAAAGCAAGACCGTCGCGCTTTCATTTCGTGCCCCGCCCGAATCAGTCCTGGATGATCGTCAGCAAATGCTGGACTGGGCGCTGCTTGGCATTCAGGCGGCGGCACGTATGCCGGAGAAAAAACAGCACACGCGTTCTGCAGGCTCGCCGGCCGATGCATACCGGCGTCGCAGATGACCACGTAACATAAGCCTGCGCTGTTCAGGAGCGCTCACCACCCTGAACAGCGACCAGCATCAATACAGCACTTCGGGCAACCACAGCCCGATTTTAGGGAAGATATACAATAGAATCAGTGCCAGTATCTGTATGCCCATGAAGGGCAACATGCCCAGGAATATCTGGTTCAGCGTCACGTGCGGGGGCGCTACGCCTTTCAGATAAAATGCCGACATGGCCACGGGCGGGGAAAGAAATGCGGTCTGCAGATTCAGCGCAACCAGAATGCCGAAGAACAGCGGATCGATATTGTAGTGCGCCAGCAAAGGCAGAAATATCGGCATGAAAATAACGATAATTTCTGTCCATTCCAACGGCCAGCCCAGCAGAAAAATCACAATCTGCGCAAGTATCATGAACTCAAGTGGCGTCAGGTCCATCGACACGACCCAGCTATTGATGATTTCCTGGCCGCCCAGCAAGGCAAAGGCGGCCGAAAAAATACTGGAGCCGACAAAAAGCCAGCACACCATAGCGCTGGTTCGTGCTGCCAGATACACTGATTCCTTGAGCATCGGCATATTCAGTCGTCGGTAGCACAGGGCCAGCAATATACCGCCAAACGCCCCCATGGCCGCAGCTTCCGAGGGTGTGGCAAAACCAAAAACGATACTGCCGAGCACCGCCAGAATCATAATCGCCAGCGGAAAAAAAGACGCCATCAACATCTTGAAAATTTCCAGCCGGGCAAAGGTAAACCACGCATAAAACGCAATCATCAGCGCCAGCCCAACGGCAAACACAAGCCAGAAGGTTGGCGATACGCCTGGCGCGTCGGCCTCGGGCGGGGTCGACGCGGTGGCTGCATTCTGTTCAGACTGGGCGGGTGTGGCGCCTGGCGGCTCCGCTACAGTGCCAGGGGGTTCGGAAATGCCTGCCGGCGGTTCAGCCAATGTGGCGCCCGGTGGCTCTGCAAGAGACCCGGGTGGCTCTGCCAGCCCTGACCCTGCCGGCTCCTGCAACGAACCGGCATACTGCACCGTTGACGGCGCATTGAGCGATCCCATTTCCGCCAGCGTGCTTACCTGTTGCGTGGTGGGCAGTGAAAGTGTGTAGCTAAGCCCGATCACGCAGGCGAACATGATGGCGGGAATCAGGGCAATGAACAATTGCCTGAGTATCACCGAAGCCGGAATGGCGATATTGCGCTCGCCCTTCAGGGCACGCAGCAAGCCTGGGAGTGCCTTGTTGCTGATGCTGTTTTTGATGCTGGCAGCAAATTCGGGCAACGGAATCCGCCGCTCTTCCTCCGACAAGGGCGGCGCCCAGGCAGGTTTTATTTTTGCCACCACAATGATATACACCACGTACATGCCGGCAAGCATGAGGCCCGGAAAAAACGCTGCCGCATATAATTTAACAACAGATACACCCGCCACCGCCCCATACACAATCAACAACACCGAAGGCGGAATCATGATCCCCAGGCAACCACCCGCAGTAATCACACCCGCCGACAGTTTGACGTCATAGCCGGCCTTGAGCATGGCCGGCAACGCCAGCAGGCCCATCAGCGTGACCACGGCCCCAACGATACCGGTGGCGGTTGCAAACACCGCGCAGGTAATCACGGTTGCCACTGCAAGCGATCCAGGGATTTTAGCCATCACCAGATGCAGGCTTTTGAACAGTTTCTCGATCAGGTTGGCGCGTTCAACCAGATAGCCCATGAAGATGAACAGCGGAACGGCAATCAGCACGTCGTTGGTCATGACGGCGTAAGTGCGCAACACCATCAGATCCAATGTCTGCTCTATGGCAAGCTTGGGACCCATTGCGCGATAGGCAAACAGCGTAAATATGACGCCCATGCCCATCAACGTGAATGCAGTGGGAAACCCAAGCATGATGGTGACCACAATCAACGCCAGCATCAACAGCCCCAGATGGCCATTGGTAATGTCGGCTGGGGCTGGCATGAAAATAACCAGGGCAGCGACAATCGCAATCAGAATACTGATACCGAACCAGGCCTCTTTTCTCATGCTTTATCCCCTTTTTTTGCGATGTAGCGGTCCGCTTCCTGAATGTCGGCATCGGTCACGTTGACCATGTCTTTCAGTTTATCCACGTCGACTTCTTCAACGTCAATATCCCGGGAGGGCCAGTCGCCATACCGCAGGCACTGCACGCAACGTACAACCTCGACAATGCCCTGCGTGATCAGCGCAAAACCGGCGATGGGAATGATTGCTTTGAATGGATAAATAGGCGGACCATCCGCAGTGATGGTCGAATGCTCATTGATGACAAAAGACTCGGACGCATAGTTATATCCGGCCCACACCAAAGCAATGACGCCGGGGAAGAAAAACAGGATATACAGAATGAGATCGAGCAGCGCCTGCAGGCGCGGCGGAAAAAATCCGTAGAGCACATCACCGCGCACATGACCGTTCTTGCCCAAGGTATAAGCGCCCGCCATCATGAACAAGGCGCCATACAGCATATTCATGACGTCAAATGCCCAGGCATGCGGGTTTTTGAAGGCATAACGGGAGAAGACTTCGTAAGTGACAAACAGCGTGAGAATCAGCGCACACCAGCCGAATAGCTGTCCGATCCAGGTATTGACCTGATCAATACGGTGGAGAACTCTTTTCATTAACAAACTCCTGGGACAGAGCAATAAACAATCCCTCGCGCCGAATGCGGGTTGTCATTCATGAGGCGGCTGGCGCAACTGCAGACAATCGCACTGAATCGGCCGTAGAGCAGGCACATCCAGCCATCATCCGGTCATCGCGAACAGTACGCCGACGCGACAGGAACCGGCACCGGCACTCATCGCCGGCGCCATCTGTCGGGTGCCTAGCCCGCAGCCTTCTTCACAAAGTAATGGTTATAGGCCATACGACGATTGTTATTGGTATCCATATCCCAGGCCACTGCCCGCTCTGCGAATTTGCGCTGCGACTGTTCAATTTCCTTGAACAGCGCATTGTTTTCCGCTTTCTTGGTGATGATGTCATCCCAGGTGGTCAATTGCTGTTGCAGAATGGCGTCGGGCGTCTTGTAGAACTTGACGTTGTCCTCTGTTTTGAGCTTGATATAGTCCTGGGAATAACGGTCAATCGCTTTCCACGACATATCGGCCGAAGCCGCTTCGACCGCATTCTGAATAATGGCCTTCATTTTGTCGGGCAAGCTGTTGTATTTGTCCTTGTTGAAGGTAATTTCAAATGTCTCGGAAGATTGGTGAAAGCTTTGCAGCATGCAGACCTTCGACACATCCGGGAAGCCCAGCAACCGGTCTGACGACGCGTTATTGAACTCGGCGCCATCGAGCAGGCCGCGATCCAGCGCTGGTACGATTTCGCCACCGGGCAACGCGTTCACCGCCGCCCCCATGGCAGTAAACAAATCAATGGCCAGGCCGTTGGTACGGAATTTCATGCCCTTCAGATCGTCTGCCTTCGCGATGGGTTTCTTGAACCAGCCCAGCGCCTGCGTTGGCATGGGGCCACTCAGAAAGGATACAACATTGCCGCCAATGGACTCATACAGTTTGGCCAGCAGCTCCTTGCCGCCGCCGTATTTGTGCCAGGCCAGCAGCATATTGGCGTCCATGCCGAATGCCGGTCCCGATGAAAACAGGGCCAGCGCGTTCTGCTTGCCGTAGCTGTAGCCCAATACACCATGTCCGCCATCCAGCGTGCCTTTGGACACTGCATCCAGCAAGGCAAAAGCCGGCACAACGGCCCCCGCAGGGAGCACTTCAATCTTGAGCTCACCACCGGTCATGTCATTGACTTTTTTCGCAAAGTCATTGGCATATTCGTGGAAAATATCGACAGTTGGCCAGGTACTCTGAAAACGAAAATTGATCGGTGTCTGTGCACTGACAATGGCTGGAAATCCCATCCCCGCCGCGGCGACCGAACCGGCGGCTGCTCCTCCCAGAAACTTGCGACGTGATGATTTTGGTGTTGCTGTCTGACGTTTTTTCGCAATGCGCGTTGTCATAATTGTCTCCTTTGTACCTGTAATCTAATCATTGTTTATCATTTTTCATACATGTTACAAACTGCGACTGCAATGAAGTTTATACGCACAGAATCCGGTGTTGTCAAGAACATTCAGATATCTGTAAGTACGGCCGCCGTTTGCTGAATTTCGATGTAGACCATTGCCGCCGGCTTACCACGCTCGTCACCGGTTCCTGGCGGGCACTGCAGCGCAAGTGCGGCAAAGCAGCAAGGTAATTGCAACTGCAATATACCCAGGAAAACCCCCATGCCTGCCGTCTGTATCTGCACAGCGGGCGGCCGATAGCCGCTCCCTTCAAACCGTAACTGAACCGTCACTTGTTGCGCCCCAAAAGGGGTTGTCGGCGGCAGATGAATTGTTACGGGCAGGCAAGAATTTTCAGTGTTCATTTCAAAAAAGAATGCTAATATTGGATCCAATTTAGGATTCAATATAGTGCTTTCATGGGTGTTGCCCCGTATTTATCAACCGGCCCGTTTGTCGTTCATGAGTGTTCACTGTTGCGGGACAAGTGGTCCCCGATGCAAGTCGAACTGCAGCATCTTACGCGTATAAATTGAAGGACCCCAATGACCCGCCTTGCAACAAATCCCGTTACCCTGTCGGCAGAAACCGTTACAGAGCAGTTGCGCGCGCTTATCCTTGACGGCTCACTGGGCATTGGGGTGCAGTTAAAGCAAGAGGCGCTGGCGCGCAAATTCGGTGTCAGTCGCATTCCCATACGGGAAGCACTCAAGCGACTGGAAGCCGAGGGGCTGGTCGCGCACACTGCGCATCAGGGCTCAGTGGTGGCGTCACGATCCATAGACGATCTGCTGGAAACGCTGGATATCAGAATCGGACTGGAATCGCGCGCGCTTGTGTTGGCCATTCCACATATGACACCTGCCATACTCAGAAAGGCTGAGACTATCCTTGCACGCTACGATGCCAGCGATATGCCTGGCGAATGGTCCGAGCTGAATCTGGCATTTCACTTGTGTTTATATAAACCTTGCGGCAGGCAACGGCTTTTATCCATGATTGAAAGCCTGGTCAGAAGTGTCGACATCCATTTGCGGGCGCATCAATCGGCAGCAATTGGCAGAAAATCGCCACAAAAAGATCACCGCGCCCTGCTTGAGGCCTGCAGGACAGGTAACGCCGAACGGGCGCGAAAGCTGCTTGAACGCCACATCGCCCAGACCCAGGAAGCCCTGCACAACGCCCGGCCACGAGCGTTCTGAATGAGCCTGACAATACGGCCAGACAATCGTCGTAACATACTTTTGCCACCCATTTACTTTTCACTGATCCTTTCCCATGCCAGCACACCAACATCTGTTTGACATTGCCATTATCGGCGGCGGAATTATCGGCTCGGCCACCGCCTACTATCTTGTACAACAGAACCCGCAACTGTCGGTTTGCGTCATTGAACCGGACCCCAGCTACGAACTGGCCTCGGCCTTGCGTTCCTCGGGCGGCTGTCGCGTACAGTTCACCGGTACGGAAAATATTGCCATGTCGCTATACAGCATCGACTTCATCAGAAACTTTGAACGCACCATGGCCACCGCACAACATCCGGCACCGGTAGACTGGGTCGAGGGTGGCTACCTTTTTGTCGTTCCACCCGAAGACACCAGAAATCTTGAGAGAAACGCGCGGTTCCAGCAATCCCAGGGTTGCACGCTGGACCTGCTGTCGCCAGCAGAGTTAAAAGACCGATTCCCGGCCATGTATGTAGGCGATCTGGGTGCAGGCGTGCATACGCCCCATGATGGCTGGTGCGACCCGTATGGCTTACTTTGGGGTTTCCGTCGCAAAGCCATGGAACTTGGCGCGCAATACATTGCCGACCGGGTTGTGGCCGCCGATCACGACGCAATCAAGGCAAAGTCAGTCACCTTGAGCAATGGGCAGGTGATTCGCGCCGCAGCATTTGTCAATGCCACGGGCGCCTGGTCGGGCGATGTCGCCCGATTATTCAATATGTCATTACCGATTGCGCCGGTGCGACGCTTCGAACATTACTTCACGCCAGGCAGTCACGTGGGCCATTTGCCCTATGTCAAGGATACGGCCAGACTGGCCTTCCGATCCGAAGGACAGGGCTATTCCGGAGGCCTGGTCGATGGGGATGTGCCACGCGGCTACAATTTTGAGGTTGATCACCATAACTTCGAAAACGTGGTCTGGCCGGCGGTCGCGCATCGCTTCCCAGCCTTTGAAGCCGCCCGTTGCCACCGCAGCTGGGCCGGACTGTACGAAGTAAACGAATTGGACGGCAACCCGGTGATCGGTGCATGGAATGCGCGCCTGCCCAACCTTTATACCGTAGCGGGTTTTTCAGGGCATGGCATGATGCACGCGCCTGCTGCCGGTCGCGGCATTGCAGAGCTGATCGTTCACGGCCGGTTTCAGACCATTGACCTGTCTCGCCTTGGCTATGAACGGGTTGAGCAAAATGCGCCCTATCCTGAACAGGGCATCCTGTGACCGCGGCAAAACGGCCCCGACCATGCCCTGATCTGCCGGGGTCTGACGCGGTCACCGGGCAACTGAACCCGTGCTCGGATCCTGGGCCCTCTATACGTGTCGCATGAGACCGCCATCTACCCGGATATTCTGTCCTGTAATATAACCAGCCCCTTCGGAGGCCAGGAACGCCACGGTCGAGGCAATTTCATCGGCCTTTCCATAGCGCTTCATGGGCACGCTTTCGCGCCGCTCGTCCACTTGGGGCAGACTGTCAATCCAGCCCGGGAGCACATTGTTCATGCGAATATTGTCGGCCGAATACGCTTCTACAAAGAGTTTGGTATAGGAGGCCAGCGCCGCACGAAACACCGCGGAGGTCGGAAACATGGGCGCGGGCTCAAACGCCCAGGCCGATGAAATATTGATAATTGACCCCCCCTTCTGTTTTTGCATGACGGGACACACCAGGCGAGTGGCGCGAACGACATTCATCAGGTACGTGTCCATGCCTTTATGCCAGTCGTCATCACTAATATCCAGGATCGGGCCCCGCGGCCCGTGCCCCGCGCTGTTTATCAGCACATCGATGCGGCCCCAGGTGGCCACAGCCAGATCCACCAGCTTACCCAGATCATCATTGGACTGGTTCGAGCCGGTAATGCCCACCCCTCCCAGGGTTTTTGCCAGCGCCTCGCCCTTGCCCGACGAAGACAGGATGGCTACTTTAAAACCGTCTTGCGCCAGCCGGCTCGCCGCCTGCGCCCCCATGCCACTGCCACCTGCCGTGATTACTGCGACTTTTTCAACTGTCATTGATTGCTCCTGGTTGTTTTCAGTGAGTTTACTCCAGCCCGCTGTGACAAGGAAACAGATCATGCCCCTGCGTCAATTGTGCGCCCAACCTAGCGGGCACTAGCGCCCGCCCACGACAATTTCTTCACCGATCGCATAAAACTGGCCGCCGGCGATATAGTGCAGCGTACGCAAGGCAGGGTCTGCGCTGGCAAACTCCCAATGCCCATTCCGGAAAACACGGCTGTCGGCCCAGGCGCCAATGATTTCGGCAATAAAAAGGTCATAGCGCGTCTGATTGTGCGGCTCGGGGATCAACCTGCAGGCCAGCCATGCAGCACATCCGGCGACAAAGGGCAGATCAAATCCGTCCATGCGAAATATCTTCGTGCCTGCGGCTTGCAGCTTGCCGGGCTCATCGGTCAGGCCATGGTTCCCAACATAGTGGGTCATCTGCGCCTGTGCAACCGTCGGTATCTGCACGACAAATGTACCGGCATTCTCTACAAGCCTGCGTGTGCACGTACTTTTATCCAGCACCACAGTCAGTTTCGGAGGGGAAAAATCAAGTCCACAGGCCCACGCTGCAGCCATGACATCCTGCACCCCGTCATGAGCGGCAGACACCAGGGTTGTGGGCCCATGATTGACCAGCCGATAGGATTTTTCCAGGGGAACGGGTTCGATATACTGATTCATGATGCATCCTGCAAATAATAGTGAAACGCTGGCGCGTCTAGCCAGTCTTGACGGCCTTGCGCCTACCGGTTTCACCGAATTGAACACCCCGTTCACTTTTGGTGAAGTCAGCGTTTTTCATTCACAAATAGACTGACCGTCTGCTGATCGATACTATTGCTCATGAAATGTAGACATATACATGACCAATAACATTATAAATTCAAACATAATCAGGACGAGACATGACACACGGCTATTTGATCAAAGGCCTGCTGGCCACTGCCATGATGGCACTCACGGCAGGCGCAGCAGCGGCCCCAGCACAGTATCCAGCCAAACCAATTACGATTGTGGTTGGCTTTCCTCCGGGAACATCGACCGATGCAGTTGCCCGTATCCTTGCCAATAAAATGAGCAAAGACCTGGGACAGCCTATCATCGTCGAGAACAAGCCAGGCGTGGGCGGCAGCCTGGGGGCCGGACTGGTTGCCAAGGCCAGGCCCGATGGCTATACGCTGGTGTTATCGGCCACGGCACCCATGAACATTAATCCGCACGTATACAAGTCCCTGACCTATGATGCAACAAAAGATTTCGAACCGATAGGGCAAACGACCTGGCTACCCTATGTACTGGTCACCAACAACAGCAAAGGGTTAAAAACCTTTAAAGACCTGATCGCCTATGCAAAAAACAATCCGGAGAAACTGACCTTTGCCTCTATCGGCAAAGGCACGACCAGCCATCTGTTGATGGAATTACTGATGAAAGAGACCGGCACAAAAATGGTGCACGTGCCCTATTCGGGCAGCACGCAATCCCAGACAGATGTGATAGGCGGCAATGTCGATATGACATTTGACACCGTTGTATCAGCGATGCCCCACGTCAAATCTGGCAAACTGAATGGCCTGGCCGTCAGCGTGGCAAACCGCGCCAAGCTGGCGCCCGACATTCCGACCATTCAGGAACAGGGCTTGCCCAACTTCAACATGGGTGCCTGGCTGGGTGTATTCGCGCCCAAAGGCACGCCACGCGACATTGTGAATCAGTTGCACACCGAATTGAATCGAACGCTCAGCGATAAGTCCACCAATGACAAACTGGTGGCGCTGGGTTCTGAAGTCGTCATGAGCGAGACACCCGAGGCCTTCGGGAAAATGGTCCAGGAAAACTATGACACCTGGGGGAACATTGTGAAAGAAGCAGGAGTAGACCAAAAATGAAATACAGTAATACCGAATGGGAAGCCCGGGTTGACCTGGCAGCATGCTACCGGCTCATGCCGCTTTTCGGCATGAGCGATCTGGTATACAACCATATCACTGCACGCATTCCCGGTACCGACGATGAGATATTGATCAACCCTTATGGCTATATGTATGAAGAAATCACAGCTTCCAGCCTGATCAAAATCAATATAAAAGGCGAGGTACTCGATAATCCGCATGCAGATGGCACCAGCGTCAATCAGGCCGGATACGTCATTCACAGTGCCGTGCACGCGTCGCGCCATGATGTCGGTTGTGTTATTCATACCCATTCCCGGGCGGGAATGGCCGTATCTGCAATGGAATGCGGGTTGCTGCCAATTACGCAGACCTCAATGCGCTTCAAGGACATTGCCTATCATGACTACGAGAGTGTCGCTATCGATATGGATGAGCAGCAACGCCTTATGGCCGATCTCGGCCAACAGGACGCAATGATTCTGCGCAACCATGGACTGCTGGTGGCCTCGCCATCCATTGCTGAAGCATTCAACGCCATGTACTGGCTGGAGATGGCCTGCCGGGCCCAGGTTGATGCGTTGGCCGGCAACACCAAGTTGATTGTCCCTTCGACAGAAGTCGTGGACAAAACACATCATCTGTACCAACCCAGCGTAAGACGTCCATTCGGGATCATGGAGTGGCCGGCCATGCGTCGTTATCTGGATCGCCGCGATGCGAGCTACAAAGACTGAAACGTATGAGCAAAACCTGTCAGAACACACTGTTCGATTTACGCAATCAGGTGGCGCTTGTCACCGGCTCCACCCGCGGCCTGGGCTATGAAATAGCCCGGGGTTTGGCACAAGCCGGAGCAACAGTCATTGTTCACGGGCGCGATGAAAGCAGCGCACAAGCCGCGTCCCGCAAACTGGAAGCCGAGGGGTTGGCAACGTCCTGGGTGGCATTTGACCTGGACGATCGGGTGGCCCGCCTGCGCGCCTTTGAACAAATAAGAGATAGCCATCAGCGTCTTGATATCCTGGTAAACAATGCGAGCATCAGAATGCGTCGGCGATTGCAGGATATTGACGCCATGGAGCTCGAAGCCATTACGCGCACCAATATTCTGTCGACCATTGAAATCTCACGCGCGGCCGTATCCCTGATGCAGTTGCATCGTTACGGACGCATCATTACGATCAGTTCAATCGCAGGACAAATAGTTCGTTTTGGCGATTTTATCTATCCGGTGACCAAGCAGGCGCTCAATACAGTAACCCGCTCGTTGGCGGTCGAGTTTGGGCGGGACGGCATATTGAGCAATGCTATCGCGCCGGGGACCTTCGCCACTCAATATAATCAGGCGTTGATCGCAAACCCCGACAATATTGCCAAAATGCAGGAGCGCAATCCCCTGCAACGCTGGGGCAACCCGGTAGAAATTGTGGGCCCGGTACTTTTCCTTGCCTCGGCCGCTGCCTCGTATGTAAACGGTCAGGTACTGGCGGTAGACGGCGGATTCTCCATTTCATTCTAGCGGCTGGCAAACGCTTACCGGGCGCTGGCCTGCCAGGACATTGCTCCTGACATGCTGGCCCGACCAACGCGGCAACGCTGCTGAATTCACAATTATTAAGGATTGAACGCCTTCGATGGTGCGCCTGTTCAGATGGGTGACATAAATATTCTCTATAATTGCAGCTTACTTCCCACGGAGCACAGCGAGTGTCACTTCTTTACGTTCTGATTCTGGTCGTGCCGGCGCTTGCAACAGCGCTCGCCTTTATGCCCAGCAGCCACTGGACTATCCGCAGCCTGGATTTTCCCAGGATCCAGATCGCTGTCCTGTGTCTTGCAAGCCTGATTATCACTGCCTTAAACCCGCCCACCCTGGGTTGGTCAGTGCTTTTCGTGGTCATGGCAAACCTGATCGCCCTCACCTACCAACTCTATAAAATTTTCCCGTATACCCGCCTGGCAAAAACAGAGGTCCTGAGCAACCATGTGCCCGATGATGACCGGACCATATCGCTGCTTTCCTCCAATGTCCTGACACCCAACCGCCGTAGCGATGCACTGATTGCACTGGTCAGGCAATACAAACCTGATCTGCTGCTGACGCTGGAGTCCGACACTTGGTGGCAAAATGCGCTGACCAGCCTGGAACAAGACTACCCGTACCGCGTGGCGATCCCCCTGGACAACCTGTACGGCATGCATCTGTATTCGCGTCTGGAATTGGAAGAGACGGAAGTATTGTATCGGGTAGAGGAGGATATTCCCTCCATTCGCAGCCAGGTGATATTGCGCTCCGGTGAAAAAATCCGGATTTACTGCCTGCATCCGACGCCGCCGAGCCCGACTGAAAGCGAAACATCAAAACCCAGGGATGCGGAACTGCTGCTGGTGGGCAAACAGATACGGAAACTGAACGAAACCGCATTGGTTTTTGGCGATCTGAATGACGTTGCCTGGTCATACTCCACCCGCCTGTTCAAGAAAGTAAGCGAATTACTTGATGCGCGCATCGGGCGTGGCATGTTCAATACCTTCCATGCACACTATCGCTTTTTGCGCTGGCCGCTGGATCATATTTTCCAGAGTGCCGAGTTCCAGATCAAACACATGGCAAAGTTACCCGATATCGGGTCAGATCATTTTCCCATCTACGCAAAATTTCAGTACTGCCCGGCGCAGGAAGACTTGCATGAAGTAGAAACGGCCGATGCCCAAGAGATGACGCAGGCAGACGAAAAAATTGCCGAAGGACGTCAAGAGACTGAATGACGGCTGTGATCGGACCACAGCCTCTTGACGCCAATGAACCGGTACCGTATGACGAATGCATTGATGCCGTTGCAAGCGCATGAGTGCTGCTCTGTCATACGAGCCATGCATAACCTGGTGTGTAGACTTTTTACCATGCTGCCGTCACGCCAATCAGCTGTGCCTGCCGTCACAGTAATCAGCCGCGTTTCAGACCTCCAATAGAGGCAATAATCGGGCGCCATTTATCAAGTTCAGACTGAACCAGTTGCGCCAACACTTCTGGTGTAGTTCCCGCAGGCGTCGCGCTCAGCTCTTTCAGTTTGGCCTGAACCTCCTGCCGGGCCACGACGGCCTGCAATTGTCGGCTGAGCAGATTGACCACTTCAGGCGGAACGCCCGCTGGCCCAAAAACAGCATTCCAGGTATAGGTCTCAAAACCGGCGACGCCCGCCTCTGCTATGGTGGGGACATTCGGAAACGATGCCGAGCGTTCACTTGTCGTGACGGCAAGCGCCCGTACAGAACCGGCGCGGATATGCGAGGCCGCGCCAGACAGAACGTCAAACAGAATGGGGATCTGCCCGGCAATCAGATCAATCATCGCCGGCCCGCCGCCCTTGTAAGGAATATGCTCCATCTTTACACCGGTCATGGATTTGAACAATTCACCGGACAAATGCGGCGGCGTTCCCACCCCCGATGAACCGTAGTTGAACTTGCCCGGCTGCGTTTTTATCAACGCAATCAATTCCTGCACATTCTGCGCCTGGACCGAAGCGCCGACCAGCAATACATTGGGTACAGTCGCGATAAGCGATACCGGCGTAAAGTCTTTCTGCGGATCGTAAGGTGGATTTTTTGTTGATAAGGGATTGATTGCGTGCGTGGCAACCGTACCCATCAACAAGGTACTGCCGTTGCCCGCAGCTCGCGCCACTCGGGCTGCGCCAATGGCGCCACCACCGCCAGCCGCGTTCTCCACTATAACAGTACGCCCGATACGCTCGGACAGCTTTTGCGCGATGAACCGGGAAACCACATCGGTTGAACCCCCCGCGGCGAACGGCACCACAAGTGTGATCGGCCCAGCAGGCAATGCCTCTTTGCCCCAAGCCGCGGTCAGAGGCAACCCGATGGATGCAGCAATGCCCGCTTTGAGCAGCGCACGCCTTGAAATCGTCGTCATTTTATTTTGTCTCCAGATAATTGCTTTTGTGTGTATGGTATTTATTGCGGCCAAGCCGGAATATCAGAAAACATTAACGAAGCCGCCATCTACTGCGTCAGGCAAATACCTAACGCATGACAAACGGATTGCCGGTTACCGCACCGCTGTTGATCCAGACGCTTTTGGTTTGCAGGTATTCGCCTATGGCGCCGATCCCGTTTTCCCGCCCCAGGCCGGAATCCTTGTAGCCGCCAAAAGGCGCCATGAAGCTGACCGCGCGATAGGTATTGACCCAGACCGTGCCAGCCTTGAGATTTTCGGACATGCGAATGGCGCGCGCCATATCGCTGGTCCAAACGCCCGCCGCCAGCCCGAAGCGGATGTCATTTGCAATTGCCAGCGCCTCTTGTTCATTATCAAACCGGATAATGGAAAGCACGGGGCCGAATACTTCTTCCTGGGCAATCCGCATACTGTTGTGCACCTCCCCAAAGATGGTCGGTTCGATAAACCATCCATTACCGCAAGCGGCGTCATCTGCAGGCTTACCACCCAGCAGCAGTTGGGCCCCCTCGCCCTTTGCCACGTCAATATAGTCTTTGACTTTTTGGTATTGGGCGGGTGTCGTGATCGGCCCGACCTGCGTCTGCGCATCCATGGGGTTGCCCATTTTTGCCGTTTTTGCCAAGGCCAGCAGCCTGGCGACAACCTCGTCATACACCGTGCTTTGCACCAGCAGCCGTGACCCGGCAATGCAGGTTTGGCCGGTTGCCGCAAAAATGCCGGACACGGCGCCATTGACGGCCTGCTCCAGATCGGCATCGTCAAATATGATATTGGGCGATTTGCCACCCAACTCAAGGGATGTATGTTTTAGCTGCGCACCGGCCTGCTGGTTGATCACGCGTCCGGTGGCATCGGACCCGGTGAACGTCACCTTGCTCACCAGCGGATGCCCGACAAGCGCGGATCCTACCTCATGACCAAACCCGGTAACCACATTGAAGACGCCCGGCGGAAATCCAGCCTCTTCAAACAACGCCGCAAATTCAAGGGTAGAGGCTGAGGTGAACTCAGATGGCTTTACCACCACCGTACACCCTGCAGCCAGCGCCGGTGCGATTTTCCATGCAAGCAGCAGCAAGGGGCTGTTCCATGGTGTAATCGCAGCGACCACCCCCATGGGCTCGTGCCGCGTGTAGGCAAAATAGCCCTTCTTGTCCAGCGGCAGCGTGGCACCCTGTACTTTATCGGCCAGTCCGCCGTAATAGTAGTACCACTGGGGCACATAGTTCAGTTGCCCCAGCATTTCACTATACAGTTTGCCATTGTCCCTGACCTCGGTCTGGGCCAGTTGCTCGGCCCGCTTCGCGATCACGTCGCCCAGCCGATGCATGAGCAGCCCGCGCTGGCTGGCTGTCATCTGCGACCATGCGCCTTGCGTGAAGGCCTGGTGCGCGGCCTGCACCGCGCTGTCAACGTCCTGCGCGCTACCGCGAGGGATCTGCGCCCAGGCTTGCCCGGTAAATGGGTTTTGCGTTTCAAACCAGGTGTCCGTAGACGGTTTGACCGACTGGCCATTGATATGCAGCTCATAACGTTTCATGCCATTGCTCCTTGGTTCTGTTCAGAACGGCATCAGGCCCAGTTCCGAACGGAAGCGGTTTTTGATATATACACCGTCCCTCGAAGGCAAGGCTCGCGGCGGCTCACCGGTGTCAATCAGGACCCGGACCAGTGTCACACCGTCCCGAGCCTTGATCTGAGCGGCCACTTTTTCGGCCGCTTGCAGGGAATCGACCGTAAAAGCGTTGTTGATGCCAAAGCCTTTTGCCACCGCCACCAGATCGGTTCCCAGGCTGGCATGACTGCGCTGCATACCGGTTTCGCCATAATGACCATTATCCAGAATCACAATCGTCAGATTTGCCGGCTGTCTGGCTCCAATGGTTGCCAGGCTGCCGACACCCATCAATTGCTCGCCATCGCCGGTAACGACAACCACCGATCTGTCAGGCTGGGCCAATGCCAGGCCAAGGCCCATGGAGGTTGAGCCGCCCATGGCTCCCCACAGATAGAAATTGCCGGGACGATCTGCCGCGGCAAACACATCGTAACTGGGAGAGCCCAGCCCGGTGATCACCAGTGAATCGGGGATCTGCTGCATTAATTGGCTCACAAATGCCCGGCGTTCCACTCGCTGGCCTGCTGGTAATGTTTCTTTCATTATTTCACCCATGATTTGCGTCCGATCAGACTTTGTGACAATAGAATGGCTACCTGCTCGCCTGCCTCGAAGGCAGACGCCAGGCCAGCGTTAACCAGCTCGCCCACCTTCTCGGGGTCATCCGCGCGCATGACGGTAATACCCATCAGCTCCAGCGCCTGTTGCGTAACCTTGCCCATGGGCCCCTGCCAGGGATTGAATTCCGCATATTCGCCGCGCATGGTCACCAGCGTGAGAAAGGGAAACCGGCAACTGCTGAGCAATGAAAACATATTGACGCAGTTACCCACGCCGCTGCTTTGCATCAACAGCACGGCTTTGTGTCCACCCAGCCAGGCGCCGCAGTTGAGGGCGACCCCCTCTTCTTCTGTGGTCAGCGCCACGTCCAGAATGTCCGGATCCGCCTGCGCCTTTCTGATCACCAGCGCATGCCCTGCATCCGGTACATACGAAATCTGCCTGACCTGCGCCCGCTTGAGCTCATCAAAAATTGCCGCCTGCCATTGTTGCTGCACATTTACCTCTGCCCCATCCATGATCGTTCCCTCGAGAATGTATTAAGTTTTAATACTAACATTCGATCAATATTGATTTACAATAGAATTTTGCGATTATTCAATCGTAATTTTTGATGGAAAGCGCCGATGGACCTCAAACAATTAAAAGCACTGGTCACGATCGCCGAAACAGCGAATATGACGCGCGCGGCCGACGTGCTCAATATCGTGCAGCCGGCACTCTCCCGGCAGATCAGAATGCTGGAAGACGAATTGGGCGCCATACTGTTTGACCGGGGCCGCCAGGGCATGATCCTGAACGAGGAAGGAAAAACCTTTCTTGAGTATGCCAGACGCATTTTGCACGAAGTCGAAAAGGCAAAGGCGGAGATACGTCCATCGTCCGGGGCAGTCAGCGGCATCGTCAATGTGGGACTGCTGCCCAGCACCAGCGATTTGCTCTCTAGCATGTTGCTGCGTCAGCTGCAGCAACAATATCCGCAAATCAGGATAACCATCACAGCCGGATATGCCGGCCACTTGCAGGAATGGCTTGAAGTGGGCGAAATTGATGTCGCGTTGCTGTATTCGGCCAAATTGAGCGCGTCCCTGAATGTTCAGCCGCTGGTTGAAGAAAAGCTGTGGTTTGTTGGCCTGCCCGGAAATGGTTTGCGCCCGGGCAAGCCTGTCACGCTCAACAGCATGGCCGACCGGCCCATTATCCTGCCCAGCCGTCCTCATGGCTTGCGCATTCTGGTCGATCAGGTCGGACAGGAAAACAACCTGCGATTGAACGTGGTCGCAGAGACCAACTCCATGAGCGTGCAAAAACGCCTGGTGCTGGACGGACACGGCTACACGATTTTGCCTTCAATTGCCATTGCACAAGAGCTGGCGCAAGGCACCCTGGAAGCGGCGCCACTGACCAATGCTGGATTGACCCGGACCATTGTGATGGCCCGCTCGCGCCAAAGAAATATGACGATGTCGGTCAAATGCGTCATGCAGGCGCTTTCCGGGTGTATCAGCACAAGCATTGAACAGGGCGGCTGGGCACACGCAAAGTGGATCGCGAAACACTGATTATTTCCTACAGCGACTCCGCATCCGTACCGGAAATGACCACCTCTTCCTGTACAACGAATGTTTTTTGACGCCCAATAAAAGAAGCCCCATGGGCAAGCCACCGTTTTCCTTCGGGCGACTCAAACGCCTTGTCTGTCGCTTCCTGACTGTCAAACCAGGTTTCGGCAATACCGTCCACTTCCCCCAAATCCCATTGAACGGGAACATCGGCGCGTTGCGGCTCGCTGATGATATGTGAAAGTACATAACGTCTCAGACCCGGCACGTCATGTGATATCGGTAAGTGATCGTTCCAGTGTGATAAAAATGCTTCTTTGGACATGCCTTCTTTTCGAGTGAGTAGCGAAATTCGCTTGACCATTTTTCTGCGCACTGTCGGTTCGGTTTTGTTGCTCATTTAACTTTCCTTGCTATCGTGGAATGAATTCAATTTGTCGTGACCTGTCCATCGGCAATGGCCTTTTTCCAGACCGCCCCGTCAGAGTCGACACGCCTGGCCAGCTCTTCAGGAGAACTGGGAGTGGCTCGCATGCCCAGTCGGGAAAATTTTTCTATTACCTGGCTGTTGGCAAGTATTTGGTTCACTTCCCTGCTTAATTTGCTCGTTATTTGTACTGGTATGTTCGCAGGACCAAACAGGCCCATGAAGCCGATGACATTGAATCCAGGTACAGTATGGTCGATCGGGGCAACAGCGGGCAACAGCGGATCGGGCTCCTTACTCGAGACGCCAAGTGCACGCAGCTTGCCAGATTCAAGAAATGGCTTGATTTCAGAAATGGTGGCAAACATCCAATCCAGCTCACCCCCCATGACCGCCAGAAGCGCCGGGTTATTACCCTTGTAAGGAACATGCAGGAACTTGAGTTTGGTCGCATTCCCGAACAGTACCCCCGTCATATGATTGCTGGATCCGTTACCTGCTGAGCCATAAGTCAACGCTTGCGGACTCGATTGTGCTTCTTTGATGAATTCGGCTAAAGAATTCGCTTTCATTTTCTTGCCGACCACAAGCACATTGGAGTATTCGGTCAGCATGGATATCGGCGTGAAATCATTGCGCGGGTCATAGGGCACGGTCTGAAGATAGGGGGTCATCGTGAAAGTGCCTGAGTTTCCCAGTCCAATCGTATAACCGTCATTCTTTGCTTTTGCAAGACGGCCAACACCAATTGAACCGCTCGCACCACCAATATTCTCAACCACTACCGACTGCTTCATATTCTCCTGAAGCTTGGCCGCAACCTCTCGGCTGATGATATCGGTGGCGCCGCCAGGCGGAAACGAAACGATAAATCTGATTGCGTGCTCAGGCCACAACATTTTCGGCGCATCCTCGGCCCTTACAGCGCCGTGGATGAGTAACGAGCCGGCCACCACCAGGACGGCAAGGCGCCGAATGGATGGCTGCTGAATCCTCAATGGTGTTAAAGCCATATTGTCTCCTCTGGTATTTATATTATTCAGAAGAGATTAGCGTAACGGCCCTTTTATGTCAATAGTTCGTATTTATGACCTTATTATTTATAGGTCAATGTATGCCTGCCTCAGGTCCTTGTATTTCAATTGTCTTGACGCAAGTTAGCCGGGGAATTTAAAACATATGTAATAATTCTCATTTCAATTTTTCGTATTCCTTTGATCGGATTTTCCTGATGCATAAAAAAATTCTATTTGCTGTCACTGCAGTATGTACCGTCACATCGGTAAAAGCTCAGGAAACACCGCAAGTCTTAGCCCCCATTGTGGCCACCGCGTCCCGGTCTGATATTGACCCCGAAAATGCGCCGCAAAAGATCGTCATTATTGATTCGGAGCAAATCCAACAGCAATTGGCCATTTCAACCAATTCATCGACGGTCCTGAGCAATTTGCTGCCGGCCTATACGCCGAGCCGGGACAAAATGAACGGCAGTGGCGAGACCCTGCGTGGCAGAACGCCACTGATCTTGATTGATGGCGTGCCGCAATCGAACCCGCTGCGCCCTACCGGGCGTGAGGTGCATACGATTGATTATTCAATGGTCGATCATATTGAGGTGATCAACGGCGCCACTGCATCCAACGGCATTGGCGGCACCGGCGGGGTGATCAATATCGTGACCAAGAGCCCGGAGCCGGGTACGGTCAACCAGCATTTTGGTATTCAGGCCACCTCCCCCACATCACGACTAAACTCTGAGACCATGGGATACAAGACCACATACGGCATCAACGGTCGCAGTGGAAACTTTGAATATCTGCTCTCGGGCAGCTATGAAAGCCAGGGACTGGCGCTGGACGGCTGGAACAATATGATCGCCGCCGACAATACCCAGGGCGACCTGATGAGCTCGCGCTCCTATAACATTCTGGCCAAACTCGGATACTGGATCGATGATGATCAGAAGCTGCAACTGAGCATGAACCATTACCGGATCAAGGGGCGCATGGACTATATCGGTGTCGAGGGCGACCGCGAGGCCGGCATCCCGTCTACCTCGGAGCGTGGCACGCCAGAGGGGATTGCACCGAGCAATACAGTGTGGACCACGGCCCTGAGCTACGAAAACCTTAACCTGGGCAATGCCGGAATCAAACTGAATGCCATGGTATTCAACCAGCGCTTCGAAGGGCTTTTTGGCGCCGCCAATTCCGGCACATTCCAGGACGCGAGCATTGCTCCCGTCGGCACGCTGTATGATCAATCCCGTTCCAAGGCCAATAAATGGGGAACCAAACTTTCCCTGACCAAAGACGATCTGCTGGACGGAAAACTCAAATTGACCGGCGGCTTTGACACGCTGATCGACAAAGGTGACCAGGGCCTGTATCTGACCGGCCGCACCTATGTGCCTGAGTCCAAATACACCAGCTACGCACCGTTTGTGCTGGCCGAGTACAAATTGCTGGACAACCTGACCGTCTCTGCCGGCTATCGCTATGAAATGGGCCAGCTTGATGTGGAATCGTATCGCACCCTGGCTGCCTATAAAAACGTATCCGTGCAAGGTGGAAAACTCAAATTCAATGAAGGGCTGTTCAGCACAGGTATCGTCTATAAACCGACGGATAATCTGACCTTGTTCGGCAGTTTTTCACAAGGATTCGATATGCCGGATGTGGGACGTGCCCTGCGTTCGATTAACACACCCGGACAGTCTATTGACAACTTCCAGGCGCTCAAACCCATACTGACGGATAACTACGAGGTGGGTCTGCGCTACAAAAACGACCGCTTTGATTTTGACCTGAGCTATTACCAATCGAATTCGAAATACGGCGCACGGGTCGTCCCGGTCGACGGTCAGTTCCAGCTGGCACGGGAAAAAACCCGAATCCAGGGTATCGAGACCGGCCTGGGAGTTCACCTGAATGACCGGCACTATGCAAAAATCGGCTACTCCTATATGCACGGCAAGTATGACAGCGATGATAACGGCAGCCTGGATGCCAAACTGGGTGCATTGAATGTGGCCCCCAACCGCATCGTGGCAAGCTGGTCTGCCAAATGGACCGACAAACTGAGCTCCTTCCTGCAAGTCAATTATGCGTTCAGCCAGAAATTCGACGAAAAGGACTCGGACTTCACCGGTTATGCCCTGGTTGACTTGTCTTTGGACTATAAACTGCCAAAAGGCACGATCAGCGTATCGGCAGCCAACCTGTTGAACAAGAAATACCTGACCTATTATTCGCAAAGTGGTCTGGTTGATCCGCTGCGATATTTCGCAGGTCGTGGTCGCACTATCACGGTAGGATATTCGGTTAACTTCTGATGAACGCCCTATCACAACTGTGGACCAGGCAAACGGCGTCATATCCAGGCCGCGTACGCACAACAGTGCTTGAGGCTGCGCGCGCCGGTTCAGCCGGCTGGCGATCATGCCGCATGCGCATCTGGTTCCTGTTGTCCGTCCTGGCCTGCACAAATGCCATTGCCGCACCGTTCACTGTGCAGCATGCACTGGGTGTAACCACGATTCCCGATACTCCTGAACGGGTCATCACGCTGTTTCAAGGAGCCACGGATATCACGGTTGCGCTTGGCGTAAAACCACTGGCCACCGTGGAGTCGTGGACCGAAAAACCGGTTTACCGCTATCTGCGAAAAGACCTGGAAGGCGTGCCCATGGTGGGACTGGAGACCCAGCCCAGCCTGGAAGATATTGCCAGGCTCAAGCCTGATTTGATTATTGCTTCCAAATTCAGAAATGAAAAAATCTACGACCTGCTTTCCTATATCGCCCCCACCGTCGCAGTGGACGAAGTGTACCAATTCAGGGAGAACACCCGACTGATCGGGCAGGCATTGAATCGGCAATCCCAGGCCCAGGTGTTGCTGGACAAATGGGATGCACGTCTGGCGCAGACCAAAAGGCGTCTTCAGGACAAATTCGGCGCGGCCTGGCCATTATCCGTTTCGATCCTGGATTTTCGCAGCGACCATGTCAGGATCTATCTGGCAAACAGCTTTGCCGGCTCGGTTCTGGCTGATCTGGGCTTCGTTTGGAGCGAACCGTTCAGAAAATCCGGCTGGCCGCTGATGAAACTGACCAGCAAGGAAAGCATCCCGGTCATGGATGCCGACGTGTTCTTCGTCCAGATGCGCTCGGACAGCCGGGTCGTGCAAAACCGCTATGAGGACTGGTCCCGGCATTTGCTGTGGCAGCAACTGGCCGCGGTAAGAAACAAGCAGGTTTATCAGGTCGACAACGTCTACTGGAGCCTGGCCGGCGGCATTCTGAGTGCCAATCTGATGCTCGATGAACTAGAGCAGCTTCTTGGTTCCCCCGCAGGTCTGCAAAAATGACGGCGCTGCGTACACGCTCGGTCGCTTTGGCCACGCTTGCAATCGGAGCCGGTTTACTGGTCCTGCTGGCGGTCCTTAGCCTGTCTATCGGCAAAACCTATATTGCACCGGGCGCTGTGCTCGATGCCCTGTTCAAGCCTGATCCGCTCAATATCGATCACATCCTGGTGAACACCACCAGGCTTTCCCGTATGACCGTTGCCATTGCCGTGGGCGCCTGCCTTGCGGTGGCCGGCGGTCTGATGCAGGCAGTGACTCGAAACCCGCTGGCCTCTCCCGGCCTGTTTGGCATCAATGCCGGCGCTGTTTTTTCCATTGTCCTGCTGGCGCCATTATTCGGATCGACTTCGCTGACCCAGTTCATGGTGCTTGCCTTTGCCGGCGCTGCAGTTGCCGGCACGCTGGTCTATTGCATTGGCATGCTCGGCAGCCGCAGCCCCTTTCGCATTGTGCTGGCGGGGGCCGCCGTTACCGCACTGTTTGCGTCGTTCACGCAGGCGCTGCTGGTGATCAGTCAGGAAGGCCTGGACAGCATTCTGTTCTGGATGGCCGGTTCGGTTGCCGGACGTGAAATGGATGCCGTGCTCACCATCTATCCTTATCTGCTGATCGGCTTTGCCGCCAGTTTGGTGCTGGCCCGACATATCAATATTCTGGTTACTGGCGACGATATCGCGCGAGGCCTTGGGCAAAACACATTCGTCATTCGCTCGCTGCTGAGCATCATTGTCATCCTGCTGGCTGGCGGCGCGGTGTCGCTGGCTGGCAATATCGGCTTTATCGGACTGATCGTTCCGCATATTGTGCGCCGTATTCTGCCGGGGGACTTTCGTTGGCTGCTTCCCGGCTATGCTGTTTTCGGGGCATTGTTGCTGCTGCTTGCAGATATTGTGGCCCGGGTTGTACTGATTCCCCAGGAAGTGCCAATCGGCGTGGTCACTGCATTGCTTGGTGCACCATTTTTTATCCATATGGCCAGAAAGGGGATGCGCAATGGATAAATGGCTGACCGTGCGTAACAACTGGTATTCACGCCAAATCAATACCAGCACGTGCACAACAATTGCAATATTGCTGCTGATCACGCTGACGGTTGCCCTGCTGTCTCTGTCTTCAGGCAAGTACATGCTATCTCTGCCGGAGGTCATTGACGCTTTGCGTAGCCAGACTATCGCCGATAATGCCTTTATCGTCTCCATCTTGCGCGCGCCCAGAATGCTGATGGCGCTGCTGGCCGGTGGCGCACTGGCAGTATCCGGCCTGTTGTTGCAAACCATTATTCGCAATCCGCTGGCCTCGCCCGATATTATCGGTGTCACCAGCGGCGCATCGGCAACAGCGGTATTTTTCCTGTCGTTCATGACGTCCTGGCTCAGTGTGCAATGGCTGCCCCTGGCGGCGATGGCCGGCGGTTTTGCCGGCGCCGCGCTGGTCTACCTGCTGGCCTGGAAAAGCGGCGTCTCCCCCACCCGTCTGATCCTTGTGGGCGTGGGGATCTCTGCGGTGATGGTCGCCTGTACCACCATGTTGCTGGTCTTCAGTCCGCTCTCCTCTACCCTGAGCGCCTATGTGTGGCTGACGGGCAGTGTCTATGGTGCGCGCTGGCATGACGTCACGACCCTGTGCCTGTGGCTGCTGCCGGCCGCCATACTGCTGGTCGCGCTGGCCAGGACGCTGGCAGTCAATGAGCTGGACGATACACTGATTATCGGCCTTGGCATTTCCATGGAACGGGCACGGCTGGCCCTGCTGGCGTTAAGCGTCTATTTGGCGGGCGCAGCGATTGCCTATACCGGCGCTCTGGGATTTGTCGGCCTGGTCGCACCACATATTGCCAGACGGATCGGCGGCAAATCAGGCACCAGCCTGATTATCGTGACCATGCTGGTCGGCGCCAATATGGTCATGATCGCCGATCTGATCGGCCGCACGCAGTTTTTGCCGCTGGATCTGCCCGCAGGTATTTTCGTGTCTGCCATTGGGGCCCCGTTCTTTATCTATTTGCTGTTGCGTGCACGTTCCTAGCACGAATGTCATTATTTTTTATGAAAGATCAATCCGAATGGATCCTATAGAAAGCCAAGACCTTACGCTGAAGTACGATACACAGATCGTTATTGACGGGCTGAATCTGACCATTCCCAAGGCACAGATTACGGTGCTGGTAGGCAGCAATGGCTGTGGCAAAAGCACTCTGCTCAAATCGTTTGCACGGCTGATCCGGCCGTCACAGGGCACGGTCCTGCTCAACGGCAAGGATATCCACCGCCGGTCCACGGCAGCAGTGGCACGCGAGTTGGCCATTTTGCCGCAAAGCCCCACAGCGCCTGAAGGCCTGTCCGTTTATCAGTTGGTGCGCCTGGGAAGATATCCGCACCAGACCTGGCTGCAGCAGTGGTCAAAGGAAGACGAAACGATCGTGACACAGGCGCTGGCGCAAACAGAACTGACCGAATTTCAGGACAGGCCGGTCGATGCACTGTCCGGCGGACAGCGCCAGCGTGCCTGGATTGCAATGACGCTGGCGCAAAATACCGACACGTTGCTGCTGGACGAGCCCACCACTTATCTGGATCTGGCGCACCAGATCGAAGTGCTGGACCTGTTGTTCGAGCTGAATGCGACCAGACAGAAAACCATTGTCATGGTCCTGCATGATCTGAATCTGGCCTGCCGGTATGCACACAACATGATTGCCATTGCCAACAGGCAGGTCTACGCACAAGGCAATCCGGCACAGGTGCTCAATGCAACCATGGTCCAGGATGTATTTCATCTGCAAAGCAAAATTGTAAAGGATCCGCTTTACGGCACCCCTATGTGCATACCCATTGGCAAAGGAATCCAGAGTGCAGGCATTGACGCTTCCTAGGGCAGCCGGCTTTGATGCGGACCAGTGGCAGGTATTGACCACAAGGTTCATGTTGATTGATGCCAGCGAACGCCACCCCAAGTATTGCCTGCCAACGGCAGATCTGCTGGACCCGGTGCGCTGCACCAAGCTGCTGCGTGAAATCGGTCCGGTGATTGGATCGCCCGCACTCAAGGTAACCGCGTCTTTGCTTGGCAAAAGAATCGCGTTCCTGAGCTCTGCCGCAGCCCTCTATGCCATGACCGTGTTCGACAAGGGGCTTGATCTGTCCCTGGGCAATACGATTCTGGAGTACCAGCACGACGGCAAGTGGCAATCGCGCATGCCATTGATTGATCTGACCGCCACCCGCCCGCCAGCGGGTAAACGGCCACAATGGCGCGAGCAGATTGTGCGACAGCTGTTTGCTGAAAACCTGGCGCCGCTGTGGGCAGCACTGAGCGCAGCCTCTGGCGTATCACCAAAAATTTTATGGGAAAACACAGCCGTACGGATCTATTCGCAATACGAACGCCATATGATCGCCAGCGCAGGGCAAGACAAACAGGCCCGTATCCAGGAAGATTTTGACTATTTGCTGCATGCGCCCGCCTCTGTTTTCGGCATTAAGGACAACCCCCTAGCCCAATATCATTTTGCGCACACACAGTGTGACGGCAAGCTGATCAGGATCCGCAAAACCTGCTGCTTTTATCTTCGGGCAACCACGCCCCCAGAGTACTGCTCGGTATGCCCGTTGACGTACAACAGAAAAGCGAAAATCTGAATCCCCCCCGCCGGGCTCGTCACCGCAGACTGCCTTATCCCGGTTTCAATCGCAAGTAGCGGATTGTCGGATCGCAAAGCGCTGTCTACACTTTATTTATTGTCATCACTGCCAATAAAATAACTCATATGTCATTGAATATCTGGACCTTGTTCTGCCCACATGCAAACGGTCTGCTCGCACGGGTACCGGCACGCCTATCGGGAGCCCGGATCTCCTCTGGCAGCGCACAGGTCTGCACGCAGCGGGAGAACCCACTGTGTCCGCGCGTTGGAGCAACAAATGAATAAGGGCGAACTGGATCAATGCGAAAGGGATAAGTACAAAAAGGATAAAGGTGAATCGGCTAAACCTGACGCCGCATATGCCGCCACCATCAATAACGCAGACTGGCAGGCACTCGAGTGCTCGCTCAATGACTACGGCAATGCAATCGTGCCTGGCCTGTTGAGCCCGGCGCAATGTGAAGCGCTGGCGGCGGGCTATGATCGGGAGCAAGACTATCGCAGCCGCATCGTCATGGCCCGTCATGGATTTGGCCGCGGAGAATACAAGTACTTCGCCTATCCTCTACCAGCATTGCCGGATCAGCTGCGTCATCTGCTCTATCCGCATCTGGCGCCGATCGCCAATCGCTGGAGCCGCCAACTGAATATGCATGTACATTATCCACCCGCACTGGATACCTTCCTGGACCAATGCCATGCTGCCGGTCAGATGCGCCCCACCCCGCTGATACTGCAGTATGGCCCGGGCGACTATAACTGCCTGCACCAGGATCTGTATGGCGACCATGTTTTTCCTTTGCAGGTGGCAATTCTGCTGTCCGCACCAGATCGCGATTTTACAGGCGGCCAATTCGTCATGACGCAAACTGCCGCAGCAGGCCAGCGCGCCGAAGTCATTCCGCTACAGCAAGGTGATGCGCTTATCTTTACAGTCAACCACCGACCGGCACCTGGCAAACGCCGTGGCACACGCAAAGTCGCCATGCGCCACGGAGTGAGCGTCGTGCATAGCGGCAGACGCCACACCCTGGGGATCATTTTTCATGACGCCCGTTAAGCGAATTTCCAGGGAGGTGCCCATGACCACGCTCAAAAACCAAATAGATCAACTGAACTGGACACGCATCGCGACCGACCTGGACAGCGAAGGCTATGCCCTGCTTCCCGGCGTGTTGTCTGCGGCGCAGGCTGATGCCCTGACCAGCCAGTTAAGCGACCAATTGAGTCAGATAAAGGAGCTGACTGTATGTAACATGTCGTTAGCACGGTGTGAACGGGACCACGGCCGCTTGCACTTTTTCGAGGATCAACTGCCCGAAGTGCTTGCTATTTTACGCAAGCAGTTCTATTGCCATCTGGCGCCCATCGCCAATCGCTGGAACAAAATCCTGCAGCTGGACTACCGCTATCCCGAGACCCTGGATCGCTTTCTTCAGGCTAATCACGATGCCGGGCAGCACCGAAAACTGTCGCATCTGCATCGATTGCAGGAAACGGACTATATCGCCCTGCATCAGCGCAACGACGGCCAGCTGGTATTTCCGTTACAGGCAGTGCTGCTGCTCAGCGAGCCGGGGCAGGATTTTCGCGGCGGTGAACTGGTCATGACAGAACAGCGACCGCGCATGCAATCGCGCCCTATTGTCCTGTCGATGCGGCAGGTTGATGTCGCCATCCTGAGCACAGGCCAGCGTCCCTTCAAGGGAAGCCACGGCTTTTACCGGGTCAATATGAAACATGCCATCAGCCGCGTACGCAGCGGCCAGCGCATCGGGCTGGAACTCTTTTTCCACCATGCACCCGGAGACAATCAAAGGAATACACATGAACAGGGCTCGCTACTGGACACTGACCGGACCTGATGGAAAACCGTGGCACAGCACGCGTCCCGCCACCCTGGGCGGGCACAGACGCAGCAAAATCTATGGCTGCCTGGATTGCCGCGCCGCCCTGCAGGCCATCGCGCGTGGGGGTTATGTGAAACATCGCGTGTTTTTTGCCGATGAAGCAACGGCCATCGCTGCCGGGTACCGGCCCTGCGCAGTATGCCTTCCAATACAGTACGCCAGATGGAAGGCTGCGCAGGGGTAATAAGCCGACTGCAAATAATCGCGTATCCTATTGATCCTATTGCATTTGCAGATTCGCAGCACGAACCGTATCGGCCCACAAATGCTGCTGGTCATTGATAAAATCCCCAAACTCCGCTGGCGTATTGCCGCCAGGGGTACCACCGAGCGATTTGAAGCGGGAAACGATATCATCGCTGCGCAGCGCTTGCTTGGCGGCCTGTTGGATTTTACTGATGACATCATCGGGCGTGCCGGCTGGCGCAATCAATCCAAACCATGCATTGACGACCATATTATCAACACCCGCTTCTTTCATGGTGGGCACATCCGGCAACTGCTCCGAGCGTTTATCACCCGTGACGGCCAGGGCCCTGAATTTGCCTGACTGGATAGATGCCATAGAGCTGGGCAGGTTATCAATCATGAACGTATATTGATTGCCGAGCAGACCGGATACCGCCGGCCCAGCACCTTTATAAGGAATGTGCTGGGCCGTCTGTTTGATCCGTTGCAGGAACATCTCTGCAGAAAGATGCGGAGATTGCCCCTTGCCCGAAGATCCGAATGTTCTTCGCGCTTCATCAGCAGCAAGATAATCAACCAGTTCAGATACCGATTTGACTGGCGTCTCGCTGTTTACAACCAGTACATTCGGCACCGAAATGACAAGTGTAATGGCCTTGAAGTCTTCCTTTTTATAAGGCAGCGTTTTGTACAGGCTATAGTTGATTGCATTGGGCCCCACATTACCCATGCCCAGCGTGTAGCCATCAGGCTTGCTGCGCGCCAGGGCCTGTGAACCGATAATGCCCGCCGCGCCGGCCTTGTTTTCGACCACCACTGTCTGGCCCAGTGTTTTGCTCATTTTTTCGCCCACCAGCCTGGCCGAAATGTCTGTTGTCCCGCCGGGCGCAGCGGGCACAATAATCGTGATGGGTTTTTCCGGCCAGGCCGCGCTGGCAGTACCAGCCACTAGCAAGGTAGCCAGTATCCCACCTGGAATGGATTGTAAAAATGTCATTTGTGTCTCCCGACTGTAGGTTCGATTTATACAATCAGCGTAGCGGCTGACGACAAGAATTGCCATCTGTGTTTGGCGAAGACGTGCTTCAGGCCTGTTTAATACCTGTTTACCCGTAGACGCCGAAAGATGAATCTGTATCTGCAGCTCGCCAAAATCATGCATCTCACCTGGGCACAGGGCTGCTTACCTTTTCTTCTGCGCGCTTTGACCACCCTGTCGAGTCAGGACCAGCACATCACTTTCGCCGTCCTGTACTACTTCGTTACGTTGATTGATCAATTGGAAACGACGGGCGATTTTCCCGCTGTTGCCGCTTTTACCCAGTTCGACAGACAGGATGGTCAGTTTCAGATGAATGGTGTCATTCACCAGTAATGGCCCCAGAAAATTCCAATTGCGATAGCCAAGCATGGCAATCACCGAATCATGAAATATCCCCATTTCATGCATCATGCCGGTGCTGACCGCCATCCCCAGCACGCCATGTACAACGCGCTGGCCAAACCGGGTCGATTTGGCAAACTCCATGTCAGCATGGATCGGATTCCAGTCGCCGGAAATCATGGAAAACATGGTCAGATCCGTCTCGGTAATCGTTCTGCCACCACTCACAAAGGCCTGGCCTTCGTTGAAATCTTCAAAATAATATCCGCTCATCGATTTATCCTAATGTTTCCTGTGCCATTTCTCTTAATTTGCGGCGCTGAATCTTGACCCCGTTTGAACTCATGGTTGTAGGAAAAGCGTCTATTTCCAAAATGCGAACCGGCAACTTGAAGGCAGCGATCGACAGTCCAAGACTGGTGCGCAACGCATTTTCGTCGAATGCACACCCTTTGCTGGTAATGACAAACGCAATACATCGATTCTGGCCCTCCACCTCTACGCCCACAACCTGGGCATCATCCACACCAGACTGTAATTTGAGCACATCTTCGATTTCGGCCGGATTGACCAGGAAGCCAGCCAGACGAATCGCATCTCCCTGACGGGTTTGATAGACAAGACTTCCGTCTTCCCGCAAGTAGCCCAGATCCCCGGTGGAGAAATACCCGTCCGTATCAACTACTTGATCAGTTGCTGCCTGATTGTTCAGGTAACCAACAAAATTGGTATCGGCATAAATCTCGATGACCCCGCTTTTGCCTGTACCCAGCAATTGACCTGTCTGCGGATCACGAATCCGTAGGCGCGCCTGCGGATTGGCCGGAATGCCACCCGGCTGAAGCCTTTCATTCAAGGGCATATCGGGCGACTGCAGTGAAAACAATGCCTGGACCTCGCTGGACCCATACAGGCCGTACATCGGCATCTTTCTGTCCCATGCCTTTTTACCGAAGCGATCAAACCCCGCATGAAACGCAGCAAAGCCGAATACACGCGCCGACGGAAACGGTATCGGGCTATGCGTATGATCCAGCATCCGGATAAACATTTCATCACTGCCAAATAAATGAGTAACCCGATGCTCATTAATCAATATGTTCGCCTGTGCTGCATCAAACGTGTCCATCAGCACGACCGGCTGTCCTGCTGCGAAGCAGCCGAACACGGCATTAAAGCCGAATACACCACAAAACGGCAGCGCAGCCAGTAATATCACATCTGCTTGCTCGAACCGGTAGGCCCGAGCAACGTATTGACTATGCGCCGATATGGTGCGTTGTGTATGCATGACAAGCTTGGGCGCACTGGTAGTTCCGGATGTGGTAAACAGAATACACAGCGCGTGCGCTGCATCATTGCGCGGGACTGAGAAAGTATCCGGTAACGCCTCTAGCGTCAGGGCAGATACCGGTTTGTTCAACAAACAATCGGTCACCTGGCTTGAAGGTTTCACAAATACAATAGACTTCAAGTGCTTCAGGCTCTCTTCATTCACCTGCATGAGGATGGACATAAAGTCGATCTTTCTGAAGTCGGGCTCCAGAATCAGCATGCTGGCTTCGGATTTTTCCAAGATGTGAGACACCTCATGCGAGCGATACCGGGTATTGACCGTTACCAGCGTCGCGCCCAGCGTGCTCAACCCGAACAGCAGCGCCAGCCACTCAATGCGGTTTACCAGCCATACAGCTACCCGGTCGCCCTGTCCGATACCTTGCTGTTGCAACCAGTAGGCAGCGCGATCACACAGATCAGCAAATTGCGCATAGGTATATCTTTGGTCTGCGTCGATAAAAGCGATCCGATCCGGATACGCTTGTCGGTGATGCTCCAGCAGATCAACAATCGTACGCGCTTGCATCTCAATAGAGCTCCATCAGTTTTGCGTTATCAGATAGATCTTGCGGCAATGACTCCTGGATAATGGCTCCTGCCTTCATTACCAGTACCCGATCGGATATTTTCAGCGCTTCTCTGACATTTTGCTCAACGAGCAAAATGGACATGCCGGTTGAAAGCTGCAGTTCGCGGATCGGTTGCAGCAAATCCTGAAACAGCTTGGGGGCAAGCCCGATTGAGGGCTCATCCATCAGCAGGCAATGGGGTCGGGAAAGCATTGCCCTGCCAATGGATACGATCTGCTGTTGCCCGCCAGACAAGGTGCCCGCCCTTTGATGGTAAAAGCTTTTTAGCGCTGGCAAAATCGACATGACCGACTCAAGACGGTCGGCGCGTTGCCCCTTGGCGATACCGGCAGCCCACATGCCCATTTTCATGATTTCCTGGACCGTGAGACCGGGAAAGATCCCGCGGCCTTCCGGCACCAGAGAAATACCTTTGTCCGTCAACAACCTGGGGTCGATACGATCGGATTTTTCTTCACCGATGAAAATCTCTCCATGTTGTCGCGGTATCAGTCCGTACAGCGATTTGATCAATGTGGATTTTCCGGCACCATTATGCCCAATAAGGCAAAGGACCTCGTTCTTGCGCAGTTCAAAGTTAAAATGTTCAAGAACCGGTCGACCGCCGTAGCCTACGGTCAAGTCAATCGTCTTTATCATCGTCCCTGTCACTCTGCTCTGTCTCCGAAGTAAATGGCTGTCAGATGGGGGTCTTTCAGAACCGCCTCTGGTTCTCCATCTGCCATCAGCTTGCCCTGATCCAGAAAGGCAATGCGATCAGAAATACCGTAAACAATATCCAGATTGTGCTCGATAATGCAAACGGTGACGCCGCCTTTGACTTCACTGCGCAGCAGGTCAAGGAAATGAGAGTAGGACCCCCGATCCAGGCCCGAAGCGGGTTCATCGAGCAGCCATATTTTTGCATCTGCGGCCATAATCCTGGCCATACTCAAAAACTTTCTTTCTGCGTAAGACAGATCCAGCGCCCGAACACCAGACTTGTGGGATAGACGTGTTTTTTCCAGAATATCCTTTACTTTCCGTTTTCGATGCTGGAGCCCGGATCGCCCTCCCGGCTGCCATAACCAGGCGATTGGCTCCATCACAGACAACACGTTTTCCTCAACCGTCATGCGGTCAAACAGACGCAGATCCTGAAACGTTCTTGCAATCCCTTTGCGGGCTATTTTCCAGTGAGCGAGCCCCACAAGGGACTCTCCCTGCCACAGGATATCGCCGCCAGTCGGGGCAAGATGCCCCGTGATCAGATTAAATAACGTCGTTTTTCCAGCGCCGTTGGGTCCTACCAGGGTAGTCACAATACCTGCCCGCATATCAAGCGACACATTCTGCGTCACCTTCAAGCCACCGAAATTTTTTTGAAGGTTTGAAATACGCAAGAGCACTGGATTTTCAGTCATGATTTAGCCTGTTTGCCGGACGATCCGATAAGGCCGCCCGGGCGAAAAATCATCAACAGCACCATTGCAGTGCCATATGCAATTTGCTGGATCGCGCCAATTTCTGTCTGCGGCAGAAACCACATATAGCTGAACACGCTGGGAAGAACCATCAGGATAACGGCCCCCACCAAAGGTCCCACCAGGGTTCCGGTGCCGCCGATAATCACCATTGCCATCAGCAGCACCGACGTATCAAGAGTAAAGCTCTCTACATTGATAAAACCGTTGTAGAACGCGTAAAGCGCCCCGGCAATGGCAGATAATGCAGACGAAATCACCACTGATAGTGTTTTTATGACGGCAACATTCTTACCCATCGCATAGGCAGCAGACTCGCTATCGCGAATTGCCTGAAGATTGCGGCCAAAGCTGGAACGCGACAGAATAGTAATAATTGTGGCAACAACAATAAGCGAAATGAATGCCGGCAGCAGAAATTGTGCCGGGTCGATCACATCAAAACCAAAAACGCTGGCGGCCGGAATGCCAATTACACCACCAATGCCGCCGGTAAAAAACTTCCATTCTGAGAAAACAGTCACGCCAATGACCTGCAGGCCAAGCGAGGCCGCTACAAAATATTCACCACGTACACGCAATGCAGGCAAGGCCAGAACAAGCGACACCAGTGCGCAGACGCACATTGCGATTGGAATAGTGAGGAAAATGGACACGCTCAGGTGCATAGCAACGTATGCCGCCGTATAGGCCCCCAATCCGAAGAAAATCGCATGTGCCATGGAAAAAATCCCCGCGTAACCCATGATGAAGTTCAGAGTCAGCGCGAGCACTGCATTAATGCAAATGAGCGTGGCAAGGTTCAGAATATAGGCAAGCATAATTGAATCGCACCTAGTTGGCTATCGCACGGCCGAAAAAACCCGATGGCCGCAACAGAATGAACAGGAACAACACCACAAACGTTACTGCTTCACTCCACTGGGGCCCAAGATAGATCAGGGCAAAATTTTCTGTTATGCCCAGCAGCATTCCGGCAAGCGCAGCGCCCTTCATACTCCCGACACCTCCCACAATGGTTGCCGCCAGACTGATAAGCATGACATGGTGCGCAATGGCGGGGTTCAGGCCCGAGCCTGCTCCAGTCAGAATGGCCGCAGGAACCACCAGAACAGAGCCGATGGCAAAAACCATGGTAGAAAGGTGCCGGGGATTAAGTCCGTAAATGCGGACCAGAGCCGGATTCTCTGACAGCGCCCGCATGGCAATGCCAATATGCGTTCTGTTAAGGAATACCTGGAGGGCAAAGAAAAACACCAGCATACAAATGATGGCCAGTCCCGAAAGCGGCGCGACGAACAATCCGGGCATGAGCTCCACACTTTCGGAAAGCGGTGTTGCAACGGACACAAACCCCCTTCCAAAGATCATTCCAATCAGATTCTGGACAATAATACCGATGCCAAGCGAGGCTACAAATACCGTAAAAAATGAACCTTCGTGCCTCTGTATGGGTGCATAGATCCACCTATCGAGCACAACCCCAAAGATGATCGCTCCGATTGTTGATGCCAGCACAGCCAATACCCAATGAAATTGGGCCATTGAATATAGGTAATAGAAGATGTAGGCAGCAATGGTAAAGGTTGCACCGTGGGCAAAATGGAATATCCTGGTACACCCGAAGATCAGCGAAAATCCTACCGCGATAAGGGCATATAAAGCACCACTTTGTATTCCGTTGATGAATAGCTGAACGACCAGCATGGGCATACTTCCCGTCTATTTTCCGGTTACCGATACAACTTTTCCGCCAGCCCCGTCTATTTCATTTACCTGCATGGGACTGATCACTGTGCCGTTCTCAGCAAAGGTAACCTTGCCGCCCACAAGATCGAAGGATTTGGTTTCGTTACGCTGACGCAATAAATTTTCACCGGTAATGGCTTCACCTTTTTTCTTCAGTTCGCTGGCCAGCAGACCAAACAGACGCACAGCGTTGTAATAGTTGGCTATATACGCTGACGGCAATTTGTTGTACTTGGACTGATAATCATCCACAAAACGTTTCGTTACCGGATCTGCGGACTTCCAGTCGATATTTTGCGTGGTATATACCGCCCCCTTGGCTTGCGGCAAGGCATTGGTCTCGGGAATGGAAAAAGCGCTGTAGCTGGCAATCTGCTGCTTGATGCCATTGTCTCTGAATTGCTTGATCATCTGAGACTGTTGGGATCCGTAAGAAGCAATATAGATAACATCAGGATTGGCAGCGCGTACGCGGGCAGCAATACCGGCAAACTGTTGCATTGTTGCCGGCACAGACAGCGATTCTGCCAGTTCGCCACCCGCCTTCGGCAGGCTAGTCTCCAGTTCTTTTCTGATGCCTTCTCCCAAGGGATCATCGACATAGATCAGAACAAATTTTTTCAGATTTTTTTCTTTGATCAGATAAGGCAGAATGGCCTTGACTTCGTCTGTGGCCAACGGGATCACGTTCCAGAAATAGGCGCCAAGACTGGCCAGATCCGGCCCGACGCCACCACCATTGACTGCAACCGTTTTGGTTCGTGCCGCTGCAGTGGAAATCGCTTTGGAAACACCGGTAAACGCTGACAACACATAGGGTACCCGTGCCACGTTGACCAATTTGTTCATGCTGATCACGCCCTGCTGGGGCAATGCCTGCGTGTCTTCGTACTGAATCCGCAGCTTGTCCCCCAGCAGATTATCCTCGTTGATATGATCCCGAGCCAGATTCGCGCCGGACCCGAAGATATCGCCATAGCTGGCGTTAGGGCCGCTTAGGGGAAACGCTGCACCAATTGTGATATCTGCCGCCAGAACCGCCGTTGCAACCGAAATACCGGCCGCGCCGAGCACCAGCCGCGGAACCAATTTTAAGATCCATGCCATTGTTGTCTCCTGATCGTTTTTTATACTCTTCTCAGTTGCATCCTGACGGCTGCTCCGGGAGTCTATTACTGATATTCGCACGGTATAGATTCACGGGACAATTAGTCTTTTTGGAAGATACCCTTTGATCTCGGTTAACGAGCGTTTACCCTAGCGGCCCATTTTCTGGCGTCAACATTGATGGACAGCAGACCCAAACCCAGCCACTTATTCTTTTGTGTGGTCGGCCCAGCAATTGGATCAAGTCCGCCCGGCGTACAAGGCTTCGATACCTTTTTGGTATACCTATGAACAAATTCCATATTAGACCGGACGCCGCCTCACTTATATACTCGGAACACGAATATAAATCCGCTATCACAGGAAATGGATATGGATGCAACCATAGTAGAAGTAAGTACGCAAATTCTTGATATCCCTACCATTCGCCCGCACAAAATGTCCGTGGCTACCATGCATAATCAATGCCTGGTGCTGGTGCGTATCAAAACCTCCGATGGCATTGAAGGCATCGGCGAAGCGACCACCATTGGCGGACTCAATTACGGTGGCGAAAGCCCCGAAAGCATGAAGACCAACATCGATCGCTATTTCGCGCCATTGCTCATCGGGCAGCCGGCGTCAGGGCTGGCCGCCATGCGTCAGCGCATCGACAAGGCCATCAAGGACAATCGATTTGCCAAATGCGCAATCGAGACTGCGCTCTACGATGCCTATGCAAAACGCCTGGGGGTGCCCCTGAATGCGCTTTTCGGCGGTGCCGTTCATGATCGGATCAGTGTCGCCTGGACCCTGGCCAGTGGCGATACCCAGAAAGATATCGACGAGGCACAGCAGATGCTCGATACACGCCGTCACCGACTTTTCAAGCTCAAGGTCGGCATGCGCGCACCCAAAGAGGATCTGAAACACATTCGTGCCATCCGGCAGGCGCTGAGCGAGGCGGCCAGCATTCGCATCGACGTGAACCAGGGGTGGTCGGAAACCGAGGCAACACAGCATCTGCGCGCGCTGGCTGATGCCGGAGTCGAACTGGTGGAGCAACCCATCCACGAAAAGAACCTGGCTGGCCTGCAACGCCTGACGGCGCTGGGCATTGTGCCGATCATGGCCGATGAATCCCTCAAAGGTCCGCAGGACGGGTTTGCACTGGCAAGTGCGCATTGCGCCAATGTATTTGCGATCAAGATTGAACAGGCTGGTGGCCTGCAAAACGCGCGGGACCTCATCGGCATTGCGCAGGCGGCCGATATTGCCCTGTATGGCGGCACCATGCTGGAAGGCTCTATCGCCACCATTGCAGCCGCGCATCTGTTCTCTACACTGAACCGGCTTGAGTGGGGCACCGAAATGTTCGGCCCGCTGCTACTCAAGGATGAGATTCTGGCCACGCCGCTGGACTACAGCGACTACACCCTGCAGATCCCTCAGGGACCCGGCCTGGGCATCACGCTGGACGAAGACAAGATTTCGTTCTATACGCGCAAATAGAGTGCGGCCGGTTCAAGTACAAAGAGTGCCGCCCGCTCAAATAGAAAGAATACAGCCGGCACGATGCGGAACCGTCGTGCCGGGTACAGCAGCGTCAGATTGCAGAGGGGTGCCGGCACAATGCCGTTACCTGAATATCCATATAAGGAAACAACGGCAAGCCGGATAGCAGATTGTGCAACTCTTCATTGTCCTGCACATCGAAAATACTGACATTGCGATACTGGCCCACAACGCGCCAGATATGCGGCCATTTGCCGGCACGCTGCAAATCCTGCGAATATTGCTTCTCCCTGGCCTTGATGTCCGCAGCCACTTCTGCGGGCATGTCATGAGGAATATTTACTGCCATTTCTACCATGAATAACATATTTGATCCTTGATATTATTGGGACAAATGCAACGGCTTAATATGACCATTAAACGCAACAGCTCGTGTCATCGTACTCATTCGTGCCGTCACGCTCACTGCGCCGAAATACCCGTCTCGGACAGGATTTTTTTCCATTTTTCGGTTTCGGACTGCAGGTACGTCTTGAGCTCTTGCGGCGTGCTGCCGATTTTTTCGGCGCCGATGGTCTTGAACGTAGCTTTCACCTTATCAGTTTCCATCGCCTTGAGCATGGCTTTTTGCAGCGTCTGAATAACCTCGACAGGGGTGCCGGCGGGTGCAAACGTCGCAAACCAGGGTCGCAACTCATACCCGGGCAGGCCGCTTTCGGCAATGGTCGGGACATCGGGCAACGAGGCCGAGCGTTTGGTGGTGGTAATCGCCAGCGCTTTCAGCTTGCCCGCGTCAATATGCGGCTTGGAGGATGTGATGCTGTCAAACATATAGTCCACCTGTCCGCCCAGCAGATCCGACACTGCCGGGCCACTGCCTTTATAGGGCACATGCAGCATATCCAGTTTTCCCAGATAGGTAAACAGCGCCCCGGCCAGGTGAATAGAGGTGCCCACGCCGGCGGATGCATACGTGTATTTACCGGGATTGGCTTTGGCCTGTTCGATAACGTCTTTAACCGAATTGACATCCTTGCGTGTGGCCTGCGTTACCAGAATATTAGGCACGTCTGCCAGCAGCGAGATCGGTTCGAAGTCTGCGATCGGATCGTAGCTCAGTTTCTTGTAAAGCGATGGATTGACGGCCATGCCATTGGCCACGATCATGATCGTGTAACCGTCCGGCTTGGCATTGGCCACCTGGGCCGCGCCAATATTGCCACCGGCGCCCGGCTTGTTTTCCACGACAATCGGCTGGCCCAGGTCTTTGGCAAGCGACTCACCCAGCGTGCGCGCGATCACATCCATTGCGCCCCCTGGCGGGAACGGCACGATCCAGGTAATGGGACGTTCCGGATAGGCAGCAGCCGCGGCGCCCGCGGCAAACAGACCAGCAACGGCGGTGGCTGCGCAAACCGCTTTGATGCCAAGGGATCGACGAGTTTTTTGTTTCAATTGCATCTCCATACGCGATGAGTGGCTGTGCTAGTGTCGCAAGGCCGCTTTGAGGCGCCCGGCGCAGCTGGCCGTTATATCGTTTTCTTTATTATCCGTATTGTTTTTGTTCGTGTCTAAGACTATATTTGGCGTAATCGATACTTTTAAGGTATGAATATGGAGTTAAGACAAATCCGCTATTTCCAGTGCGTAGCCCGGGAACTGAGCTTTACAAAGGCAGCGCGGATTCTGCATATTGCCCAGCCGCCCCTGAGTCGGCAAATAAAAATGCTTGAAGAAGAACTGGGGGTGACGGTATTCGAGCGCCTGGGTCGCGGTATCGTGCTGACCGATGCCGGTCGCTATTTCCTGGATCAGACCGAAAAAATCACGCAACGGCTAGAGGAAACAGTCAACGCCACGCGCCGGATCGGCAAGAACGACCGCATCTGGTTTGGTGTCGGCTTTGTGCCCTCTACGTTGTACGGACACATGCCGGCCCTGATCCGCCAATTGCGCCAACTGAACACCCAAGTGGAGATCGGGCTGGTGGAAATGACTACCTTACAGCAATTTGAAGCGCTCAAATCGGGCCGGATCGATATCGGTGTCGGACGAATTCTGCTCACAGACGACGAAATAGAGCGACTGGTGTTGACCGACGAACCGCTGGTTGTGGCACTTCCCATCACGCACCGCCTGGCCGGTAAAACATCGGTCAGGCTTGCGGATATTATGGATGAACCACTCATTCTGTACCCGGCCAGGCCACGGCCAAGCTATGCGGACCACGTACTGCATCTGTTCAGGCAGAAAGGATATTCACCACAAGTTATTCAGGAAGTCAATGAATTACAAACGGCCATAGGCCTGGTGACCGCGACGATCGGCATTTCGATTGTGCCCGAATCGGTGCGTCGCCTGCATCGTGATGATGTGGTGTATGTGAACCTGGACGAACCGGAGTTCACCTCGCCCATTATGCTCAGCTGGCGCAAAAACGATCACTCGGCATTCCTTGAGCAAACAATAGGCCTGTTCAAGCGCACCGCCATATGAACATGACTCATGTGGTTCAGTGTTACAAGGTATCACGATCGCTATCTCCGTTACTCCGGCAAACGCAGTAACCGACCGTCCTGGCACCGGCTGTCGGCCAATAGCGGTGTGCGTTCATAGTTCAAGCCGGTAGCCGACGCCTGTTTCGGTCAGAATAAACCGGGGCCGGGCCGGATCCTGCTCCAGCTTGTGGCGCAGATGGCCCATGTAAATGCGCAGATAGTGTGTCTGGTCCAGAAAAGCCGGCCCCCATATCTCAACCATCATTCTGCGTTGTGTGACGACCTTACCGGCATTGACCAGCAACAGGCTCAACAGGTCGAACTCTTTGGGCGTCAGGTGCAGCAACTGGCCACCGCGGCTGACCCGGCGCGCCTGCAGGTCCACATCAATATCGCCAAACTGATAATGGTTGGGCGCCTGCTGTGACGCTGCCGCGCTGCGGCGAAGATGGGCACGTATGCGTGCCTGCAATTCGACCACGCTGAACGGTTTGGTCAGATAATCATCGGCGCCGGCATCCAGGGCAAATACTTTTTCCTGTTCCTGGCCACGTGCGGTCAGCACCATGACCGTTACATTGGAGCCGACTCGAAAGCTGCGCAGAAATTTCTTGCCATCGCCATCGGGCAGGCCCAGGTCCATAATGACCAGATCAGGTTCGAACGCCGCTGCCACCGCAATCGCCTCTGCCACCGTGACCACCTCGGCGATTTCCCATTCCTGGTCCGGCAGGCACTGGCGAATCATTTTCCTGATATGTGCATCGTCTTCGAGCAGCAGCAGTTTTTTTTTCAGTTGCATGTTTACTCCAGCACGGGCGGCATGGGCAGCGCAGGCAGTTGCACCGCAAATACGCTGCCCCCGCCAGGACGATTGGCCGCCGTGAGGGTTCCGCCATGCAACTGCACCAACTGCCGGGCAATGGCCAGGCCCAGTCCGGCACCCGTGGTGTCGGACTCGGGATGGGCTCGCACAAACTTGTCAAACAATCGTTCACGCTGCTCTTCTGTGTCAGGCAGCCCGACACCTCTGTCAGCGACCATCAACTGAATCGAATCGTCCTGATGATGGGCCGATATATCTATTTGCGTACCCTGCGGGCTATATCGCAGCGCATTCTCAACCAGATTGGCAATGACCCGTTCGATCAGCACCGGGTCGCACTCGACCAGTGGCAGCGTGGGCGCAATGCGGATATCCAGCACATGGCCCCTGGCCGATACATCCAGATGCCGGATGGCGCCTCCCACCAATTCTTCGATGGACTGCCAGCTTTTGCTGATGGGCTGCTGGCCTGAGTCTATCTTTGCCATATCCAGTAACTTGCTCATCATGTCGTGCATACAGCGGGCACGATCCAGAATAATCGCGGCCTTTTGCCTGACATGATTGTCGCTCGATTCTCCGGCCAGCACCTCGGCCTCGCCGATAAGCACTGTCAGGGGCGTGCGCAGATCATGCGAAATGACATTGAGCATGGTCACGCGCAATTTCTCCGATTCGACCTGACGCAGGAATTCATTGGCCACCTCCACGAAATGGATCCGCTCTAATGCGATGGCGATCACATGGGCGTAGATCTCCAGTTGCTGTTGCCATTCCGGCGACAGCAACTGCGGCGCGCCTTGCATGCGTACGGCCAGCACGCCACGAATCCGCACCGGCGCATGCAGGGGAAAATATCGAAAAGCGTTCGCAGACAGCGTATCGGCCCCAAAACCGGCTTTTTCTTCATTGTCGAATGCCCATTGCGCCGCCACCATATCCAGCCCGGCCACCTCATGGCCGGCACCCGCGTCAGGCGACAACAGCGACTCATGCGCGTCTGGCAGAATGACAAAGACATCTTCGCCCAGGTCGCTGAACAACAATTTCTGGCTTTCCTGCACGATCTGTTCCTTCTGCAGGGATCCCGACAGTCGCTTGGCCAGTTCGAACAGGCTGTGTACCCGCTGCGTCTGCTGCAATGCCAACCTGCCCTGGAATCGTTGCTGCGCAGCCAGTTGGCTGATCAACGTACTGACGGCAAGCATGACCAGCAGCGTGATCAAATATTGAATATCCGCAACTGAAAATGACCACAGCGGTGGTATGAAAGAGAAGTCAAACAGCGCAACGCTGCTCACTGCACAGACCAGCCCTGGCCAGCGTCCCAGGCGCAGGGCGACCACCATGGTCAGCGCCAGATACAGCATCGCGATATTGGTGATCGCCAGCGTCGATGAAAACGGCCACAACAAAGCAGTGGTCGCGCAGGCAAACATCAGCGCAAGCCCCACCTTGCCCCAATCAACCGGTTCGCGCCGGGCAAAGGCATGATCCTGAGCGCGCGCCGCTGCCTGCCGATGCCGACCAGAAACGCCCCCGTAAATAATAATATCGATATCCGGTCCCAGTTGCCCAACCCGCACCAGCGGTGAAGGACGCCACCAATATCTGCGCAAAACCGATCGATCCAGCAACAGGCGGGACAAATTCTGACTGCGGCAATAGGCGACGATATCGGGCATCACATCACCATTGCAATAATGCTCGGTGGTTATGGCCTGCAGTTGCTCGGCCTGCTGCAACAACAGTTGCCAGTCGCCATTGGAGCGGGCCGGTGCCCTGCTGTTTGCTGCCTCTCGCAGGAACATCACATGCATCGGACAGGACATCTGGCCCGACAGGCGGCTGCCATGCCGGATCAGGGCCTGGGCTGCGTTCGGTGTGAGGGTCGTGTCCACCACCACAAGAATACCCTCGGCGGTGCGCCAGATTGCCTCTACATAGGTTTCATGACGATACTGCCTGACATCCTTGTGGATGCGTTCGGCAGTCCTGCGCAAGGCGATTTCGCGCAATGCAATCAGGTTCCCCTTGCGGAAAAAATGCTGTCTTGCCAACGGCACCTGTTCCGACAGGTAGACTTTGCCGGCCTGCAGCCGGGCCAGCAGCGCTTCGGTCGTGATGTCCACCAGAATCACTTCGTCTGCGTCATCAAAGACCTGGTCCGGCACGGTCTCGGTCACCCGGATGCCTGTAATACCGCTGATGATATCGTTCAGGCTTTCCAGATGCTGCACGTTCAGCGTCGTCCATACATCGATCCCCGCGCCCAGCAATTCATCAATATCCTGCCAGCGTTTGCTGTGTCGCAGCCCCGGCGCATTGGTATGGGCAAGTTCGTCGATAAGCGCGATCTGCGGCACCCGGGCCAGCATGGCGTCCAGGTCAAGCTCGCGGATATCACGGTCGCGATATTGGATGGTAGCAAGGGGGATGGCCGGCACGGACAGGACCAATTGCCGGGTATCTTCCCTGTCGTGAGTCTCAATAACACCGATAACGACGTCGTGACCGACTGCCAATTCCTGATGGGCTGCCGTCAGCATGGAAAAAGTCTTGCCCACGCCGGCACTGGCCCCGAAATAAATACGCAATTTTCCCCGGGCCCGCCGGGACTCTTCGCGGGCAAGCTCCTCAAGCAATTGATCAGGGTCTTTGCGGTATGGGGTCACCATAGTTCATGGTTATTGAATGAAATGAATCGGCTATGACATCTGTATTGTATGCAAATACCGGTGGCGAGCGGTGCCGTTTGCCCGGCGATGGCATGATCGTTGCACATCACGCCAGGCCAGCGCTTGATCTGCCCGCCACTCATGGATACTGGCGATCGAGCGCCAGGTTCAATGCCAGCACGTTGACACGAGGCTCACCGAAGAACAACATGACCGGCTTGCGCTGAACTTTCCCGATCACCTCCCGGACCTGTTGCTGTGTCAGGGACCTGGCGCCGGCCACTCTGGCCACCTGATAGTTTGCCGCGGCAATACTGATGTCCGGATCCAGCCCACTACCTGAACTGGTGACAAGATCAATCGGAACCGGCGCATTGCCATGCGAGGCACGCCATTGCTGGACACGGACAGCCAGTTGTTGCCGGTAGGCCTGTCCCGACACCGCCAGGTTACTGGCGCCGGATGACGCGGCGTTATAGGGATGCTCAGCCGTGGCCGATGGCCGTCCCCAGAAGTAGCGCTGGCTCGTGAAGGTCTGGCCGATCAGGGTAGAGCCTATCGCTTTACCCTCTTTTTCGATCAGGCTGCCACGCGCCTGCCAGGGGAAAAAGGCGTAAGACAGACCGCTAACGATCAGAGGATAGACAAAGCCGGTGATAACGGTCAATAGTAAAAACAGGACAAGCGTTGAACGTAATATTTTCATCATGAAATTTCCTGGTGTCAAAGCACCGATAGCATCAAATCAATAAGCTTGATGCCCGCAAAAGGCACCAGCAGCCCGCCGGCGGCATAGATCAGCAGATTTCTGCGCAGCAGCGCCGCGGCGCTTTGCGCACGAAAGGTGACACCGCGCAAGGCCAGCGGGATCAGCCCGATAATGATCAGAGCATTGAAGATCACCGCCGACAGCACGGCCGATTCGGGCGAGTGCAATTGCATAACGTTAAGCACGCCCAACTGGGGATAAACAGAAACAAACGCGGCAGGGATAATGGCAAAGTACTTTGCCACATCATTGGCGATGGAAAACGTGGTCAGCGCGCCGCGCGTCATCAACATCTGCTTGCCGGTTTTGACGACCTCGAGCAATTTGGTGGGATCCGAATCCAGGTCTACCATATTGCTGGCTTCGCGCGCCGCCTGCGTGCCGCAATTCATGGCCACAGCCACATCCGCCTGGGCCAGGGCCGGCGCATCGTTGGTTCCGTCGCCGGTCATGGCAACCAGATGGCCTTTTTGCTGGTAATCCCGAATGATATCCAGCTTGGTCTGCGGCGTAGCCTGTGCGACATAATCATCCACCCCGGCTTCGGCAGCAATCGCCGCCGCGGTCAGGGGGTTATCGCCGGTGATCATCACCGTCTTGATTCCCATGGTGCGCAGTTGGGCAAACCGCTCGCGGATGTCCGGCTTGACTACATCCTTCAATTCGATGCACCCCACAATCTTGGCGTTTTCCGCAATGACCAGCGGGGTAGAACCGCGTTGCGCAATTTGCCTGACCTGTTCGGCAATATCCTGAGGGATGGCGTTGCCCTGGGCCAGGCAATACTGTTCGATCGCCTGCACGGCCCCCTTGCGGATTTGCAACACGGCGCCGTTGTTCGCGATATCCACGCCGCTCATGCGTGTCTGTGCAGTAAAAGGAATAATCTGCAGCTGGCCGGCAGGATCGGCAAGCGATACCTGCATATCGCGAGCCAGCGCCACGATACTTCTGCCTTCAGGCGTTTCGTCTGCGGATGACGCCTCATGCGCCAGCCATGCCAGATGCGGCAGCGGCACGCCCTGGCTCGGGATAAAGGCGCTGGCCTGCCGATTGCCGTAAGTAATCGTGCCTGTCTTGTCCAGTAGCAATACGTCGATATCACCTGCGGCCTCCACCGCCTTGCCAGAACGTGCAATCACATTTTCCTTCATCATGCGGCTCATGCCAGCCACACCGATGGCCGACAGCAGGCCGCTGATCGTGGTCGGGATCAGGCAAACCAGAAGCGCGATCAGCACGATGACGCTGATCGGCTGGCCTGCGCCCGAGGCGGCAACGCTATAGACCGACATCGGGTACAGGGTCGTCACACACAGCAGGAAAATCAGGGTCAGCGACACCAGCAGAATCGTCAGGGCAATTTCATTGGGGGTCTTCTGGCGCTTGGCGCCCTCTACCATGCGGATCATCTGATCCAGAAACGACTCTCCCGGATCACTCACTACCCGGATGATCAGATAGTCTGACAATACTTTGGTACTGCCAGTCACAGAGCACAGATCGCCGCCCGACTCACGTAGCACCGGCGCGGACTCACCGGTAATGGCCGACTCGTCCACGGTGGCCACGCCCTCGATTACTTCGCCGTCGGCCGCAATCAACTGACCCGCGTCAGTGCGAATGACATCACCCTTGCGCAACGTCTCCGAAGGCACTTCGATGATCGTATCGCGACGTACCGGATCAACATATTTGCGTGCCATCATGCTTTTTTTCAGCCCCTTGAGGCTTTGCGCCTGCGCCCTGCTGCGCCCTTCTGCCAATGCTTCGGCAAAATTGGCGAAAATGACCGTAAACCACAACCATAATGTAATGGCAAGCGTAAACCCGTGGCTGCTCCGGTCGCTGAACCAGAACCCGGCGATACTGTAGAGCGCCGTCAGCAGACTGCCGACATAAACGACAAACATGACCGGGTTACGCATCTGGACTCGCGGGTCCAGCTTCAGAAACGTGTCGCGCAATACCTGCGCTGGTTTGATGCCGTCTGTCATTGATAAGACTTTACTCATGCGTTACTCCGCTGACTGAACTGAAAACAACTGCACATGCTCGGCTATGGGACCCAGGGCCAGCGATGGAATATAGGTCAGCGCCCCCATGATCAACACAACGCCAATAAGCAGAACGCCAAACAGGATGCCGTGGGTGGGCATGGTGCCCGCATTGACAGGCACCCGCTGTTTTGCTGCCAGATAGCCGGCGACGGCAAGCACGGCGCCGATGACCGCGAAGCGCCCTGCAAACATCGCCAAAGCCAGCATCAGGTTGTAAAAGAGATTGTTGGCAGACAGGCCGGCAAACGCGCTGCCATTGTTATTGGCAGCAGAGGTGAAGGCATACAGTACCTCTGACAGGCCGTGTGCACCCGGGTTACCCAACGAGGCCACGCCGACGTCAAGCACAACAGACAGAGCAGTTCCGGCCAGAATCAGAAACGGCGGCACCAGCAGCGCCAGCGCAATCATTTTCATTTCCTGCATTTCAATCTTCTTGCCCAGATATTCCGGTGTGCGCCCGGTCATCAATCCGGCAATGAACACAGCCAGGATGACGAATATCAACATGCCATACAGCCCAGAGCCGACCCCGCCGAACACGACCTCGCCCAACTGCATCAACAGCAGTGGCACCATGCCGCCTAGCGGCATGAACGAATCGTGCATCGCCACCACTGCACCGCAAGAGGCTGCCGTTGTTACTGAGGCAAACAGGGCCGAGCCTACGATCCCGAAGCGCACTTCCTTGCCTTCCATATTGCCGCCCGACTGCAACAAGGCATGCGATGCCTGGTCAAGAGAAAGGCCTGACAAAGCAGGATTGGCCTGCTGCTCTGCAAGCAACACGCCCACGGTGAGCACCACAAAAATCACCGACATCGCCGCGTAGATTGTCCAGCCTTGCCGGCGATCGCCGACCATGCGCCCAAAACAGAAACACAGGCCGGCAGGAATCAGCAGGATCGCGATCATTTGTGCGAAATTGCTGAATGCGCCCGGATTTTCAAAGGGGTGGGCAGAATTGACGTTAAAAAAGCCGCCGCCATTGGTTCCCAGCAACTTGATCGCTTCCTGCGAGGCCACCGGCCCCATTGCAATGGTCTGCTGCCCGCCGTCGAGCGTATCAATGGCCAGCGACGGCGAAAAATTCTGGATCACGCCCTGACTGACAAACACCAGCGCCAGAATGATTGACAGCGGTATCAGCGCATATAACGTTACTCTGGTTATATCCACCCAGAAATTGCCGATATGTTGCTGGCTTTTGCTTGCGAAGCCGCGGATCAATGCAAAAACCACGGCAATCCCTGTGGCGGCTGACAGGAAATTTTGTACAGCCAATCCGGCCATCTGAACCAGGTAGCTCATGGTGGTTTCTCCGCCATAGCCTTGCCAGTTGGTATTGGTCACAAAACTGACCGCCGTGTTGAAAGCTGAATCTGCCGACACGGCGCCCATGTGCTGCGGGTTCAGCGGCAACCACTGTTGAACCATTTGCAAGACAAAGACAGCGAGCACGCCGGCAATATTAAATAGCATCAGTGATAGCAGATAGCGCTTCCATCCCATCTGCTGGGTGGGGTCCACGCCGGAGAGTTGATAAACACCGCGTTCCAGCCGATTAAACAGTTGCGGGCGCAGCGTCGCTGCAGGGCGCGCTATCCGGGCCAGCAGCCGGCCAGTCGGCGGCGCCAACGCGGTCAGGACAGCTATAAAAAGGACGAGATTAAGCCAGGCCTGGGTACTCATATCAAAATTTCTCCGCATTCAACAGTGCGTAGACCAGATAGACAAGCACCAGCAGGGCAACAAATGAGCACAGAAAGAGAAGCATTGTTTCCATCATGAACGATCAATCCGAAAGTAAGGGATACGGCAGATCGTACGAACATTCTTGTAAAAATAAGGTAAAAATTATTTTTATCCGCAGAATCAATCTATTAGGTCGAAACTGCGCCGCGGCAGGCTGTACTTCCCCTGTCAATTGCAACTGTATTGACCCGACGCCTGTGGCAAACCACGGTTTGCTTGTTTTTGACAGAGCCGATATAAAAAACCTTTCAGGACAATGCTTATGACAGACGCAATTGGATGCGCCAAGGCAACCCGCAACCGGGACCGGGTTCATTCGGCGTGGCGCAATTTTGCAGATATCAACATGCTGCAGCACCGCCAGATGAGCCATTTCCAATGGGTCAGTCAACGCTGCGGGTCGCCGACAGCAGGCTTGGCGATCAAATATGGTTTATAAAGGAGCATGTGGGCACTGCAGACGCAGTCTCTTGCGCATGAGCGCTGCCGTTGCAGTATCTTGTCATGAGCGTCGCAAAGCCTGGGCCGCTTTGCGACGGACATGATCTGTGCTCATTCCGACGCTCAGAACGTTATGAACGAATATTGATGAGACATGAAAAAACACGGTGTATTTGAATCTGACTGCCTGGGATGGGTAACAAGAACATTTTGGATTGTCGGCCTGGCGCTGCTCATCGGCCTGTTTCCTGGGGCAGGTCAGGCACAAGACCAAGGTGCACCATCCAGGCAGGTGACAGTCGGCGTCTATGAAAGCCCGCCTTTTGTCATACGGGAGAACGGGCAATATGCCGGTATGGCAATCGAGCTTTGGGAATCCCTGGAGGATAAGCTGGGGCTCACTTCTACCTACCGCAGTTACGCCTCCTACCGGAAATTGATAGAAGCGGTTGGCAGCGGCGAGATAGATGCGGCAGTAACGAACCTGACCATTACCAGGCAACGAGCGCAATCGATCGCGTTTACGCAGCCATGGTACGACTCAGGCCTGAGAATCATGACACCAAGCAAGGGGTCGGGCTCATTTCAGAATATTATCGACGGGCTGTCTGACAGTGGGCATTTGACCACCTTTGCGTGGCTGCTGATTCTCGCCCTGTTTGCGACAGTCATCATTACGTTGCTGGATCGCAGGCTGGACAACGAGTTCCCGCGCAAATGGCGCGAAGGCCTGGCTGATAATTTTTTCCATACCATGTCAATCCTGACCACAGGCAAGACGACGCACAAAAACCTGTTTGGCTGGGTTGGCCGCATATGGTCGGCATTATGGATGGTGCTGGGCGTGGCCATCATTGCCTATGTCACCTCATCGATCACAAGTGTCATGACGACCACATCGCTGACCAGCCAGATCCATTCTCTGTCGGATCTGTCCGGCAAGACCGTTGGGGTCCTGGGAGGCAGCGTGGGCGAAGATTATGTTCAGAACCTGGGAATCCAGACAAGGAATTATGCCAGCCTGGATGCATCGATCCAGGGACTGACAGCCGGCGAGGTTGATGCGCTTGTAGGGGATGCGCCCGTCCTGGAATATTTTGCCCATTCCCAGCCCGGGCAACCCGTTCGTCTGGTCGGCGCCGTGTTCCATCCGGACAAGTATGGGTTTGGGTTCCCCCTGCAAAGCGACCTGTTGCGGCCCGTCACTCTGGAATTGCTTGGCTTGCACGAGCACGGCGACATACGCAAGCTGCGCGTAAAGTATTTCGGCAATACGCGCTAATCGGCAGATGCGCTTGCGCGCAGGTTTGCGCTGCCTTGTGCTTATTCCGAATACGCCTTGAACTGGCCCGATTGCTCATCGCGGACAAACAGCACGCCGGTGGCCACACCAAAATAGGCGCCATGCAGTTTGAGCAGGCCCGCTTCCACGCGTTCGCGGACGGCAGGAAAGGTCATCAGATTGGCCAGGCTGTATTCGACAACGGCCCATTCCAGTTGCCTGATCCAGCTCTGGCGATCTTGCGTTGGCGGCCCAAGACGCTCGACAACAGGCGCGATCTGCGACATCCATTTACCAATGAAATCCCGCTTGGATAACGGCGCGGCATTGTTGGCAAACGCCGCCACGCCACCGCAACTGGCATGCCCCAACACCACAATGTGCTTGACCTGCAGGGCATTGACACCGAACTCGATGGCGGCACTGGTGCCGTGATACGATGAATCGACATCCGGTTCACAGGGAGGCACCAGGTTTGCGATGTTGCGCACCACAAACATTTCGCCTGGTCCTGCATCAAAGATGGCCTCGGGCGCAACGCGAGAATCGCCGCAGCCAATGACCATGATTTCCGGGTGCTGACCACTTTTACCGAGTTGTTCATAGCGCGCACGCTCGCGTTCAAGCCTGCCATGAAGAAAAGAAGCGTAGCCATCGGTCAAACGTTGGGGGAACATATTCGGGTCCTGAATTAAAAATTTAAGCCGTTTATTTTACTCTTATTTTTTTTCTACCCGGCCGCAGGACCGGCCACAAGCGATCCTGCACGTAAAACACCGTCATTTGCGGTGAAAATTACATGAAAAATCGCAAAATTCGCCAAAAATATCTTGACAGCGCGCCAATCATCGCTATACTTCAACCATCAAGGGGAGTAGCTTTCTTCCGCCGCATCGTCATTACGGCTGTCATGCAGTTATCTGCAGACGCCCGGTGCCCGGGCAACACATCCATGTTGCAGCAAGACCTTGCCACCAAGGGCAAGGTTCATCCTCAGATAATTGATGGCCTGTGTCCTTGCGGATCAGGCCGTTTTGTTTTGTCTGATGCTCCTCTCAGACTCTTGGTGCGCCCTTTCAGGGTTCACGAGCCAGACAGGCGTCCCGATCCGTTTCATTCCAACACTCAATTAGACGGATTCATGGTGAATTATGCTTGAACTTTTACAGACACTAAGCTGGGCAGCGGTATTTCAAATTATCCTGATTGATATTCTGCTGGGCGGCGACAATGCGGTTGTCATTGCGCTGGCCTGCCGCAACCTGCCGAAAAAGCAGCGGATGCAGGGCATTCTATGGGGCACCGCCGGTGCCATTATCCTGCGGGTTGCGTTGATCGCTTTTGCGCTGACTCTGCTGACCGTGCCTTTCCTCAAGATCGTGGGCGCACTGCTGCTGCTTTGGATCGGTATAAAATTGTTGATTCCTGAAGATGACGCGCATGGCAACATACAGGGCGGAACAACGGTTTTCTCGGCGTTTAAAACCATTCTCATTGCTGACTTTGTCATGAGCCTGGATAACGTGATTGCCATCGCCGGTGCAGCCCAGGGCGCAAATCCAGAACACCAGCTTGGTCTTGTGATCTTCGGCCTGGTCGTCAGCGTTCCGATCATTATCTGGGGCAGTACGCTTGTGCTCAAGCTGATCGACCGCTTCCCGAGCGTCGTGTTGTTTGGCGCCGCACTGCTGGGCTGGATCGCCGGCGGTATGCTGATCACGGACATCTTCATTGTGGAAAGATTTGGCGAGCCCTCTACCATGATGAAGCTGGCTGCTGAGATTATCGGCGCCCTGCTGATCGTCGTGGTTGGACGCACGATCGCACAGCGTAAAAAAAACGCGGCCCTGAGCAACACGTAATGGAACGTCGTGCGCGCACCGGTCTGACTGATGCAGGCGCACGACACAACGGGACGTCATACATCAGCCGCGATTGAACACCGGAGCGCCAACAGGCGAGAACCCGGCCAATCGCGGCCATTTCCTGAAAATTACATATGCGCTAATGCATGTGTAATTTTTTTTGCCTGAAACTGTGTAAATAGCAGTTCCTTGCGGGCCGGCAATGATTGAACAACTGCCAGGATTATTGGCGCATACCGATTGCCAGGCGATTGAATGCGCTCATCAGGGCAATGGCAAAGGTCAGGTCGGCAACTTCCGCATCGCTAAAATGCAGCTTGAGCGGCTCAAAGTCTTCATCCGGTGCATTGGTCTTGTCCACATGGGTGAGCGCTTCGGTCCAGGCCAGTGCGGCGCGTTCGCGCTCGTCAAAGCGTTCACTGGCACGCCATCCGGCCAGCGCGTCCAGCTTGGCAGTGGCAATATCGCCGGCACGCAGTTCCCTGGTATGCATTTCCAGGCAGAAAGCGCAGCCGTTAATCTGCGACATGCGCAACCATACCAATCCGATCAATTGCTTGCCAAGACTGCTCTTTTCCAGCGCCTTCTTGGTTGCGCCCAATCCCTGATAGGCCTCGGGCGACAAGGTCCAGTAAGGTAAGCGAAGGTTACTCATATAAAAAATCTCCAGTTAAAGATGGGTTGGATTGCGCGACCACCACAAGGAACTCAAGAGCAAAGAAGGGATCTGTTCTTTGTCCCGCCGGCAAATCATGTAAGCAATAGTAGAGCAATAATGGCCCAGCGCATAGGTGCAAGAAGCGGCCAATGATATGGTCCATAAAGCCACCAAAGATATCTAATTTTTACGGTAATTATGCCTTTGGTTGCATATTCACTTGAAAGCATATATTATTGAGCCCATAAAATGCAGATCAGATTCATCTTTTGACGCTGTCACCGGTGTACGGCTGTCAACATGACAGACCTGTTAAGCAAGCGAATTCGCATCCAATTTACGCATTTCATTCACGCAGAGGCCAGAATCATGCCCAAAAAATCCAGCAAAGAGACGACGCCCCGTACTGATCGTGATACCGACAAAAGCGGCAAGCGCGCACGCTCCGCAGCCGGCCAGGTATTGAAAGTGGCAACGCTCAAAGATCTGCGCAAGGCCACCGGCCACACCCAGGAAGATCTGGCCATTGCGCTGGATATTGGCCAGGGCACCATCTCACGCATAGAAAAGCGCAACGACATGCTGGTGTCTACGTTGCAGCATTACATTGAAAGCCTGGGCGGCAAGTTGCAAATCGTTGCTGCATTTAGCGACCGTCCATCCATTGTGGTGGAGCGCCTGGGCAAGAAAATACCGCCTCATCAAAAAAACACTTCCATGAGTTCTCCACAAGCTATGACATCTGTTGACACCTGATACACCATGCAAACGCCTTCAACCCCTTATTACCTGATCGATAAATCTGCGCTGCTGCGCAACCTGCACGTCATCGACTACATCCGCCAGCAGTCTGGCGCCAAAGTATTACTGGCGCTCAAGTGCTTTGCGACCTGGTCGGTTTTTGATCTGATGCGCCAGCATATGGATGGCACAACCTCTTCTTCCCTGTATGAAGTCAAGCTCGGATTCCAGAAATTCGGCGGTGAAACGCATGCATACAGCGTGGCCTTCGCCGACCATGAAATCGACGAAGTGATTGCCAACTGCGACAAGATCATCTTCAACTCCATCAGTCAGCTCACGCGCTTTGCGGGCGCAGCAGGCGACAAACCGGTAGGCCTGCGCCTCAACCCGGGCATCAGTTGTGCCGGCTTTGACCTGGCCGATCCTGCCCGCCAGTACAGCAGGCTGGGCGAAAGCGATCCGGCACGCATTCTGTCTGTACTGGACAAGCTCGATGGCGTCATGATTCATAACAATTGCGAGAATGGCGATTTTGCGCGTTTTGACCAGTTGCTTACGCAGGTTGAGAAAGACTACGGCGCGATTCTGCCTCATCTTAAGTGGGTCAGCCTGGGCGGCGGCATCAGCTTTACCGCACAAGACTATCCATTGGACGCTTTTTGCGAGCGCCTGCGGCGATTCGCAAGGCAATACAACGTGCAGGTGTATCTGGAGCCGGGAGAGGCTGCCGTACGCCACAGTACCACGCTGCAGGTCAGCGTCCTGGATATTGTCGTCAACGAGAAGCAGTTGGCGATTGTAGACAGCTCCACCGAAGCCCATATGCTGGACCTGTTGATTTACCGTGAAACCGCACCGGTCGGCGAGGACACCGGCGAGCACGCCTATATGGTTTGCGGCAAAACCTGTCTAGCAGGCGATATTTTCGGCGAAGGCCGCTTTTCCCGGCCGCTGCAAATCGGTGACCAGATTGCCATTGGCGATGCCGGCGGCTACACCATGGTGAAGAAAAACTGGTTCAACGGCATTCATATGCCCTCCATCGCCATCAAAGACGAGGATGGCTCCGTGCGCGTCGTGCGCGACTTTTCCTTTGACGACTACGTCAACAGCCTGTCCTAGGACCGGGGCTGCTTGTATTTAATATTTTGGGGGATTATCCAATGAAACGCAACGTTCTGATCATCGGCGCCGGCGGCGTCGCACACGTGGCAGCACACAAATGCGCACAGAACAATATTTTGCTTGGCGACATACATATTGCATCACGCACCGTCGCCAAATGCGAGGCCATTATTGCCTCTATCAAGGACAAAGGCAATAAACACGGCCCCGGCCGCCTGCAGGCACACGAGCTGGATGCGCTTGATATTGAGGCCACCAAAACGCTGATCCGTGAAACCGACAGCCAGATCGTCATCAATGTGGGCTCGCCCTTTCTGAATATGGCAGTCATGACGGCCTGCATAGAAACCGGCGCGGCCTATCTGGATACCGCCATTCATGAAGATCCGGACAAGGTATGTGAGCCGCCGCCCTGGTACGGCAACCATGAATGGAAACGACGCGATGACTGCAAAAAAGCCGGTGTGACCGCCTTGCTGGGCGTTGGATTCGATCCTGGCGTGGTCAATGCCTATGGCCGTTTTGCTCTGGATACCTATTTTGACCAGGTCAACTCCATTGACATCATCGACATCAATGCCGGCAGCCATGGCCGCTACTTTGCCACCAACTTCGATCCTGAAATCAACTTCCGTGAGTTCACCTCTACTGTATGGTCCTGGGAGCAGAACTGCTGGAAGGCCAGCAAGATGTTCGAGCATCGCCAGCAATGGGAAATGCCCGTAGTCGGCAATCACACGACATACCTGACCGGCCATGACGAGCTGCATTCCATGTCGAAAAACCTGGGCGTTCCCAACATCCGGTTCTGGATGGGGTTTGGCGACCACTACATCAATGTATTCAATGTCCTGAACAGTCTGGGCCTGCTCTCTGAAAAACCCGTGCGTACAGCTGAAGGCGACGAAATTGTGCCGCTCAAGGTTGTCAAGGCGGTGCTGCCCGATCCGGCGTCACTTGCCCCGGGATACACCGGCAAAACCTGCATTGGCGACCTGGTGAAGGGCACCAGGAATGGCGTGCCGCAGGAAGTGCTTATCTATAACATTTGTGATCATGAAGAGAGCTACGAAGAAGTGGGCAGCCAGGCCATTTCGTACACTGCCGGCGTACCCGTTGTCGCAGCAGCCATGTTGATTGCCGATGGCACATGGGATGTGGGCCATATGGTCAATGTAGAAGAACTGGATCCCGCACCGTTTATCGAACAAATGAACCGGATGGGACTGGTCACGCGCGTACGCGACAGCAAAGGCGATCGAGTGCTGGAGCCGCAACATGAACTGTTGAGCCAGACCTCTGACGAGGAACCAGGCAGCACGGTGGCATTCGACTATTTCTCTCATGAGCAGGCCGTGCTTGCAAAAAGCCCGCCGTCCCGTCAACACGACATGATGGCAACGCAACAACGCCTGACCGGCTGATTAGCTGGATTAATTGCCGCAAGCAGTGAAAGCGTCAGCCCCTGCCGCACTTGCCGGGGTTGACACCGCCATGCGACGGCACCATTGCCCCCTCGCTTAAAGCGCGAGTTCGGCCTTCAGCTCTTCGTATTGGGCAGTATGCGATTGCTGCACGAGCGCCAATTGAAGCTCGATAGACTCCAGTTCCTTTTGAGCCGATTCCAAATACCCGTTCCGCTTTAGCCTTTTGTAGATGTCAATCTGATTTCTCAGCACATCGCGATCGAATGACAGTTCAGTGTTCACCAGTTTACTCTCCGCCACATATATTGATGCCGAGTTCAGAGTCTATTGCATAGACAAGTCATATTTATTACAAGGCCAGCGCTTTGTGTATCTGTAGACAACGAGTTGCCAGAAACAACTGCCTCTAGTCTGGAAAATATATTAATCATCAAAAAAACCATACTTTGCAACGCTGAGCCTGCCAGGAAAATCACGTTATTGAATCTGGTATTTCCGTTTTGATATTCGATCTTTGATACGTTTTCCTTTTACCGGAAGGACAGATCAAGGCTGCTCATTCACCGGTAAGTGCGCTCTGATGTATTTTCGGCTGCATGGACACAGCTCCCGGCAGTTGATCCCACCAGTCGCCCAGCGCATCAATCAGCGGAACAAGCCCGCGCCCGCCCGCCGTAAGGGAATATTCCACACGCAATGGATAGCCCTCAAATACCTTGCGCTGGACAATGCCGGCGTGTTCGAGTTTGCGCAATTCAAACGTCAGCATCTTATGCGAGACTGTTGGATTATCCCGCTTCAGATCGCTGAATCGCTTGACGCCATCTTTAAGATAATAGACCAGCAGCGTCGGCCAGCGCCCGCTCAATACCTGCATGACTTCCTCTATGGGACAGTAAGAGACCAGATCTTTCATGATGCTTCCGATGATGGTTACCAAAAAGTGCGTAATTTACTTGAAGCTGAATATGCCTCGATAATGCATGCGCAGGCCACACTGGCTATCACACATGAATTATGGAGAATATTTTGATGGAACCGATTTTACTCTATGGCGTTCCCGCCGGCAGCTCCATGGGACTGATTGCAGCCCTGGAATGGCTGGGCAAGCCATATCGTCTGTGCAGGGTAGACATGCTGGATGAAATGCTTGAACCGTCCTATCTGCGCATCAATCCCAGGCGGGAAACGCCGGTCCTGATTACCGATCAGGGTCAAGTCCTGACCGAAACAATGGCGATTGCCAACTGGTTGCAGGACCGGGACACTGAAAGGCGTATCAGCTTTGCGCCAACCTCACCTGAGACGGACCGCATGCATCAGCTCATGGCCTTTATTAACACTGGTTTCACCGGCGCCTTTGTCCCGCTATGGCAGGCATGGGAGATGGAAAACCCCGACCCGCAGGTAAAGAAGATCTTGCAGCAGATGGGCAATGCCAGCGTTATTAATCGTCATGACAAACTGGAGCAGATGATTGGTGACAACCCCTTCCTGCTGGGCGCGCAACCCTGCCTGGCCGATGCTATTTTTATAGGCGTAGCCCGATGGCTGGATATACATGAGGTGGCCGATTCCACACGGTGGGCAAAAGTTGCCGCCATGCGCGAACGTATTTCCAACACCCCCGCTGTCGTCTTTGCCACGGCAATAGAAAATGGCGAAACACCGGCGGGATCAGGCGCATTCCTGGGGCACGTGGCGCTGAATGAAGTGATTGAACGGTTTGGTTCGTAAGGAGCAATGAAGGAGCATGATGCGCAAGTACGCTTCGCGCTCCTGCTCAGATCAGCGACTCTGGACAGAGTACCTGAAATGTCGATAACAACATAATGTCGCTCACAAGGCTGAACGGATCGTAGACCCCGTGCGTCGCAATGGCCCCAGATATTTTTCGACAGCCTGTTCCTGGGTAATCTGACCCGCGGGAAGGCTTATATTGATCGCGGCCAGCGCCTTCCCTTCCAGATCTTTAACGGTAATAGCCAAACCGCAAATGGCTTCATCCAGCTCTGCGTCTACCCACGCATATCCCTGCTCTCTGGTTCGTTCGATTTCAGTGCGCAACTTTTCACGATCGGTAATAGTCTGGTTCGTCAGTCGCTTAAGTGGTGCGGTTGCAAGAAAACTCTCGATGACTTCCTGCTCGGATTCGGCCAGCAGTGCCCGCCCCATGGAAACGGCATTGGCCGGCAGGCGGCTGCCTAGCGTCGGGCTAGATCGAAGAATTTTATAGGTGGGGATTCTTACTACATAAACAATCTCGTTTCCATCCAGGATGGACATTGCACATGATTGCTGAATGGATTGAGACAGTTCTTCCAGCTCCAATTGCGCCTGACGCCAAAACGGCAGAGAGTAAAAATATGAAAGCCCAAGATTGAGCGCTTTGGGAGTAAGCGCATACCCGCGCCCTGCGGTATTTGTATAGCCAAGATCAGTCAGCGTAAGCAAGTAGCGTTTGACGACCGACCGGCTCAATCCGGTATCTTCGGCAACACCCGCGATATTCATACCCAGTTTGCTGCGACCCAACGACTCAATAACCTGCAATCCCCGTGCAAAGGTACGCACAAATGACTCACTGTCCGGACTCGCCATATTTAACTCTCCTGCCTGTTTAGATAAAGCCTTCTAGCATACCCGACGGCCCCGCCCAATAGAAGCGAATACCTTCACATGTATTGCCTATCGGGCTCCATATTGCCCATTTTATTGTCCATTTGTTTCTTCAAACACGAACAAATGTGTATTTATACCATTGACACGTCCGATAAAGCTATCTAGAATAGTTCGTAGAGCGGTTATTAACAACCGCTTAGCGGTTATTTTAAATATCAGTAAATTTCGTTTATTTATATCGGAGGCATATATGGAATATAAGTACGACACCGACTTCTGGGCAGGCAATACCGCCCGGAAAATTTGGGACGATATCGTCCCCGGTGCCCCACGCGAGACAATCCCCTACACCCTGACCAAGGACGCAATCTACAAGTTATGCAAAGCAACGGGCGACATGAACCCGCTGTACGTGGATGAGGAATTCGCCAAAACGACCAAATGGGGTGGCCTTATCGCACCTCCCTCTATACATGTATTGCTCATGTTTTCGTGCACGCCCAACGACGATTGGATGCGTAGCCCGGGAACGATCAACGCCGGCCAGTCCTGGAGTTACAACCTGCCGGCTCGCCCGGGAGACGTCATTACGTTGCAGGCGCGCGCGCTGGACAAGTTCATCAAAGGCAATCGTCTATTTGCCGTTCATGACAACGTTTTCTTCAACCAAAACAACGAAGTTATTTGCTCTGGCCGTGGCTGGACAATCCGGCCGGTGTAAGGAATAAGACATGGAAAATACATTCGACATCAAAGAAGGCCTGCAAATCACAGGGACATCCTTTCAACCAACCCGTGAAACGATCTGGGAATTTTGCGAAGCGTCTCTTGATTACAACCCGCTGCACTGGGACGACAAGTACATGGAGTCAGACTTTGGCAAGACAAATTTCGGCGGAATCATCATGCATGGCATGTCCAACTTCAGCCTGATTACCAAAATGATGACCGATTGGGCCTTACCACTCGGAGGGACTCATCGACGTTTGGAAACCCGCTGGAAGTCTCCGGTGAAACCTGGCGACACGATCACCCCGACTGGCATAGTCAAGATCGTCAAGAAAACGGAAAAAGCCCACTGGGTTGTTGTTTCAGTTGCAGTAACGAACCAGCAGAATACGCTCGTGGCTGAAGGAGAAGCCATGGTGGAATTTTCTGACGCCTAGAAGTGTAAAACCTGTGCCGTCTACACCGACGGCCCTATTCTTATTCAGGAGACAAGTCATGAAACATATAATTCGTGCAGTTGCCGGGGTACTTGCTGCGTTAGCCTGCACCGCCGCAGTGGCCGCCAGCTATCCCGATAGAGCGGTAACCATCGTTGTTCCGTTTCCTGCCGGTGGCACCACAGACGTGCTCGCTCGGCATCTGGGCAAGGCGTTGTCCGAAAAATGGGGCCAGCCCGTCGTCATTGAAAACAAAAGTGGCGCAAGCGGCACGATCGGCTCTGCGGATGTCGCCCGTAGCACGCCAAATGGATATAGGTTATTAGTTACGGCTACACACCATATCATTAACCCCACTTTGCTCAAGGATACGATTCCTTATGACACCAAAGCGGCATTTAGCAATATAGCCTTGGTTGCCTCTGTGCCTAACGTTTTAGTCGTCAATAAAAACTTCGAGGCAAAAACCGTACGGGACCTGATCAAAATGGCCAAAGAAAAGCCTGGATCGATCAATTTTGGTTCCGCCGGGATAGGTGGCGCCAATCATTTATCCGGTGAGCTTTTTGCGCACATGGCGGGAATTAAATTGACCCATATTCCGTACCGCGGCGCAGCCCCGTCCCTGAACGATCTGCTGGCCGGCCAGATACCGATGATGTTCGATTCGGTACCGGGTGTTCTAGCCCATATCCAATCCGGTTCCTTGCATGCACTTGGCGTCACATCAAAAGAGAGGGTCCCTCAACTTAAGGATACACCCACGATTGCCGAGGCTGGCGTAAAAGATTTCGAGGCCATCTCAATATTCGGCTTATACGGACAAAAAAACATTCCTGGCGGTGTATTGGAAAAAATCTCAGACGATGTCAGAAATGTTCTTCAATCTGCGGACATCAAAGAGAAATTTGCCGCACTGGGCGCAACACCCGGAAACCTGCCTCAGCCACAATTCGATGCTTATGTAAATAAGGAAATCGATAAATGGTCTGAAGTCATCCAGCAGGCCAACATCACCCTTCCTAAGTAACAAAATAGTCAGCATTAACAGGATAAAACACCATGTTGGAGAATATCTTTAATCAGTCTGGACAAGGCAGCGATGATAAGGCGCTATCAAATATCCGCGTGCTCGATCTGACGCGTATCCTTGCCGGACCTTGGTGTACACAGAATCTGGCCGACCTGGGCGCCGAGATAATCAAAATCGAACGACCTGGAAACGGCGACGATACTCGAGCCTGGGGGCCGCCCTGGTTACCTGGTCAGCAAACAGATCTGCCCGCAGACTCTTCTTACTATTCTGCTGCCAACCGTGGAAAGCGCTCTGTGACGATTGATATCACCACTGAGCAAGGCCAGGCATTGATCAAACGGCTGGCCAGAATAAGCGATGTGTTTATAGAAAACTTCAAAGTCGGGAATTTAAAAAAATATGGGCTGGATTACGAATCCATACGTAAAGAAAACCCCCAGATCATCTATTGCTCTATAACAGGCTTTGGCCAGGACGGTCCCTATTCGCACCGCCCTGGTTACGATTTCGTATTCCAGGGAATGGGCGGAATGATGAGCATTACCGGTGAAAAAGACAGCCTTCCCGGCGGGGGTCCTCAGAAAGTGGGTATCGCGCTGGCCGATATCATGACCGGTATGTATTCCACTATAGCGCTGCTGGCGGCTATCAATCACCGAAATAAATCGGGTCAGGGTCAATATATCGATATGTCACTGCTCGATTGCATTGTGGCCTTGGGCAGCAATCAGATTACGGGTTATTTTTCCAGCGGGAACGTGCCTGCCAGAATGGGAAACGCCCACATGAGCCTGGTTCCGTACGGCGTTTATCCCACACTTGACGGCCACATTATCATCGCTATCGGCAATGACGAACAGTGGCAACGCTACTGCTCTGTCATCAATCGTCATGACCTTGCCAGCGACGAGGATTTCACCAAGGTCACGGGTCGGATCGTCAATCGAGAGCGCCTTGACGCCAATTTGAATCAAACCATGCAAACCCGCAGCTCGGCCGACTGGCTGGAGGTGCTCGAGAAAAATGGTGTCCCTTGCGGTCCCATCAATAACTATGAGCAGGTATTTCAGAACGAGCAGGTCATCCATCGCAAGTTAAAAGTCGATCTGGAGCGCGAAGACGGCGCTCGTATCAGTGCAGCAGCCTCCCCGCTGCGATTGACAAGCACACCGCCCACATACGACCTACCTCCTCCTATCGTCGGCCAGCATACCGATGAAATATTGCAACAGCTGTTGAACGTTGATGATGGTGAACTGGCTCAATTACGTAAATCATGCGTGATATGAGTATCGTGTAAATCAAATTTTAGTAAAGAGAGTATCTATGAACAATCTGATGCAAGACGCCTTTATTTGCGACGCTATTCGCACACCGTTTGGGCGGTATGGTGGTGCGCTGTCCACGATCCGCACCGATGACTTGGCAGCAATGCCCATTTCGGCCCTGATGAAAAAAAATGAGCAGGTTGATTGGTCAGCAATCGACGATGTCATCTTAGGTTGCGCCAATCAGGCCGGCGAAGACAATCGCAATGTCGCCCGCATGGCCACATTATTGGCAGGTCTTCCTGTGCAGGTACCCGCATCTACGGTGAATCGCTTATGTGCTTCCGGGCTGGATGCCATCGGCACTGTAGCGCGTGCGATTAGAAGCGGTGACGCACAAATGATGATTGCCGGTGGAGTGGAGAGCATGTCGCGTTCACCGTATGTCGTTGGCAAGGCGTCCGCGCCCTTTTCCCGTCAGCAACAAATGTTCGACACCACACTAGGCTGGCGTTTTGTCAATCCGCTTATGAAACAGCACTTTGGCATAGACTCGATGCCTGAAACTGCCGAAAATGTTGCAACTCAATTTGACATCTCCCGTCAGGACCAGGACGCGTTTGCCTATCGCAGTCAACAGCGAGCAACGCAAGCGATCACCACCGGCTTGTTCGACAACGAGATTATGCCCGTTACCATTGCCAACAAAAAATATGGACAAACCATTGTCGCTCGAGATGAACACCCGCGGCAAACAAGTTTGGAAAAACTTGCACAACTCAAACCGATTGTCAGGAGCGATGGCACCATCACCGCCGGAAATGCATCTGGAGTGAATGACGGCGCATGCGCCGTGCTGCTTGCCTCTGGCGATGCGGCAAAAAAATATGGCCTTGAGCCCAAAGCCCGTATCGTTGGCATGGCTTTCGCAGGTGTCGAACCCAGAATCATGGGCTTTGGTCCTGCGCCTGCAGTGCGAAAGGTGCTCGCCCTGACCGGACTGCGTATCCAGGATATGGACGTGATCGAACTCAATGAAGCATTTGCCGCACAGGCACTGGCCGTGACACGTGATCTGGGCCTGGCTGATGATGCAGCACATGTCAATCCAAACGGAGGCGCTATTGCCCTGGGTCATCCGCTAGGTGCGTCCGGCGCCAGATTGGCAATGACAGCAGTCAACCACCTGCATCGGACCCGCGGACGCTATGCCCTGTGCACCATGTGCATCGGCGTCGGACAAGGTATTGCACTCGTGCTGGAACGGGTTTGAGCAATCGCAGCGATATAGGAGCTGGCCATGATTAACAAAATATGCGACAGCGCGATTGATGCGGTTAATGACATTCCCGATGGGGCGACGATCTTAGTTGGTGGATTCAGTGGCGCAGGCGTACCGGACGTGCTCATCGGCGCGTTGCTCGAGCATGGCGCGAAAGATCTTACACTGGTCCACAACAATGCTGGCAATGCCCTGTTGGGGGTAGCCAGGCTCCTGGCTGCAGGGCGGGTCAGAAAAATGATATGTTCGTTCCCTCGCTCCTGGGAATCTCACGTTTTCGAAGGTCTGTATCGTGAGGGAAAAGTTGAGCTGGAGTGTGTTCCACAAGGCACGCTGGCTGAACGGCTTCGAGCGGGCGGTTCAGGCCTTGGTGGAATATTTACACCAACTGGCTACGGTACTGATTTAGCACGCGGCAAAGAGAGTCGTCTGATCGGCAACCGTGGCTACATTTTTGAACACGCATTAACTGGCGATTTTTCTTTGATCAAGGCGCGTCATGCCGACCGATGGGGCAATCTCCAATACCGTATGACAGCACGCAATTTTGGCCCGGTCATGTGCATGGCAGCTAAAACCACCATCGTAGAAGTAGACGGTGTAGTTCCCTTGGGCATGTTGGATCCCGAGACCATTGTGACATCGGGCGTTTTTGTTCAAAGAGTCATCAATCTTAAAAAGGAAACAAAATGAGCCAGTGGCAACCTGTTCCTCGAGAACATATGGCAAGACGCGTCGCGCAGGATGTTTTCCCTGGAGCGGTGGTCAATCTCGGCATTGGAATGCCTGAACTGGTGGGAAACTATTTTGATGCTCAGGACGAGATCATCGTCCATACGGAAAACGGCATTGTCGGATCGGGCCCAATTGTTAATGGCAGCCTGCAGGATTTTGATCTGATCAATGCCGGACGCAAGACAGTCAGTCTCGCATCCGGCGGACATTTTGTAGATCATGCAGATTCATTTGCCTTGGTGCGCGGTGGACACCTTGACATCACAATACTCGGTGCCTTTGAGGTGTCCGCTTCAGGAGATCTGGCAAACTGGTCCACTGGAGCAGACGCAAATTTGCCGTCCCCGGGCGGGACGATGGATCTGGTTGTGGGCGCGCGTAGTGTATTTGTCATGATGAATCTTTTTGGAAAGAATCAGCAACCGAGGCTCGTTGAGCAATGCTCACTGCCATTAACAGGTGCTCGCGTTGTAAAACGCCTTTACACCGATCTTGCCGTCTTTGAGCTTTCAGGTGCTGCTCCTATTGTGCTGGAACTGGCTCCAGGAACAAACCTGGCCGAGTTATCGAGCCGATTGGGTCTTGCATTGCAGCCGGCCCCCGCTGGCATCGGAAATTATAGTTGCTGAAACCCGGCATCGCGGCAGACCGGCCTGCCCCGGCTATTTTGTGGTTGCCCGCAATTGTGATGCGATCAGTTTCATGAGTGGCAAAAATTTTTCAACTGCGGCCTGCTCGGTAAACTCGCCGGCCAGCAGACGCGACCCATGGAAACCGGATAGGCAGGTAGGCGACTGCCGATGCCGGGACTGAGCGCCAAAATGGAAAGGTATACAGGTATGCCATTCCCAATTTGAGCACACTGGGTGTTAGCCAGTAACTACCCTCTTCAACCTGCACAAATCCGAGTTCGATCAACGTCATCAGCAAGCGACGCACAACGGTCCTGGGCAGTTCAGATGTTTCGCTAATCTGCGCAATATTACTGCGCACCGGTAAATCGCCCATAGCCTCAATAACCCGAAGACCACGTGCAAAGGTTCGAACGAAACCATCGTTTTCTGGAGTTGTCATCCTGCGCCCTCGATTCAAATAGTTGCGGTTTTGATTAATCGTTGACAATGGAGAAGACTATTTACCAGAGGATGAAAAGTTTTCAAAACTATATGGGCAGAATGGCGGGGAACCCGTGTTGGTGCGTCCGGACGGATTTATCACCGCTCAACTCAGTACCTCTGCGTCTTCAAGTTATGAAGTCGTGCTTGAGCAAGCTCTGACCAAAGCCTTTCACATCCGGGCGCTCAATGCCTCTCACATGCTAAAAACAGAGCCGGCAACGGCCGACTCTTAAACAGCGCAAGCAAGAGGGTCGCTGTACAAGATACGGCCACCCTGCGTTTTCGTCGGAGCAATCCAAGAGTACGCATGGCAAATATTTTGATGTCCCGTCCTTGACCAAATTTATGCAGGGCATCAGAACACAAACGGTTGAGCAACTATTCACGCAACTGGCCCGCTTTCAGGCCAAATGCGTCGCGCAAAAAGAGAAAGGCTGATGATCAGCCTTTCTCCTTACGACATGGCAAAACTAGATATAACCCTTAATGCCGCTGGCGCCCTAGCCAAGGCCTAGCAAGCGCATTGCTTGCTCGCGCTCGACCACTGTCGCATACTTCTGCTTCATATCAAACAGGTTTGCCTCGTGCGGCGCCTGTGCCCTGTCGCCGACACAATCGGCAACGACCAACGGACGAAAGCCCAGTTGCATGGCATCGACCACCGAGGCGCGTACGCAACCGCTCGTGACGGCGCCGGCGACCAGCAGGGTTTTGACCCCGCGCTGAGTCAGCCAGGCTGCCAGGGACGTACCGAAAAAGGCCGATGGCACATTCTTGCGTACGATCAGCTCACCCTGGACCGGCGTCAGTTGCGGCACAATCTGGCTGTTGGGTTCGTTTTCCAGCAAGCCCAGCATGCCGGGAACTTTGATACTGAAAATGTTGTTGTCGGCACCATCGTCTGCATACACAATGCGTGTGTGCGCCACGGGCCAGCCCTGTTCGCGTGCGGTTTGCAGCAGTTTTTCCGTATTGTCTATCGCCTGGGCAATATTGCCCCCACCAAAGACCTTGGGATCGGCAAAGCCATTGACCAGGTCGATAATCAACAGGCCATAGGGCGCCACCGGTTCCAGCTCGGCGCCAAAACCCTGCTGCTCGTAGACTGCATCTGCCTTACTCATTTGCGCCCCCGTCCAGAACCTTGCCGTTACGCACGACATCCACGCCATCGAGCTTGACCGTGCAGTGACGCAAGGGAATATCAATATGGCATGCCGTGGTTCGGCTGCCGCCTGCTTCGTTATTGGGTCCCAGAGAGAACAGGAAATTGCCTTCGAACGCGCGTGCGTCCATGCCTATTGTGTTTTCCCTGTCATACAGACCCAGCGTGGACCAATGGGCGCGCGGTTGCAGCCCCCAACCGATATGGGAAATGGCATAGCCTTCCGGGTCGTTAAATGATTTCATGTACTCGTCCAGCAACTGGGCATCAATGCCGCCTTCGATACGGGTGGCATAACCATTTTCGACTGTCAGGGTAATGGGTTCGGCAACGTATTTTTTCTGTGGCAATAAGATATCGCCCTTATCAATCACGATCTGTCCGGTCGCGCCGCCTTCGTTCGGCCAGGTCAGGGTAAAGCCGCTGGGCCAGTGGTCCCAGCGCCCCGGCTCGTCAACATAACCATACTCGCTGATGGCCGGAAACTCACCCAGGGGGCAACGCAAATCGGTGCCGGCCTCGGAAGTGATATGCATTTGTTTTGATTGGGCAATTAGCGCAGAGGCCGCTTTAACGCGCTTGCGGTCCGCTTCGATAGGCACTGTGCGAACCAGAATTTCGGGTGGCTCCACGGCCAGCAGGATTTTGGTGCCGCTTTCGAGAATTTCATGTTGTTCCGGTGAAAACAGCAATGTCATCAGATCCAGCACAAGATCACTGGCCTTGAGCGCGGCAATGGCCGCCTTGTTCCCGGTCAGTGGTGTGGTGCCCAGATACGCCAATGCATCCCGGCTTAATGCTTTTTCAGCATTGACCGGCGGCAGATCCAGCCGATTGACAATGGCGCCTTTGGATTGCGCTGCGATGGTCGCGCATGACAGCGTTTGCGGATGCGTTGACATACTGGTCAGGATCGTGACGGTCTGCCCGGCTTCAAGGTTGGACAGGGTCAATACCTTCTGCCATGCCTCGATAAGTTGATAATCGCTTACAGCCATAATAGTCCTCATGAAAGTGCTCTGCTGCGGGCAGCAACCCGCAGCACCGGTGCGACAGCCTTAATCGAGCCGGGCGCCAAGAAAGTCGCCAAAGGCGGCATAGAATCCGGCTTGGTTATCCCAGGGGATCATGTGTCCCGCATCGCTGACCCTGGTCACGGTCAGACCGGGAATCAGGGTAGTGATTTCCTGAACGTCCTGATCAAGCACCACATCCCCGCGCTCGGCCGTCATCAACATGACGGGTACCTTGATTTGCGCAAAGTTGGCGTGGACATCATCGTTCTGAAAATCGTTGAAACTCTGGACGATGGCGCGTTCATCGCAGGTATGCAGCCACTGCGCACGAAGCTGCAGCTGCTCCTGCGTCCAGGTCGGGCAAAAGGCGCGCATCGCTTGGGCATCGCACCCCTTGCGCGCCATGGCCATGGAATCAACATACCAGGGCAGTTTGGCGGGATAGGCGCGGCGGCCCGGACCCGATACTGGCGGGTCTACCATGACCAGCGCTTCAAGGCCTGCAGGAGCGCTGCTCGCCGCACGTGCGCCGATACGCCCGCCCATGGAGTGACCGACCAGGATATATCGGCTTAAGCCCAGGGCTTTGGCAAACTCAACCACATCGGCAGCCTGGGCGTCCAGACCATAATCCAGCGTATCGGACGCCTCGCTCAGGCCCCGGCCCCGGACATCCAGGATGTATGTATCAAACTGGCGTGCGAAGCGCTCGCCGACAAACCCCCAGGTCACCGCCGGACTGGTGATGCCCGGAATAATGATGACCGCAGGACGATTTGCCCGTTCACCTTCGTTGCCGCCATAGCGCAGATAATGCTGCCGAATGCCATTGGCCGATATATTGGCGCCATATAGATAGTGACTCATTCAATCTCCCTTAAATAAAAGTTACGTTCCGGCCAGCGCAGGCATTGCGCCATTGATGCTGGCCAGTTGCAGCGCCTCGCGCACTGTCTGCGGTGTAAACGGCGCCTGATAAAAGCGCAAGCCGCAGGCATCAAACAAGGCATTGGCCACGGCCGATGCGCATGGCACCGAGGCCGATTCGCCTGCGCCCATGGGCGGCTCATCCTGCCTGTCCATCAAGACGACATCAATAGGTGGAACAGCAGTAAAGTCAATAATCTTGTATGCGCCCCACTCTGCCTGTACCGTGCCGTTGGCATCGAAACTGACCTGTTCATACAGGGCGCGGCTGAGCGCCTGGATCACATTGCCATGCAGTTGGTGACGTACCCCTGCAGGATTGACCATTTGCCCGGTGTCCTGGCCAACCACGATATGGTTCAGCCGGATCTCACCGGTACGGGCATTGACGCTGAGATCTGCAATCCATGCGGACCAGGCCGCACCAAAGCCGGGAAACCTGGAATGAATATAGCGGGCGTAAGATACGCCTCGTCCGTGCAGCCACCCGTCAGCATCGGGCACCCCGCGACTACCGGCCCTGCCGGGTTGCCAGTGCGCCCGCTCGCCCACGGCCAGCAGCAATTGCTGGGCTCGCTCGTCGGCCGCCAGGTTTTTTACCCGAAATGCCAGCGGATCGGCCTGTGCCTCGAGCGCCAGCTCATCAATAAAACAGTCATGAGCAAATGAATTGGGCAATGCCGAGACTCCGCGAAGCCAGGAGGCGCGCACAATGGTCGCCATATCGTTGCAGACAATTTTCTGGCTTGGATAGCCATAAGGCGGCACCGCAGTGCGATCGCCCATTTGCAGGCTGCGCGGCAACGCCGGCTCTTTGCCGGTAAGCAACAACGCCAGCAGCGGCCCATCGTTTGACGGGTAATGTGTACTGAACTCGTAATGCCGCAAATTGCCCTGTGCATCAATCGAGCCCTGCACGTCCATCAACTGCGCAGCACCCTTGGGTTCCCAGCCATGTTCCTGCTCGCGGCTCAATTGCACACGAACCGGCACGCCGGCGTGCTGTGAAAGAAGGAGCGCGTCGGCACAAACATCATCGGCGCAATTGCGGCCATAGCAGCCGGCCGCCTGCAGACGGATAATTTCTATGTGCGCTTCATCAAGGCCACTGAGCTGGCTAAGATGCACGCGCAACATATGCGGGTTTTGCGAACCGGACCAGACTCTGACATGCTGGGGCTGGTAATCAGCGAGCGCGCATGAAGGCCCGATGGAGGCATGCATCTGGTACGGCCAGACATAAGTTCGTTTGATATCGACCCTGGCCGGGGGCAGATCGGGATGGTCGCTACGATTATCCTGCAGGACACGTTCGCTCATGGGCTGACGTCGTATGGCCGCTTCCAGATCCTGGAGATCTTCCAGCGGAGCAACAGGCTTCCAGGTTAGCTTAAGCTCACGGGCTGCGCGGATCGCATGCTCTTCGCGGCGGGCCACCACACCGACAAAATCCCCCTGCACGATTACTTTGATGTCAGGACAGATATGATCTACGCTAGCGGTATCCACTGAAACCAGACTGTGGCCGATGAAGGCGCCCGTATCACGTCCGACATAAGGAGGCCGTACAACCCGGCCATGCCACATGCCTGGCACCCGCATATCATGAACATAGACAAACTGGCCCAGCGCCTTGGCGGGAATATCCACGCGGGGCTGGGAGTGTCCGACAATTTTCAGGTCTTTGGCTGCCTTGGTCTGTACCTCGTCCTGCAGGTATTGGCGATATTGCTTTCCCGCCAGCAGCGTCCAGTAGTCAATGGCGTGCCCATGCGCAGAAGATATCCGGCCGTCCTGAACAGACAAGTGCGCCGCATCGACATTCCACATGCCGGCAGCCAAATCCACTAGAATATGGCGGGCCTGCGCGGCAGCCTTGCGCAACGGCTGGGCTGTAATCTGGATTGATGCACTGGCAATGGTGGGGCCCTGATTGGGCGAAGCATCGGTATGACCCAGCACCATCTGCACGGCAGAGATCGGCACATCCAGCTCATCGGCAACGATTTGCGCCAGCGCGGTCTGAATGCCGGTACCCAGATCAACGTGGCCGCAAAAGGCCCGGACCCAGCCCTGCTCGGATACCGCTACGAATACGTCGTCATAATCCTGCAGGTACACAGACACCACCCCAGGCTGCCCCGCTGCGGGCGCAGGCGGCACCACCGGCGCACGCAGCACCAGCAGAGTGCCGGTAGACTCCAATAGCGATTGTTGCTCGGTGCGAGGTGCCATATACGTCATTAACGGGTATCCGGTTCAGGCGTGTGTTGGACAGGAAGATTAACTACAGTGTACACGCTATATTAAAATGATCAAACATCAAAAGTGCATCTTCGAAAAAATGAAAATAAATCTGCAATTTGCAGTGTAATCTCTGGTTATGCTAAGAAAAAACTAGTAGAAACCCGCAGATATGACGAGTTGATACACTCTTGTTCATTTTCATGAAATTCTTTGTTTGCTCAAAAAATTAAAGTGTGTAAACTTATTATTAGTTGACACACTTTACGCCCTGAACATGAATCCTATTGCCCCTCGCCCAATCGCCCTATCGGTCAATAACGAGCGCCACAACGTGACCGCAGAGCCCGATACGCCGCTGCTTTACGTATTGCGCAATGACCTGGCCTTAAATGGCCCGAAGTTCGGTTGCGGACTCGGCGAATGCGGCGCCTGTACGGTATTGGTGGATGGCGTAGCGGCACGCGCATGCGTCATACCGGTCAGCGTTGTAGAAAACCGCTCGATCACCACCCTTGAAGGACTCAGCGAAAACGGCCAGCCCAATAAGGTCCAGCAGGCATTTATTGATAATCAGGCTGCGCAATGCGGCTATTGCCTCAATGGCATGATCATGACAGTACAGGCCCTATTGAACCGCAATCCCAATCCCTCGGAAGCACAAATTCGTAACGAACTGCGTCACAACCTGTGCCGTTGCGGGACCCATGTGGAAATCATGGCGGCCGCAATCTCAGCAGCCAGGGGGCGACCATGACCATGGACCTGACCACGCCCGGCGCTACCGGCATAAGCCACACGCCGGATGACAGCGCCGGCATGGACCTGTCCGTACCGACGGACAGCCTGTTGCTGCATGGCGTTGTATTGCGTCCACCACATTGGGAACTGGGCCTACAAACAAACAAGATTGCGCAATTGCAGTCGCTCGACAGCGATCGGGCAGCCAAAGTGCCAGGCGTAGTCAGTTGCATCACCCGCGGCAGCTTTATCGGGGTTGTCGCCGTGCAGCGCGCGCAGGCGCAGCAGGCTTGTGCCTTGCTGAACGCCTCCTGGCTGACGCCGGTTGCTGCCAGCACCGATGTGCAACACTCAGCAAACCAGACAACAACGCCAGGCACGATCCATTCGGCAACCCGGTATGAATGGAATAACCATCTGGCCGCCGACGCACCGGATTGGGCGATCGCATGGCAGCGGGACAAGCACCTTACGGTGTGGGTTAACACCACTCGCCAGGCAGCCCTCAGGCGGGAACTGTGCGCACTGCTGGGGCTGGCGCCCGAAGCGGTCCGGATTGTGCAACATGGCCAGCACACGCAGGACGGGCTGGAGACAGCAGTCGAAGCTGCGCTTCTGGCCTGGGATTTACACCAACCGGTACGCGTACAATCGGCCTACGCACCTGCCGCATTGGCGGTCAAGGTCGAGCAGAACCATCAGGCCGCGAACCAGCACCTGGCAGACCGGGCGCAATGGAGCATCAACGCGCTTGACCCGCGTCGTTCGTCCATTGCGGGCCGCTTATGCGGACTGGACTCAACCTCGACCGCTGGGATGGCACTGCTTACCGAGTATGCCAGCGCTCCCGTTCAAAAAAGCGGCAGCAGCCTGGTGGCCACAGACCCCTACAGCTATACAGCAGCCACGGTGTTTGCACAGGAATCGCACTTTGATGAATATTGCGAAAACCATCAACTGGATCCGGTACAGACCCGTCTGGCACAAATCAACAGCGAGCGCGGACAGCAACTGTTAAGAAGCGTTGCGCAACAAAGCGGCTGGGACCAGGCAGCCTCCGGAGCGACGGCCAAGGCTGCCGGGCTTGGGCGTGGCATCGCCTATAGTCATATTATTGATAACGACCGAAATCCTCCACAGGAAGTCTGGTCGGTCTGGTCGGTCGAGCTGGCCGTGGATGCGCGCAGCGGCGGCCTGGCCGTTAGCAAGCTGACAGTGGGACATGATGCAAGCCAAGCCGAGAGCGCACCGCCCAGCACACCGGAAACTCAGCGCCAGCTGAAAGATCGGCTGGGCAAGTGGACGCAATCCCTTCTGGGACAACAGACCCAACCGGGCGCCAACAGCCCTTCGGAACAAGACAAACAGCGCCCGTTGGCGCTGCCCGAAGTGCAGGTCATCAATAGCGCACACTCGCTGGATCAGCCACTGGCCTGGGGTCCGGGCGTTGAGCTGCCCGCTGCGGCTGCCATTGCCAATGCGATATACAGCGCAACCGGACTGCGTATCCGTGAAACGCCATTTGCATTGCCGACGCTATCGCTGGATTCGCCCCCGACGGCAAAACGCAGCCGACGCTGGCGCAACAGCTGGCTGGGCGGGTTGATGGCCGCTGCGGCCGGCGCCGTGGTGGTTGCCGCCCCCTGGCGCACCAGCATTCCACCCGTAGCCCGGGTTGATACATCGATTTTTTCCGCGCAGGCGATTGAACGCGGCCGGCTAGTCGCGCTTACCGGCGATTGCATGGTGTGCCACACGGCGCCGGGCGGCCAGACCAATGCCGGCGGTCTGGGGCTGGATACGCCTTTTGGTACCATCTTCACCACCAACATTACCCCCGACCGGGAAACCGGCATTGGCGCCTGGTCATATAAAGCGTTCGAACGCGCCATGCGCGAAGGCATCCATCGCGACGGCAGGCATTTGTACCCAGCATTTCCCTACACTGCCTACGCAAAAATGTCCGACGAGGATTTGCAATCGCTTTATGCCTACCTGATGACCCGCCCTGCTGTCTCGGCGCCTAATCAGGAAACCCGCCTGCCCTTTCCCATGAATTTGCGCCCGCTGGTAGCGGGATGGAATGCTCTGTTTCATCGGGACCGGCAAGCCTACGCACCGAATCCGGAAAAGAGTCCGCTCTGGAACCGTGGCGCCTACCTGGTCAACAGTAGCGGACACTGCGCTGCCTGTCATTCACCTCGCAATGCACTGGGCGCCGAAAAATCCGGAGAAAACCACTTTCTGGCTGGCGGTTTCGCCGACAACTGGGAAGCCCCGGCGCTCAACAAACTCTCGTCCTCGCCCATTGCCTGGACCGAGCAGGAGCTGTTCCAGTATTTGCGCACGGGTTACTCTCCCTTGCATGGCGTTGCCGCCGGCCCGATGGGGCCCGTTGTTGCAGGGCTGGCGCAGTTGCCCGAGGCCGATGTCCAGGCCATGGCTCATTACCTGGCCAGCCTGAACCCAGCGGCAACCGAGTCGGCACGCAATCCGGCCGTGCAGGCGGCCAGACTGGAGGCAGACAGCCAGGCGAACCAGGAGGCGCGACTGCTGCCCGGCGAGACCTTGTTTAACGGCGCCTGTGCGGTGTGCCACGACTCGGGCAGCGGCCCGGTTCTGTTCGGTGCACGCCCATCGCTGGCACTCAATAGCAATCTGCACAGCGACCATCCCGATAATGTCATTCAGGTTTTGATGCACGGCATAACCCGCCCGGCCCAGGCAAACCTGAGCACGATGCCTGGCTTCAAAAACAGCATGAATGACGCGCAAATGGAGTCGCTATTGCAGTACATGCGCACGCGCTTTGCACCGGACAAGCCGGCCTGGAACAATCTGCGTAAAAAAATCGCCGAGATCAGGCAGCAACCGGGCCATCCGTGACTGCCGACAGGGCCCTTGCAGCGGTCAGGCAAATCTATCGTGACCTATTCGCCCTGAAGACCGCTGGCGTTCATTTTTTGCAATAGATACAAAATGGCCACCTGTTCGGCCGGGTTAAGTTGTCCCATGGTGAGCCGGCTGATTTCCTGCGCGCGCGGGATAGTGCGAGACAGCAGCGCCTGCCCTTCGGTCGTCAGACTGGCAATCACCTTGCGCTTGTCCAGCTTTCCTGGCGAGAGCGCGATCAGGCCGCGCGCCTTCAAACGATTGATAATGCCGCGAATGGTTGCCTGATCGATCGCCGTCGCCTCTACCAACTCGGCCTGGGAACTGCGCCCGCGATCGCGCAAGGCGCACAAGGTAACAAACTGAATGGCCGTTAACTGGTCATCGCCCACGTTCTGCTGAAAAATGGCCGTATGACGCTGCACTGCCTTGCGCAGTAAGTGTCCAACCTGCTGGGTGACATCATACGGCGCACTGGAACGCCCTGCTTCTGTTTCAGGTTGCTCGTGTTTTCTGGACATAGTTAGGCTGCTCGTTTTTTTGACGTGATTAAGCTGTAATGATGACGCATCTATAACTTTTACCCGATATTTTGGCTATAAGTATACCCGCTGGCAATGCGCAATTCTTGCAGCACTTGTGCTGGCGTATGAAGCAATGGCGCTGAAAATCTCCCCGCTTGTGGCATGCAGCCAACGCACATTTATAGCCTACACACTATTTAATAGTATATAACAATCATCATTAATCAGGCATAAACAACTTTAATAATGACATTATTTGGTGCGCCATTGCCAATTCACACCCTTCTGGTGCAGGCACAGCAGTTGTCACCTGAAAGCCAGTAATACCACCGATTACGGCTCCAGCCATCACAACAACTCCTTTGATAATAATCAGAAAATTTCACTCATGAACCAAATTGGAGCATCACTGTAAAAAGCGGGCGATCGACGTGAATCACAATTGACATTATCTGTTTATTTTTCTTACATCAAAATCACTCGCCTGCTCGTAAACCCCAATTCGTTTTTATTTTAAATCACAGAATAAGTGTGTACACTCTTATTTAATTGAAACGTACTTGGATTGAATAGTCAGGAGATAAGTTATGAAAGATACAGTCAAAATCGCGATCGTCGGCGCCGGCCTGGGCGGTGCTGCTGCGGCGACCCTGCTGCAGAAAGCGGGCTTTGAAGTCGAAGTATACGAACAGGCGCCAGAGTTTTCACGACTGGGCGCCGGCATCCATGTCGGCCCTAATGCCATGAAAGTTTTCCGCCGCATGGGGCTGGAAAAAGAGCTGGAACAAATGGGCTCGCATCCGGACTTCTGGTTCAGCCGGGACGGCAATTCAGGCGAATATTTGTCCCGCATTCCCCTGGGCGCATGGGCAAAAAAAGAATACGGCGCATCCTATATCACCATCCATCGTGGCGATATGCATGCCCTGCAGATGTCCAGCATCAAACCAGGGACCGTTCACTTTGGCAAGAAACTGGAAACGCTTGAGGACGATGGCGACAAAGTTCAACTGGGCTTTGCTGACGGCACGCGTGTTACCGCCGATATTGTGATTGGCGCCGACGGCATTTATTCAAAAATCCGCGAAACCCTGCTTGGCGTCGAAGCGCCCACGTATAGTGGCTGGGTCGCACATCGCGCACTGATTCGCGGCGAAAATCTTGTCAAGTTTGCGGATGAATTTGAAGACTGCGTCAAGTGGTGGACCGAAGATCGACACATGATGGTTTATTACACCACCGGCAAGCGTGACGAATACTACTTCGTGACCGGCGTCCCGCACGAAGCATGGGACTTCCAGGGTTCATTCGTGGACAGTTCCCAGGAAGAAATGCTCGCTGCATTCGATGGCTATAACTCGACCGTACAAAACCTGATTCGCTCTACAGAAAACATTACCAAATGGCCCTTGCTTAATCGCAACCCACTGCCCATTTGGAGCCGGGGCCGTCTGGTCATGCTTGGCGACGCCTGCCATCCCATGAAACCACACATGGCTCAGGGCGCCTGCATGGCAATTGAAGATGCCGCCATGCTGACCCGCTGCCTTGAAGAAACCGGGCTGGGCGACTATCGGACAGCCTTCGAGCTCTATGAAGCCAATCGCAAAGAGCGCGCCTCCAAAGTCCAGTCGGTGTCAAACGCGAACACCTTCCTGCTCAAGCAGGAAGACCCCGGCTGGGTTTACGGCTACGACCTTTATGAGCAGGACCTGACGACACAAAACGCCAGCGCCAACCCATAACACACTCCCCGGAACCGGATGACCGGCGTTGACCAGGTCATCCGGCTCTATTGTCCCTCGTGCGGACCCCTTCCTCCAGGAGAGATTTGACGTGAACTCGACCACTTCAAACCCACCATTGCTCCAAACCGGCGAAACAAACCGGGATCTCTATACAAAAATTACCTGGCGCCTTATTCCCTTTCTGTGTTTTTGTTATCTGGCCGCGTACCTGGACAGGATCAACGTTGGTTTTGCCAAATTGCAAATGGTGGAAGATCTGCAGTTTAGCGTCACCGCCTACGGTCTGGGCGCGGGTCTGTTTTTTGTCGGCTACATTATTTTCGAAGTGCCCAGCAACCTGATCCTGGAAAAAGTCGGTGCACGAATGTGGATCGCCCGGATCATGATCACCTGGGGCATTCTATCCGGCCTGACCATGTTCGTTACAACGCCCACACAGTTTTACGTGCTGCGCTTTATCCTTGGCGCTGCCGAGGCGGGTTTTCTGCCTGGCGTTCTGTACTACCTGACAACTTGGTATCCTACCTACCGCCGCGGCAAAATCATTGCCCTGTTCATGATCGGCCTGCCGCTATCGAGCGTGATTGGCGGCCCCATCTCAGGCTGGATCATGAACCACTTTGACCAGTTGCATGGCTTGCGCGGATGGCAGTGGCTGTTCCTGCTCGAATCCATTCCAAGTGTATTGCTGGGCATTCTGACGTTCTGGGCATTGCCTGACAATCATCACAAGGCTAAATGGCTGAACAATGAAGAGCGAGCGCTGCTGCAGCGTGATCTGGATCACGACAATGCTGAAGGAAAACACAGCAAGCATTCCTTCAAGGACGGTTTTTTCAATATCAAAGTGTGGATGCTGGGCAGCATTGATTTTTCGATTTTGCTGGGCGCCTATGCCATCGGCTTCTGGATGCCGTCGTTCATCCGCAATGCCGGGGTCGCAGATACCTTTGATATCGGTTTACTCACGGCCATTCCCAGTATTGCAGGTGTGATTGGCATGCTGGCCATCGGTGCAAGCTCCGATCACTATCGCGAGCGTCGCTGGCATTTATCGATCCCGCTTACCGTAGGCGCGATCGCCCTGACCTGCAGCACATTTGTTTCCAGCAACCTGATCCTGACCGTTGTGACCTTTACCGTTGCCTCCTGCGCGTTGCTGGGTGCAGTGCCGGTCTTTTTCAGCCTGCCTGCAACTTTCCTTAAAGGGACCGCAGCGGCCACCGGCTTTGCCCTGGCCTGCTCGATTGCCAATATTGCCGGTCTGGTCAGCAACTCGCTGATTGGCTGGGCGACCGATTTGACCGGCACCGCACATGCCGCCTTATGGTTCTTTGCCGTGTGCCTGTTGCTCAACGCCGTGCTCGTCTTGGCGGCCTTTCCTGCCAAACTGGTCAATCGCTGATCCAACGATAAACCTGTGGTGCTGTAATGACAGCCTCTGCGATCCGGATACGATCGCAGAGGCTTTTTGCATAATACCGGCACCCGTTCGCACTCCCGGGAATCGTGGTCCTATTATCGAGCACCCTGTCCTGCACTATCCGGAATAATCAGGAACATGGTGCAAGCCCCTGCCGCATTCAACCCAGTTTAAAAGGAAGATTGCGCAATGGCTTTCCGGTAAGACTGGCAATGGCGTTGGCAAAGGCAGGCGCCAAAGCCGGCAGGCCCGGCTCTCCCATACCGGTTGGCGGTTCGGCACTGGGCACAATATGCACGGCGATTTCTGGCGCATCGGTAATGCGCGGTACACTGAAGTCGCCAAAATTACTCTGTTGCACCTGGCCGTCCTTGAGGGTGATGGCAGCGCCCGGCAGACACATCGACAGCCCCATGATGGCAGCCCCCTGCACCTGAGCTTCTACGCTGCGCGGGTTGACGGCAAGATTACAATGCACGCCTGCGGTCGCACGGTGCAGCACGGGCTTTCCATCTTGCACCGAAGCCTCGACCACGTATGCCACCACTGAGCTGAAGGACTCATGCACCGCCACCCCCCAGGCATGACCCTCGGGCAAGGTGGTCTTGCCATAGCCGCTGCGCTCTACCGCCAATTGCAGGGCAGCCTTGTGGCGCGGGCTTTTATCGCCAAAAAGCGCCATGCGGTAAGCAACCGGGTCCTGCTTGGTTGCACGCGCGATCTCGTCAATCAGCGTTTCCATGACGAAGGCCGTGTGGGTGGAACCGACACTGCGCCACCATAATACCGGGACATTCACTTTGGGGTGATGTACCGTCAATTGCATCGGCAACGGGTATGGGTCACGCATCCCTTCGGTTGCGGTGGCGTCGATGCCGTTTTTGATCATCGACTCAAGCGGCGTACCGGCGACAATGGATTGCCCCACCAGCGCGTGGTCCCAGGCCAGCACCTTGCCCTTTTCATCAAAGCCAATACGCGCGCGGTGCAAATGCACGGGTCGGTAGTAGCCGCCCTTGATATCGTCCTCACGGCTCCATAGTGTGCGGATTGGTGCATTCACGCCAGCCGTTTTTGCTGCCTTGGCCACCTCGCAAGCGAGCACCACAAAATCACTGGTGCCTACGCCGCGTCGGCCGAATCCGCCGCCGGCAGTTTGCACATTCACCTGAATCTGCTCTGGCTTGAAGCCCAGCACACGGGCCGCTGCCACAGCATCAAAGCCCGGCATTTGCGTGCCAACCCACAACTGCGCGCCGCTGTCTGTCACCTGAACGGTACAGTTCAAGGGCTCCATGGGTGCGTGGGCCAGATACGGGAAGAAAAATTCAGCATCCAGCTTGTGGGGTGCCGAGGCCAGCGGCGACATATCTGCTTCGTACAGACGAGGACCGGGCTTTTCTGCCAGTTCCCTGTACTGTGCCAATTGCTTTTCACTGTCTACTTTCTCCACGCTGGCCGTATCCCATTGCAGCTTGAGTGCATCGCGCCCCTGCTTGGCTTGCCAATAGCCATCGGCAATAACCGTTACGCCCTGTCCACCGCCGTCGACGGGGACCCGCAGCACGGCCTTGACTCCTTTGACGGCGCGCGCGGCAGCGTCATCCATTGAAGCGAGCTTGCCGCCGAATACGGGCGGATGCGCCACCACCGCAGTCAATTGGCCCGGCAGATTCATATCGATTCCGAAATCCTGCTTCCCGCTGCTTTTGGCTTTGGCATCGATGCGTGTCGTGGCCTGCCCGATAATGCGAAACGCTTTCGGGTCCTTGAGCTCCACCTTCTCGGGAACGGGAAGCGCCATGGCAGCCTCAGCCAACTCACCATAAGTTGCCTTGCGGCCCTCGGGGCCCAGTACGGTACCCGCTTGCGTACGCACACTGGCGACATCCACTTTCCAGCGCTCAGCCGCGGCGGACATCAGCATGGCCCGCGCACGGGCGCCAAGTTCGCGGTATTGGGTATAGCTGTGCTTGATTGACGTTGATCCACCGGTCAGGTGCATGCCGAACACCGGATCCTGGTATGCAACATCGTTGCTACCGTTGCCGCTGCGCACAAGGCTCCAGTCGGCATCCAGCTCCTCTGCCAGAATCATTGGCAGGCCCGTTTGTACACCCTGGCCAAATTCCAGGCGGTTGATCGTTACCGTTACCTCGCCACTAGGGGCAATGTGCACGAATGCAGATGGCTGCTGGCCCGGCTTGAGCGCTGGCGCTGGCGCTGCAGCCCCTTTTGCGTCCTGCGCCATGAGCACGTGAGGAAATGCGCCTAAAGCCAGGCCACCTGCGCCCACCATCTTCAGAAAACTGCGACGGGCGAGCGGGGGCCGGCTACCGGCCTGCCCTTGCTCAAGAATGCTTTGCAGTGCGCGGGGCAATTCACTATAAAAAGTATTGTTCGACATGCAGGACTCCGTTCAGGCAAGGGTTTGGGCAGCATCGGCAATGGCAGCGCGAATGCGGGTATAGGTGCCGCAGCGGCAGATATTGCCGGCCATGGCTGCGTCAATTTCATCAGCTGTAGGCTGGCTGCCCTTTGGCCGGCTTTTGAGAAAGGCCGTCGCGCTCATGATCTGACCACTTTGGCAATAGCCGCATTGCGCCACATCATGCTTGACCCACGCGGCATGGACTGCGGCGCCAACCGGGTCGCTACCGTCTGTTACCGCTTCGATGGTCGTGATTTTTTTTCCCTGAACGGCCGAGATCGGCGTGACACAGGAACGAATAGCCTGACCGTCCAGATGCACGGTACAGGCGCCGCACAGCGCAGCGCCACAGCCGAATTTCGTTCCGGTCATATCCAGCGCATCGCGCAACGCCCAAAGAACCGGCGTACCAGGATCGACATCAACTGTGTGGTCACTGCCATTGATATTGAGGATACTCATGATGAGATAGCTCTCCGTAATTAAACTGCATCAGGAATTCGCAACGACTTGCATCGAAGGAGGAAGAATTGAGAAGGGAATACAACAGGATTGGGCATATCGCTGATCTTCGGGCGCCGAACAGAGCGTCCTTGCCCTGTCGCACTTGCCCCTGGACCGGCGTAACAGGCGACGCGACAGGCATTGGCTGTCACCCGGATCTGGTATCAAAGCAGGCAGGCTGCCTATGATGTCAGGCCATTATAGATTCGGAAGAACCCGGCAAATTGCCCAATTCTCCGTAATGTTTGCCTAATCCGCTGAGCCGGGCTGGCATGGTTAGTTAGCGGCCCCTTGCAATGTTGCGCTGCAAATGCATGGCGAGTGTCGTGGATATTGTCTTTATTGCCTTTATCGCCCGAAGTTGAATACCGGACATTTGGCAATCGCATATGGCATATTCCATATGGCATACAACCCTGACGTCGCCTGCAATGACAAATGCCATCTGAGGCCCCGAGCCGGACGCACGCTGGCTCTTACTGTGCTGACTGGCTTGTGCTTACTCTCATGCGCCTGATGTCGCGCTGGGGTGGCGCGCCAAAAAGGCGACTGTATTCCCGATTAAATTGCGATGCGCTTTCGTATCCGACCAGTCCGCCTACGTGACCGGCATCCAGATTCTGGTTGAGCATCAATTGCCGGGCTTGCTGCAGGCGCAATTGCTTTTGAAATTGCAACGGGCTCATGCCGGTAATGGCGCGAAAATGGTGGCGGAATGTAGACGAACTCATTCCCGCAAGGGCCGCCAGCTCATCGGCATGCATCGGTTGCGTGTAATTCTGTTTAAGCCAGGCCACGGCCTTGGCAATTTTCTGGCTGGGCGAACCGGCCGCAACCAGATGCAGCAACTGCGGGCCATGCGGGCCGGTCAGCAGGCGGATCGTGATTTCCTGTTGAATCAAAGGCGCCAGGCGCGGCGCCAGTGCAGGCTCATTCAACAGATTGACCATGCGCATCAGGGCATCGGCCAGTGCGTTGTCCAGCTTTTGTACCGTCACCGGCTGACAGGCAGTGTCTTTGGCCGGCCGCAGCAACTGCATTTCAGCTGCAATTTGCACAATTGAATGGGCATCCAGCGCCAGCATCAAACCAAGATATGGCTCTCGCATGCTGGCCTGGGTCACGCGTGACAGCACCGGCAGATCAATGGTAGCCAGCAGGCACTGGCTGGGCCCATACTCAACTACCCTGTCTACAAGCGTGACCTGCTTGGCGCCTTGCGCAACCACACCCAGGCCGAAGCCATAGATGCAATGCAGCGGCTCAGTAGGCGAATGGCGGCGATGGAACGTGAGCGACGGGATAGGCGTAACGTGATCCCCATCCGTGGGGGCAAAAGCATTGATCGCATGTGCCAGGGCACTCATGGTGTGACCTCTGAAATTGTTGACGTCTTGGAAGTGTACACGAGGAAAATGTATTCACACGAATGCTCAATATACACCCGTTGACCGTGCAAGCATAAGGCAGCACGATCCTGATGCAGGACCGAAGCCTGGCTACAGGTGGGTTGGCTACAGATGCTTTGCTACAGAGGTCTTGCTACAGAGGTCTTACTACAGATGCCTTGCCGCTGCCCGACCACATTGGCCGCTCCCGTCCAACAGCTCCAAATCGCTACGTCAAACCAGCCAGGATCGTAAACCCTGGCTGGCAAACTCAGCAGATGCTCAGAACTTATCCAGCACCGCGCCTGTGCTTGCGGGCGACGCATTGAACGCAAACTTGGCCTGAACGCCGCGCAGATAACGAGGCTTGGGCGCCGTCCACTTATCCCGTCGAGCATCAATATCTGCCTCGGGTACATTCAACTGCAATAACAATTGGTGCGCATCGATCGTGATGGAGTCGCCTTCCTGAACCAGGGCGATGGTTCCGCCAACGGCAGCTTCGGGTGTCACGTGGCCCACCACCATCCCCCAGGTCCCGCCAGAGAATCGGCCGTCGGTGATCAGGCCGACCGAATCGCCCAGGCCTGCACCAATCAATGCACCCGTGGGAGCCAGCATTTCCGGCATACCCGGGCCGCCCTTGGGGCCAAGATAGCGCAGCACCATTACGTCGCCCGCCTTGATCTTGCCGTCCAGAATGGCTTGCAGCGCAGATTGTTCGTCATCGAACACGCGCGCCGGGCCGGTAATGACCGGATTCTTCAGGCCGGTTATTTTGGCCACTGCACCATCAGGCGAAAGATTACCTTTGAGGATGGCCAGATGTCCCTGCTTGTACAAAGCCTGGTCGATGGTCTTGATCACCTGTTGGTCTGCCGGCGGTGTGTCCGGTACATTTTCCAGCGTCTGTGCAATCGTCTGACCGGTAATCGTAATGCAGTCGCCGTTGATCAGCCCTGCATTAAGCAGAATCTTCATGACCTGCTGCACCCCGCCCGCCTTGTGAAAATCCACTGCCAGAAAGTGCCCGCTGGGCTTCAGATCGCAAATAACAGGGACCCGCTGACGCACGCGTTCGAAGTCGTCGATGGTCCAGTCGACATCGGCGGCATGGGCAATGGCCAGCATATGCAGTACCGCATTGGTGGACCCGCCGGTCGCCATGATGACGCTGACTGCATTCTCGATCGATTGGCGGGTCACGATATCGCGCGGCTTCAGATCCTGCTCGATCGCCTTAAGCAGAACGCGGGCCGATTCGCTGGCCGAATTGGTTTTTTCATCGTGCACATTCGCCATGGTTGACGAATACGGCAGGCTCATGCCCATGGCTTCAAACGCAGAACTCATGGTATTGGCGGTGTACATGCCGCCGCAAGACCCCGGGCCCGGAATGGCATGCAGTTCGATCTGCCGCAGTTGCTCATCGCTCATGCGACCCGCTGCGTTCTCGCCCACGGCCTCAAAAACGCTAACGATATTCAGATCTTTATTATCCAGGCGCCCTGGCAAGATCGTGCCGCCATACACATAGATAGAGGGCACGTTAGCACGCAGCATGCCCATCATGCCGCCGGGCATGTTCTTGTCGCAACCGCCGATCACCACGACCCCGTCCATCCACTGACCCTGTACGCAAGTTTCCACGCAGTCGGCAATCACTTCGCGCGACACCAGCGAATACTTCATGCCTTCGGTCCCCATGGCCATCCCATCGGAAATGGTGGGCGTGCCAAATATCTGGGCATTGCCCCCAGAGGATTCAATGGCAGCAATTGCCGCATCGGCCAGTTTCTGCAAGCCGCTGTTACAGGGCGTGATGGTGCTATAGCCATTGGCCACGCCGACCATGGGCTTGACGAAGTCTTCTTCCTTGTATCCCAGCGCGTAATACATGGAGCGGTTCGGCGCACGCGCCGGGCCTTGTGTGATGTTTGCAGAGCGCAAACGTTTGGACGAGTTCATAGCCTTCCTTGAATCGGACGAGTTGGACAGAGACCGGCATAACCGGCACAAATCAGTAGCGTGGGGTCAAGTTTACATCCTTACCGGCTTGGCGTGGTCCCAGCGCTTCGGTCCGCCGAGCGTCGGCAAGGGATTGCGACTGAAATTTTTGGGATTCTCGTCAGATAGACGCGGCAAAAACCAAGGGAATAGGCAAAAGGGGCATGTACAAACCAGAAACAGCGCCTAACAGCGATGCGGCCAGCGACAGGCAAATAGGTCGACAGGCAGGCAATGGCATCGGCACAATGGCCCGTAAATAGTTAAAAGCAAGGAACAATGAGCACAACGCCCTTTTGCCGGAGCCGATGGCCCGGTGCCGGCTGATGATTATTTTGCGTTGGACGATGCGTATTGGTCAGTTGCGCTGACAGACTGGACCGCGAGACTGAACCGAGTACCGGGATGTCTTGAGCGCTGACCTGAACCGGACATTCGGGGGTCACGGGATATGGCATAAAATGCCATATCCCGATCCTGTGTCAGGCGCAATAACGCGTTGGGAACTAACGGATATAACTCTCGTCAGACGCCGCTATTGGCCCTGTGCTGGACATTCAGGGTTGTGCTGTCGGCGCAGGTGCCATGGGTGTGGACTGAGTTGTTGGCGCTGGCGCAGTTTGCATGGAATCCGTTGTAGGCGAGCTGGATGTCATGGGTGCTTGCGCACTGTCCGATGCGGCTGAAGCTCCGGAATCATAGCCGCTGCCTGTGCAGCCAGCCAGTGCGGCTACGCCGGCAAAAGTGGCAACCATAAACAGCGAGCGAGTCAATCTTTTCGTCATATACCTTCCTTTGAAGATGGGTTTACAAGTCTAGCGCTTTCATTCTTCGCGCTTTCAAAGAGAAGGTCATTACAGAGCATCATTAAATACGTGATTTTGTAATCGCAGAGCGCACCTGTTTTTGCCACTATTGTTTTCTACATGGGTGATTCGCAACGAAAAAAGCCGGCAACAGGCCTGAACCTGGGTGTCTTACTCTTTAACGATTTAAGAAAGAATATGCGTAACATTAAGCGTCTAGCGTGCCGGTTGGGTGTGCAAATGATCATATTGCCCGACCGCCACCCGTTGTTTTGGCAAGGCCTTTTCGTCAGGACTTGAAACATGAACACCGAAACCGGCTTCCCCCTGCGCCAGCTCCGGGCGCAGCGTCAATTGCGGGATGTGATAGTCCCCGGCGTTCTGCCTGCGAAACGCAATGGGCGGTGTCGTCCAAAGCGTATCCAGCCGCTGTCCGAGTTCATCGCACACATTGGCAAATGCCGCGGCATCAATCTTGCCCGTGCGGTAGATCACATGCGGTGGCAGCACATCAAAGCCGGGATAAAACAAGATGCCATGCTGGATGGGGAACAGGATGTCATTGATCGGGCCGTTGATACCCCGCGGCTCATAGTGCGACGCCCAACCACCCGCGGTTACCACCAGCATGGCGCGTTTGCCAGCCAGCACCCCTTCTCCGAAGCGGTCACCCCAATGGGTGTCCGAGTGCTCCCCCACGCCGTAGGCAAAACCGTAGGCATAAACGCGATCGACCCAGCCCTTGAGAATCGCCGGCATGGAATACCACCAAAGCGGAAATTGCAGGATAACCGCATCGGCCCACAACAACTTGTTTTGCTCCTGTTCAATGTCGATGCTCTGCGTACCGTTCTCGAACGCCTGCTTGGAATCTAAAGAAGGATCAAAGCGCGCGCCCGGTGTTGGTGAGCGATTGTCCTGAAGATCCAATGCGCTCTTCCACTGCATGGCATACAGATCCGAAACCTGAACCGTATGGCCTGCATGCTCCAGCCGCTGGACAATGAAATTTTTTATCGACCCGTTCAGCGAACGGGGCTCGGGGTGTGCATAAACGACAAGCACATTCATGATGCGGTCCTTTTTGATAAATGAATACGCATACGATACGTTTTTCTAAGGTATATTAGAAATGAATTTCTAATATTTCAGGTATTTCCATGGACAATTCCTTGCGACGGCTGGACCTTAATCTACTGGTTACGCTGGACGCCCTGCTGGCCGAGCATAATGTCACCCGGGCCGCCGAACGCCTGCACCTGGCCCAGCCCACTGTCAGCCTGCAGCTGGCCCGATTGCGGGAAACATTTGGCGACCCGTTGTTATTGCCCGGACCACGAGGCATGCGACCCACCGCCCGCGCCGACGAACTGCGACAGCCGCTAAGACAGGCGCTCGAAGCTTTGACGCAAGCGGTGACCCCGTCGGGACCATTTGACCCGGCCCAGAGCCATCAAACCTGGCGTGTCGCAGCATCAGACTATGGCGAAACCAGCATTTTGCTCCCTGCGCTGGCAGGGTTACGTACAGAAGCGCCTAATGCGCGCATGGCGATCCTGGCACTCAACCCTCCGGCGCTGGCCAGTCAGGCAGAACAGGCGCACATTGATCTGGCGTTTCACATCAGTTCGGAAGCGCCGTTGCAATTGCGACGCCGTTCATTGTTTAATGAAAGCTATGTACTGGCAGCGCGCACAGGCCATCCCGCATTGCAACGCACACTCACCGTAGCGCAGTTCTGCAAGCTGGACCATGTGATTGTGTCGCCTGACAATGGCGGTTTTCATGGCGTAACCGATACGGCCCTGGCAGCAAGGGGCCTTACCCGGCGCGTGGCGCTGTCGGTGCCGCACTTTCTGTTTCTTGAGGCAGTCCTGGCCAACACCGATCTGGTGGCGATGGTCCCATCGCGGCTGATCAGGCACAATAGCGCGCTGCAGGTGGTTGCGCCTCCGCTGGAAATACCGGGCTTTGAAATGCTCATGCTCTGGCACGACCGCGTCCATCGCGATCCTTCCCATCAATGGCTGCGCGAACATATCGTCCGTTCTTTGTAAACCGTGCGGGGCCAGGCAGGAATTGGCCTGGCCCTGACACACACCGCAGCGGCGTCATTTGCTGTCATTCTGAAAATATATAATTTACAGACCTACTTTTCCCCGAGGATTTATGTTCAATATCTATCTTATTCTTGCCATCTCGATCTGTGCCGAGACCCTTGCCACCACAATGATGAAAGCCTCTCACGGATTTACCCGGCTGGGCCCGAGCATGGTTGTGGTTATCGGCTATGCCATTTCCTTTTATGGCCTGTCGCAGGTCGTAAAAACCATGAATATCGGCATCGCCTATGCAATCTGGGGCGGTATGGGCATCTTTCTTGTATCGATCATGTCATTCCTGTTTTACAAGCAGCGGCTTGATCTACCGGCAATTGTGGGCATGCTGTTTATTGCACTTGGCATTGTGATCATTCAGCTTTTTTCAAAATCTGTCACTCACTGATATTTGGTGGACAGGGCCGGTTCGAACGCTCGCGTGGCACGAGGCCATGCGCACTGTCTGACCTGCGGATCTCCTGGTCCGGAGCATTCGGTTTTTAATGCCTGTCTGAGCAAAATCAAGCTGGTTAGGCATTCTGACCGCAAGTATCGCCCTGCCTGCATTGCCTTGAATCCTATGCCGATTGTGATGACGTGCAGAACCCCGATGGAGGTCAGGCCAATGCAGATCCATTTGCAATCACAGTTATTTCTACCCCTTAGCTATAATACCGGGTCATGCATGGAGCAATGACTTGATAGAAACCGATAAAAACGTAAAGCTACTCCAGATCCCGGGTGTTGCCTCGCTGCTGTTGGTGGTCGGGCTTGGGATCGGCAGTTTCAGTCTCCTGCTGCCACTGTCGCCAGACTGGGCGATCAGGGGCGGCGCCAGCGAAGCCGCTGCAGGCAGTGTGACGGCCATTCTGATGGCCTTTACCATCCTGACCCAACTCTCCGTTAACCGCGCGCTCAAGCGATTCGGCTGGGGACCAGTATTGGCCACTGGCCTGCTATCTCTCGGCGCGCCCGCCATATTGCAAGCGGCATCCGCTGAGCTGCCTGTCATTCTGCTTTCAAGCGCGGTGCGTGGCATCGGTTTTGGCATATTGACCGTGGGAGGCGCAACCGCCATCGCACTGCTTGTGCCTGCAGCACGCCGTGGCGCTGCCGTTGGCATCTATGGCCTGGCGGTGGCGGGGCCACAACTTGTACTTGTCTCGTCGGCGCCTATACTTGAGCAGCATTTGGGCAAACTCGTGGTTACGCTGTTCGCTACCCTGCCCGTACTGGGCCTGTACTGGACGTATTCCCTTGGCCGTCTGCTCAATGAACACACCAAGCCGCACAATTCATCCGCCGCGCAAGCGGGCACACACAGCAAATCCACCCTCCGGGTCATCTCACCTGTCTTGTTATCGCTCGTGATTGTGACCAGTAGCGGCGGCGCCATCCTGACGTTCGCCAGCCAGATTACCGCTGACGCAGCCTCGGCCACGATTGCGCTGCTCTGCCTGACCGGTTTTGCCACCCCTACTCGCTGGGCCTTTGGCTCGTTAAGTGATCGCTACCCGGCCCGGTACCTGATCTTCGGGCTGGCTACGGCATGTTGCCTGGGCATGGCGGCGCTCAGCGCTTCGGTACTGGCATCAAACGCGGCCTGGGGCCTGACATGCTTGTATCTTGGCAGCGCACTGCTAGGTATTTCCTACGGAGGCATGCAAAGCGCGACCCTGGTCTGCGCCTACCGGCTCGCCGGAAACAGCCGGTTGGCCCAGGTCTCTGTCCTGTGGAATGTAACCTTCGATTTGGGAACTGGGGTCGGCGCAATGTTAACCGGCATTATTGCAGCAACGACAGGGTTTGCAGCTGCATTTGGCTTTCTGAGCATCGCAGCGGTGTTTAGTGCAATCATTATCCTCATAAGCCTTCGCTCGGCGAAGGTGTAAGCGCCACAGCATCGCACAAAGAACTATCGCCATGAGCCCGACAATATACCTCGCCCTCTACCAACGCAGCAGCCTGGGAGCAAGCAGTGCGCCAATGATGGTCGGAATCAGCATGCCGGCGATGTACCAGACAGCCCAGAAAGCCACTTCCATTTCCGGGCAATGAAGACAATAGATCAGCGTTGCCACTGCACCCGATAGTAGCCCGGCAGCAGCGCCCGCAGTACGCAGCCGGGTGGGCGCCATGCCTTTCATGGCCCAGAAGGCGGCAATAAAGCCAGGAACGGCCAGATAGGCGATGTTAAATGGGCAACTGCGCCAGGACACGCCCAGCACCATCGCCAGGCGTTCCGAGGCCGGCGCAAACCCCAGCGTCAGCACAGCGGCGACCACAACGGCCGCAACAGGTATGGCCATGGCCGTCCAGCGCCGACCAACGTGTGCGCCCGGCCGTGCAAGACGCGCCACCACCAGGAATGCCCCCACCGCCATCAAGGCCGGAAATGCCAGCTTGGCCCAGAACAGCGGTGTACCCAGCATGACCGACAGATCCGGCCTGATCCCGAAGCCGACCAACAGCAGCACAACTGCGCCGACAGCGCTGATCATCATCGCCCAGCTGTAGCGGCGAGCCACCATGGTTTGGTCCGCGGGTTCCGCGTTATTGGTTAACAGTGCGACCAGTTCGTCTGTTTTCATGTTGTACCTCGTATTATGGCGGCCAATGCTTTAAGGCCCCTGTGGATTCCGACTTTAACCGCCGATTCGGACAGGCCGGTCACTTGTGCGGTCTCTGCCACGGTCAGGCCCTTTAGCTTGACATGCAGGATAGGCAGGCGATAGCGATCCGGCAATTGAGACAACAGCTTGTTCACGTCGCGTCGCGCTTGCGCCGCCTCCTGATCAGACTCTGCAAAGAGTTCCTGTTGCTGACTGTCCAGCGGCTCGTTCCATGCCTCGTAGCGATAGCGACCGCGCAGATAGTCGGCCATTTTGTAGCGGGCGATAGCATACGTCCAGGCTGTCAGCGGCTGATCGGGCAAATAAGTATGTCGCGCATTGTGCACCGCGATCAGAATTTCCTGAACGATATCTTCAATTTCGTCAGGGATATCGCTCAGTCGCCTGCGCAGGAAAGCGCGCAGATTCCCTCCCAGGGCTTGCAGGAAGGCGTGATAGCACTGCATATCCCCGTCGAGCCCGGACAGAAACAACGCCTTGAGTTGGCGCTCTGTTTCTTGCGCTTTCGTGCTTTGGGCGGCGCGGGCTGCGCTTTGCACGTCGGGCCTCACCATCTTATGCAGATCGGGCCGAGTATAGCGCCGATGGCTGTTGTCATAAACATGGCCGCGATCTGCAAAGCGCTCCAGTATGGCACAGGCATGTCCGGGCAATACAATGCATAGATGAGTACGCCCTGCGCACCGGCCAGCAAACCCGCGGCAGCACCGGTCAGAGCAAGACGGGTCGGCGCAAGCCCTTTCATGGCATGGATCATGGCAATAAAGGAGGCTAGGGAAAGTAACATAGTATTGCCTATTGTGGTGCTCCACAAGCTTGTGCTGGAAACCAGTTTCAATCGGAATTCCGGCGGCGCCGTCAGAATGAACAGAATCGTACCCAGCATCATTGTGACGATGGGCAACATCGTCATCAGCCACGCCCAGGCCACTGCCACGCCAGGCCGTACCAGGCGCTCGACCAACTTGACGGCTGCCGCGATAACGGCCAGAGGAAACGCCAGCCGCAGCCAGAACCCGGGCGTCAGTATTTGTTCCGGCATATCACTGCTGACGCCGAACACCCCGACCAGCACGACTGTGCCTGCGGTCAGCCCCTGCAGTTGCGCCCGGCTCAAGCGCTTGCCTACCGCATTTGCCTGTACTGGCGAGAGATTCTGCACCAGCACAGCGATCAGATCATGGGTTCTCATGCTCGCAACATGGTTATCGCAGCCGGGGATTACGGTCGCCCAGCCAATAATCGATGGCAACTCGCCCAGGCCCCCAGGCCGCAATGGCCAGGGCGATTGCCACCCAGGTCAGGTGAACAGGCCAGCCGTCCGGCACGGTGAACTGAATCACGAATGTCATCAGTACAATACCCAGCGCGGCCAATCGGGTGCCAAGGCCCAGGATCAGCAATACTGGCAACAGAACTTCGCCACACGCGGCCAGGAATGCAACTGAAGCCGGTGCCGGAAACGGATATGGTCCGCCAGGCAGATGCAGTCGAAACTCATCGGTGAACAGATAAACAGCAGTCTCGTTCAGTTGCAAAAACCCTTGCCACTTGAGCAGTCCGGACTTCAGAAACGGCACGGCAATGGCCAGGCGCAGCAGCAGCTGAACCAGCCATGGTTGCGCGAGCCACTGCACCGGCCGGATGGCCCTGGCGAGCAAACTTGCACGCAGCATCGGCAAAGCGACAGGCTCATGTTGATGTTCTGACATTGCGATCAAATCTCCGTTTCAATGGTGGTGAACACACCGGTGGTGATCAATTGAGCCAGACTGGCCTGCAGATCAAAATCATGGGCATGCTCAAATGCGGTGTCTGCGGCCGTACCCAGCGGGAGGCCTTCGAGCAATGCCAGGAGAAATACAGCTCCACCGGCGGGCAGGCGCGAGACCATGACTTCCTGTTCGGGACGCGTGATCAACGCATCTTCGGCGGCACCCGATTTCAATGAAGACACCGGTCCATCGCGCTTGTTCATTACAAAAATTGCCACCGCCGGATATATCGAACGCACGACCCGGGTAGCTGGATGCGCGCAAAAGCGCAACTGCGCCAGTGCAGCAGCAGGCACAGCGGCCAGATCCCTTGCGGTCAGTACCGACTTGTCGGCGGCGTGATAGGCATCGAGCCAGGCGCGTTCGATACGTGCCGTATCGGCCAGCCAAGGCATGCCCTGGGCATACTCATAGGATTCGATAAAGACAGGAAAATCGTGCCCATACTCGAACAACAAGGGTGATGCAGGCGGCATAGCCCGCACATAGAAGCGCGCCATCGCCCGGAAGAACTCAATGCCGGTGATGCACTGCACCGCCGGGTAAATGGCCGCCAGTGCCTCAATCAAGCTCACTGTCACATTGTTGCGGTAAACGTTGTAACGCTTCTGCACGCCCTTGTCTGCCCCTGCCGTGACATTTTCGGGTACGGGATAATCTGGCTTGATCAAGCCAGGGCTGAATGCTTTTGCATATTCAAACACCATGTCCGACTCCTTCGCGGGGCTCAGGCGAAGCATCTGCAACCCGTGCAGCGCACCCGATCAGGAACTCCCTGACCCGCAGCCCTTGCGCTTTCAGGACAGGCCAGGCCGGCAACTTGCTGTCCCACTCGATAAGCGTGGGAATGGGTCCTGTCCTGGCAATCAAATTCGCATACAGGTCCCATACCGCGGGGCTGACTTCACTGTCATGGCTATCAATAAGCAACAGCTGCCCTTCGTCATCCTCCTGTACGCTATGGCCGGCCAGATGAATTTGCCCTATCCGATCTAGCGGAAAATCAGCAAGATACGCCTGTGCACTAAAGCCATGGTTGGTCGCAGAAACATAGACGTTGTTGATATCGAGCAGCAGACCACAGCCGGTGCGGCGCGCAACCTCCAGTAAAAAGCCGGTCTCGCTCATATCTGAGCAGGCAAACTGAATATACGTCGCCGGGTTCTCGATCAACAACGGACGTTTAATCGCGCTCTGGACCTGATCGACATGCGCGCATACAGTTTGCAACGTCTGCGTTGTGTAAGGTAGGGGCAGCAGATCGTTGTAAAACGTATTGCCATAAGAAGACCAGGCCAGATGCTCTGACACCAGCGCCGGTTCACAGCGTCGTACAAGGTCGGCGAACCTGCGCAGATGCAGAGGGTCTAGCGCTTGCGGCCCGCCAATTGACATGCAAACGCCATGAATGGACAACAGATAATCACGGCGAATGGCCTCCAGTGCCAGCTGCGGCGGCCCGCCCGCCCCCATATAGTTTTCCGCGTGAACTTCGAAGAATGCATCGACCAGGCCATCGTCCTGTATCGCGCCAAGATGTTCGTGCTTGAAACTGACACCGGCCAGCAGGCGCGCCGCGCCAGTAGAAAAGGAGCGGCAGTGCACGCCGTCCGGTGTGACTATCGGGGAGTGGTACACGGTCACCCTCTCTGGCCGCAAAAATCAGGCCTTGCCGGGCATAGTCGAACCCTGTCCACCGCCTGGGATTTGAATGCTACTGCAGGTACCTGCCTGAACAAACTTCCAGGCGTTGCCCTGGAAATCCTTGGTAGAGGTGCCCTGGCAGGTGGTACCAGGACCGGCGGCGCAGTCATTCTGGCCCTTAAGGGCAACACCATAGCATTTCTCCTTTTTCGCAGCAACAGCGGCATCGGCTTCAGCTTTACTCAGCGGCGCGGCATGGGCAGTGGAAGCGAGGATGCCGGCAACAGCGCTGGCCAGCAAGGTGGAAGTAACCGTAAATTTGGCGGACATGAATTTCTCCTGTGGTTGAAATAAGATGCATCCTGAGCGGACACATAAGTTAGTTCGGCCGCCTTGATGATTCGGTTACACCGCAGGAAAAATATTTTTTCTATGACTCAGATGCGGGTCGCAAATTCTCGCTTAGGGCCGCTTCCAATTTTGCCGGACAACCATAATAAAAAAAATTTTGGGTGCTAGTCTCCCATGCTTCTGGCCTGGACGCGCTCGAATGCGGCGCATCAGGGCCAGGCGTCTCATGCCGGGGGGCACACTGCACCGCACACGACCATGCAAGAGGCCCGAGTACGCCAGACGCAACCCGGACCCAATGGCAATCATGAATACCAGACCGTCAAGTCCAAGACCACTGACTGCCGAAAGTTCACAATTGAACGAAATGCAACAGCCCGTCCAATTGAACAAATTCGATTAAATCGAGTAAATACCTCATAACACGGACAGAAAAAAAGGTAGAATTCTGCTCCCTGGGAAGTTCGGTATTACAACTGTTTCGTCGGTCCTCAATGTTGATTGCCTTCGCATCGTTGCTTAACCTGCTGACACCGAAAATTCAATAGCGGATCAGGCGCCAGGCGCGCCCTCATCGTTACTTAGGATGCTCAAAATGACAAAAATACTCCAACTTATTATTGTTGTCCTAGTCGGGGCCGTCGTTATGTTTGGCGGACGCTGGTACATGTATGTCGCCTATAGCGACACCCCCTATGACGAGGTCGGTATCGCGTTAAATGGCTATATGCCAGCACCCTTGCGCAGCTGGGGCTGTCACAAAATGCAATCGCGGTTTGCCGGCCAGTTGCCACCCTATGGATGTGGCGCACCTGATGGGCGCAGCTGGAAATAGTTCCCAGCCCCAAAAAGAGCAAGTTCAGGCTTCAGTTGGTGGCACCGCAAATGAAAACAAGCGATGCCGCTACAGCAAAGAAAGGAGAGCTATATTGAAAATATCCCAACTGCGCATTCTTTTGAGTAGCTGCTATTTGGCAGCTTTTTTTACGAGTCCGCTTTACGCCCAGGACAGTGAGCACGTTCTCAAAAGTGTCATTGCCACACAAAAGCAGCAACTACCCATCATGCTGGATCCAACCACCCGGATAGACGACATCAGTTACGCGGATCACAATATCCTCTATGAAATAACACTCGCCGGCTATCAAGGGCAGCCCGGTGAACAAGTGTATTACGAAAGCTATCTGCGCCAGCAAATCGACAAGACCTTATGCAGCCAAACGGCCTATTTATTCCTGCTGGGACTTGGCAACAAGATCACTTACCGGTACGTCAGCGCCGATGCTACACCTATTACTGAAATTACCCTGGCGCCCGGCCACTGTAAAAGTTAGATATATATAGCAAAGGCCCGGGTACGCAAGGCGTAACCCGGGCCTATTACTATCGCAAATACCAGACAATCAATACCAAACCTACTGGCTGGCCGCCGTAACGCGCCACACGGTATTGCCCACGTCGTCTGCAAAGAGAAGTGCGCCGTCTTTCGCCTGGGTCAGACCCACCGGAGCACCATAAAGACTATCCTCATCTTCGGACACGAAGCCCGAGACAACAGCCTCTGCCTTTCCTGCCGGCTTGCCATCGCTGAATGGGATATAGCTGATGCGATAGCCATTGAGCGGCGATCGATTCCAGCTGCCATGTTCACTGACAAACGCGCCGCCGCGGTATTTCTCCGGCAGATTCTGGCCGGTATAAAAGTGCACACCAAGGGGCGCCACATGCGAGCCCAGGGAGTAGTCGGGAACAATTGCCTTGCTGACAAGATCCGGGCGTTGCGGCTTGACACGGGTATCAATATGCTGGCCATAGTAGCTATAAGGCCATCCGTAAAAGCCCCCATCCTTGACCGACGTGATGTAATCCGGCACGAGGTCTGGCCCGATCTCATCGCGTTCATTGACAATTGCCCAGAGCATTTTGGATTGTGGCTCCCAGTCCAGACCGGTAGGATTGCGCAGGCCGGACGCGAAAATCCTGCTGGCGCCACTCTTGGCATCGACTTCAAGAACTGTCGCGCGACGGTACTCGACCGCCAACCCGTTCTCGGTGATATTACTGTTGGAACCTACCCCAACATACAGTTTTGTGCCATCAGGACTTGCCAGCAGCGCCTTTGTCCAGTGATGATTGATGGTGTCGGGTAAATCGGTAAACTGCGTGCCGGGATCCGACAGACGCGTCTCGCCGGACACATAACGGTACTTCATGATATTACCGGTATTGGCAACGTACAAAGTGTCACCAATGAGCTGGACACCGAAAGGCGAGTCAAGGTTCTCCAGAAACGTATGCTTTTCCCATTCGCCCGACTGGCCGTTCTGTCGCAAGAGCGTGATCCGGTTTCCGCCTTTACCACTCTTGCCCGAACGTCCCATCACCTGGCCAGCGAAAAGCTTTTTCGGGGCTGTGACAGGCGCGGTACCCGGTGAGTTTGTCTCTACGACCAGGACATCACCGTTGGGCAACGTATAGAGCTGTCGCGGATGAAGCAGGCCGCTGGCGATCTTTTCGATCTGCAATCCGCTGGCGGCGACAGGTTTCTTGTCTGCCGGCCAGCCGACGCCTTGCGGCACTTGCATGGGCGGCGAAAAAAAGTTTTGCGGTTCGGGCAGCGAAGGATTGGCTCCGAGTTGATCGTCCGGACCCATCTGCGCTTTATTATCGCACGCGGTCAGCAATACACTGAGCGCCACAGCAAGGGGGATGCCCCATCTGACGTTAGACATGATTCGCCCTCCGGGGTGCATAAAACGTGGATGCGATGAGAAGCGATAGCGCGATGCACGCCACGGTAATAGCAGACAGAATCATGCCGGAAGGCATCACTGCATAGGCGTCCCGGCTATGGATAAACGCGTTGGCAATGGCCGCCACGATGCCAATGAAATTGAGGCCGAAATCGATTTTTTCTGCTGCCAGGACGGACCTGCCTCGCGGGATCCACACATGAACCAGGTTGATCAGGCGCGGAATGATGGCAAAGAACAGACCGATAGTAATGAGCCACGCTGCGCTCTTGCTCCACATCATCTCCGCCGTCTGGTAATACACTACGTCAAAGATCAATGCCGCAACGAAAAATCCGAAAGGAATGGGATTGAACAACTGATAGATGGAATTAGCCAATGATGACTGTAGCCGCTGTGTAGGGGCAGTCATAAACACCTCCTCTTTGCAGGTAATAGCCGCCAATGATCCAGCGGCAAACAGAAACAGGAACCGGTGCGACCATACTTCGTGATCACAGTTGTCATTCGAACACATTTACCCGAGTTAATCAATAAAAGCGGCGTTGAATATATTTGGTTACCGAAACCAACCTGTATCACCATGGCTGCATCCACTGACATCGGTCCTGGAATTGAGACCCGACCTCGCATTCAGCCTTGATTCAGCCATCTGAATCAACAACTTGCAGTTATATGCCGCAGCTTGATCGCCGCCAACACAGCCAGGCAGGCAATGCCGACAGCGCTCGCTGTTGCAGACACATTGAACCCCGCCATGAATGCCGCCTGCGCCTGTTCCAACAGGCCTGCCGGCAATTGGCGCGAGACAGCGACACTTCCGGCAAGACTATCAGACACTGCGTGCCGAGTACCACTGGACAACATTTCAGGCACTTGATCGGCCATTCGGGTTCGATAGACGGCAGTCGTCATGCTGCCTAATATGGCAATGCCCACAGCCAGGCCAAGCTCCTGTACCGTTTCGGACATGGCCGATGCCGAGCCTGCTTTTTCAATCGGTGCCTCACCCACCACCATTTCTGTTCCCAGCGCAGCAATCGTACCCAGACCCAGATAGACCAGCGAGAATGCCGCAGTGACCATCGCAACCCCTTGCGGGGACCGGTCCAGTTGCGTCAGCATGATGTAGCCAATGACCGACAATCCGAGCGCCGCGGCAATCACATACCCCGGGCGAATCCGCCTTGCCAACAAGGGTGCGGCAATCCCTGCCGCCAGCATGGCAAGCGCCGGGGGCCCCATCCATAGCCCGGCCGACAACGGAGACAAGCCGACAACCAGTTGCAAGTACTGGGTAACCAGCAGCATCGTCCCGCCGACACCGATCAAACCAACAAGGAGCACGACCAAGGCGACATTGAATGCCTGGCTGGAGAACAAACCAAGGTCGAGTAATGGACTGGCCAATCGACGCTGCCGCCGGACAAAGACTGCCACGAAGACCAGACCACTTGCAATCGCTGACATGGCAATGCTATCGACCCCGTCCTTGGACATATGCTTAATACCGTAAACAATGGGCAACAAGGCGAGCAAAGACAAAATCACGCTGAGTATGTCCAGACGCCCCTGTTGCGGGGAACGGTACTCAGGAAGGAGAAACGGAGCAGCGATGAGCAAAAGCCCGACAAACGGAAGCGCCACCAGAAAGGCGGCCTCCCACCCGTAGCGCTCCAGCAGCACGCCACCGACCACAGGGCCGGCCGCCATGCCCAGCGCAAACATGGTCGCCCACACCCCTATGGCCAGGGCGCGCTGTTGTGGATGAAAAAACATATTGCTGATAAGCGCCAGTGTTGACGGCATCAAGGTCGCACCTGCAACGCCAAGCAATACGCGAGCAGCGATCAGCATAGCGGCGCTGGTTGAACAGGCTGCCATCACGGATGCCGCAGCGAAGCCGGCGGCGCCGATCATCAGAAGCTTACGCCTTCCGATGCGATCGCCCAGCGTTCCCATTGAAACCAGCAGGCCTGCGGTCATGAAACCATAGGCATCGATGATCCAAAGCGCCTGTGTACTTGTCGGGCGCAGGTCTAGCGCCAGCGCCGGCAGCACCAAATGCAACAGCGTCAGGTCAAGGCCGAGCAGGATGGTCGGAAGGGCCAGCAACGCGAGTCCGACCCACTCACGAACGCCGGCCCTTCTTTCAGAAAAGGAAGATGAATCATTCAATGCCATTACAAGTCGCTCCAGGTTTACTGCGTTTGTTGCAGAAGCCACATTTTCAGCGCAAAATGATCCCATTACAATTTAAGCAGTTATCCTATTACTACTGACAATAGCCATGATCGAACGAAGCCTGCATCGCACCAAAACCGAATTATCCGAGTTTCTGATCCGCCACCGCAATAAGCTGACACCGGCGGACGTGGGCCTGCCCGCAAGCGGACGACGCCGCACGCCGGGTCTGCGACGAGAAGAAGTTGCCGCATTGGCCGGCGTAGGACTCACCTGGTACACCTGGTTTGAACAGGGACGGGACATCCAGGTATCGGAGAAATTCCTGCTGAATGTTGCCTATACCCTCAAGCTTGACGACACCGAATGCAGCCATCTGTTCCTTTTGGCTCACAAGCGACCACCGCCACCAGAGGCGCATTATTGGTTAACGGTCTCACCCCTCGTCCAGCAATTAATGGATGATCTGGTCACAAGACCCGCTTATGTAGTGAATTTACGTTGGGATGTCATTGCCTGGAACGCCGCGGCCGATGAGTTGTTTGGTTTCAGCTCGCAAGAGCAGGAGCAGCGGAACATATTGCGTATCGTGTTCGCCGACCCCGATATGCGATGGCGTTTTTGCGCCTGGCGTGAAGACGCGCCAAAGCTGCTGGCGCAATTTCGCTACGATTTTGCCTTAGCGCCAGAGGATCCCGCCATGCTCGCTTTGGTCGACACATTAACGGCGCTGTCGCCGGATTTTCGGCGCTGGTGGAAAACGCCTGATGACAAGCCGGCCAGTGCCATGCGATCGATCATGAAGACCAATAACACACGCCTGGATTTCCGTCATGAAACGCTTGTGGTAGATGAACACCGGCATCTCAAAATGGTAGTGTATTTTGCTGAGCAAACGCAGCAGTAAAGGAAAGAAAATCTATCACACCGATACTGAATAATAGCGCTAGACGCCCTGTGACAAGAGCATGCTGCGCGATACTGCAATAGCAAACGCCCGGATAGGCGTGGCGCTACCCGGGCCAATTGATCAAGCACGTTTTTGTGTTGCGCCCCCGATATCGGCCAGAGGCGTCAACCCGAGAGTGCACCGCAGCTTTGAAAAACAGTTGCGCTAATCAATACCAACTGGCTGATTCAGCTGTAGCGACTTTCCAGTTCGTCCCATTCAGGCTTGCCAACCAGCCGTTGGCGTTCTGCAAAAGAGGCCACCAGCCCGCTGGATTCTTGCACTTCTTTTTCATCGCGCAGCACCGTCAGGGTTTTCTGCATGCCCGCTACCGCGCCCTGCAGGGCAGCATTCGCATACAGTACGATGCCGTAACCCAGTTCGGCAAGTTGATCAGCATTGAAAATGGGCGTACGACCACCAATCACCATGTTCATGAGTTGGGGTTTGGCAAGACGCTGGGGCAGCGCACGCACCTGCTCGGCCTCTGTTACTGCTTCCACAAACAGAATATCGGCGCCGGCCTCGGCGAACTTCTGGGCGCGCTCAATGGCCGCCTCAAACCCGAGCGTGGCTGCCGCATCGGTACGTGCCATGATCAAAAAGTCAGGATCCTGGCGAGCATCGACTGCAGCCTTGATCTTGCTGACTGCTTCTTCGGTGGATATCACCTCTTTGCCTGAAAAATGACCACAGCGCTTGGGCGCAACTTGATCTTCCAGCTGGATACAATCGGCGCCGGCACGTTCCAGAACCCGCACGGTATGGCGAACGTTCAATGCGTTGCCAAAGCCCGTATCGGCATCAACGATCAATGGCACGTCTACCGCGTCACGGATCCTTGCTGTGTGATCGGCGATCTCGTGCAAACCCATGAACCCCTGGTCCGGCATGCCAAACCACATGTTGGTAACGCCTGCACCAGTCACGTAGATGGCTTCAAAGCCAAGGTCGGCGATCACTTTGGCCGACAAGGCATTAAATGCGCCTGGGACAATAATGCCACGGCGCGCTTCGACGAGTGACCTGAGTTGCTTTCTTGTCGACATGCAGTAAATCCTTTTTTATTTGAGGGTATTAAAAGTGAAATTTCTCGTACTCTTTTCAGAGTATATCCGCAGGAATCCGTACATGGCCTTCCATCAATACGCGGGCGCTTCGGCTCATGAGCACTTTTTTCACAGCCCACTGCCCGCCTTGCTCAATGGCTTGCGCACCGACCCGCAGCGTACCCGAAGGATGCCCGAAAGTCACGGACTGGCGCTCGCTGCCCCCGGCAGCGCGATTGACCAGGGTGCCGGGGATGGCCGCAGCCGTGCCGATGGCCACTGCTGCGGTGCCCATCATCGCATGATGCAATTTACCCATGGACAGCGCCCGTACGACCAGATCGATGTCGCCGGCTGAAACCTGCTTGCCGCTGGATGCCGTGTAGTCGGCTGGCCCGCCCACAAAAGCCACCTTGGGCGTGTGCTGACGCCGTTCTGCTTCCTCGATGTTTTTGATGAGTCCCATGCGCAGTGCGCCATGAGCGCGTATGGTTTCAAACATGGCCAGCACCTTGGCATCGCTGTTGATCGCATCCTGCAGCTCAGTGCCGGTAAAGCCGATATCCTGGGCATTCACAAAAACGGTAGGAATACCGGCGTTGATCATGGTGGCTTGCAACTTGCCGACGCCGGGCACATCCAGGTCGTCGATCAGATTGCCGGTTGGAAACATGGCGCCTGCCGCCCCGTCTTCTTCTGCGGCCGGATCCACGAATTCGAGCTGCACTTCGGCTGCGGGGAAGGTCACCCCGTCCAACTCAAAGTCGCCAGTCTCCTGCACCGCACCGTTGGTAATAGGCACGTGTGAGACGATAGTCTTGCCGATATTGGCCTGCCATATGTGCACAGTGGCAACGCCATTTTGCGGGATGCGCTCAGCGTCGATCAATCCGTTGCTGATGGCATACGGCGCCACGGCAGCAGAAAGGTTACCGCAGTTGCCGCTCCAGTCGATGAAGGGCTTGTCAATGGAAACCTGGCCGAACAGGTAGTCTACATCGTGTCCTTCGCGCTCGCTTTTGGACAGGATGACCACCTTGCTGGTGCTGGATGTGGCGCCGCCCATGCCGTCGGTGTGCTTGCCGTAAGGATCCGGGCTGCCGATAACACGCAACAAGAGTGCGTCGCGAGCGGTGCCCGGTGTCTGTGCTGCTTCGGGCAGATCATTCAACCGAAAGAAAACCCCTTTGCTGGTGCCGCCGCGCATATAGGTTGCGGCAATTTTCATCTGTGGTGCGTGAGTCATTGGCTGTTCCATGTCTGTCATATTGCCTGGCTGGCGGCCGGCGATTCAATAAAGTCCTGCGCAAAGCGTTGCAAGACGCCACCGGCCTCATAGATGGACACTTCTTCGGCCGTGTCCAGGCGGCAGGTAACCGGCACTTCCAGGCGTTCACCGTTTTTACGAACGATCACCAGCGTGAGCGTGGATCGCGGTTGGGGCGTTCCAACCACATCGTAGGTTTCCGTACCATCAATGTTAAGCGTCTGGCGATTGACCCCGGGCTTAAATTCTAGCGGCAATACGCCCATACCGACAAGATTGGTACGGTGGATGCGCTCAAAACCTTCTGCAACAATGGCCTCTACTCCGGCAAGACGTACACCCTTGGCCGCCCAGTCTCGCGAAGAGCCCTGGCCATAATCTGCCCCCGCCACGATAATCAGCGGCTGCTTGCGTTGCATATAGGTTTCGATGGCCTCCCACATACGCACGACCTTGCCTTCCGGCTCAATGCGAGCCAGGGAGCCTTGTTTGATAGCGCCGTTTTCCTGCACCATTTCGTTAAGCAGCTTGGGATTGGCGAACGTGGCCCGTTGCGCCGTCAGATGATCGCCCCGATGCGTCGCGTAAGAGTTGAAGTCTTCTTGCGGCAGGCCCATCTTATCCAGGTACTCCCCCGCCGCGCTGTTGAGCAGGATGGCGTTAGACGGCGACAGGTGGTCGGTGGTGATGTTGTCCCCCAGCACGGCAAGCGGACGCATGCCCGACAGCGTTCGCTCGCCTGCCAGCGCACCTTCCCAGTATGGCGGGCAGCGAATGTAGGTACTTTGCGCTCGCCAGTCATACAAAGGATTGACCGCTTCGCCATCACCCACGCTAACCGCAAACATCGGTTCGTACACGCTGCGAAATTGCTCGGGTTTAACGCTGCTGGCGACAATGGCATCGATTTCCTCGTCACTGGGCCAGATATCTTTAAGCGTAACGGGCTGACCGTTCTGGTCGGTCCCTAACACGTCTTTCTCTATGTCAAAGCGTATGGTGCCGGCAATGGCGTAAGCCACCACCAGCGGGGGTGATGCCAGGAAAGCCTGCTTAGCGTATGGGTGAATACGACCGTCGAAATTGCGGTTGCCCGATAGAACAGCAGTCGCGTACAGATCGCGGTCGATAATTTCCTGCTGTATGACAGGATCCAGGGCACCACTCATACCATTACAGGTGGTACAGGCAAAGCCTACAATGCCAAAACCCAGCGTCTCCAGTTCGGGCAGCAGATTCGCCTCTTCCAGGTATAACTGCACCGCCTTGGAACCCGGTGCCAGCGATGATTTGACCCACGGCTTGCGCACCAGGCCTCGCGCATTGGCGTTGCGTGCCAGCAGCCCGGCCGCGATTACGTTCCGTGGGTTACTCGTGTTGGTGCAACTGGTGATCGCCGCAATAATGACCGCCCCATCGGGCATGAGGCCAGGCTCATTTTCAACCACACCTGAAATACCAGCGCTGGCCAGCTCGGAAGTGGACACGCGACGGTGCGGGTTGGATGGGCCGGCAATATTGCGCACCACAGATGACAAGTCGAATGTCAGTACGCGCTCGTACTGGGCTGTTTTCAAACTGTCGGCCCACAGACCGGCCTGTTTGGCGTACGTTTCCACCAGCTTGACCTGCGCATCGTCGCGTCCGGTCAGCTTCAGGTAATCAATCGTTTGCTGGTCGATGTAAAACAGCGCTGCAGTGGCGCCATACTCTGGTGTCATATTCGAAATCGTGGCGCGATCGCCCAGCGTCAGGCGGGCCGCACCTTCGCCGTAAAACTCCAGGTACGACGATACCACTTTCTGGCTGCGCAGAAACTCGGTCAACGCCAACACCAGGTCAGTGGCGGTAATGCCAGGCTGCAATTGCCCGGTGAGTTCGACGCCGATAATGTCCGGCAAACGCATCCACGAAGCGCGACCCAGCATCACGCTTTCGGCCTCCAGGCCGCCTACGCCGATGGCGATGACGCCCAGCGCATCTACGTGCGGCGTATGGCTGTCGGTACCTACAAGCGTATCGGGGAAAGCAATGCCATCACGACTGTGAATGACCGGCGACATCCGCTCCAGATTGATCTGGTGCATGATGCCGTTGCCCGGCGGAATGACGTCGACATTCTTGAATGCTTTCTTGGTCCAATTGATAAAATGAAAGCGGTCATCATTGCGGCGATCTTCGACGGCCCGATTTTTGTCAAATGCGTCCTTCTCAAAACCGGCATATTCAACAGCCAATGAATGGTCCACGATCAACTGCGTGGGGACCACCGGGTTGATCTGGGCTGGATCTCCCCCTTGCTTGGCAATGGCCTCGCGCAATCCGGCCAGGTCCACGAGCGCGGTCTGCCCCAGTATGTCGTGGCACACCACGCGCGCGGGAAACCACGGAAAATCCAGATCACGCTTTCGTTCAATCAGTTGCCTGAGCGAGTCTGTCAGCGTCGCAGGATCGCAACGACGCACCAGGTTTTCGGCAAATACGCGGGAGGTATACGGTAAGGTATCGTAGGCATTGGGCTCGATCGCATCGACCGCAGAACGCGCGTCGAAGTAATCCAGGCCGGTGCCGGGCAGTAGCTTGCGGTTTTCAGTATTCATAGGAATTAGCGTTTGTCCAGCGGGATAAATGTCTGATCTTCCGGACCATTATAATTGGCCGTAGGACGAATAATCTTGTTGTCGATGCGTTGTTCAATAATGTGAGCCGCCCAGCCCGCCGTGCGTGCAATAACAAACAGCGGCGTGAACATGGCGGTAGGCACACCCATCATGTGATACGACACGGCCGAGAACCAGTCCAGGTTAGGGAACATTTTCTTGCTATCCCACATAACACTTTCCAGGCGCTCGGCAATGTCGAACATCTTCATGTTCTGCTGGGTTGCCGACAGCTTGCGTGCGACTTCCTTGATCACCTTGTTGCGCGGGTCCGAAACAGTATACACGGGGTGTCCAAAGCCGATGACCACCTCTTTGTTTTCTACGCGGCGACGGATATCGGCTTCGGCTTCATCCGGTGTTTCATAGCGTTTTTGCACTTCAAAAGCGACTTCATTCGCACCACCGTGCTTGGGACCCCGCAGCGCGCCAATCCCGCCGGTAATCGCCGAATACATATCCGAACCCGTACCGGCAATGACCCGACATGTGAAAGTGGACGCATTAAATTCATGTTCAGCATACAAGTTCAGCGAGGTGTGCATGGCATGCACCCACTCATCGGAGGGTTTCTCGCCATGCAGCAAGTGCAGGAAATGCCCGCCAATACTGTCATCGCTGGTCTCTACGTCTATGCACCTGCCGTTATGACTGTAGTGATACCAGTACAGCAGGGCCGAGCCCAGGCTGGCCATCAGGCGGTCTGCAATGTCGCGGGCATCCGGCAGGTTGTGGTCGTCTTTTTCAGGCAGTACGCACCCCAATACTGATACCGCCGTGCGCATGACATCCATTGGATGACTGGACGCCGGCAAGGCCTCAAGCGCATGTTGCAATTGAACAGGCAGGCCGCGCAAACGGCGCAGCTTCTGCTTATAGGATGCCAGTTCCGCCTTGTTGGGCAGTTTTCCGTGGATGAGCAGGTGGGCCACCTCCTCGAATTCACAGGTTTGCGCAATATCCAGAATATCGTAACCGCGGTAGTGCAGATCGTTACCGCTGCGGCCCACGGTACATAGCGCGGTGTTGCCCGCCACCACGCCGGACAGCGCGACTGATTTCTTTGGTTTAAAGCTCTTTACTTCGGATGCCTGTGTCATGTAGTCCACCTCTTCTATGCAATACAATATCGCGTAACAATCAAGATTTGCAGTTTACGCAAAACCACCGTTTAATGCATCAATAAGAAGGCGAATCTTGGTAAACTCCTGATTGTGTATTTGCGAATTTTGCGAATATCATAAGAATCCGGCTTTTCTGGAATGGGTCACGATGCGAAAAATATTCATGGGTGTACGGCTGCGCCGCTTGCGCGAAGAGCGAAAACTAACCCAGATAGGGCTGGCTCGCATGTTGGGGCTGTCAGCCAGCTACCTGAATCAGATCGAACAGAACCAGCGACCACTGACGATGTCGGTCCTGTTACGTCTGAGCGAAGTGTTTAATATGGACGTAAACACTTTTTCAGACGACGAGCAGACGCGTATGGTGGCTGCACTGCATGAGGTTGCCGCCACCCTGCCGGCATCTGCGCTTGGCGGACACGAAGTGGCGCGAATATCGCATGCTGAAATGCAGGAGATCGCAACGAACATGCCCGCGGTGGGCCGGGTTTTGATCGATCTGCATCGCCGTCACCGCGAAGCGGTGGACCGGCTCGAAGCCATGGCGGAAAAGATGACGTACATGGATCCCGAAGATCCTGCTGACGCGCTGATGATACAGACACAACCCTACGAGGAAGCGCGCGATTTTTTCTTTACCCATCATAACCATTTCTCGGAACTGGATGCTCACGCCGAGCAGTGCCATGCCTCCTGGGGGCTTGCCAACGACTCCCCGTCAGGCCTGGCGCAGCGGCTGGCGCAACGTTTGCACGAACAGCATGGCGTCATTGTAGACACGCTGCCCGCAGAAAAGGGTTTGCAGCGTGCTTACAACCCGGTGCTTCGACGCCTTAGCCTGCCCCCACATATCACCCACGGACAGCGGGCCTTTCAAATGGGAACACAATTGGCATTTCTGGAACTTGACAGCATGCTGGAGCGCATGGTGGACGCGCCCCGATTTTCCAGCCAGGCTGTACGCAAATTGGTACGCCTGGGTCTGGCCAACTATTTTGCGGCCGCGCTCATCCTGCCCTACAGGCGGTTCCTGGAGTCCGCCGAACAATTGCAATATGACATTGACCTGTTAGGACAACGCTTTGGCGTCAGCTTCGAGACCATCTGCCACCGCTTGAGCACCATGCAACGGCCCGAAGCAACGGGCGTGCCGTTTTTCTTCATCCGGGTCGACCGCGCGGGCAACATTTCAAAACGCCAGTCTGCGGCCCACTTTCATTTCTCTCGGGTCGGCGGGGCCTGTCCTTTATGGAATGTATACGAGGCCTTCTCGAGTCCCGGCCGGATTCTCAGGCAGTTGGCCCGCATGCCGGATGGGCGCGTTTACCTATGGATTGCGCGTACGGTATGTCGTCAGGTCGGCGGATTCGGACAACCGACAAAAGATTTCGCTGTCGCGCTGGGGTGCGATGTAAAGCATGCACATCGACTTGTTTACGCAAAAGGACTGGACTTCAGCAATCCGGATATCCCGACACCCATCGGCATGGGGTGCCGGGTGTGCGAGCGGCCGCAATGCGCGCAACGTGCGTTTCCCTATATTGGTAGGGAACTGGACGTCAATGAAAACATCAGCAGTATGTCGCCCTACCCCATGAACAACTAAAAAATTCCGGTACGCAGAACGCATATAAGCCCGTTATGTGTTTGAAATTATTACGTTTATAATTGCCAATCTACCAGCACCCGCAGGCAGCATCTGCCGGCGTTAATGACTAAGGGCAACGAATGAAGAACACGTTCAATCCGATAAAATTTATAAACATCGCACTTCTGGCAGTCGCGCCATGCCTTGCTCATGCAGCCAGTAATTATCCCGACAAACCCATTAGCATTGTGGTCCCTTATGCAGCAGGCGGCTCTACGGATCTGATCGGACGCGCACTGGGCGAAAGCATGGGACGATACCTGAAACAAACAATCGTCATCGAAAACAAGCCAGGAGCTGCTGGCTCCATGGGCGCACAGGAAATGGTCCGGACCCGACCCGATGGCTACAAATTGACACTGGCGCCACATGGCATTTTCAGGCAACCCTATCTGCAAAAGACCCGCTATGATCCAATTAAAGACCTGACCTATATTGCATCATTTTCAACCTATGACTTTGCCCTGGTGGTGGACGCCAAATCACCCTTGAAAACCGTCAAGGAATTTGTCGACTATGCCAAGCAGCATCCCGACGAGATCAGTGTCGGCACACCCGGGCGCTTTACCGGCAACCAGATGGTCATGGTAGAGCTGGGCAATGCTACCGGCGCCAAATTAACGCACGTTCCATACAAGGGCGATGCCGAAGCGATCACGGCACTGCTGGGTGGCCATATCAAAGCGGCCATCACCACCAATAGCATCCTGCCCTATATGGAAGCGGGAACCGTGCGCGTCCTGGGGGTCGCTTCGAAGGAGCGGCTCAAAGCATTCGAGGGCGTACCCACATTCACTGAAGCCGGCTATCCTGTCGTCATCCCCTCCCCTCTGGGGCTGGCTGGGCCAAAAGGCTTGCCCGCCGAGATCGTGGAAAAACTGGATGCTGCGGTTCAGGCAGCAGTCAAGGATCCGGTATTTTTGAAAGCCATCGGCGCCTACGGGATTCAGACGTATTACATGGACCACAAGCAGTACGCCGAGTTTGCAGTAAAAACGTTCGCCGAGGAAAAGGACATTGTGGGCAAAATGAACGAGGACAATAAGTGAACGCCATTGACCTGATTGACGTTCGGCTTTGACGCCTCGTTTGATCGGTATCGTTGTATTGCCCTGGCCGTCATGAGCATGGACGGAGTATTAAACCAGATATGCTGCTCGCACCCTATTGGTTCAGGCTGCCAGCGCATACTGGTCTATACTAGGAAAGGCGCAAATGTTATTCCGATAATAGTATCGATCCACTGCAACGAGCGCCTCGGACACATTCAGATCCGAAACAACTTGCGAGCCGGCACCGGGTGGAATGAATGCCATTGATTTCTGTGTCTGCACCATCGCAACCACCGGTACGCCCAGGGCCGCGGCCATATGCATCGGCCCTGAGTCAGGCGTCACCATAAGGCGCGCCAGAGCCAGCATGGCGGCAAATATTCTCAGCGACTTGGGTGGGCAAAGCGTGCCTTGCGGCAATGCCTGAAGCGCCTGCTGCAAATGAGGGATCATCGCCTTTTCTTCGGGGCCAACAAAAACCACGAACCGCTTGCCTGTTCGGTCCAGTTCCCTTATCAACGCCAGCCAGAATGACAGCGGGCAGACCTTGTCTGCATGACCACCCACAAAAACAGCTACGAACGACGCTACCTGGCTATCACCACTTACCGCCAATCCCAGGGCCTGCAATTGGCTGAGCGCCACTGCCCGCTCCTGGTCCGATAGGATGAGCTGGGTACTGACCGGACCAACCGCTCCCAACGCTCGTGAGAATGCAGCGCCTGCGTCGTAAGCATGGATGATGGGATCCTTGACCTTGATGTCATACCAGGCGGCATCGCCCTTTGGCTTACCCATCACGTAGCGGGCGCCAAGCAGTGTCGAGACCAGCACGCCACTCAAAGAACTGGGTGCCAGTTGCACCGCCAGATCATAGCGGTTCGTACGCAAGTGGCGCAAAATGGCCATGGCACGCCAAGGCTGCAGGATCGCAGACCTGGTCAGTGCAATAACATGATCGACCGGCAGATTCGCAAACAGCGCTGCTGTCTTGTTTGTAACGAGGAAGTCTATTTCCGCTTCCGGAAACCGCTCCTTGAGCGGTGCGATAACGGCCGTGCTCAGGATCGCATTGCCAATACGATAGTTAGGGCGAACAACAATAATCCTGGAAATACCGTGCAACGCTGTAACCGGTGTCTCTTGCCTGACTCCCGAAGAAATGTCCAGCGCCGCGAAAATGGTTTTCCTGACAATTTTCTCTACTTTTTTTGCAACCCGCTTCATTGCGATTTTCGGTGCCGCAACCAGGGCTTTTGCATCGAACCACCCTTGGGCCATTTCGATGGTTTCGTGCTGCTTGTCGACCATAGCGCATCCCTCACTTCATCGGCGAAACGGGCGTGTCACGCCCTTTGCTGGTAAATGGATCGCAGTAACGGCATCGGCGTTGCCCCCGAAACCCCATTTGCGTCTTGAGTTGGGGACAATATACGCTTGGTTTATTGCATTTTTAAGATAGGCGGCAACCAGCTCTTGTTGTCAGACCCACAAATGCGTGTTGCATTCCAAACCACATTGGGCACGATTGCTGTAAGAGAATGGGTACAGATTGGGCACGACATGATCGCTCACGGTTGCTTTTATTGTTCAGAACCAGAATAATCCAGAACATATACAACTAAAATCAACAAGGAGTAGACATGAAATTATTTCCATCATTGTTATTGGGCATGTGTTGCGTTGCACCAATGAGCGCGGCCAACGCTCAGGACAAACCTATTGTTCAATTTATTGCGACTGGCGGCACCATCGCCATGAAAGTAGACCCGGTAACCAAAGGGGTTGTGCCTGCCATTACCGGCGATGATTTGTTGCAGACCGTTCCGGATGTGTCCAAGTACGCCCGGATTGAAGTCAATAATTTTTCCAAGATGTCGGCCAACTATATTACGGTAGATTGGTGGATTCGATTAACCCAGGCTGTTGATACTGCACTGGCACGCCCAGACGTAGCCGGTGTCGTGGTAGCACAGGGTACTGACACCATGGACGAAACCGCCTACTGGCTTGATTTGACGGTCAAATCGAATAAGCCGGTAGTGATGATTGGCGCTCAGCGCAACGCATCTTCGCCTGACTTTGATGGACCCCGCAATTTGCTGAACGCGGTTCGCATTGCAGTTGATGAGCAAGCCAAAGACAAAGGCGTCATGGTTGCGATGAACAATCAGATCAACGCGGCTCGGCATGTCACAAAAACGCACACGGCCAATGTGGAAACCTTCAAATCGGGTGATTTTGGTTTTCTTGGCGAAGTCTGGGATGATCGGGTTATTTTTTCGAATGCACCATTACGCCGTCAACATATTGATATCAGCGCCAAGGCAGAAGATTTCCCCAAAGTCGATATTTTCCAGATGTACGCCGAAGCGGATGGAAAATACATTAAATATGCCGTGGACACCGGGGCAAAAGGAATCGTGATCCAGGCGGTCGGCATGGGAAACATGAATGTTTCCATGTTTGAAGGCGTCAAGTATGCGCTGGCAAAGCAGGTTCCCGTTGTCATTGCCACACGCGTTCCCAACGGCCGAACCTTGCCCGTCTATGGATTTGATGGCGGAGGCAAAACGACCTATGATGCGGGCGCCGTCATGGCCGGTGGCCGCAGCCCTCAAAAAGCGCGAATTCTGTTGATGCTTGCTATCCAGGACGGTAAAACCTCAACGGAGGAATTACGCACGCTCTTTGATCAATAGGAAGCCATTGCGTCCGTCACTTTCGGTACTGTATTTTTTTGCTCGAAAGCGGGAGCGTGATCGAGAAAAAAATGGGGCCCACCCGGATATCAACAGCTTAACAGGATTGTTATTTAACATAACCTCTCTTCGGTCCGCCACGCTTCGGTCCGGCGGCCGGACCGAAGCGATGACTATCGCTGCCAATATTTGTTTTTCATCTGTTTGACAAGCGGCTGGTTTTGAACGATCGTCCTCCCAAATCGCATCCTGTTTAAGATAAAAACATGCAGGCTATTCGGCTTTCACGTTCGCTTTTCCGATCACCTCGCCCCATTTCTTTTTTTCAGCCTGCACAAATGCGCGCCCCTGCTCGCGGCTTTGGGCCATCACGAATGTACCAAGGCCGGCCAGGCGATCCTGCACGTCTGAGTCTTTCAGAACCTGGTTGATTGACGTATGGAGGCGCTCAAGGACTGCATCTGGCGTATTCTTCGGTGCAAACACAGCAAACCAGCCAGACGTCACGACCCCAGGAACGGTGTCTTTAATCAAAGGGACATTTTCAAATCCAGGAAGTTGTTTGTCTGCACTGATTCCCAGGGCGACCAGTTTGCCGGAACGAACCAACGGCACTAGCGGAGCAACACCGTCAATATAGACGGGAATATCTCCCTTTATCAGAGTCTGCAGCGCTTGTGACGTACCACTGAAACTTATTTGCCGAATGTCTCGTTGCGCCAGTTGTCCCATTAAATACACAGACAAACTGGGAATCGATCCCCGTGTAGGGCTGCCAACCACCAGCTCGGATGCGTCTCCCGTTTTGGCCGCATTCAACACATCCGCAATTGATTTGTAGGCAGTATTTGGCGTTGTCACAAGCAACATCGGCGTATACGCTAATGTCGCAACGAACTCAGTATCGCGTTCGATATCAAATTTGGCGGCCTCGTACAAATACGGTGTGGTTACGGCAGCCGCAGCATGATACATGGCCAATGTATATCCGTCAGGTTTGGAGCGCGTCAAATAATTCATGCCGATGATGCCATTGCCGCCCGGTCTGTTTTCGGTAATGACCGGCTGCCCCCAAAGTTGCCCAAGTTTATCGGCTACCAGCCGAGTGATAATATCAGGAGCGCTACCAGGTGCAGTTGGCGCAATGAAATGTACAGGCTTATCCGGGTAGTTTTGAGCCTGGCTAATGCAGGGCAATGCGATTGCCAAGGCGATCGTCGCCAACCATGAATATGCCTTCATAATGTCTCCTTATAAATGGGTCTCGCAAGAGGTGGAATTCGGCGCGGCCCATATTAATTAATATCCTATCAATTAAATTGTATATTTAATTGATAGGATGTCAAATAAGGGTTTACACTACGCAAGAAGGCATGCAACGGTATAGGCGAAGGAGGGTTGTCTATGGCGTGACGGCGTTAGCGAACTCTTTTTTTCGCCGGGCCATCGGTCGGCGCACGCCATAATTCGATGCCATTTAGCAGAATATTCAGTCCTGCTTCAAACGCAACCTCGGTGCTAAGGCCTGAAAAAGCGTCGCTGACATAATGTGCGCCCTGGTACTGCTCTGCGGGCATGGCATTTAATCTGTTCCGGATGAATTCGCGATGATAAATAGGTAGTTGGCCCGCTGCTTCTGCTCGACTGCTGGCGACAAGAAACTGAGCCAGCAAGTGATAAGCCAATGCAACCTGCTCGGCAGTAAACCCGCCCTGCATAATCGCAGAGGTGGTGTGGTTGAAGAACGCAGCACCAAAATCGGTTTCCCCCTCTTCAACATCCTGAAATAGTCTGAACCTGTTATGAGAAGCCACGTATGTGCTGACCCCTGGATTTTCAACGGCAACTTCAAGGCTGATCCGGGCAATTTTTTCCACATCTTTGCGCCAATTCCCGGTAAATTTTGGCATGCGAGAAAGGCGTTCCCGGTAATAGTTATTGAGCACGCCCGAAATCAGTTTATCCCTGCCTCCCAGATAATAATGGATCAACCCTGGCGCCACCCCAAAGTCCTTGGCCAACTGCACCATGGAGATTTGGTCTAAAGGCGTTTTACGCGCAAGCGCTATGGCGCGGGAAAGAATGGTGGCTCTACTTAAGTTCGCCTCGCCATTGATGGGCGACTCCACTCGTGGCGGTCTGCCCCGCTTTCGAGGAACGCCGTCATGCTTAGTCTTTTGTGCTGTAGCTCTTTCTTTAGTGGGCATGAATAAATCAATAATTGATTAACAGATGCGTGTATGTTAATCAATTATTGACTGGCTAGCAATTAATGTTCATCTTTATTCTTTAACGCTTCACGTGCAAGCACCTCGCGCAGCGTATCAGGGATCTGTGTCCCCTGGCGCCTGTCCTGAAATACGCAAATGGGCGAAAACACCCCCTTGAACACATCACTTGCGTCGGGGCGTCGTGCAAATATATGTATATCGAATGATTTCGTTCTTATCTCTCCAATACTGCATTTAATGTCTATGATGTCACCCGGCCATAACGTGCCAAGAAACTCAAACGACATTGCCTTGCATGGGGTTCCCACCCCATGCACCTCGCCTAGCCGCCGTCCCTGGCCCAGGAATTCGGTATAAAGTGCAACAGCGCCCAGCAGGTAATCTGTATATTTTCCAGTGTATACGACTCCTGCTGGATCACAATCACCCCATCTTACTTCTCGACGAACCACAAATGGTTCTTCACTAAGGACTCGTTCTGTCGCTCTCACAGTTGTACCTTTTGTTTTCTTGGAACGACACCAGCCGATTCAAACCCCTGAACCAGACTGGGATATTGCTTTCTCAGGCGATCGATGTCGACGCGACCCGTACGGGTCATGAATCGATATACAAACTCTTGCGCGTCATAGTTATCCATCCATTGTCTTATATTTTCATACCATGTAAATGAAGCCTCCGATGCCTTGATCAGCTTTTGTTTTTGAGGCTTGCGGATACAAACATAATGTTCCAGCGCTTGTTGACCGTCATGCGGGTACAGCACGAGCGCATCGGCAAGCGAAATGGCATCTTCCATTGCAATACGAGTGCCTGAGCCGATGGAAAAATGCGCGCTATTGAGTGCATCGCCGATAAGCACACGGTTTCCTGAAAACCACTTATGCGCGCGAATAACCGGAAACTGTCTCCATGAAGAATTATTCGAAATCAGGGGGCAGTCTCCAAGCTCTGATGAAAACACCAGCTCGAATATCGCTTTTCGCTCTGATTGACTCATTTTCTCCATTCCGAAATCAATCCAGGTCTGATGATCGCATTCGGCGACAAAGGTACTCATGTCGTCAGAATATGGGTAATAGTGGGCAACGAAATATCCTGTCTTGTATTTCCGAAAAACCAGCGAGGGATTGGGAAATGCCTTAGCGACGCCATACCATGCAAAATGATTTGTCAAATGTCGGCGTTCGGTGTCGAAGGCTGATTCATCCCTATCGCGTAATCGTGAGTTGACCCCGTCGGCACCGACAATAATGTCAGCATCCAAACGATCAAAATCCAGTAATTGGTGTTCGAAATGAATATGTACTCCTGCCCTGGATGCATGATCGCCAAGAATCTCCAATAGACGGATCCTGGGGATGGCGCCACCACTGCCGGGCCGCTGCACCGTAATGGGCGTTTCATTTGCCACAATCACTTGTCTATCGTTAAAGCGCATTGCCGCAATGAGATCAGTGCATACCTCAGGACTGGCCCTTTGCAAATGAGCCAGTCCTGTATCTGCCATCACGACCCCGAAGCCAAAGGTCGCGTTAGCCGCGTTTTGCTCAAAAACAATAACTTCAGCGGCAGGTATTTTCTTTTTTATCAATATTGATAAGAATAAGCCAGACGGCCCCCCTCCAACAATTGCGACTTTCATGGTTACTCCAGTGGCTTTATTACCAGTTCGTTCATATTGAACTGTTCTATTTTTCCTACCATTCCTCCTGTCAGTGCCCCGTACCACACTGCTGGTTTGAACCCAAGTTCCTTACGTCGAAATTGAAGTTCTGGAGAACCCTGAATACGCACATAACCATTCTCTATTGCCTGGACTTCATAGGCATGGTTGCGCCTGGCGATGTCTATTAATGGTCGAAACTCATCAACATCCAGCACGAATACCGTTGCTTTTTCCGGGTTCCCGGTATTGATCTGCTCGCCTTTGGCCTGCCAGACCGACTCTATGGAATTCAAAGAGGTACTTTCCAGTTTCATCGCTGCTTCAAGCGTATTATCGGCGTCCTTTGCATCTTCCAGGCTAAAGGGACGTACTTGCCAGGTGATCTCAATGGGATAGCCGTTAGGATCGTTGAAGTAGATGGATTCAATCACTTCGTGTCGAATCTGATATCGCAGCGGAATCCCCACTGCTTCGACACGAGCACGCCATCTGAGCAGCTCTGCTTCATTCTCTACCCGCCAGGCGGTATGAGTGGCCCGATCCTGATAATGGTCAGACTGAATATATCGCTCGGATTGTAGGGTGCCAATGTAATAAAAAAATGCGATCGTGCTGCCATTGCCACTGTCAAAGAAAAAATGTAGAAAATCCGGATGATTTTCCGGGCCCCATCCTTTTGCGGAAATTGCGTGCACCAGTGGCAGACCTAAAAGGTCACGATAAAAATGTACTGTCTCTGTCAGCCTCCATGTCGGCCTGGCAGTGTGATGAACCCCATGCAGTTGCAACTGTAGTGATTTATTCAGTTCATTGGAAAAGTCATTCATTCTGAGAATCCTCTTTATTAGATGCTGCTGCGTTCTTTTTCAACAATGTCAGCAATCTGTTGCCGTAGAATCTTCTTACTCAACTTGCCGGAAGCGGAAAGCGGAAATTCATCAACTATTTCCAGGCGTTCCGGCCATTTAAATTTGGCCAATCCGGTTTCGTGTAAAAAAGCACAGGCTTGGGAAAGCGTTAAAGATGATTCTGAATTACGCAGAATCAGGTAGGCGCAAACGCGCTCGCCATATACGGGATCGGGCATGGCCACGACCGCTGATGTAAGCACTGCGGGATGTCTGTTTAATACATTCTCAACTTCTTCTGCGTTGATTTTTTCCCCACCGCGATCTACCACATCTTTAATACGGCCGCAAAAAAAATAATACCGATTGCCATCGATGGTTTTGTATTTCATCAGATCGCCAGAGCGATAGAAACCGTCTGCAGTAAAGCGTGTTGCGTCCTGTTTTTCCGATTTATAGTAGCCACGGATGGTATAAGGTCCCCGAAAGAGCGCCTCTCCGACGTCTCCTTCAGCAACTTCATTTTCTGTTCCAGATTCGACAATCTTTACTTCATCGTGCGCAGAAATGGGGCGACCTATCGAATGCGCCAGGACTTCCGGGCTATCGCCTTCGCGCGCAAACATAATGACGCCTTCGGTCATACCGAAAATATGAAATACCGACGAACCGGTTGTTTTGCGCATGCCTGCGGCATTGCGTGGGCTAATGAAATTTCGTCTTTCCTTCTCTACCGAATCTGCCATATTTAATTCGGGAAGTATCCGAGTCAGAATAGGTCCGGCAACGCCAAACCAGGTCGGACGATATTCTCTTACCAGACCTTGAAGCGTCTCCTCATCCAAGGTACGGCAAACAGTAATCGTCGCACCAGTTAACAGAAAAGGTCCGAAAAAGCAGCCCATATTCAAATTGTGCATATATGGGGTCGGAAAAAACAACACATCATCTTGCCTGTACTTATTCCAGGCAGCGACCGCGCGCATGTTGTATAAGTATTCAGCCTGGAAGCGAGGAATAATTTTGGGGAACCCCGTGGTGCCTCCGGAAAGCTGGAACACGGCGACCTGAAACGGGTCGTGCGTAACCCGCTGCAGTTTTTCACGAGCGTCGTCAAGTGAAACAGAAGCGATGAGCTGATCAATCGATACTGATTTTCCGCGACCTTCTCCACGGGCCTGTACTATATATTCCAAGGTCGGAACGAATTTTTGCATTTCCTCGGCAAAGGCCACATCGTCGAACTTCGGATCATCCCCTTGGACCAGATGCAGCCGTGCCTGCGCCAAATTGGCCAGGTACTCGATTTCCAGTTTGCGAAATGCCTGCAGCGAACAAATCGGAATGATGCCAGCGATTAAACAACCAAAGAAGGATACCAACAGCTCATGGCTGTTGCCGCATTGGAACATTGCGCGATCCAGTGGCCTCATACCCAGGTTTAACAAAGCAGCGGCCAGTTTTTCACTACGCTCAAGAAATTCTTTATAGGTGTAATGCGCGTCCGGACCGACCAAGGCCAGGCGCTCTGGAAATCTTTCGCACGCGTCTCTAAAACCGCCCACCAGCGTTTCTCGCGTTAAAACGCCATTTTCAATATAACGATTCAGCCTGTCTTCATCAGGATAACGAACGCCATCTAAACGGTTACTTGGCAATATCATTTGTCTTGTGTCCATTTATATTTCCAGCATACTCATGAAAGGTGTCTCCTGGTATTGCTTGATTTAAGTGTGATTCAAAATTGGTTTTGCAGCCATTCGATAATGTGCTTTGCAGCAACGGCCCTTCCTGATGACTCATCACGACTTAGCGCCAAACCATGATGATTGCCCCGGACGCGGACGTGCCTTTTTTTATTGGTGCCGATGCTATTGAAAATCTCGGCGATATCACTCGGAAATGTGCATTGGTCCCCGGTATATTCGACCAGCAAGGTTGGCTGCTTCACTGACGATAAAGTTTTATCCAGCGCTGCATTCGATTGCAGACCGGACCAAGTGGACAGCCATGATTCAGGAGTGACAAGGCGTGCAAAACCCACGCTCCCCCAGTTTGAAGCAAACGGATTTTTTCCCCACAACGACCCAGGCTTTCTATCGGATGGATCCAAGGATATGTCCCATGCGCGCGGGTCCGCATCCGTGCGCCAGACATGAAAAATTGGCGAGTACGCGGCGAGCATTCGAGTGGCTTGATCAACGGCCCCTGATTTGAATTGCTTGCGCGCTGTATGTTTCTTTGAAATCATTTCTTTGGCGCGCAAATCAATGCGTCGAACCCGCTCGATCTGAGCCAAACGATAACGCTTCAGAAAATTCGCATCATAATGGGCCTGCCCGGTGTCAACATCAAAGCCATTCTCGAATGAAAACGGATCAAGGCTGGCGTCCGTTACCATTGGATCGTTTTCGTCCACGACAGACGCGTCCACGCCGGCCATCAGTAGCTTGCCTTGCCCCGGATGCGGCGATAAGAGAATCAGTCCGTCTGCAACAGGCATATCCAGCTCGGTAAGCCTGGTCGGCCGTCCTGCAGGCGTATTTTGTATACGTTCTTCTGGTGCAAGCAGCGATTGTTGGTTATACAACGTGTATAACCCTGCGCCACCTGAATTTCCCAATAGGACGATATTCTCGTAACCTTGGGCACGTAAATGTTTCATTCCTGCCGCGACATCGAATAGCGCGATTTCGTGCTCCAGCCGCAAATCGTTCCCGATAGACCGGGGCCCCTGCACCCAGCAAGCACAACCTGCATCCAGCACGGCCGGCACCATATAATGTGTAACCGACATTTCCCGCGGATGCATGAGTGAGACGACGGTGCGCTCTTTACCGGTAGCAGTAAAAAGAAATCCAAGGGTTCGTTGTCCGTCTTCTGTCCCTAACGCATAAGGAACAACTGTATAAGGGCGATCCATCAGATGGTTGTCCCAGGATGCCCCTCTCATTCCCGCAGTCACAATATCCTTTTGCTGCGCATTCATATTGGTATCTCCACCATTAATTATTACCATATCAAATAATTTACGATATATTTGATATAGTGTCAATTAAATTGACGACTTCCAAAGAAGAAACAACAAGAACTTCGGTAACCCTGGTTTTTAAAAACTTTGACAAATGACAATTGATGTCGAAGTTTCGGGATATCGATATTGGACTCTCTTAAAAATCAACTAAGTAAGATACTGATTTCCTTATATCGATATTCTGTTTTTCTCTATATTGATAATTTACGAGTTCTGGTCTCCATAGATTGATATGGAACAAACCGTTGTTCCCCCAAGCCCTGTTTCTACTCTGTATCCGTCCCTTCTACGAGCGTTGCATTATATTGAGCACCCAAAAACCGGTGCTGTGCCGCTTTTTGGTAGGCATCGCTGTAGTACCACTCCTTTGCTGCAACCATACTGGTAAATTTAAGAATCACCGTACCCTCTGTTTCCACACCCTCTAGTGTTTCCTGTTTGCCATACGCCGCAAGAAAATCAACCAGCGTCTCTTTGAAACTGTCGCCAACCTCTTGCGAATACTGTGCCAGGCTGGCCTTGTTTATCGTCATGACTCTTTGAAAAACGATGTAAGCGCTCATTTGTTTTACTTTATTAATAATCGTTCTGTTGTTAAATTGCGTGCTTCTTTAGGGCAGCGGTTGCAGGATTGACGCTTCGGGGGAGCCGCTCAAAAGCGGCTTTAGCACATTCAGGAAACTTTGCGACTCTGGCAGCTTCTCGAAGGCTGTAAACGCATCCTTATTTCGAAAATTTTCGAATGCGACGAAGACATTTGTGTCAGAAGTGGCAAGGACTCGAAAGTCCACTACCTCGGAACGCTGGCGGCTCGCGGCGACACGCCCCTTAATGAGCCGCAGGAACTCAGTGCGGCTTTCCGGCCGAATTGGAAGTGTCACGAGCAGGCTGTAGCTGGCCGCATCAAGGGCGGTGGAAACAGTTTCCGGCGACTGGGCGCCAGCGCTGGACGACAGGGTCATGGGCGCAACGACGACGAGCGACAGTGTACATAAGCGCGTTTTTTTCATTTGTTTATCCATGCAGATGAACAGACTATTTATCTATAAATAGCCTGCATTTTTCGTAAAATTTGCCTTATTACAGAAGGCCTGCATTGCGCAGCGCTTCCTCTGCAGCTTCGTGGTCCTGGACAGAGGTGCCGCCAGAGATACCGATACCGCCCACCAGGCGCTCATCATGAATGATGGGCACGCCACCGCCTACCGGTGTCATGCGCGGATGATGGGCCAGCCCAGCCACGGTAGGGTCTGCCATGTACTGGTTCCATTGATGCGTGGACATGCCAAACGAGGCAGCGGTCCAGGCCTTGTCAGTGGCAACTCCGACGGTAAGAAATGGGGCCGTATCTGCGCGCTCAAAAGCACGCAGATGACCTCCTGCATCGGTGATGGCGATGGTCGCAGCGAATCCCCGCGCTGCACAGGCGCGGCGCGTTTCAGCCAGCAATGCTTGTGCAGCTTCCAGGCTGATCGTTGCCGTATCGATCATTTTCTGTGTCATATGCGTGCTTCCTTTTTTCAGTCAGGTTCAGGCGTTGGCAATCACGACTTTGCCGATCATGTTTCCGGCCTCGACCAGAGCATGTGCGTGTCTCAGGCTGGCCGCACTGATGCCGTCGATACGCTGGGTCAGGGTGTGTTTGATGTCCCCCCTATCAACCAGTTCGGCCACGCGGCGCAGCAAGGCATGTTGGCGGCCGATGGTGTCGGTGGAGAACATGGCTCGGGTGAACATCAGTTCCCAGTGGATTGAAATGGACTTGCCTTTGAATGGTCCGATATCCAGATCCACCGGGTCGTCGATAAGCGCGAACTGGCCCTCGGGACGCAACACGGCGGCGACTTGCGGAACATAGACGGCGCTTTGATTCAGGCCGACGACATGAGTGACCTGCTGAATGCCGAGTTCGGCCAATTGCGGCGCCCAGGGCTGGCGGTGATCAATCACGTGATGCGCGCCATGCTCCAGAACCCACTGACGGGTCTCTGCCCGCGAAGCGGTGCCGATAACGGTCAAGCCGGTTAACGTGCGCGCCAATTGGGTCAGGATGGAGCCAACGCCGCCTGCCGCGCCGATGATCAGCAGGACGTCATTGTCGGTCGGATCGGCCGCCTGCACTTGCAGACGGTCAAACAACAATTCCCAGGCGGTGATGGCCGTCAGTGGCAGCGATGCGGCTTCGGCGAAATCCAGTGAGGTTGGCATCGGCCCGACGATGCGCTCGTCCACGGCCTGCAGTTCGCTATTGCTGCCCGGTCGCGTGATGTCCCCGGCGTACCACACGCGATCACCCTGCTTGAAGCGTGTCACCAGCGGCCCCGTGGCACGAACGATGCCCGCCGCGTCCCATCCGAGTATGCGAGCGCCACTCTCTGGAACATCGCCACCGAGCCGGACCTTGGTATCAACCGGATTGACTGATACCGCTTTGACTTCGACCAGCAGATCATAGTCACGCAATTCGGGGGTGGGCACCTCGATGTCTTGCAGAGCTTGCGGGTTGCTGATTGGATGATTTTGAGAAAAGCCTATTGCCTTCATGAGAAAACTCCTTTGATAATCGGAAGAAAACGAGATCCCGTAAGGCCATTCGCTGTCGGGGATGGAAGAGCTTCATGTTATTCTTCTTCAATTTGCAGATAAACCCACAAAAAACCAAAACACTTTCTGTGATTCAATGAAAATCATTCGACTTGATGACGTTCAGATCTTTGTGCGTACTGCAGACGCCGGTAGTTTCTCGGAAGCGGCACGCCAGTTGAACATCGCGCCCGGGCAAGCGAGTGCTTGCGTACAAAGGCTTGAGAAGGCCTTGGAGACCCGCTTGTTCACGCGCTCCACGCGCAGCATGCAACTATCGAAGGCCGGTGAGCGCTATTTGCCGCATGCGCGGCTTATGATGGACGCGCAGGAGCGAGGCGAATTGGCCTTGGCTGATGGCAGATCGGCGCTGACCGGTACGCTGCGGTTGTCTGCGCCGTCCGACTTCGGGCGCAACCTGCTCCTGCCGTGGCTGGACGACTTCCAGCATCAGCATCCAGGCCTGTCGCTGCAACTGAAAATAAGCGATCGCGCCGCCGACCTCATCCGCCAGCCACTGGATGCCGTCGTACGCTATGGCACGCTGCCCGATTCATCACTTCTGGCCATGACCCTGGCCGGCGACAACCGACGTGCGTTGTGTGCAGCACCAGCATACATTGAACAGCATGGCGCACCAACCAAGCCCGACGACCTGCGCCAACACAACTGCCTTCGGTACGTATGGAGCGAGCAAGTGCATGAACGCTGGCGCTTTACCCTGCCGGGCGGTGAGCGTACCGTAGCGATTATGGGCAACCGGATGAGCGACGATGCCGATGCCGTACGCCGCTGGGCTATCGCCGGTGAAGGTCTGGTCTACAAATCAAGACTGGATCTCATCGACGATCTGAAGGCCGGGCGGCTGGTGGAATTGTTTCCGGCAGCGCATTGCGAGCCTGCGCCGTTGAGCCTGATCTGTGCCGATCGTTCGAGACTGACGCCCGCCATCAACGCATTACATCTTTTCCTGAAGGATCGTTGTGCTGCCTTGCTGGCCAGCCATCCACCACAAGACGACATTGGCTGAATTGACCAGGCGGCAAGACGTACGGCCGATGTAGAACATCATGGATGAAACGCAGATACAAGTTATTGACGTCCACAGCTAGCGCAACGTCATTTGGCCGCTTCGGCCAATAGCAACGCGAGCAGATCTTCCGGCCGATCCAGCATGATCGCGTGCCCAGCATGCAATGTCATGGACTGCCCAGCCGGGATCACCTTTCAAGCGGGCATGCGTTTGCACAAACCAATCCCCGCCGTTCTTCGTAAACTGACAAGGCACATTCAGCAGTGCTTTATTTCCAACAATCAGAATTGTGCATCGCTAAATCAATTCAGATGCCCGCATACCATTCATAGCCGCGATCCTCCCAGTAGCCGCCCCGCCCTCCCCATAATGAGTCGAACGTGGATACGACCTCAATACGCATCAGGTACTTTGCGTGCTTGTAGCCGAGCTGCCTTTCAACCCGAAGCCGCAACGGCGCACCATGCGCCACCGGCAGAGCCTTGCCATTCATGCCATAGGCAAGAATGGTTTGAGGGTGATACGCATCCATAAGATCGATGCTCTCGTAGTAGCGGCCGCTGCCATCAAACGTGACCTCAAGTTCGTCCGCGCAATGGAAAACCACATAACGCGCACCCGGTTTCAGCCGCGCCAGATCTAGAATCTGTCCAAGCGGAACGCCCTGCCATTGCCCAATCGCGCTCCAGCCCTCAACGCAATCGTGTCGGGTGATCTGCGAGCGTGCCGGCAAGCGCTTCAATTGGTCAAGCGACAAGCTAAGCGGTTGATTTACCAGGCCGTCCACCTGCAGGCGCCAATCGGCAAAGCCATGTTCAAGCAGGCGCGCGTACTCCTCGGAGTCGGGCGATTGTGTACCATTGGCGCGGAACACCGGCGACAGATCGGACGCACTATATTCTCGCGCCAGTGTCTTTCTGTCCAGCAGCAGTCGCTGGCTGCCCATGGTCAGTTTCTCGGTATGGCGTAACACTTGCCCAAAACCGGCGCTTTGCGTCAGGCGATCACATCCTGCCATCATGGAGACGCCAACGCCAGACAACAGACCGGTCAGAATCCGGCGACGAGAGAACCTCTGCGTCATTTTGCATCTCCTGAATGATCGATAACATAACGCCCGCTAATCATCGAACGAAGGTTATTCCAGAAACCTGACAGGACAACCATCAGTACGTGAACCACTACAAACAGGACAAGCGAGAACGCAGTCAGAAAATGCAGTGTTCGCGCAGAGGGGCGCCCGCCAAACAGATCAGGCAGAAATGGAAAAACCGCGTTTAAGCCAGGCGACATCGTCAGTCCTGTCAGGACCATCAGCGGCAGCAACACCAGTGCCACCAGCAGATAGCTCATCTTCTGCAGACTGTTGTAACGCCGCGCGTGCTCACCTTTGGCGAAACGAAGGCGCGCATGGTCTGTCACTTCACGCCATATGTGCCGCCATCCCAGCTGATCCCGGTTCGGCAACAGATCCCGGAGAATATGACCTCGCCATAATCCGTATGCCAGGTAGACGAAACCATTGATGACCAGCAACCAGGCGAACAGGAAGTGCCAATTTCTGCCCGCCCCCAGATCGTGGTACGACGGAATCGTGAGCCAGGCGGGAAATGCCTTTTCGGTAACTGCATCACCCTCTCGGGAGACGCCAAGAACTCCCGTCGTCTCGATGTTCAGCGGGCCAATCTGAAAAAAACCTATCAGTCTGTCGCCATGCTGTTTGGATCCTATGGCAATGAATGCCTGGTCCGCATCAGCACCGTATTGCCCCCAATACAGCCTGGGGTGTGCATTGAAAATCTGTAGCCCACTCATCAGCAGGACAGAAAAGCACAGCACATTTACCCAATGGGTCATACGGACGACCCCCGAATGCCGCAGCATAGACTGGCGGGAACCTGCAGGTGTATGTGATGCTGGCAGGTGTTCCAATTTAGGTGTATCCATATGAGCACTCGTCCCCATTACATAGGAGGGACGACTCCATCTTTACCCACGATCAGCTGGCCAGCTGAAAGGGTACCGTCCATACCCTTCTGAGCAGGGATGAAAACGACGGTGCCGGGTTTGACATCATCGTGCGTTGCTGGCGCAAGCGTCACAACCGGGGTACCGTGGGGAACAGAAATTTTCTTCTCTTTGCCATGATAGTTAAGCGTGAGAACGCTGCCGTCTACTGATTTGACCGAATCGCCCACGGTGGCGTTGGTCATCGTGCTGTTGGGTTTCAGGTCCCAACCGTAGCTGCCCTCTCCCGTGCCTTTGAGCGCAGGTGGGAAAATCAGCACCTCCAGGGCGCCGTCACCCCCTTCGGACTTGGGAAGCGATGCGATCCCGACAAAATCACCTGACTTGATATCGCTGAAACTGGCTTTTTTCACTGCCGAGGCCATCCAGCCGTCCTTGAGCTTGACATCGATAGCCTGGCCATCACGCGATTTCACTTGCAACTGATCACCCGCCAGCGCGACGACGGTGCCCCGCACGCGAACCCCCTGTTCAGTCGCACTGGCGGCAGAAGAGGCGGCCAAACCGCCGGTCGCAAGTACTGCCGTTGTCAGGCCGGTGGCGAAAAAATTGCGAAGTCGTAAAACAGACATGGTAAATCTCCTTGGCGATAGGAATATCGCACTGTGAATAAAGGGCGCATAAGGGAAAAAAGTAGCGAAAGCTGCGCCTTAGAAACTTTCGAAAATAAATAACGAAAACGGTTTCTGACTAAGCGGAAGCGGTGCTCCTGCGCTGCTTATACGTCCACCAGCCCTGCAAGGCGAATCCGACGACAAAGAGAAGAGTCCAGGCCGCCAGTGCGCCGCGCACCGCAGGGGAATCGGGTCCCGCAGCCAAGGGATGTGCAACAGGCAGACGCGTCAGGGTTTCATTTATTCCTGGCACCATCAGCAGAAAGAAACTGAATGTGAGACCAAACTGCGATAGATAGGGCCGCACGCGTCCCAGAAAAGACACCCGCGGCACGTAGAGCGCGCCGCCTGCGGCCAACAGTGTCAGGATGCCCAGCGCATGACCGACATTAAAGCCGCCGGTGCTCGACAGCCCGAACGACGTCAACACTGCCAGCACCAGGCCGATGAAATAGATTTTTCCGGCAGGCACTGCGCTGTCAATTTTGCGGTAGCGGGCAAAGCTGTAGACGCCGGCGATGAGCGGAATGAGGCTGATAATCGTATGGCCTGCGCCCAAGGCGGAAATAGGATGAGGCATGAAATGAAAACTCCTGGAAAATATTGCTTGGGCCTGGTCGGCTTACCACCAACGATGCCCGCAAGATAAATAAACAGATGCGCCTGTCAGGCTGCGCGCCGACTTACTTTTGGATCAACCCACTAATAACAATTGACTAACAGCAACCTTTCATCAACCAACTAGTTGATAGGTTATATAGATAAAAAAATGATACGCGAATCAATTTTCAATACGAACAGATCAGCTCGATCGGCTCAGTTGGCTGAGCGCCGTTCGCGAAATTGCCTCGAATGCCGCGGGACTATTCAAGGCCCGTGCCGTCAGCATCGCGCCGTGTACGATGGACATAAAGGTCTGCGCCTCAACAAAAGCGCTATCACGCAAATGAAACTTTCCCTGCGCCACGCCGGTCTCCAGTACGGCCTGCAGCCAGGCGGTCAGGTCTTCAAAATATCGCTGAACCTCGTTGGCAACCTCTTGCGGGAGCATGGGCAATTCTGCGCCCAGCATGGCGCAGATGCAAATAGGCAATTGACCGTCACGGATACAACCGGCCCAGTAATCGGTATAGGCCTTCAGGCGCGCCGGCGCATCACTGATGTGCTGATCAAGTGCGGCAAGGCCCTCCCGCGACTGTTCGCGGTGCCGCTGGACAACGGCATGCACCAGATCTGCCTTGCTCGGGAAATGATGATGAATGCTGGCTTTACCGATATGTACCCGTTCGGAGATATCAGCATAGCTAAATCCGTTGTAGCCACCTGCGGCGATCAACTGCTTCGTATGCTCGGCAATTTCAATTGCCCTGGGGGAAAGTTCTACACTCATAATGAATTCTATTAAGTTGGCGTCCAGACATATACTGACTGCAAGACACTAAAATCGTTTCTCAGCGATGACAATGAAACCATTCTACTAGTTGGTTGGTTTTATGTCAAGGGTGCTGCCAGTCAATTGGAAGCCAGCGGGGCCCGGCGTTGGCCGGGCCCTTTTCACCCCTGCCTTAAAGCTCAAAGGCGCGAACGCGCGTCGCTGTGACGGCAATGGAACGCGGAGCGTCCACCATCGCCGCTGGCTCTTCCTGAGAAGAGAGGACTACTCCGATCGCTGCGGGGTCGCAGAAGATACATTCACAAGGGGCGCTCTGATACCCCATCGACAATGCGAAAATGCCGGCTCAAGCATGCGCTCCAGCCGGCTTCGGTGAGCAGACAACACGGGAAAGTTACGCGTCTGCCGTGGCGAGCGCAGGATAGTCGATGTAACCCTTCGCACCGCCACCATATAGCGTGGCCTGATCCAGGTCTGCCAGTGGAGCTCCTGTTTTCAGGCGCTCGACCAGATCAGGGTTGGCGATGAATGGACGGCCGAAGGCAAACAGATCGGCTTTGCCCTCTTCGAGCCGGGCGTTCGCCAGTTCCAGATCGTAGCCGTTGTTAGCGATGTAGGTGTTCCTGAACTGTCGGCGCAAAGCGTCGAAGTCGAACGGCGCCACGTCTCGCGCGCCTCCCGTCGCCCCTTCGACGACGTGCAGATACACTAATCCCAGTGCGTCCAGCTGTGCCACGAGGTAGTCGAACTGCGCCTGCGGGTCGCTGCTGGAAATACCGTTGGCTGGCGAGATCGGAGAGATGCGAATGCCGGTGCGCTCAGCGCCGACTTCATTCACCACGGCCGCCGCAACCTCCAGGGTCAAACGCGCACGATTGTCGACGGAACCGCCGTAGGCGTCGTCACGCACATTGGAACCGTCCTTGAGGAACTGATCCAGCAGATAGCCGTTGGCGGCGTGGATCTCTACGCCATCGAAGCCGGCGGCAATCGCGTTGGCCGCAGCCTTGCGGAAGTCCTCAACAATACCCGGCAGTTCGTCGAGACTCAGCGCACGTGGTTCAGAGACAGGCAAAAATTCGTTGTTCACGAAGGTCTTTGTCTCGGCGCGAATGGCAGAGGGCGCGACCGGCGCGGCGCCGTTTTCCTGAAGTGCCACGTGCGATACCCGTCCAACGTGCCACAGTTGCAGGAAGATACGCCCGCCCTTGGCATGAACCGCATCAGTGACCTGCCGCCAGCCGTCAATCTGCGCCTGTGCGTAAATGCCAGGAGTGTCCTGATATCCCTGGCCCTGCTGCGAGATTTGCGTGGCTTCGGCAATCAGCAAGCCAGCCGAAGCACGCTGACTATAATAGGTGGGAGCCAGTTCGCTGGGCACGAATCCCGCTCGCGCGCGGTTGCGTGTCAGCGGCGCCAGGACGATTCGGTTTGAGAGTGTCAGCGAGCCCAGAGCATAGGGTTTGAACAAAGATTTCTGAGTCATGTTTTCGATTTTCCAATTGGGTTGATGGAATTCTCAAATGTCTGGAGGCCAAGGTGATGGTGGCTGCCAGGTATTCAATGTCGTTGCGATGTATACCGCCGGGCCAACCGATGGGTCGTGCTCATCGTCCAGGCATCAGGAGAATATCAAGGTAATTTATGATGATATCCATAATCTATTTTGTCAAATCTTTGGTTATAACTGAAATGTATGTAGGAATCAAAACAGCATCCAAGACCCGTGAAAATCGAGCCCTACCAGGCTCCTGTTGAAAAAGACTTAAAGTACCAGGAGATCATGCACAAGTATGTCACCTATATTCCGTCCCAGGCTTTGGGCAGGATAGAAACACATCAACACCTTGCTCTGGGCATGATCCTGATAACGTGATACGTTTCGGAACGAGCCTCTTTAAACTCCTATGCTTTACTTAATGTGTAATGAAGAAAAATCCATTTTTTAGATGAATTGTGCCATTTAAACTTCATTCATTGATCTAAATAAATGTTGATTATCATTCCGTTCTGAATTCCCATATCAAAAACTTACATGGAATAAAAAACAATCAATCAAACAAGAACCACGCGCGGTTTAAAGTAGCCAGACTCTGGCTCTATGAAAACTTCGAGGCGACAACAGCACCAATTGTCGATTGTCATCCAGTTTGGAATTCCCAGGATATTAAAATCAACAACTTGCAAAAAATTCGCCATTCAATTTTGAATTTTCCGTACTGTTTGTCATTGAGTTTTGAACTCTCGGGTGTTCACCCTGCTACTTAGATTACACAACAGCCTTTTACTTCGCTACAAGTCTTATAGTTATTGCGCAGTTGAAAAACACGGGATGCGTGCGAATATAGTATCCGTAAGAATATCAAACGAACTATGCCCTTCCCTCGCGACGGACGCCTTCATTCATTTCGCTTTGTTTATCAATCGTGCACTATCCTTGGATGGCGGAAATCCGAATTGGCGTGAATACTCGCGGCTAAATTGGTTGGGACTTTCATAGCCCACCCTGAACGCAATGGAAGTGGCATTACCTTCGCCGGCCAGAAGAAGCGAGCGGGCATGCAACAACCGCACATGCTTTTGATATTGCAAAGGGCTAAGCGCAGTCACTGCCTTGAAGTGACGATGGAAGGCCGAGACGCTTAGCGCTGCCATCTCTGCCAACATCTCTATCCGCAGCGGCAGGCTATGATTCTCTCTGATCCACCGAATAACAACCCCAATGCGCGATAGCGCAGTATCGGGCGTGGCAATATCGCGCAACATCCACCCCAGCGGCCCCTGAAGCGTGCGAAATAGAATTTCCCGCTCATAAACGGATGCCAGTGCGGCAATGTCATCCGGCTGTCCCATTAACCGTAGCATGCGAACCCAGGCATCAAGCAGGTCAGGCGTCACCGGCGCTACCGAGAATCCTGGGCTGTAGCCCCCGCTGCCTGCAGGTTTAGGCAGATCCGCAATCAAATTGGCGACAATAGTCGGCTCCAGTGTGATACTGACAGCCAAATACGGTTCTCCGGCTTCCGATGGATGGATTGAACCGACAGCCGGCAGATCAACGGACATCACGAAATAGGTTGCGGGGTCATAGCGCAGCGTTTGATCCCCCACGGTCATGGTCTTTGATCCAGTAAGGATCAAATTGATCATTGGATCATAGACCGCAGCCAGCAGATGATCCGGGATCTTGCCCCGCACCATCGCCACGCGCGGTATTCCCGTTTCTGTTCGACGATTTTCTGCTCCGGCAGCCAGGCGCCGAAGTTCCTGAAGTTGCGTTTCCATGAAAAGCATTCTTTCATGCCAATGCCTCAAGGTCAACAAAAAAGCATAAATAGGCAAGTTTTCGGGAGAATCGTGAGCGTGCCGGATCGAAGCAACCGCTACAATTTGCTTGTCCCATCCGGCTTTAACCAATGAAGATGGTAAGAAATGCTGATGGTGGCCACCGACTGGGCGCAGGTATAGTTGGCCCGGTCGTCTAAAAAGAAATAAGCAATATTGTTGTTTTAACTGCAATCCGGACGCCACCGCAAAAGTCGGACGAAGAAGCGTCGTTGCAGGCGCCAACGTCATATAAACCAGGAAATCATCATGCTCGATCATATCTTTCTTACCGTAAGCAATACCGACAGCTCCATTGCTTTTTACACAAAAGTGCTGCCAATTCTTGGCATTACCAACCGGCATGATTATGAAGGCAAGGATGGTCCCGCAGGACATCCCGATCTCATGGGTTTTGGCGCCAAAGGACGGATATTTTTCTGGTTAAGACAAGGGCAGCCGGCGCCCGAGGCGGTGCATGTGGGTTTTGTGGCAGACTCTGAAGACATCGTAAACGCTGCCAATGCTGCTGCACTTGCTGCCGGTGCGACGCAGATCCATAAGCCAGGATCTCAACTTCATTATGACCCCCGCTATTATGCCGCTCAGGTCAGGGACCCCGACGGCTACAGTCTGGAGTTCGTTTACAAAAGCTGGCAGCACGATGATGTCACTCAATAACAGAACCGTCGTAAACCAGCTGATTGCGGCCACCAATGCGTTCGATATCGATGCAGCCCTTGCATTGTTCTCACCGGATGCGGTCATCCATGATGTGTCGGTCGGCGAGCAGTTCATCGGACATGCCGGTATCGGCGATTACCTGAAGCGATATTTCGTCGACTATCACACGCAGACCCGTTTTCTGTCAGGTGAATTCAAAGTGCAGGACCAGGCACAGGTGCGCGTTGATTTTAAGGGCGACTTCGGCCACGAGATCGGCTTGTTGTCGTTCTCGTTCCATACAAGCGGGCGCATTCTTCGTATTGACGCGGATCTGGAATAAGCCAGTCAAATCGTGATTAACCGCTTTTTCGGAAAGCAATAGATGGAAATGACATGAAGAAATTATTGATCTACGGGGCAACAGGTTATACCGGCCGCATGACCTCTGAACTTGCGCACACCGCAGGCCTTGCGCTGATTCTGGCAGGCCGCCATGCTGAACCGTTATCTGCATTGGCTGCTCAGACCCAAACTGAGTATCGCGTATTTGGTCTTGACGATGACGCTGCCATCGATAAAGCGCTCTCAGACGTATCAGTTGTCCTCAATTGCGCCGGCCCCTATATGCATACCGCTGGCCCACTCATGCGCGCCGCTATACGTCATGGTGTGCATTACCTTGATATCGCCGCAGAGCTCGACAGCTACCATTTGGCGGAGAAACTGGATACAGAGGCAAAAGCAGCGGGTGTCATGCTGTTGCCGGGTAGCGGCGGTAGTGTAGCAATGCTCGGTTGCCTTGCTGCTCATGCAATAGAGCGCGTCAGCGAGCCGCGCAAGATCAGCATTGCGCTGCATGTGTCGGGTTCAATGTCGCGCGGTTCCGCGATCAGTGCCAGCGCAAATCTGACGACGCATACACTCATTCGCGCAGGTGATCAGTTGATTACCAGAAGCACCACGGCGCCACGTTTCTTTGACTTTGGCGCCGGCCCGGTCTCGTGTTTTCCTGTGACACTTCCCGACCTCATCACAATCGGCATAGCGACCGGTGTTCCGGACATTGAGACTTTCGTGTACGTATCCGGCAATGCCTTTCCCACAGGTAACCTGAGCGCCCTGCCCGCCGGGCCGACGATACAAGAGCGCAACGCCAATCGCTATCAGGCGGCGGTTCAGGTCACTGGGGCGGATGGGGCGCAAGTGTGTTCTGTTCTGGATACGGTCAATGGCTACACCTTTACAACGATAGCAGCGGCTGAAGCAGCACGGCGCGTGCTTGCCGGAGAGCACCGGTCTGGCTTTCAGACACCTGCCGGCCTGTTTGGCAAAGGCTTTGCGCAGACGATTGCCGATACACATATATCCGATTGCAGCTAATGCGTGAGTGACTGGTTAAACGAATATCAAAGATGTGATTTGGCTTACAGCTTACAACGACACTTTAGCTGATTTAGCCCAGCGCATCTATTGTGCCGATCTTAACCGGTACAACAGCGGAAGGTTGTCTGAACCTGGCCGCATCCCGCCCCGGTGGCATGCCAAAGAGACGTGCATATTCACGACTAAATTGTGACGCGCTTTCATAGCCGACGGTAAAAGCAATCGTTGCGGCATCTGCCGGATCGAAAATAAGCAGCCAGCGCGCCCGAAGCAGGCGCAGACGCTTCTGGTATTGTATGGGCGTCATATTGGTAACGGTTTTGAAATGACGATAAAATGCCGCCACACTCATACCCGCTATGGCTGCCAGGCTATCGATTCGAAATGGCTCGGTGTAATGCTCGCGTATCCAGTGAATGGCACGGCGTACCTGTGACAGCCGCCCATCAGGGCAGGCGATATCGTAAAGCACCTCTCTTAGCGGCCCTTGCGTCGCTCTAAAAAGAATTTCACGCTCAATCATAGGGGCAAGCACTGCGGCCTCTCCTGGCCGCTCGATGAGTCTCATCATACGCAACCAGGCATCGATCATTTCAGCAGGCGCAGTGACCGCTGAAAAACAGCTAAAACTTTGTCGCTCATGCCCACTAGTGACAGCGCTGTCTTCATCCAGCAAAGTGGCAATCACATCCGGATCCAGTGCGAGACTGATGGCCTGATAAGGCAGATCAGGCCCATCGGCATAAATCTCTCCGGTCGCGGGCACATCGACAGGAACGACAAAGTAAGTCGCTGCATCATAGTTAAAAATATTGCCGCCTATAGACAGGCTCTTGCTGCCTTGAAGAACAAGGTGAAGCATGGGCTGATAAATCTGATTCGCGCACGCCTCTGCCTTAACCATCGACACGCGTGGGATACCCGTGTCTGTCCACTTGTTGTCAGCGCGCATCACAATGGTGCGCAGTTCATTCATTGCATCATCCATAAGGCTGAGCATAAGGCAATTTCCAAAGCAGAACAAGAAAATGATAAGAATAGGCAATTATGGGAGACGAATTGGCACGTGCCATTGCCTGCGTTCGATGGATACTCTTGTTACGCAGAACAATGTGCTTAGCGAGCTTTTAGCTGTGCACATTTTATTCTGCCTATAACTTAATCAACGATCAAAGGTCATACTAATGAAACTATCCGGCAAAATTGCTGTTGTAACAGGTGCCTCAAAAGGTATTGGCGCAGGTATCGCCAGCGCATTCGGCGCCGCGGGGGCCACCGTTATTGTCAATTATGCGTCTGGCAAAGATGACGCCGACAAAGTTGTTGCACAGATTCACGCTCAAGGCGGAAAAGCCAAATCCATTCAAGCGGATATGAGTAAATCTGCTGACGTCATTCGCTTGTTCGATGCGGTCCGCAGCGAATTTGGAACACTGGATATTCTTGTTAATAACGCGGGTGTCGCGGTATTTGAGATGATTGACGATCTCACAGAAGAAGCCTTCCACAAGCAATTTAACCTTAACGTGCTGGGATATCTACTTGCAACCCGTGAAGCGCTAAAACAATTCAGCGCCTCAGGCAGCATCATTAATGTCAGTTCCATTCTTAGTACCGATCCCTATTTGGCATCCAGCGTTTACGCTGCTACAAAAGGCGCCGTGGATACCTTGACGTTGGCCATTGCCAGAGAACTGGGACCACGCGGCATCAGGGTTAATTCTATTTTGCCTGGGCATACTAATACTCCAGGAACGAACGGAAATTTTGCGGGTGAATTAGGTGAAAAGCTGATCGCGGGAACGCCTTTAGGCCGTTTTGGAGAACCGGAGGATATTGCACCTGTCGTCGTATTCCTGGCCTCTGATGACTCACACTGGGTAACAGGGGAATCGCTCAGGGTTTCTGGTGGCGTACGAGGTGTCGGGTACTAATCACCATTAAAGACGCACTTCACAGTGCGCCTTTTGAAAGCTAAACTAAATGGATGCCGTACGCATCGCGGTAGATGAATTGGCAACAGCAGACTAACTTAGAGGAACTTGACATACAACTTCTACATTTATACCATCAGGATCAAGTACATAGGCAGCGTAATATTGGTCGTGATAATGAGCTCTAATTCCAGGCGCGCCATTGTCGATGCCGCCAGCCTTGAGCGCAGCATGATAAAAATTATCAACTTCCGAACGTGACGCCGCTGTAAACGCAATATGCGTACCAGAGCCCGGTGAATCATTATCATGGACCCATAGGATAGGATAGTTATTTTTGCCAAATCCATGGCGCGTTCCTGCATGGCGCGTCCGTTCTGGCCCCACGGTAATAATTTTACGTATTTCAAGCGGCGCAAGAGCAATCTCGTAGAATTTCCGCGCAACTTCGGCGTTTTGTACGGACACTTCAATGTGATCGATGTAGGTCATGATTTTTCCTTGCTATTAGATAATGTGAACATTGATTCAAAGGACTCTCCAGCGAGTTTAGCAACTGCGAGCAGACGTATTTTCGGCAACCCGACATGGGCCGCAGCACATAGTCCTCGTAATGCAGTTACTACATAGTCAGAAAGCTCTATAGCCCGGGAAGGACAGTGCCGCTGGATATATTGTTCAATATAATTGGCAATACTGTTTCCGTATTTGGATGCTAGTGATCGCGCTTGTGGGTCGTCAGCTCGCATACCTTCCGTCACCATACATCCGCGTTGCCTTGGGGATCTCGCATACTGCTTTGCAGCTGTTATAAAAAGATCACAGACAGGCACTTATGCTACACATGCAAATGTTCCAGCATTTGCGATCGTTCCATCGATAGATGGCACCACTGATATCGAAGAAGCAGCAATTTGGATGGCCAGTCTGCAAGCGTTCAATTTAATCACCAAAAAAAGGCTTGAAAAAGGCGATGCGGTTTGGATCACTGCAGGGACATCGTCTGTAGGTACTGCCTAGATACAGATGGCACGTGACATGGGTGTGACAGTATTTGCTACCTCCAGGAAAAGTCTACGAAAATCGGAACTTCTAGATCGGGGAGCCGACTACGCTTTGGCCACGGACGATGAAGATGTTGTGCAGATTATCGATAATATTACCAAGGGACGAGGGGTAAGCATTGCATATGATACCGTTGGCGGAACTGTGCTCGCGCAATGTCTAGCAAGTGTTTCAGAAGGGGGGAGTGTCTTTAGTTATGGCGCGCAAAGTTCAACAGACCTTAATGCCACTCGTGCAGATGTTCCGTTAGGCGCACTTGATCAGCGTTACTTAACGTTCGTCGATCTATTTGAACTCATTGGTACACCCGATCGGTTTTCTGCAGCCAAAGCCTATATTCCAGAAGCGTATTCACGGTGTGTATTAAAGTCATGGATTGACAGCACGTTCTCTTTGTCGGACTTCGCAGAGACTATAGCCGACATGTACATATCGAACCGTAAAAAACGGAACTCAATCGACCTCGCGGGCGCTGTCATAATAAGATGGCGCGTCAACATTCTGAAAAACACTTGATTAGGTTTTTTTAGGGGGCGTCAGCGTTACCACTACGTTATGTGCGCCTCGGACATAACCCTGCGTTTAGGTGGGCATCTATTTCGACTTTGCATTCGCCATGGCAAATTCAATATCCAATGCTTTTCCCGCAATTTTTGAACACTCAACGAGTTTGCCCTGTGAATATCCCAGGCATGCATAGGACGAGATCCCGCGTAGCGTCATCAGTACGTAATCAGTAATATGATCAACCTCAGATGCCGGCGCATTGGCAGCGACATAGGCACGAATAACCTTGACTCCCAATCCGGCGAGCTTTGTCGCAATAGCGGCTGCCTTCTCGTCGTCGGCGCGCATGGCTTCGGTCACCATACAACCACGACGCACCGGATCACGGGTGTAATGTCTCGCTGCTGCTATAAACAGGTCGGTCAGGACTTTTGACGGAGTCCCCCCGGAAGCCAAAATCGCCTCTAGGGGAAGAAAATCTGTGGCGATGTAGCTTTGCAACGCACGTTCGAATAGCTCCAGTTTACTTCCGTACGCCGCATAAAGACTGGGAGGAACCACGCCTAACGCTTGCGTCAAATCAGCAATACTTACCGCATCGTAGCCGTGCGTGTGAAAAAGCGACTGGGCCACGAGTACGCCTTGTTCACGGTCAAACGCCGGGCGGCGCTGGCGTGTAGTTGTTTTCATTTCAATCAATCTCCTGCAGCATTATAAGAGAATATAGCGATTGCTACATAATTCTTGCATGATACTTCTTTGTGTTATATAGTGATCGCTATATACACCTCTCAAGGAAAAAAATCATGTTATTTGAAAATAAAGTTGCTCTGGTAACAGGCGGTTCGTCCGGCATCGGTTTTGGTATCGCCAAAGCGCTGGCGCGCCAAGGTGCTAAAGTTATCATCACCGGCCGCAATGCCACAAAATTGACCAAAGCCGCGCAGATCCTCGGTCCTGAGGTTGCCTGGTTTATCGTAGACGTCACTAAATCGTCGGAAGTCGCAGCTCTGTTTGAACGAGTAAAAAGTGATTACGGCCAGCTTGACATTCTGGTGCCCAATGCCGGCGGCGGCACAATTGCATCCATTGGCTCCATTACAGAGGAGCAAATTGATCAAACATTAAACACAAACGTTAAAGGCGTGATTCTTACCGTGCAAGGCGCACTACCGCTGATGAAAGCGGGAGGATCAATCGTTATCACGGGTTCCACTGCTTCGTTCAATCCACCGCCAGGCATGAGCGTCTACGGTGCATCCAAAGCCGCCGTTCGCAATCTTGTGCGCTCATGGATTCAAGAGATCAAAGGCTCGGGTATCCGGATCAACGTAGTCAGTCCCGGTCCTGTGCACACTGAAAGCCTGGAAACCTTCTTTCCGCCGGAGCAAAAGGAAGCTGCATTTACACACATGAACGGGCAAAGCACAGTCGGCCGCATTGGCACGCCCGAAGATATTGCAAATGCGGTGGTATTTCTATCCAATTATGCCGCCAGTTACATCAACGGCGTTGAGTTATTTGTCGACGGTGGCGCTTCGCAAATCTAATGGGAGGGCTTGACGACAAGATTGGGCAGGTACATACCCTTGCACGCTGAGCAGATGATTACCCAACTAGCATTGCAATGATTTGACTTTTACTACAAAACCTTTATCGACTCTTCGCCATTACCAAATACACCTGGAATAAACACGTCATGAAATCTGTTACTGAAATTGATTCTAATCTCATCGCTTTATTGGACGCCGAACGTGAGATCACGCGGCTTATCTCAACATATCCCTATCTTGTCGACGGCGGAAAGTTCGACGAGATAGCGAAGCTGCTACAGCATGCAACGCTGGAAGTTCCCGGTAGCGTCGTCAAAGGACGTGCCGAGATCGAGCAGTATTTCGTCTCTGGAATCCAGCGGCATTACGATGGGACGCCGCGTACCTGGCACGCAGTCTCCAACATCCTGATCAAGGTTGATTCGGATAAAGAATCTGCGACCTCCTCCAGCTATTTCACAGTTCATCAGGAACTGCCCGGATTCCCGCTACAGGCCATCTGCACCGGTTGCTATGAAGATCGCTTTGCCCAACTAGACGGTACCTGGCAATTTATTCACCGTGCGGTTGTACCTCATCTGATGGGAGACGTCAAATTTCATGTCTGCTGAAAAGCAAAGCGACAAACGCTCGCACATATCCTTTATTCCAGAGTGAGCTTTTGGCGTCTAATCAGAGACTGCCATCGGATCTTATCATCCTCAATAATGGCTTTGAATTGAGACGGACTTGATGTTACAGGAACCACAAATCCTAGGGACTCGAATCTCTTTCGAAACTCCGCATTAGACAGGACAGCTTGAATGGCCTCGCTTAGGCGATCCACGATCGGCTGCGGCGTTGCCGCTGGAATGGACAGCCCATAACGGGAAGCAACCTGAAACTCAGGATAACCAGATTCTGAAAAGGTGGGCACTTCGGGAAGCGCTGGCATCCTGCTTCCCCCGCCCACAGCAAGCGCACGTAATTTACCGCTGTTGACAAATGGCAATGTAGAGCCCACAACACCGAAGTACGCCTGCACTTCTCCGCGCATAACTGCGTTCATCACCTCCCCGCCACCTCGGTACGCGATGTGTTGAAGCTCGATGCCTGCTTGATCACTAAAAAGCTCTCCTGCCAAGTGGAAGATCCCCCCATTGCCTGGAGATCCGAAATTCAGCTTTCTCGGATTCGCTTTTGCATAAGCTACGAACTCCTTCAGATTTGTGATGGGAAGTTTCGGATCGACGACCAGCAGAATCGGAAGGTCGCTCAAAAGTGACAGCGGCTTTAAATGTAGGCTCGGATCATAGCTGAGATTGGGATACAACAGCGAATTAAGGACGTTCGTCGAATCTGATGAAAGCAGGATGTTGTAACCGTCCGGTGCAGATCGAGCGACAAAGCTCGCGCCAATTCGCCCGTTAGCACCAACCCGGTTCTCGACGATGGTAGGTACCGAGAGTTCTTTGCTCAAGAGGGCAGCTACCACACGCGCGGTGGTGTCAGTAGTCGCGCCTGCAGCGAACGGCACAATGATCGTGATTGGCCGGTTCGGAAAGTCGGTCGCCGCCGCACTCGTCGCGCACTGACATATCAGACAGATAAACAATACAAGCTTCGTACCGAAGCCGCACGTTGCATCGAAGATAGATCGGATGAATAAAAACTTGATGGTGAGCTCGCCTATATAGGGCGCCGGATTCGTCTTATTTAGTATTGTCATATATGTCTCCTTTGAAGTTGCTCCGCTCAACGGCGGACTCAGATAGTTGCAGGCCTGCCAGCAATAAGTCGACGCGCCTCATAGGTCATAACAAGCTCGTCTCGTTGATTGAAGACCTGAATGCGAGAGTCCACAACCGCGCGATTATGTTGCGACGTGGGCCGAACACCGGTTACCGTGACCAGTGCCTCGATGCTGTCGCCCACTAGTACGGGAGCCAGAACTATCTGCTTAAGTTCCAGCATCGCTAAACCTGTGCCTTGCACCATGTTCTGCATGAGGAATCCCTCGATCAGGCAGTAGGTCAGAGCACCTGGCACCGGGCGCCCCTTGATGGCACCTTCGTAGGTCGCGTCAATGAATATGACCTCCAGCATGCCGGTCGTGCTGATGAAATTGACCAGGTCGGTCTCTGTGACAGTCCGGCGGAAGGTTCTCATCTGCTGATCAATTGTGATGTCCTGCCAATAGAAACCGCGGCCCAGACGGGCGACACTCTGATTAAGACCTGAAACGGTCTCGTTATGAGTCGATTGTGGCGTCATAATAGTTAGCCTGGAATTAGAGTTGAAATAGGTGCTCTGGCACTGATTGTCACGAACGGGCGCAATTCAGGATGGGACAAATGCCCCCGCTGACTCCTGCAAGGCAGCAATACAGCCCTCACTCAGACCCGCATCCATAAGACAAGATACCGTGTGCTCTCCGAGTCGCGGTGCCATCTTCACCGGTGGCCGAAGTCCATCGAAGCGTACCGGAACGCCAGTAAATCGCACCTTACCCATCTGACTATCCTGTAACACTGTGAAGAAATCCGTCGCTACCAGATGCGCGTCGCAAGTGAGGTCGCCAATCGGAGTGACGGGCCCGGCAGGAATCTCCAAGCGTTCACACGTGGCAAGCCAATCGGACGTTGACGCATTTGCGACGAATTGGCCGGCGGTCTCCAGCAACAAAGCAATGTTGGTAGTGCGTGCTGCCATGTTGCTGAATCGTGGATCATCCGCCAATTCCGGCTGTCCGACCTCGGAGAAGAAGCGCCGCCAATGAAGATCAGTGTAAGGCATAATGCATATGTATCCGTCAGCTGTACGCCAGGGCCTGCGCCAGGGAGTTAGCACTCTTGGATAGCCAGCATCTGCCAGCGGAGGATCGAAATGTTGGCCATAAAGGTGCTCCACCATATTGAAGGCCGTCATCGTCTCAAACATGGGAATCTCGACAACGCCACCAAGCCCAGTGACTGAGCGTCTCACCAGAGCGGCCAGGATGGCCTGTGTTGCCACCAATGCACATATCTTATCAGCAGCAATGGTTGGAAAATAGCGATACTCTCCGCTCTGAAGTTGCATGAGCGAAGATAGGCCCGACATTCCCTGAATAACGTCGTCGTACGCGGGACGACCGGCGTAGGGTCCGGACTCGGAGAAGCCGAGCAAGCCGGCATACACCAGTCGTGGGAAGCGCTGCTTGAGGGTGTCTGGATCAATACCCAACGCCTTTAGCTTCTGCGGACGCATGCTATGCATGAATACGTCGGCGGTCTCTAACAGTGCCATCAACGCATTTCGCGCGTCGCTGGTCTTGAGATTGAGCACTACACTCTTCTTGCTCCGATTACACCCGAGAAATATAGCTGACATGCCGTGCTCGGCAGCAGGCCCCGTACACCGCGTCGAGTCGCCACCGGGCGCCTCAACTTTGATGACTTCGGCTCCGTAATCGGCCAGATTCTGGCTCGCCAGCGGGCCGAAGACGACCGTCGACAAATCGATAACCTTTAGAGTTTGAAGGGGAAGAATCTGCATTGACGTCTCGTAATACTTGGAATAGTGATTGAAATCGAGGCGACCTCATCGCCGCAACATAGAGCGTGTGCCTATGTCGCAAGCTTGAATCGCGGGATGGTGATCTCGTCGGTAACTGGGTCAAAAACAGCTGTCACCTTGTCCCCAACCTTGACTGCTGACGGCGGGATCCCAATAACGTTGCTGAACATCCTTGGCCCCTCTTCGAGCTGAATCAAAGAAACGTTATAAGGAACATCGGCAGCGAATGCCGCGTTGTATACCTGATGAAACACAATGGTCGACAACACGGCTCCGCGTCCTGAGACAGCTTTCCAGTCGAAACTCTCCGATAGACAGTTCGGACATATGTGACTGATCGGATAGCGAGGCCTTCCACAGCCGCGGCAGAATTGCAGTTCGAGGCGCTGCTCGCGCGCAGCATCCCAGAACGGCTTATTGAGTTGCCCGATGGTGGGCAGCGGCTTCGTATATGTGCTTTTTTTCATAGTACCTCCCTCAGTCTGGACGCAGAATCATCGCGGTTGCGCAGTTCAAGGCCATGCCTCGACCTGTCACCAGGCACGTCTGCGCATCTGGCACTTGACGCTCGCCACATTCGCCACGCATTTGTCGCACACCCTCCACCGCGTGGAGCCAGCCTTCCATATACGACTCGGACAGGTTACCGCCAGCCGTGTTGATCGGAAGACTTCCTCCCAATTCGATACGGCCACCTTCCGTAAATGGACCGCCCTCGCCTACGCCACAGAAGCCGGCATGCTCAAGCCAGAGAATCACGCTCATGGTAAAGTTGTCGTACAGCTGAGCAACGTCAATGTCCTTTGGGCCTACGCCGGCCATAGCATATGCACGATCAAGTGCCTCCTTCTGATGGGGGACATACCACCAGTCTTCGCGTCCCATGTTCTGTGTCGTGTAGGCCTGGCCCATTCCGGAAATCAGTACCGGCTTATGTTTCAGATCCCGCGCCCGCTCAGCCGAAGTGAGAATAAGGCAGACACCGCCGTCACTGATGAGGCAGCAATCGAGAAGGTGAAAGGGCTCGACAACCCACCTGGAAGCTTGATGCTCCTCAATCGTGATTCGCTCTCGCATCACCGCATTCGGATTCATCGAGGCGTGCTTGCGGCAGGCGACGGCGACGTTACCAAGCTGACGGCTGGTCGTGCCGTACATTGCCATATGGCGACTTGCAGCAACGGCGCTGTTTCCTGCAGCGCCTATCATCCCCCAGATACCCCAGGAGTCGCTTCCGCCCGAGGCGCGATCAAAGCGATATTGGCCCGTCCGTGACGTGTCACCGAAGATACACGCGACATAGTCGGCCATGCCAGATTCAATTGCCATTGCGGCATTTTGAACTAGCGCCCCGCACGTGCCGCCACCTAAGGTCATGCTCCCAGTGTACTTAGGGTCAATGCCGAGCGTTTCGCCCATGACCAGATAATTGAGCGAACCCTCCGGCGATGTCATGCCGGGCATGGTAAGCAGCCCGTCGATCTGGCCTTTGCGCAAGCCGGAATCATCAAGCGCGCGCTTGAAGGCTTCAACGCCCAGGCTCAGCGGCGAAGATCCAGGCAGTTTTCCCTGAGCCGTCGCACCTACCCCGACAATTGCAACTTTATCTCGTAGTGATGTCATATTTCGCTCCTGCGATTACCGTCCCAGAAAGACTGGTGATCGCTTTTCCCGAAACGCCTTTCGTCCTTCGGCGCGATCTTCAGTGTCACGCAATATCCCCAGGACATGACTTTCGAGCGCAAGTGCGCGATCGAGAGGGATCCCCGTGCCTTCACGTACGAGCTGCTTAATGGCCCGGACCGAGAGCGGCGCGTTACGAGCGATGCGACTCGCTATGGCGATTGCAGTATCCATCAACTGCGACAGCGAAACCACCTTGCTCACTATTCCCATCCGCAATGCGTCTTCCGCAGCTACGCGGTCACCTGTAAGGAGCATCAGCATTGCGTCAGACTGGCTGATTGTCCGAGGTAGACGTTGTGTTCCGCCGGCTCCAGGTATGCTCCCTACACGGACCTCGGAGAGTGCGAATTCAGCATTTTCAGATGCAATGCGGATGTCGCAGGCCAGCGCCAACTCCATACCACCGCCCATGGCATAGCCATTAATTGCACAGATGATGGGTTTGTCCATGTCCATGCCCGCAAGTAAGGGCGGGAGGCGCTTGCCACCGAACTTTAACTCGGCCACACTTTCTTTCGGCATCATTGCCTTGAGGTCTGCGCCTGCGCAGAACGCCTGATCGCCTGCACCTGTGAGTATCGCGCAGAAGACAGCGTCATCCGTCGCCACGCTCCGCCAAGCTGCGGATAGACCCTCCCTAGTTTCGGGATTGAGCGAGTTCATTGCCTCGCGGCGGTTCAGGGTGATAATGGCGACACCATCACGAATTTCGTAGAGAACTGACACATTGTGCTCCTTTATATGGCGTGAAGTGCGCGCGACAACCATTGGCGCACTGAGGTTTGATGGAAGGACAGTGAGTCGCTCACTAAATGACTCGGGTCGACCTGGCTGCCACCCCAGTTTAGGCAATCAGCTACCTTGCCTCGTAGCTCAGAAATATTGAGTGGCGACTTCACTGAGCCGCGCAGCACCTCGACCCTGCGAGAAAGCCGTTTGCCGCTGGATAATTCAACGTGAATTTCAGACCACCGTGTTCCTGAGGTAGGGATGCCAGCATCATCGGTCGTGACTCTCGACATAAATTCCTGGATTTGGGTTCGCTGCACGGCAGCGTCGCTGAAGCTAGAGAGAGACACATGTCCATCGATGAACGCAGCCGCAACCGCGTACTGCATGCTGAACGTGGCCTCACACCCGGTCTGTGGAGACGTATGAGTAAGTGGTGCGAGATTGCCGGCGGCGGCGCGAACATGAACGGTTCGGACGTCCTCGGACTGCAGGCCTTCGGCTGCCCGGAGCTCAAGGACAGCATCAATTGCCCGGTGCGTCGCGTAGCACACCGGATACCTCTTAACCTCAATTCCGCTTGAAATGATCTCCAGGGGCTGCTCCCCGAGTGTGCCGAGGTGAGCGTTGACGGACTCGCCATTGGCATAAAGTGCCAGGTATCCATGTGGGCCGTCCAAGGCGTCCTTCGAGGCGGTGAATCCTTCGCGTGCCAACAGTGCAGCCCGCAAGCCCGATGCGTTGCTGTGCCCGATCTGGAAAGGCTTGGCATGGGAACCGAAGTTTGCCTGAATGCCGCCGGCTTGCGCAGCGGCGAGACCGATGGCATGCGTAGTCTCCGCAATATTGAGGTTCAGCAGCTTTGCACATCCGAGAGCCGCGCCCAAAATGCCGATCGTTGAGCTGGAATGCCAGCCACGCGAGTAGTGTTCGAATCCGAACGCCTTAGATAATTTACAGATTACTTCGAAGCCAACGATGTACGCGCAGGCCAACTGAGTGCCACTGGCGTCTATTGACTCTGCCGTAGCCACCAGGGCTGGTAACATTGCAGCGCTGGGGTGCCCACGCATTACTGGTGAGAGATCATCAAAATCGAGCGCGTGACTGGCCACACCGTTGCATAAAGCTGCAAGTTCGAGTGGCAGAGGTTCAGCATTTCCCCAACAGGACGCCACACCTGCTGATCCTGGACTGCCGCTTTGGCGGGCGTAACGGAGGGCGAGTTGTGTTGCGTCCTCCTTCCACCCCGCTATGGCGCCTGCAAAGGTGTCAACAAGCGCCCTGCCGCAGGTTTCAAGGACCAGCGCTCCAATGTCCGCCTCTTTGATACTGCATCCGAAGCTTGCGATGGATTCCGCAGCACTCATTGAAGGACTCCGTCCTCACGCAGTTTGCCGATCGCGTCGTCTGTGAGCTTCAGCTTCTCCTTCAGCACCTCGTCCGTGTGTTGGCCTAGGAGCGGCGCGGGTCGACTGGGATAACCAGGCGTACGAGACAGGTGGAACGGGAACGCGCTATAAACCGTGTGGCCCATTTCTGGATGGTCGAGATATGCCCAATGCTTTCGAGCGATAAGCTGCTCATCTCGATAAAGGACGTCTTCAGCATCCTGGACCGGCCCGGCGGAGACGCCGTGCGCCTGCAGTTTCTGGGAAAGCGCTACCGCATCGTGCAGCGCGGTGCGGCTTGCCAATGCCGCATCCAGCTCATTGCGGTACTGCCAGCGTGTCGTTTCACTGGCAAAGCGCGGATCCTGGGCGAGTTCAGGAATGCCGAGAACTGTTAGCAACGCATGCCATGACTGCGATCCGATCGCAGAGATCGCGATCCATCTGTCGTCGCCGCGGGACGGATAAACCCCATGCGGTGCCCCAGAGAGATGTTGATTGCCTGCCCTCTCCGCAACCCGCCCGTTGACCGTGAAATCAAGAACTGCGGGACCAAGTACCGCAATCGTTGGCTCAATCTGAGCTAGATCAATCGACTGCCCCCTTCCCGTCTTACGTCGGTAGCGCAGCGCTGCAAGTATCGCAAAAGCTGCGTGGGTCGGGTTCGGTACGTGGTCCGGGAAATTTGTACCCGTTCCAGCTGGTTCGAGATCAGGATATCCGCAGAGATTGTGTAGCCCGGTGACAGCTCCCATTGTTAGTCCGTATCCCAGGAAGCTGGCTTGCGGTCCGGCTTGACCGTGCATAGACATTGAGATGTAGATAGCGTCAGGCTTGAATTCCCGTACCGACTCATATCCAAGACCAAACTTCTCCATCGTACCAGGCGTGAAATTGTTCGCAACAATGTCACTTTGCGCGATTAATCGTCGTGCCAGCTCTCGCCCTTCGGGTGTTTTCAGATTAAGAGTAATGCTTCGCTTACTTGAATTACGATCGGCAAAATATCCGCTGCGGTTAATGCCGCTGATACCCCCCTGGAACGGTTTTGCTTTCCGCAAACTATCAAGCCTCTCTGCACTTTCAATCTTGACGACATCTGCACCGAAGTCGGCTAGAATTTTTGTTGTGAACGAGCCAGCTCCTATCCATGTGAAATCTGCAACCGTGATACCGGCTAAAGGCAATTGACTCATACAACAACTCCATCGCGAAATAACATATTTTGGAGGTCTGACTGCACACCCAAACCGGAGAGAATCTCCGTGGTGTGTTCGCCCAAACGCGGAGATGGCCTGCTTACATGCCACGGCGAGGCGCTCAGTTGATACGGCGCGCCGGGCATAACCAGGTTTCGTCCGGTATACGGATGCGGCGTCGTCGCAAAGAACCCACGAAAGACAAGCTGTTCGTTTTCTAAAAGGTCTGCTGTGGTACTTAATGGACAGATAGGAATTCGTCGGCGCTGCCCTTCAACGTAGAGCTCGGTCTTTGTTTTGTTAGCGGCAAATGGGATGAATATTTCTGCAAATATCTTCTTTGCCTCATCTGAAGCGAGAAACTTTGCGTCATGCCAACGCTCTTGGCAAAACTCCTCAGCAGGGGCGCCGCCGTCGAGCAGCCACTGGGTAGTTGTCTGCCAGAACCTGCCCGCACCGATGCCCGCGGCCATAAGATAGATCATGCCATCCTTGCACGGAAACAACCCAGTTCCAGCCTGAGATTGCTCCCCACCGGTGCGCTTGCGGACAGTTTTCTCCAGGTCAACATATTGAACCGCGTTCTCGAGTGCCATCGCAACGCTCTCTTGAATCGACACGTCAATGTGCTGGCCCTCTCTCTCACCGGCCTGCCCCTCTAGTTCCCAGATGGCTATCAACGAAGCAACAGCCGCGAACTGTGCCGACGCGAGGACAGCCTGATTCCCATAGGGAGCAGTCGGAGCCAGCCCCGGATATCCCCCGAGCGACAAAAGCCCACCCATAGCAAGTGTGATCAGATCGCCACCCTCGTACTCGGAGTATGGTCCTGTTTGTCCAAACGGCGTAATGCTTACGACTATGATCTCCCTGTTGATATCTGACAGAGATTCGCGGTCCAACCCTAACAGGCGCATCTGACCGGGTCGCTCGGATTCGATAATCAAGTCTGAGTTTGCTACCATGCGTTTAAAAATTTCTGGGCCCTGAGGACTCGTCAGATCCAGAGCCATGCCACGCTTTCCCTGATTTAAGTATGCGAACTGGAGACTGTGCTCGATGTGTACTTTGTCATCGATGAATGGACCATCTCTTCGCGAGGCGCTTCCCTGCGTTGGTTCGATAAGCACGACCTCAGCGCCCAGTTGGGCCATGAGCTTTCCGCAGTACTGCTCGGCACCACCAGTCAAGTCAAGGACCCGTATGCCAGCTAACGGCCCTTCCTGTGGAGAGTTCAAATCAGTGAGCATCGTTTCCTCCACGACGACTGATGCCTGCGAACATGCTTTGGGCAAGAAGGGTTGATGGCCGGTAATATGAGTAGTTCATCGCTCAGGATCGTTCAAAGTAAGGAGAGGGAAATTACAACATAGATCCGTTCCCTGATGAATACGGGGTGGTTTGTAATCAGTCCAACTATTGAGACATCTGGAAATGTTGCATATTCCTCGCCGTGTGAGCCGGTGCGAAGGCATGGATAGGAACTGGATGTAGTGGACCCTACAGCGATGAAACAATCGGAACTCATGCCTGGACCTGTCGCTGAAGAGCCGCTCGGGCGAGCGCAATCCAGAGAAGCAACAAGCCTCGAAGAGAGCAACTGGTGTGCGCCTGGAATACAGGAGACAGTTCCCGTGGCCGATTGACCACATCGGGATGAAAGTGCACATGGACGTCGCGGCGAATGTCCACAGCTTGATGCATGGTATGTGCTATTGCTCGCGAGCGAGTGCGACGTCTAAGCGGATACTAGAACGTCAATCATAAAGGCAACCTTAATTCCGTCGACTAAGGCCGAAGGCCATGTCCGAGGGCACACTCGATGGACGTAATCGAATCTCGGAGCACCACGCTGATTTTCGACTCACGTTCTCGGTCCAGGTGTATCGCCGCAGTGACAACGCTGATCGCTGCCAATGGAGTACCCTGGGCGTCCCTGATTGGGACGGCCACAGACCTCATATAAGGTAAATCCAACACCGTACTTAGCACAAATCCGCGGGAGCGCCCGCCTCTGATGTTGTCACGTAAATCCGCCTCTGAATAGCGGGGATATCTTCTCACTGTGTCTTGGTGATTGGCTTGGCACAGACGATTTAACTCAGCATTTTCCATGGCGCTTAAGATGGCAGTTGCTCCCCCTCCAACCGTAAGCGGACGCTTTTTGCCCAAGTCCATCACAGATGTATGAATTGGGACCTGCCCTTCCACAAGGTCTGTGCAAACGCCATCAAGGCCGAAACGCTCAACTAGAAATGCCGCATGGCCAGTCGCCTCGACAATTTCCCTCAGGTAGCGATGACAAACATCTCGAAGCGCCTTTGGAGGCGAAGCTGCAAGCCCCAATTCGTACATGGCCGGACCCGGAAAATAGCGTCGATTGTCTGGTTCCTGGCGCAATAGGCCCTCAGCTACTAGGGACTGAAGCAAACGGTGAACTGTTGGCCGCTCAAGTCCCGTCGCACGATACAGATCGACAAGTCGAAGCCCCGTTCGCCGCTCTGCCGCGACCAAGCGCATCAGCAATGCTGCTTTCTGAATGACCTGGCTACCACCGGAACTGGTGGATGAAGGAATATCACTTTGTCTCATGTTGAAGCCACTCCAGGATGGCATTCTGTGGAGTTTCTCTGAACCCATGCAGAATTCTTGAATATTATGAAACGATCATAGCACGCAAAGAACTGCGATGCAGCACAAACGATAGTCGCTGGATCAGTGCTGACCGGAGCCACATCGTAGTGCAAAGTCAGGCTTTACGCCAGCGGGCACTCGAAACACGTCAACGACATAGACCGGTGCTTGCCGAAGGGACAGACAGGAGATGCACGGCACGCGTGGTGTCGCTAACGAGCGTATTTGCGCCGGTGCGAACACTGGCCAACGTGCCTACACGCAATACCAGCAACTACACTAAGAGCGAGAAAAAACGGTATGAATTGGCGGGTCCCGGGGGGGCCGAATTTGTAGGACTACGCATGCCACAGTTGCATGTGCGTCGCAAATCGACACACCGTCAATGATTAAGCGCTACCCGATTACGTCAGGACTAGTCGTGCAACAAACCAACGACACGGTTATCTCAATAGTCGGACTCTTTGTGAACCATGCCGATGTTGCGCAGGCCACATTCTCTGGTCTAATCTTTACTTCAATACATCGCGCCCAATTAGGGAAGTCTGCACAAGAATTTTTGCAGCCTGAAACGGAATCGCTCAATCCTCACCAAAATCAATTGTCTCCCTGCCGAGGAAAACATTATGAAAACTTCAAATCATCTTTATAGCAATCCTTCGCTTTTTATCAATGGCCGGTGGCACTCCCACGAAGCCTCGTCACCAGGTATTGACGTCATCAATCCCGCCAACGAAGTGTTACTTGCTAAGGTACCCGTTGCGAGTCACGAGCACATCGAAGAGGCACTCGCCGGGTCCAAGGAAGCGTTTCCAATCTGGCGTGACACCGCGCCGGACAGGAGGGCCGCAGTCCTGAACAAGGCTGCAGCATTGCTACGTGAACGCCATGAGTCCATCGCAACGCTCATGACCTTGGAGCAGGGCAAGACCTTGGCCGAAGCACGCTCCGAAGTGGTCCGCTCTGCAGCGATTCTAGAATGGGATGCGGCCGAGGCGCTGCGCTTTTACGGTCGCATTATCCCGTCGGCGCGCGGTATGCGTAACTCAGTGCTTATGCAGCCCATTGGTCCAGTTGCAGCATTCACTCCGTGGAACGCACCAATTGGTTCGCTTGGCCGAAAAGTTGCGGCAGCACTGGCATCGGGCTGCTCGCTGATCGTCAAAGGCCCTGAAGAGACGCCAGCTAGCGTTTGCGCATTCGTCAAGTGTTTTGAAGATGCAGGGCTTCCAGCCGGAACGCTGAACCTACTCTTTGGCCGGCCTGCTGAGATCTCAGAGCTGCTCATAAGCTCTCCCGTCATTCGCCTCGTCACCTTCACCGGGTCCGTCTCCGTTGGCAAACATCTCGCCCAACTCGCTGCAGCCAACATGAAGCCAACGATTATGGAGCTGGGTGGGCACGCTCCTGTAATAGTCTGCTCAGACGCCGATCCGGTCAAGGTAGCTCAACTTGGAGCAACAGCGAAGTTTCGCATGGCGGGACAGATCTGCGTATCTCCTACGCGCTTCATTGTCCATGAATCCATCCGTGAAAGATTTGTAGAAGTTTTTGTTCAAACCGCTCGCGCGCTGCAGGTGGGCGATGGCACACAGCCAGCCGTGCAGATGGGACCAGTTGCCAATCGCCGGCGACTCAACGCAATGGAGGAGTTGGTTGACGATGCGGTTTTATGCGGTGCGCATTTGGAGACGGGCGGAAAGCGTATCGGAGACAAGGGCTTCTTCTTTGAACCGACCGTACTATCAAGAGTGCCAACGACAGCAAAAATCCTTAACACCGAGCCATTTGGCCCGATTGCGCCGATCATTGGATTTGAGGATCTATCGGAGGCAATAAACGTCGCAAACGGACTGCCACTGGGCCTGTCCGCGTACGCCTTTACAAATGCTTCTGACAACTCCGGTCGTATCGCCGACGAAGTCGAATGTGGAATCTTATCCATCAACCATTACGGCGGCCCCGCACCCGATATGCCATTTGGCGGAGTGAAAGACAGCGGCATTGGGCGAGAAGGCGGATCAGAGAGCCTAACCAGCTATATGGTCCGCAAAACAGTCTCCCATCGACTCTATCTCGTGTGACGACCCGCAAAAGTATCTGCTATGTCAAATCGAAATATAGAAACAAAAACGAAGTCCAGAGTTGAAGGAACCCTATGCACAAAATGAACCGCCGCGAGATGCTCGCATGTGTAGCCGCTGGAATGACAGTAGGATTGGCACCTTTCGCTGCCAAGGGACAAGCTTGGCCAAGCAAACCGATCACTCTCATTGTGCCGTATCCTCCTGGAGGCGGCATTGATCCAGTCGCCCGAATTCTTGGGCAGGAGCTTAGCAAGCTCCTCGGTCAGCCAGTTGTAATAGAGAACCGCTCTGGCGCGAGTGGTACGATCGGAACGCGCATCGCCGCCAGAGCTGCACCGGACGGCTACACATTACTACTTGCAGCCCCAGGCCCCCTTATCACAAGCAAGTTCTTAATCAAGGATCTGCCGTACGAGCCACTCAGAGATTTCGAATTTGTTACCAAGCTTGTAGAGACGCCAATCTGCGTGTTTGCAAGGAAAGATTTTCCGGGCAACGATATTCAGGCACTCAAAATCTTCTCGAAAGCAAGTCCGGGAAAGCTGAACATGGCGACTGTCGGCGAGGGGTCAACCCTCCATGTGCTGCAGCTGATGATGGCTGCAAGCATGAACGCTTCATTCACCATCGTGCCGTTCCGAGGTTCGGGGCAGCTTATCACTGAGATGCTCGCGGGTCGAGTGGACGCATCGATCGACTACCTAACACCGAATTTCCCTCATCTCGAGAACAAGAAGCTAAAAATCCTTGCAACCCTTGGGAGCAAGCGCCTAGAGCGCCTTCCCGATGTTCCGACGATTGCCGAAGCTGGCTACCCGGGCCTCCAGGCATCAGGTTGGCTTGCTTTAGCCACCCCGAAGGGGACACCAGCAGAGATTAGAAGTCGTCTGCAGCATCTGACGAGCGAAGTGCTAACTTCAACCGAAGTCAGATCGAGCCTAGCAGCAATCAGCTATACGTCTTCAGTGCAGAATTCTGAGTCATTCACGCGATTCTTAGAGTCGGAACAAGACCGATTCGGGAAAATCATTCGCGCCGCAAAGCTAAGCTTGAATTGACAAATGGTCAGCCTCGATCGCGCCGTGATGGTGGCTCTCCGTTGAAGTGGATGCTCGGGACGACTCGCGGAAGCGGTACTACGCAGATTGGAGCCGTCAGCGCCAATTCACAGGTCGAATGCCCCTGCTGCGTGGTTCACAGGCACTCAATCCTAACTCTGCCCGACAAGACATAAGTGCATACCCTCAATATTACTTCTTCAAACCCCCGCTAAAGTTAAAAATCAGATGAACAATTCAAAGGCATCCTATCTTATTATCGGCGGCGGCTCGGCCGGCTGCGTCCTCGCCGCACGCCTCTCAGAGCGCTCCGACGTTCACGTTGTGCTTGTTGAAGCCGGCAATGACTACACTCCGGCGGAAACCCCTGAAGATATCCTCGATACATACGCGGGACGTGCGCTAGGCAATCCAGCATATTTTTGGAACGAGCTCAAAGTGCGGCGAGGCAGTACGCCCTATCTGTCGCAGGCCGAACGACAACCAATCCGCTATGAGCAGGCACGCGTTATCGGAGGAGGCTCAAGTATCAATGGTCAAGTAGCTCTGAGAGGTCTGCCGAGCGATTTCGACCGCTGGGCCAAGTTAGGGGCCACAGGATGGGACTGGCAGTCAGTTCTTCCATATTTTAAGAAACTCGAAAGTGATTTTGACTTCAGTGGCCAGCTTCATGGCAACAAGGGGCCAATTTCTGTACGCCGCTTTTTTCGGAACGAGTGGGACAAATTTACAGAGGCAGTTTCCCAGGAGTGGGAGCAACAAGGCTACGTATACCAGAAAGACATGAACGAATCGACGGGTGATGGCTTCTATCCGATCCCCGTTTCCAATGATGGGCATCGGCGCACCTCGACCGCGACAGGTTATCTCACGGACGACATACGCGCACGCCCGAATCTGACGATTTATTCACGCACCAGCGCCAAACTTTTGACCTTTGACGGACTACGTGTGACCGGTGCAGAGGTAATCGACGAGGTGGGCCACCGGCGCTCACTGCTTGCGGACAATGTCATCCTCTCGGCTGGCGTCTTTCATACGCCCTGGCTTCTTATGGCGTCCGGCGTCGGACCTGGAGCGCATTTACGCGATCGCGGCATCAAGGTTCTCTGCGACCGACCAGGCGTTGGTGCCAATTTACAAGACCATCCTCTCATTTCCATCTCGTCCTATCTACCTACGTCATCACAAGCCGATGAGGCTGCCCGCCGCAACTTCGCGTACTTGCGCTACACGAGCGGTATAGGCGATAGAGAAAACGATATGATCATGATGGCTGTCTGCAGATCATCATGGCACGCAGTAGGCCGCAGAATTGGTACGCTGAGCTCAAATCTCGGATACGCGTACTCGCGCGGCAAGGTAGAGCTTTCCTCAAATGGTGTGGACCATGGGCCTGATGTCTCGTTCAATTGGCTCGAGGACGAGCGCGACCGTAAGCGAATCGTTGATGCGTTCCGTCGTATGGCGGCGATCCTCACATCGAAAGGTGTCTCCCGATATGCGCTAGACCCTTTTCCCAGCAGTTACTCGGCACGCGTGCGCGTGCTGCAGCAGAATACCTTCAAGAACGCAGCGGTGACGAACATCGCTGCAAAGCTCATGGAGAGTTCCGCCAGCGTCCGCAGGTTCCTAATCAATAATTTTATACGGGATGCACCGCCACTGAAGACCTTGCTGGCCGACTCGGACCTACTTGAAAGATACGCCTGTGCAAATATTGGCACCACGTTTCATCCTTGCGGTACATGTCGCATGGGCGACGAGATGGACTTGTACAATGTGGTTACCCCAACAGGGAAGGTCATTGGTGTGAACGGTCTTTATATTGCCGACGCCAGTGTGATGCCCGAGATCACGAACACGAACACGAATATTCCCACGATCATGATTGGCGAGAAGGTGGCAGATCTGATCTTGAACTCCCTGCCAAAGTAAACGCGCACAACGTGGGGCACGCCGGAAAGATGCTTCACAGAATATCCAACGCACGCGCAGCCGTACTGATGCGCGTTGTTTTCCCGCCGCCTGGCACAAGGTGGCGCTCGGTTACCGCTGGCGCCGCTTGTAGCACAGGCCGCCCGTCGTGAACAAGAAGCGTTATGAGATATTACGTCAATTGGATAACTGCATTATCACAATGAGCAGGAAGATACGGGTTTCCAAAAAGACAGATACTGGACTACCCAGAGAATTAAGCGCACTTGTGGCCTATGATTTGAGCATAAGAGGTCGCCCATTAAAAAAAGTTAACAAATGACTCAATGCGCCGGGAAGCTTTAAAGCCATAGTTTTACTAATATAGTTCTTCTCAATCCAGATTTATCGATAATCCAACGAAAATAACCTTCTTATCTTGATATTTTCCGAATTACTACTTTCATAGCAAGAGATTTTTTCGGGGGAAGCCTCTTTCAGCACCCAAGTTTTACTTTCTCTGCAAGAGAAGAAAAACCCACCTTTTAGAGAAAATTGGTCATTTTCACGTAAGCTGTTGATTTAAATAAACAAGCAAATAATCGAATAATAATCGCTCTGATTTTAAAGCTACCGAAATCTGATGCTATGAAAACTTCGACAGATGTCGATTGTTGTCGATTGTCATTCAGTTTGGAATTCTCAGGATATGAAAATCAACGACTTACAAAAATTTCGTCATTTAGTTTTGAACACATCCGTCATTCAGTTTTGAATTTTCCGTACTGTTTGTCATTGAGTTTTGAATTCTCGGCTGTCTGGATCTTCTAGAAGAGCAGCTTGATAGTCAACAATTCGATAGGCAGCACGATAGGCTTTTTAGCGTAGGCGACCTGATCGATCGCGGCACCAATTCGCTAGGTTGCTTACGATTGCTACGTCAGCCCTGGTTTCACGCCGTGGTGGGAAACCATGAGGATATGCTGTTAAGCTACTTTTCCATACGAGACTCCGATTATCACCGTCCTAGCGATTTTTCGCGCAACGGTGGGGACTGGGTGACACAGCTTAATGCAGACGAGCAGAAAGATCTGCACTACGAGCTACTACCCCTTGTCCTCGCCTTACCATACGTCATCACGGTTAAAGACGCGCATTCGGTCTTTCATGTGGTTCACGCCGAACTGACAATAGCCGACGATCAGTTGTCTGAAAGCGGTCTCTCGAGCATGGCCACTTCCTTAACCTGGAGCAGACGGTTGATCCGTGAGGTTCGCACGGAGACAAGCACCACGCGGCAAACACCGGAAGGAATGCTCACTACAAGTCATCAGCCTTGGGATTCGGGCAAAGCGCTCAGATTTGTCGGACATACCCCACTTTCCGTTTTGGTAATGCATCGCTCGCACCTATTTATCGATGGCGGTGCTTACTTGAGAAGGGAGGGATCGCGCATACATGTCATTGACGTTGCAAACGCCCATGCCTGGCTCGATGAGCTTTGAATTAATCTCGTTGTAATAGCTCAAACATGAGCCGACTGTTACCCCCGCTGAAATTGACAAATGTATAACTCTCCTCACCAATTTCAGCCTTTACTTCCAAGTGAAGGAGCACGAACTCGTCTAGCACCAAAGGTGAGTGAGACTCTTGAGCATTCGACACTGCTCTGTGCTGGCCTGCACCCAACAACAGCACTAAAGGTGCGTGAACTTACCTGTTCGATGAACTCCTACTACAGTAATCGTATTGAACAACAAGAAACACATCCGCTTAATATCGAACGAGCTTTGGCTAACGATTTCTCTAATAGTCCAGTAGTGGCTAAACGACAACGATTAGCCGTTGCTCATATTGAAGCGGAAAAATGTCTAGAATCGCAATTGAACCAGTCGGGATACGCGCTTTCATTGGATATTGCGGTTTCAGCTCACCAGGAGTTGTATGGAAGAATTCTTGAGCAGAACAGAATGTCCCCTGATGGCATTGTTATCGAGGGTGGGGCAATGCGAAAACACGATCTCCAGATAGGGCGGCATATCCCGCCTGCATGGGCATCTGTTCCCACTTTTATCGCCGCGTGGGATAAAGCGTACAACAAAGATTGGGCTGCTAACGACCTATTGATTGTTGCTGCCTGTGCGCACCATCGATTTACCTAGATTCATCCCTTTCTTGATGGAAACGGCAGAGTTTCCCGGCTTCAAACGCAATTGGCGCTTCTTCCAATCACTCGAGGACTATGGTCAGTCAATCGTGGACTTGCCCGCAATATTGAGCAATATTATCGATCTTTGGCCTATGCAGATAGCCTGAGACAAGGTGATCTCGACGGGCGAGGCAACCTCTCTGCGAAGGGCTTGGTTTCTTGGATTGATGTATTCCTTGATAATTGCCTTGCTCAAGTCAAATTTCAAAGAGAAATGCTTTCAGTGACGCATATTAAGCTCCGAATTCAAGCGCTTGTTAGTACTTTATCGATTCAGAATGCCGGAATTCGCAACGGAGCCGTACCTCCTTTGCTGCATCTTTTCATTGCAGGGCCATTAAGTCGAGGGGATTTTACACAAATGACTGGACTGGGTGAACGAACTACTTGGAGCTTGATTTCGGCGCTGTTGATAGAAGGTCTAATTCGGAATGAAAGTATTGGGGCTACCGGCAAGCAAGGCTGCCCGAAAGAGCTTGTACATGGCGATCTGGCTGAGTGATTGCTAGAGAAGTCAGGAGGTGACGAGCGGACCGTCCATGTATTGCTCGTCGGTAACAGGCTCCATCCATTCGACGTTCTTGCCATCGACCATCTCGGTGATCGCCAGATGGGACATTGCTGTCGTGATGGAGGCACCATGCCAGTGGCGCTTGCGACAGGGGCACCAGACCACGTCGCCAGCGCGAATTTCGGTGCGCTGTCCGCCTTCGCACTGCGTCCACCCCACGCCAGAAAGGACGACGAGGGTCTGGCCGGCCGGATGGAAGTGCCAGTTGGTGCGGGCGCCTGGCTCGAAGGTCACGATTGCTCCGCCAGAACGGCCTTCGCCGTCCGCCTGGAACGGGCTGTCGATGCGGACTGTGCCGGTGAAATACGCGGCCGAGGCCTTGACGGATGGCTTGGAGCCATTGCGGATGATGTTCATGGACAGCTCCTGAGTTCTTGCGGGAGGCGGATAGCCGAGACGTCCAGACCACTTTCCCCCAAATTGCGCTTTTGCATCTGTTTCTCGTCGATAGTCGTGGCTAACCGTGTTGGATTGCCCCCTAAACGATGCTGAAGGCTTCGATCCGGCCAACAGAAGATCTAACTGTACGCGACGAAGCGTTACCTGGATAGGTAGTAAATTTTCCTAACCGATATGAGAATAAATCATCAATGGTGCGTGCCGTGCTCGATAACCTTGCCACATTCCTTGTGGTTGCCCGTGAGCCCAGTACGAGAAGTCGGACGCCTGGCGTCGACACAGCGGTCGGAACGCCACTCAGCCCACCAGCACCGACAGCACGCCGGCGGCGAGCAGCGCCACGCCGAAAGGCAGCGCGAACACCTCATAGATGCGCCCGATGGCGAGGCCGTTGGTGAGGTGCTTTGAGCCAACGTAGCGTACCCCAGCGTGGGCGACGGGCTCTGGCGTCATGGAACCGGTACATACTTACAGTCCTTGGCCGCAATGATGATAGCGCCGAACTAGATGACGAGGTCACTCCGCTGGAGTTGTTCATCGATTATGACTGCAAACGAAGAGCATTAACCACCAATGAGAAGGCCGGCGAAGCCTGCCGGCGGCTTGGATAGTAGAGGTAATAGCCTGGGAAGGTCGGGGACCAATCCTCAAGCACTTCAACAAGGCTTCCGGCAGCAATATGATGTTGGACTTGGTCTTCTGGCACATAGGCCAAACCACACCCCTCCAAAGCAGCCGTCAACGTCTGAGGAGAGGTATTGAAAATCATCTGCCCTTGCACCTGCACCCGTAACTCTTGACCGTTCTTCATGAACTCCCACGCAAAAAGACCCCCGTGAGTAGGCAGCCTCAAGTTGACACAGTTGTGAGTGGTGAGGTCATGCGGTGTGATAGGCTTCGGCTTGTCGAAAAAATAGGCCGGCGCGCCGACCACCACCATCCGCAAGTCGGGCGCGATACGTACGGCAATCATGTCCTTGGCGACTTGGTCTCCCAGCCGAACCCCAGCGTCGCAACGTTCAGCGACAATATCGATTAGCCCATAGGCAATATTAATTTCGATTTTCAGATCCGGATACTTTGGCAGCAGCTTCGATAATTTGGGCCAGAGGATCGTACTGGCAGCATGGTCGTGCGCACTGATCCGAATTGTTCCAGCCGGTTTGTCGCGAGACTCCTCTAGCGCTGCGAGTTCGGCTGCGATTCCTTCGTAATAGGGGCTTAGATTCGTGAACAGCCGCTCTCCGGCTTCCGTTGGGGACACACCTCGCGTCGTGCGGGTTAGAAGACGGACTCCTAGCTTTGCTTCGATCCCCCGGATGGTATGGCTGAGGGCCGACTGCGTTACTCCAAGCTGAGCCGCTGCTCGGGTAAAGCTGCGCTCGCGAGCAACCACAAGGAATGCGGCAAGATTATCGAGAGTGGTGTGTGCCATTGATGAATTATTCTCATATCGGTTAGCCAAGTTTACTACCTATTCGCGTAACGCTTCGCTGCGTACAATTATATCTTCTGTTGGACGGGTCGAAGCCTCCAGCAACGTTTAGGTGGCAATCCAACACGATTAGCCACGACTATCAAGGAGAAACATTATGCAAAAGCGCAAATTGGGAAAAAGCGGTCTGGAAGTCTCGGCCATCGGTCTAGGCTGTATGGGACTGACGTTCGGTTACGGCCCGGCCACCGACAAAGCGGCCGCCGTAGGTCTTATCAGGGCCGCGTTCGAACATGGCGTCACGCACTTTGACACGGCAGAAGCATACGGCCAAATTAATGAAGAAATGGTTGGCGAGGCTGTGGCACCCTTCCGCGATCAAGTCGTAATTGCCACGAAGTTTGGGTTCAAGGATGGCAACTCGGCCACTGGGCTCGACAGCAGGCCAGAGCGTATCCGCTTAGTCGCGGAGCAGTCCCTCAAGCGTCTGAAAACCGACCGCATCGACCTGTTCTACCAACACCGCGTGGACCCGAGCGTGCCAATGGAAGACGTCGCCGGCACCGTGCGCGACCTCATTCAGGAAGGCAAGGTCAAGTATTTCGGAATGTCTGAAGCCGGCGTCGAGGCTATCCGTCGGGCCCACGCGGTACAACCGCTTTCCGCCCTGCAGAGCGAATACTCGATGTTCACTCGCGAGCCGGAGTTGGCAATTATCCCGACTCTGGAAGAGCTTGGCATCGGTTTCGTACCCTTCAGCCCACTGGGCAAGGGCTTCTTGACCGGCAAGATTGACGCCGCCACGAGTTTCGCCGACGGCGACGTGCGCAACAATTTGCCCCGTTTTGCTGACGAAGCCCGAGAGGCCAACCACAACCTGGTCACGCTGATTGGCGAAGTGGCCAAGCGCAAGAACGCCATGCCGGCGCAGGTAGCCCTGGCTTGGCTACTAGCACAGAAGCCCTGGATCACACCGATCCCTGGCACCACCAAGCTGCATCGTCTGAAAGAAAACATCGGCGGCGCCGGCGTCGAGTTGACGGCTGCCGACCTGAAGGAATTAGCCGATGTGATGGCCAAAGTTCCGGTCACGGGCGAGCGCTACAACGCACAGATGATGAAGACCGTCAACCGTTGAGACAACTGAGATGACTGCACAAACACTTCAAGGGCGCATTGCGCTCATCACCGGAGGCACGACCGGCATCGGCTTCGGTTCGGCCAAACGCCTGATCGAGCACGGCGCGACCGTCTACATCACGGGCCGTCGGCAAGAGGTACTAGACACGGCGGTCGCTGACCTCGGCAAGGGCGCCCATGGTATCCAGGCCGATGCCAGCATCAAGGCCGACATGCAGCGTGTAGCGGACACCATCATGGCAGCACACGGCAAGCTCGACATCCTGTTCGCCAACGCCGGCGGTGGTCACGCCACTCCGCTCGACGCGCTGACCGAGGAACAGATCGACAGCGAGCTGTCGATCAACATCAAGGGCGTCGTACTGACGATGCAAACAATGCTGGGCGTGCTACGGGACGGTGCCTCTGTCGTACTCAATGCCTCCATCACGGCGGACATGGGTTTGTCGGGTTTCGCAGTCTATGCGGCGGCCAAGGCGGCGGTGCGCTCACTCGCCCGCAGCTGGACGACGGACCTCAAGCACCGCGATATCCGCGTAAATACGATCAGTCCCGGTGTGGTGCCCACCGAGGGGTACGGCAAAGAGCAGAAAATGACCGACGAGCAAGTGGCGGACTACGTCGAACGTATCTCGACCGAAATCCCCGCTGGCCGTGTCGGCTCCGCCCAAGACATCGGCGATGCCCTGGTGTTCCTGGCATCCGACGCCAGCTCGTATATCCGCGGCATCGACCTGGTGGTTGACGGTGGCATGACCCGCGTTTACGCCGGCAAGAACTGAAGGTGGCTACACCATGACTGCAAACCGACTGGATGAAATCCACATCGTGTGCGAGCTGCGATGCGAGACGGCCAACCGCGAGCGGGTGCGCGAACTCGCGCTCCAGTTCGTCGAGCCCGCCAGGGCCGAAGAAGGCTGCCTGTACTACAATCTGCATCAGAAACTGGACGAGCCGAACATCTTCTTCATTATCGACGGCTGGGCCAATCAGGCCGCTGTCGACTCTCACGCTAAAAACGCCCATGTGGCCAGCGTGATGAAGGAGCTGGGACCACTGCTGACCTTCACTTCACGCGTGAGCGACTGAAAAGCCCGACCATCTCCTCATAAAAGGGATCTCCCTATAAGCCGCATATTCATCACCGGATCGACAGACGGCCTGGCCGTGCCGCACGCAGGAACTTACCACCGGCGGCCGTGAGGTCATGAAAGCAACCCTCCTGGACAAGTCGGGTGATACCGGACGTATCGGCGCGGGCCATTCCATCACACTCAGCATACGTGTTAGTAACTAATCTGATTTTCGGTGGTGGCATATTGTCTAGATACCAAAAAACGGATATTAAGCTTTTAGAGGGCTATGGAACGGCCTGACGAGCAGAAAAGTCAAAAGTAACGTGCCAGAGCACATCTTTGCTGGTCTGAAACACCGACTACCCGTAATAGCCAATGAGTCTATGCTTCCAGCGCCAGCGACGAGCGCACCACGCAACCCGGAATCATTACAAACCAAATCTATGCCATAACGGCAGCTTTTATTTTATCGTCAAAAGCAAAGCTCCTTGCACGAGAGGTACCTTCCGACATGTTCATGCTCATTCTAAAATGATTGAATTGGATGAATTTAAATAATTACACCGAATTCGTCGCCGATAGCAATCATTTGGAGATATGTCATGTCGTTTAGATTGACCCCGGAACAAGAGCAGATTCGTGATGCAATAGAACGAGAATGTGTTCCATTCGATGCCGATTATTGGCTGCACAAAGATCGCGAAGGTGGTTTTCCCGATGACTTCCATCAAGCTCTGGCAAAATCCGGCTGGTTGGGAATTGCCATGCCTGAAGAGTATGGCGGCGCCGGACTTGGTATAAGCGAAGCAGCACTCATGATGCACACCATCTCAGCTACCGGAGCGGGACTTTCGGGCGCCTCTGCGGTGCACATGAATATCTTTGGCCTTCACCCTGTAGTTGTGTTCGGCACAGACGAACAAAAGAAACGTTGGCTCCCTCCATTAATCGAAGGACGAGATCGCGCCTGCTTTGGCGTCACTGAACCAAATACAGGGTTAAATACCCTTAAACTCAAAACACGCGCTGTCAGAGACGGCGATAACTATGTAGTAAATGGACAAAAGGTCTGGATAAGTACTGCCCAGGTGGCGAACAAGATCCTGCTACTTGCTCGAACCACACCTATAGAAGATTGCAAGGGAACAGAAGGACTAAGTCTTTTTTATACTGACATGGATCGAACAAAAATAGAAGTTCGTGAAATTGATAAATTAGGCCGAAAATGTGTTGACTCCAACCAGGTCTTTATTGACGGCTTACGCATACCTGTAGAGGATCGAGTCGGCGAAGAAGGGAAAGGATTCAGCTATATTTTACATGGGCTCAACCCCGAACGTATCTTGATTGCTGCCGAGGCAGTGGGATTGGGTCGGGCAGCATTGCGCCGTGCCGCAAACTATGCCAATGAGCGAGAGGTGTTTGGCCGACCAATTGGGAAAAACCAGGCAATTCAACATCCTTTGGCAAGATCATGGATGGAACTGGAAGCCGCGCATCTCATGGTGCAGAAAGCCGCGTGGCTATACGATCAAAAGCTACCTTGTGCGGCAGAAGCAAATAGCGCAAAATTTTTGGCTGCAGAAGCGTGCTATAGGGCTTGTGAGAACGCGATCTTCACCCACGGAGGGATGGGATACGCCAAAGAATACCATGTGGAGCGCTACCTACGCGAATCGTGGATACCACGTCTGGCACCTGTAAGTCCACAAATGATCCTATGCTTTATCGCAGAAAAGGCATTAGGGCTACCCAAATCCTATTGAGAATAGCCATTCATTGCTTTCTGCTCCCAACGTTCAGTACATACAAATTTAAACAGGGATTTCCAATGTCCATTATCACTTCAACAAAAACTAAATTCAGTCATATCAGAGAAGGTGAAACGCCTTGGCGTTCGGACGGACTTCGGGATTTTTTTATGTATCGCGATCTTGGTGTTGCATCCGCTACAGACGGTGCCGTGATAGCCCATTTGGTCAAAGCAAACAAGCCGCCGGAAAAAGGAACCGGCTGGCATATTCACGTAGCCAACTTCCAGATAGTCTTTATGACCAAAGGTTGGGCAAAATTTATGTATGAAGACACAGAAACACTTGTCGTCGCCGGAGATTGTGTTCACCAAAGTCCCGGCATCTGTCATTATCTTTTCGACTACTCACCAGATATGGAATATCTCGAGATTGTTTCACCGGCGGACTTTGGATCAGTCGATGCAAAGGGCCCTTGTGATGTACCAGCCCCTGCCGGGTGGAAAGAATAGGTTCAGTAATTCATATTTAGATAGTGGCACCGCAGTGAACCTCCATTCGCATAGGGAGCCACGTGAAAACACCCAGAAACCTATATGCAGTCCTACGGCTATGCTCCGGATTTGTATTCTCTCAACTCATTACTGGGACCTAAATTGGCGAATTTTCGCCATGAAATAGCTGAAAAATAGCGAGTTCTTTGCATAGTTTGCAATGGTGCTTACCGGTGCTTCATCTATGCACATGATACTTGTGTAACTAAAATCATAGCAGACCAACAAGGAGAACTCATGAGTCGATCAGTAATTATTTCTTGTGCTCTGACAGGCGGTGGCGACACTACCGGCTTGAGCCCACATGTGCCTGTTACCCCAAAACAGATTGCAGACGAAGCGCTGGCTGCTCGGGCTGCCGGTGCTGCTGCCGTCCATATTCACGTTCGTAACCCCGAGACCGGCAAACCCAGTCGCGATATCGCGTTATATCGTGAGACTGTCGAGCGCATACGGGAGTCAGGTAGCGATGTTATTATCAATCTGACAACGGGTGCCGGAGGGAGATTTACCCCGGATTCAGCAGACCCAAATCGGAATGCCATTGAAGGGATGGCTCGCTGGGAAGATCGAATAGCTCATGTGCTGGAATTGCGGCCCGACATGTGCAGTTTGGACGTCGGAACGGTCAATTTCAACAGCTATGCATTCTTAAATCTCCCTGACCACGTAGAGCGCATGGCACGTCTGATTCGCGAGGCTGGAGTAAAGCCTGAATTGGAAGTATTCGAGCTGGGTCATGCCCGATATGCCAGCCATCTATGTGAAAAAGGCGTATTTACAGATCCTCCGCTCTTTCAACTTTGCCTGGGCGTCCCTTGGGGAGCACCGGCCACTACAGAAGCCATGCAAGCGCTCAAGCAGCTTGTCCCGGCTGGTGCACTCTGGAGCGCTTTCGGAATTTCACAGCATCAGTTCCCCATCGTTGCGCAAGCAATACTGCTCGGCGGGCACGTGCGTGTAGGATTAGAAGACAATCTTTATCTTACCCGTGGACAGCTATCACCTGGAAATGCCCCCTTAGTCGAAAGAGCTGCCCGGCTGGTGCGCGAGCTAGACGCAGAGGTGGCAACGCCAGAAACTGCTCGCAAGCTGTTGCACTTGACTTAACACACATAACGGCCACTTAATCCATATGCTTTTCCAGATTACGTATAAAATATAAAGTAAATCGGATTGAATGTGCGAGAACCTTCAGGACTGGTGCTTGAAACAATACAACACCAGCCCTGCAGCGACTGAAGGTTGAAGGTTATGATAATTAGAATTCGCTACAAATTTTCAGGCTTCATCGTGCAAGAACGATCTAAAATACGCCGATTCTGTTCATTGCTCCATCGGAATAATTCCCTTCTTATTGCTGAGCGTTCAATTTTCCCGTAGTTGAATTTAGAAAATACGCCAAATCAAATTTTCTCTCGCCAGACCAGCTACCCTGCACCTGGGTGCGATTGTTTCCCTCAAAAATCACAATGTCAAATTGTATGCAACCTCTGAGGTTGCTACAAATTGCCTCGATTACTGCCAAGCATGGCAGCACTATTACAACTGACAATATAGTCATACTGCACAAACAGGAAAAACCCCGTTGGAACATTACTTCAAACCAACGGAGCTGTGTTGCATCTGTTGCTCTGTTCAATTGAATTTTCAATCTCAGAAAAGCCGAGTACATGACCACGAATACAGAAGTTATTTTGAATTTCCAAGACAAACCAAGTTGGAAATCGCGTAAATTATTTTACCGCTGCAGATACTCCGGAATCACTCGATTTCGATGTGATATTTTTCGGCAAGTGCTTTCCATCTCTTATGCTCGGTTACCACAGATGTTTTAAACTCATTGCCAACCAGTACATTCGGCTTTGCTCCTCCGAGTAAAGTTCTAAACTTTTCTATCGCTATCGGATCTTGCAAAACTTGAACGATCGCTGAATTTAATTTTTCACTTATTTCTGCCGGCAGATTCGGAGGAGCGAGAAAGCCATACCAAATATCCCACGTCGCACCTTCTATCCCGAGCTCCTCAAGCGTCGGAGAACCAGGATATGCAGGGTTTCGATTGGTTCCGACTGATGCTAATACATTTATGCCATCTGGCAGAGGAAAAGTCCCTTGGCTAAAGTCAACATGACCGCCCAGCAGCGCGGAATAATTAGGGCTTTGTCCCATAAACGGCACATGCAGCCCGGATACATTCAATGAATTTTCAAAAAGTGCGATAGCTAAATGTATAACTCCGCCAGTACCTGTACTCCCGTACGTCGCCTTCCCCGGGTTAGCTTTCATATAGTCAATGAGTTCTGACGCAGACTTAGCAGGAAATTTAGGGCTGCCTATAAGTAGCGGATGAATGGAGAAGCACTTCACCAAATACGTGAAATTTTCGTAATTATAATTTGGGTTCTTCCTTACCGCCGGCAGCGAGCTAAACTCGGACCCGTTAAATAAAAGTGTGTATCCATCAGCCCGTGCTCTGGACACAAGGCTAGCTCCAATAGCACCTGACGCCCCAGGCTTGTTTTCTATGACAACCGCCTGGCCAAGGCGGCGCTGCAAGAAGTCCGCAAAAATTCTCGCAATCGTGTCCGACCCACCGCCGACTGGTGTAGGGACGACGATCGTAATTGGTCTATTCGGATAGGTATCTGCTGCATGAGCAGAGGTACTTAGCAAAGCAAACAAAATTAACAATGATTGGACTATTGAACCTACGTATTTATTCATTATGGCTCCTCTATAATATTATTGGATTAGATTGTCTATTTTTCTATCTCTGCATTTCAACTTTTTATATATGGCGCGCAGCTATTCTGATCTCAGCTAAAATTAGTTTTCAAGAAAATCCAAAACACATTGAAATTGATAAATTGAAATTTGTCACCAGGTGATGAGTTCAACAATTTCCCGTATATGCTTAATTTCACGTACGTGGCGTATCGCGACTGAACATTTTTCAATATTAGAGGACGAGATACCTGCAGCTCCGCATAGCGTTTTGAATTTCAACTCTACCTCGGACCATGTAACTCCATTAGCTGCAGAACCGCGCGGCATATAAACAGTGCTCGAAAAATTACGCCCATCGCATGTGCGCAATGTCACAGTAGCCCCCTGCCTATAGGAAACTATGTTATTCGTAGGTGATGGGCCCATTTCCACCAGATCGAGCAATCTACGGATGTTTGGATCCATGATCTTTTCCATCGAAGCGTGCGCCCAGGTAAAATCTTGGTCTGCTACGCCAGCGGCGGCGAAATAATATGGACTGTGCGCCCCACCGATAAAGTCTGTCGGGTACCGAGGTCCCATAGCCTGATGCGCATCCGGCCTGGAGATAGTAATAGCCACTATTTCGCTAAGCTGAACATTTGCTACCCGGGCAGCATTGCCCGCCGCTTCTGCTATTGCATGGTACGGATGCCCCCCGGGAGATAACTTTATAGCCATGTCGGAGAGTATTTTCCAGGTTCTTCCCAGTTCCAGAGTAACTTCGGCAATCCGACCCGACGAGTGAGCGTTTTGTCCGTATGCAAAGAAAAAACCTTTGGGGTGTTCTAGTATGGTATCTTCAGCGGTGTATCCAGCCGCTGCTAATTGCACTGCCTCGATACCGAGCATAGCTGCCAACCCTGCGTGATGTTCTCGTGCCATACTGGTATTGGCAGCCGCTAGTAAGCCTCCGATGGAGGTCGCTGCCAATGCAATCGCATGCGTCATTTTTATTGAATCGAGCTTTAGCAACAACCCAGCAGCTACAGCACCACCAAAAATAGCAATAATGCACCCATGGAAACCTTTTTCCCAAATGAGGCCAGGCACCACGCCGGTATTGATCCGCCCAGCTGCCTCGTAGCCCAGGACAATCGCAGTCAAAATTTCCTTACCAGTGGCTCCTGTTTTCTCAGCCATTGCAATGGATGTTGCTATGATCGTGGTCCCCGGGTGGGTGATATTGCGCAAATCGCTATCGTCGGAGGCTGCTGCATCGCTCATGAGCGCATTAATGCGCGCAGTCGATACTATCGGCAATCGTGCCGCATCACTGAACCATGCACTTGACTCGGGATTACCGCCACGCTGAGTTAGTACATCCAGCACGATTCGAGAAGACTCCAAGGAGGAACCCATTGCTGCGCTTGCCAAGGTACTGGAAATCAGCATGGCAGCATAATCTATTGCTTGCGATGGAATGTCCTCGTAACTGGTACGTGTGAGAAATCGTGCAAGCTCGCCCGCCACTGTCATGATGCCTTAGCCTTGTAGTTTGAAACATAAGTAGAACATTGACACGAAATTTTGTCAGACCTCGCCTAGTGAGAGCAACCGACTAACCAGCCGAACCTTACCGTTTCACGTAAGCGGCCCTAGTACCACCGTCCACCGGCAAAACGGTTCCGTTTACATACTTAGCTGCCTCGCTAAGATAGAATAAAATCACATCTGCGACGTCATCGGGTTGAGCAATGCGCCCGAGTGGCGATTCACCGGACGGTTTGTAGGCAGATTCCGGCTGGGGGTGGGACAATGCCTCGACCATAGGCGTAGCGACAGTACCGGGGGCTACTGCATTCACTACGACCCCAGTTGGCCCAAGCTCTACAGCAAAAATCCCACTGAGTACGTGAACAGCAGCTTTGGTCGCTGCATAAAAGCCGGTGCCGACTTTGGGACGGATTCCTCCAATGGACCCAACTATCACCACACGCGAAGGGTCATCTACAGTCGCATTTTTTCTTAACATTGCTAGTGCTTCCCGAATGGTAATCCATGGACCGATCATGTTCACGCCAATCATCAATTCCACTTGTTCTCTTGTTTGATCTTCAAGCGATCCGATACGGATCACTCCTGCAGAACAGATCAGTGCGTCGATCTTATCGGTAGTGCACCCTATTTGCTCGAACGATGCCTTGACACTCTTCGTTTCAGCTACGTTGCACTGATGATTGAAAAATCGAGTTTCCTTAGCGAATTTTTCTGCCTGCTTGGCTAATGCCTCAGCAGATTGATCCAGTGACCAAACATTCCATCCATCCTCGAGTAGCCGTTCTACCGTTCGTTGTCCAATTCCCGACGCGCCACCAGTCACAACAGCTGTTTTTGCCATTACATATCTCCTTTATTCAAATGCTTAATCTGTACGTTTCTGCCGCCGTTCTGGTAAATAGGCATTCACGTTCGCTTGCTGAGTATTGTTGTGTCATCTTTTTGAAGGCATTCCACAGGACGTGATAGTTACACATACCCCGATCAACTGGAAAATTGCTTTCAAACATGCAGCGGTTAGGCCCAAAGCTTTGAATGCAAACATCGATATAAGATGCCCACTTCTCCACGAGAAGATCGGAAGAAGGTGGAGTGGTAAGCTTGTTGAAGTTGAAGCCACCGTACCGCATAGCGAGCCCGCCAAGCTTGATAACAGCGTTCGGGCATTGAGCCAGGCTTTCAATACTTTTGCGCCATTGGCGAAATACACTCTCCTGTTGCCCCTCGTATGGACCGATACCGACCGGTCCACCGGTATGATTGATAATCACTTTAAGATCGGGAAAGCGACGACATACGTCCAATGCCTCATCCAATTGACTGAAAAAGAGCCATAGATCGAGCGACAGATTAAACTTGTTGAGGCAACTTATGGCCTCTCTGGCTTCCCGTTGCATCAGAATATTCGGTTTTATATCTAATGCCCTGACTTGCGGGCTTTCGTGCCAGGCTAGCGTAGGACGAATACCTCGGAAACGTTCTCTTCCCGCCAGCATATGCGCTTCAAGTACCGGTTCGACACCGCCTCCCAGCATCAGATCTGTTGTTCCAATGATGCCAGCACATACTCTGATTGGTCCGTATTCACCACTAGCACTCTGGGCGGCCACGCCATTGACGAATTCAGTTTCGCCTACAGGCTTCATTTCCTCAGGGCCGTCGAACCTGTACATAGAATGGCACTGTACGTGAACGCTTGCAATAACGTTATGACCCGATTGGAAATCGGCCAGCACATTGTCAAACATGTACCTATTCGCGGGCATATCCCAAACATGATGATGGGGGTCTACAATAGGTAAGTCCGGCTCAATGATGACTTCCTTCTGAGAATCCAGCCATTCTGTATTGACGCCCAAATGTGCCTTAATAGCTTGTCTTATAGAATCGTCTGACATAATGAACTCCTTGTCAGTCGAGTTGAACGTTCGCTGCTTCTACCAGGGCCTTTTGTTTCTTTCGGTCTGCTTTAAGGAACTGACGAAATTCTGCAGGACTATCACCAACTACCGAATATCCAAGGGGATCGATGTTTTTCGATCTAAACTCTGGCTCATTAACCACTATAGCAACATCATGAGCAATCTTGTCAGCAATCTGTTGCGGCAACTCAGCAGGTCCAGCCAATGCGAACATGAATGTAATAGCAGCGTTTTCAAATCCCGCTTCGCTTAAAGTGGGAACTTCAGGCAACGCTTTCAGGCGGCTTGTTCCCGACGTAGCCAACACGCGTATGCGATCACTTTCAAGCAGCCCGCCAGCGGCGCCAAGGGGCGCAAGCGTAAAATCTATACGTCCGGCGAGAAGATCTTGTAGTCGTTGAGCGCCACCTTTGTAGGGAATGTGCGTAAACTCTATATCTCCTGCAACCTTTGCAAACCAGTTGACTGCAAGATGCACTATTCCTCCGACACCACCTGATCCATAAGATATTTTTTGGGGTGTCTCCTTTGCGTCCACAGCCAGTTGCTGAATCGAGTGGAATGGGCTATCTTTGCGGACTACATACAGGAAAGGACCATCGATTACCCGTGTGATGGGAGTCAAATCTCTTATAGGGTCATAAGTCAATTTGGAAAACATAAAAAGATTTGTTTCCAACGCAATTTGAGAAGCCATCAATAGCGTGTATCCATTTGGCTTGGAATTCACTACGCTATTTGCACCGATAATCTCAGCAGCACCCGGTTTATTTTCCACCACCACAGCTTGTTTCCATAGTTGGGACAATCTTTCTGCCAGTTTCCTGGCCAAGATGTCTGTATCCCCTCCGGGAGGGTAGGGAACAACGATGCTGACTGGTTGTGAGGGCCATTCTTTTGCTGTAACCTGCTGCATCATTCCAATATTTACAAGCAACAAAATCATTGCCGCCAGATATTTTCCTCGCATTGATGTCTCCATGGTTTATTTATTGACGACTACGAATGGCCGTTCCTTTCTGGAACTATGCAGACCTGTTGAACGCCGTCTTGAGTAGATTGTATGTGCGGCGTGCCGTTTAAATGCACAATATAATTGGTAAGGTCCTTTGCGATTGGCGGGAATTAAACTGCGAATTAAGGTGCAATTATATTTCTTCCATTTCTTAAACATTCCGTGTACGTGGCCAATGCTTTGCCTGCTGCCATCGCGTTCTATCTCAATTTTTAATATTTTTAATTTTTCGATCAATTAAGTCAATTGAGCACGTAATGAGTGAATACAAATAGAGTGCTAGCAATATACTGTCGCTATTGAGGGAGGGTATAGAAACGACTAGCCGTTCGCCAAAAAATATCCGCCTTTTCATCTGGGCTAAATGATGCAAATAGGCGCTTCATGGCATTAATGCCAATGCCGTAGCTATAGCTACCCTTATCAACCGGAAAATTGCTTTCAAACATACATCGTTCAGTTCCAAATGCATCGACACACTCTTCGATCCAGGGACGCCAAGCTTCAGCTAGCTGAGCGGATGATGGCGGCAATTTACCAGATTCAAACCCGAAACCTGACAATTTCATACCCAGACCACCAAGCTTTACCATTACATTTGAACAGCACGAAAGTTCTTGCAGTGACCTTCTCCAAACTTGGAAGATGGCGTCCTGTTGTCCTGCGTAGCATCCGGATCCCAGAATACCACCGCAATGGTCCAATACTATGGGAATTTCAGGAAATGCACGAGCGAGGGCAGTCAGTTTCGGTATCTGATGAAAGTAGAGCCAAGCATCAAACGTCAACCCGAATTTTGATAACTGCGCAAAACCAGTCCGAAACTCTGGCGTACTTAGCATGTCCTCAGTCGTTTCATATGCAGGGTTTAGAAATGATGGATCCAAGTCCCAAGCTGCGGCTTGTCTTATTCCTCGAAATCTACCTCCAGTCTTGGCTGTCCCTCCAGCCGCCATTACATGAGCATCCAGCACCGGCAGAACTGCTTCGCCAAGCCTTAAATCAGCAAATCCAACGATTCCTGCGCATACCCGCGTACTTCCATAAATACCACTAGCACTCATTGCAGCAACGCCGTTAGCAAACTCTGTCTCTCCAATTGGCTTCATATTTGAGGCGCTATCGACCCGTTGCATTGCACGACCCTGTACGTAAACAGTTGAGAGTATATTATGCCCGCAATTTATGTCAGTCAGCATATCGTCAAATAGATATTTGACACCAGGTGTATGGTCATAGAGATGATGATGGGCGTCAATAACTGGCAGTCCTGGATCGATCGCGTCTTCTGCTAGACCCGCAAGCCAATCAGGCCTGATAGAGTTATGCTGCAATGAAAGGCTACTCATTTCTCACCAACACGAAGTGTAAAATCAGGATCATTAAGTTCAGGAGCGATATTTTCCGGAAGCCCTAGTTGAAACGTATTCAGTGTAAATGACGCGAGGCAGTAATAACCCAGAATAGCTGTCACTTCCATGAGCCCGCGTTCGCCCAATACATTTATTGCTCTTTTATAAAGAGCATCAGGGACACGGTGTGAACGAAACAGACTGATAGCAACGTCATAAATGACACCTGCGCGCTCTTCTTTGAATTTAGGGACACGATTTGCTGCGATGTCATCTATAATTTCGGGATCCAACCCTGCCTGTAGAGCGTAGCTCTTATGCGCTTTCCATTCTAAATGAGCGGTCCAGTGTCTGCCGCAAATCAATATGGCCAATTCGGTGAGATGTGGCTCGATTGAAGTTTCGAAACGCAATATTTCGCCAAGTTTCTGGGTCCGTCTTGCCAATTCTGGGTTGAGAATCCATGCAAACATGGGAGCGGGTATCTTTCCACGTTTTCCCGCGATCACTTCCTTGCATACAGCCATCTGTTCAGTTGTCAACTCAGATTCGGCCGGTAAACTTATACGTGACATGTGATACTTTCCTATAGATTATTTTAGTGAGCCGACTGCAGCCATATTCATCTAGCGCGCCGCTGTTACTCCTCCGTCGACCACCAGTTGGGTTGCAGTGATGTATCCTGCCTCGTCGCTAGCTAGAAACAATACGGCATTGGCAATATCCCATGCATCACCCATACGCCCCATCGGAATGCTCGCGTTGCGTTTTGGAATAAGCTCATCCACACTCGTTCCAAGCTGCTTTACAAGGCGAGTCGTAATAGCCGGCGTGTTCATCATGCCTACCACCACAGTATTCACACGTATTCCTTTTTTTACATAAGCAATGGCTATAGACCGGCTAAAAGCACCTAGACCCGCTTTAGCTGTTGCATAAGCCACATTCACCCGCCCACCGACTTGATGACTCATATGAGCAATACTTGATATATTAACAATTACCCCTCCTTTTTCGTCTCGCTCAAACTGTTTTTCCATCACTGGCAAGACATATTTGCACCCAAGAAATGCCGTTTTCAAATTCAAATCCATTTGAGCATCCCAGGCCTCAACACTCAAGGAAACAGGATCTCCCGGAACACTCCCCCCGATATTGTTGACCAGAATATCAATGCGGCCAAACTGCTTAAGGCATTCGTCAACGGCGGCACTGACTTCATCCGCTGAAGTCATATCACAGGTTCGAGTTTTCCATTGTTGATGACCTTCACGCTGCAGTTGAGCGACGGTTCCGGCCAATGCGTCGCCATTGCGGTCCACTCCAAATATGTTGGCACCCTGTCTGGCTAGTAATATCGCTGTAGCCCGACCATTACCCCATCCATCACCCACCGATCCCGCACCTGCAACAAAAGCCACTTTTCCAGTCAAATCTAACATTGCGTGTTACTCCTTTAGTAGCGTTTAAGATACAAGTTCTAATTCGTGTGCTTTTATCTGCAGCGCAATAAACCGTGAGTAAACTCTAGCCTGAGACAGGCCGCTACCCATAAACCATAGCCCGCGCTGCGGTGTGGGCCTGTACATGTTGTTCAATTCGCCATCTTCCGCTAAACCCCAGATCGGCCCCACTTTATCTGCAATGTCATCTCCAAGATACTCGCGAACGACTTCCTGCTGGCTCTGATAACCAGTAGCGGCGACAACCAAATCGGCTCTTTTTATGCTGCCGTCCTTCATTAATGCTCCCTCGGGAACGAATCGTTCAATATTCTCATACTGGATGAGACCTACCTTTCCTTCAACGATGAGCTCAGAGCATCCGCAATTTAGGTAATATCCGCTATGACTCCGACGAACCTTGGTCTGATAACCACCGCCATCTACGCCCAGATCCATCTTAAATCCGCGCGCTGCCAGTCCATCTAGTAGCGATTTGTCGACTTCCTGCATTTTCTTTGCGAGCGCTCGCGCTCCATGTGCAAGTAAGGGAAAGGTATTTGCAATGGCAATAAGATCGCAATCTTCCGTAGGCAGGCCCTCATCATAGTAAAGTGTATAGGCAAGCGTTGCAGCCTTAACACTGACGACGGTCACGGGTCCCCGTTGAATCATACTGACATTGGCGCCATGCCCCTGGAGATCTTGAGCAATATCGTGTGCACTTGTTCCAGCACCAATCACCAGCGCATTTTTTCCTTGCCATGGTGCACCATCTGTGTAGCCATGTGTATGAACAAGTTCGCCTTGAAACGTATCAAGTCCGTCTATTTTTGGCATTTTTGGCGCACCCACAATGCCATTAGCAAATACTAAATGCCGCGGTTTCATCAGTCTTTCCGAACCGTCCACGCATCTCAATCTAGCGTTCCACTCTCCTTTGGCAGCATCATAATCAGCACCCAAAAATATGGTATCTGTCCATACATTACACTCCATGGCCCAGGCGTAGTGCTCCAACCAGTTAGCCAACATATCCTTGGGTAAGTATTTCGGCCAGCTTGGCGGAAATGGCATGTAAGCCATCTGATTGAGCGCGACCTGATTGTGTAGCGCCAGCGAGTGATAACGTTTCCTCCATACATCGCCAACACGCGACTCTTTGTCGACGCATAGTGCATCAACGCCAAGTAGACGCAATCGGGCGGCAAGTGACAAGCCAGACTGACCCGCTCCGATAATCAACACAACGGGATCACGATCTGAAAATGCCTGTTCCTTTTCCCGACGATCTGCCCAATTATCACCACCGAATACCCGCGAATATGTCGCTCCGTCCGGCCGCAGATCAAAAATTGCCTCCTCGTGTCCCTTTAGCTCTTGTAGCGAGGTCATTAGAACCCAGGCCCTATCAGGTTGATTTGCGAGAATTCTGACGAGACCATACCCTCTGCCAACTGCGGTATCAAATTGAAAAATAGCTTCAAATAGTTCGTTTCCCAAGCGGGTTACTTGTCGTGGCGCTACACGGTCCGTTGCGACCTGAAAGCTATGTGCACACACATGAGGTTGGCGACTAAGCAAAAGGTCAATAATATTTTTACGACCTTCGGTCGCAGTAATACTCCAGGTATATGCGACCAGGTCACGCCAATGGCAGTCCTCTACAAATAGGGCTTCAAGTGCGTGTTTATCGGAATTTTTTTGTGCTTCCTCAAACTGCTCTAACCAGCGTGTCACAAAATCTGAAGGCGTATTTTTGTTTATTGGCTTTTGATCTAAAACCATCTCTTCCATCATATTATCCTTACTTAATCATTGGGCTTCAAAGAATTGAATCCAGTTAAGCTATTTTATGGAATCATGAATGGCACGCATACTCATGCTGGCGGCAAGGATCATTGCTAATTCTGCAATAATTTATCCCTATAATTATCAATTGCAAATTTGTACCTTACCGAATCATTGGGGGGCCAGGGGAAATTATTCCATGGGGAGATTATCTTTCGAGTGGAAATAGAGGCCCGTTGGCTCTTTAGTTCCGAGCCAAAACCATTACAAAGTCGCAAATTCGAAAAACCGGTTGCCAGAAGCACGAATTGATTTTTTGGAATTTTTTAATTAATCAAAAAAGACTGTATGACAGATTTTTCGGAAATTTCGCAATCGAATGTGATCCGTAAGATGCCCTGCCAGGCTGCTATTTAGTTCGACTCGGTACATCTGATTTAGATGATGAATTTTCGTATAGCGTCTGTGCACCAAGAATGTAGCCTTCCAGCCCAGTAACGGCAACCAATTGAAATACTTCAAGAATTTCATCGCGGGATGCACCGGCCTCCAGAGCTCGCCGGATATGAAGCCTGAGCCCCGCGGCATACATGTGCGTTACAGAGCTGTCAATGGCGATGTAAATCAACTCACGCTCCCTGGGACTCAAACTACCACTATTCCAGGGTTCGACCGATAGTGCCGATAGAGCGCTGAAATACCCCGGCATACACTGCGCCAATACATCTCGTTGTTCACTCCAGAATCCTCGTTTCCTGATGAACTCATCCTTTATCTTTTTTATCGACGCAGTTTCCTCTGGAAAAGGTTCATCTTTGCCGAATGCTTTAAGTTCATCCATAAGTATAGGTACCGCGGCATACAGCGCGTGGTTGCTCACACCAACAATAGATAACAAAACATCCATAATGTCAGATGAAGTAGCTCCGGCCGAAATCGCTCGATTTACGTGGCGCGGGATTGCATGACTGTCAAGTGAAGTGATCGAGGCGTGCAATGCAAGCAAAACTAGTTCCCCAAGACGAGGCGTAAGATGCTTACATGTCAAAGCCTCTCGCCAAAAGTCCGAGGCGACCGAAAATCCCTCCGGCGTGATGGATTTCAGATGCACGGCGACACAAGCATCTGGAAATACATTATTCAATTCACGGAGCTCTTCCGTAACATGAGGAACCGTGTCTAGTTTTTGCGAATGCGCCATTTGTCTAGGTATTATTGAATTTAAAAATGTTACAGGCCCATATAACGAAGGGAATAGTACTGATTCTGAAAATCTATAAGGGAAAATTAATTGCGTTGTTAAAAAATAATCCACTTATGCTCAAATCCGGAAATGCACAAAGCATCACAGAAACTATGTTACTCGTAAAACAAGACCAGTGATATTTATCCAGATGCCCCTAGCATTTGAAACTTATCTGTTCCTGATGGGAATTACAGCGGCTTAAAATTTATTTCATTCAAGACATTTTCCCATTGTTTAGTCTCGTCAATCAAATATTTTTCAAACGCCGCCCGGCCACCTCTCGGAATAGTTGCGGAAAAGGTAGATTCGATCTTTTTTTTCATTTCAGGATCCATGGATACAGTATCGATATCTTCAGAAATTTTATCCAGCACCTCCACTGGAGTACCTTTCGGAGCAAACACCCCATTCCATATTTCTGGCAAAAACCCTTCATATCCTGCCTCCCGCACTGTGGGAAGCTCAGGCCACTCTGAATATCGGCTCTCAGCTAAGGCAGCCAATGGATACATCGTTTTCTCTTGTAAGTATGTCTTCAAAACAGCCGGTGTGTTCATAATGACCTGTACATCATTTCTGAGAAGTGCGAGAGACATGTCAGTAAAGCTATTAAAGCTGACCGCTTCATACTTGAAATTCATATCTTTAAGAACAAAACTCAAAGCCATATTGAAGGTGGTACCCACGCCTCCATCGCCGGAAAAGATCCCGTTGGTAGTTGACTGGCTATATTCCGCTAATTCATTTAGGCTTTTAGCATTTTCATATGTTTTGTCGTTGGTGGCAAAGATAATCCTGAATGACAAGTATTTGTATACCGGCAAAAATTCAATCTGAGGATCATATGCCATCTTGGAATTCGTCAATTTAGCCATGCTGGTTGATAAACTACCTAGAAGCAACGTGTGACCGTCCGGTTTCGAGTTTTTAACATGCGCCATTGCGATTTGTGCAGAACCGCCGGGCCTGTTCTCTACTAATACCGGTTGACCCCACATCTTGGACAGCTTCGGTGATATCATGCGCGCCCACAGATCCGCTACGGATCCAGGAGAGTAAGGAACAACAAAAACAACAGGTCGAGTTGGAAAACTGGCCGTTGTCGCGGCATTTCCAGGTTGCATTCCCGAAAGCAACAATGCAGCCAATCCAAAACATGCTCGCCGACGCCCAGGGTAATCAGGTTGAACGGGTATATTCATTTATCCTCCATAGATGATGAGTCTCTTGTATATTTTCGACCGCGATCATTAAGCATTAATCAACCACTGGCCCGGCCTGACTATAAAGAAGCGTCAAATGGATTTGAAAAGTCGGGATTTTATGACTATTTCAGTCAAATTACGTCTGTGTTCTTTATAACTTATATAATTCAAATACCAAGCCAGAACTGATTCTAGTAAGTTAGAGACGATTCACATACTTGGTTTTCCAACAAGGAGCTTTGCGTATTGTGCAACAGTTCGGTTCAGGAAACCTGATTCAGGCGATACAAATAACGGAGATATTTTCTAGATGGATGAACTTGGACGCATTAGAACTTTTATCAAGGTCGTGGAAGCCGGCAGTTTCTCTGCTGTAGCGCGGCACGAGTCGTCTGTCAGTTCTGTAGCGCGCCAAATTAAGTCTCTGGAGGATGAGTTAGGCGTACGACTACTTAATCGTAATACCAGAAGCCTGTCACTCACTGAACCAGGAAAGATGTTCTATGACCGAGTCTGTACGATTTCTAATGATTTGAGCAATGCCAGTTCTGAAGTTTCATCTTTTCAGGAAAGTGTCAAAGGTCTGCTGCGAGTCTCATTGCGAATTTCTGCAGGTGTAGAGGTTATTGTTCCCGCGCTACCCACACTGTTGAAGCAGTACCCCGAATTAAGCATCGAAGTTGATCTTACAGACGAACGCCACGATCTGGTTGCCGATAATATTGATGTTGCCGTCTGGCTGGGAAATCCGCCAAATGCGGAAATTATTGCAAAACGTTTGACTCCCAGTCAGCGCGTTGTTTGTGGATCGCCAGCGTATTTTCAGCAACTCGGCACTCCAAAAGTCCCAACAGATCTGACTCAACACAACTGCCTTCTTTTCAATGCGCCGACCCATGCGGATGGCTGGACATTCGAAAAAGACAATCAACAAGAGAATATCGTTGTCAACGGGAATTTGCGCTCCGATAATGGGATAGTACTGCTTTCTGCAGCAATGGCTGATCTCGGTATAATCGTGGTCCACGAATGGATGGTACGACGACATATTTCAGAAGGACGATTAATAAAGGTTCTAAGCGACTACGTGGTAAAGCCAGCAGCAATGGAGGCAGATCTGTTTGCGATATACCCTAGCAGGCGTGGCCTCCCACTTAAGGTGCGCGCGTTTATCGACTTTCTCATTGATTTATTTAACGAGCACAGAACAGCGCACCCGACAGGCCTTGAGCAAGAGCCACCGGAACAATCAAATCCCCGTGGACTAACAGTCCTGTAAAATCACTTTATCGGCAAGAACTAGCCATGTGTAAAGCTATAACTTCTTCACTCTTCAGCGACGGATCCCGGGACCCCTCCGTATAGCCCCCAAGTACTTGCAGCTAGCCAACCTGCATCGATCAATAAATCGGTACCGGTGATTGCAGAGGCCTTGTCCGATGCAAGAAACTCTATGCCCTCTGCTACCTCGTTGGGTTGTACTCGACGTCCTAAAGCCATCTGCGCATCGACATCATCAGAATAACGACCCGGCGGTCTTTCCAAAACACGAGAAACCAGAGTTGCTCCGGGCGAGACTGAATTGACTCGAACACCTGAACGGCCCCATTGACTGGCCAAACTGCGCGTGAGATTAATTATTGCTGCCTTACTCGGGCCGTACGCATGCTGTGGGGACGAACCATGTGCCACGGTCGACGCTACATTCACAATGCTTCCTTTACCTATCCTTGCCATACGGGATCCGAATACCCTGTTGACGTTGAATGTCCCCTCAAGATTAACCTGTATTATTTTTCGCCATAGTTCCATTGGAAATTGATCTGGTGCGAATCTATCTTGAAAGGCAGCTGCAGAAACAACTAATGACGATATTGGACCTGCTGCGCTCTCAATATTTGAGGCAAGCTTTTCTACTTCATTAAGATCACGTACGTCCAGCCCATAGCTAGTAGCTCCAATTTTTGCTGCGAGTGATTCAGCGGCTGATTCGTCTAAATCGACAACCACAACGCGCCAATCCCGTTCCGACATTAAACGACAGCAGGCCTCCCCAATGCCATTAGCGCCGCCAATCACCACCACTAGCTTTGATTCCATATTTTATCTCTCCGTTAATCTACTTAGGGTCAATTTTCTTCTGATCTGATTCGACGATACAGTCACGTCTTGCCCTGTTTATGCACCCCTAGTGGGGTTGCATACCCATATCCCGAATGAGTTTTCCCCATTTTTCTGTTTCTTTACGCTGTAACTCATTGATCTGTGAGCCCGTCATTTCAAGTGGCTCGAAGGCGTTGACGGCAAGGGCATCCTCTACATACTTTGTTCGAGAGGCTTTATGCAGAATATCCTGCATTTTTGAAACTATTGAGTCTGAGGTTTTCGCCGGGAAGTACATAGCGTACCAGCCTGTGAATTCGTAGTCTCGCAAGCCTTGCTCCTGAAGTGTTGCAATCTCGGGAAGGGCTACCATTCTGGTCCTGCCTGTTGTTGCAAGCGGGCGAGCCTGACCACTTTTGTAGTACGGCATCGCTGTAGATGCATCATTCATTAGGACGTCAATTTCTCCCGAAGCAAGAGCAAGAGTTGCTGCAGCCATTGTCTTATACGGCACAGCTACCATTTTTCCTTTTGACAAATGCACCATCATTTCCGCAGACAGCTGAGTGGACCCCGTTCCATAACCGTATGTATATTTACCTGGATTATCCTTTATCGCACTTATCAACTCAGCGGCATTCTTGAATTTTGTCGAGGGTCCTGCATTTAACACGAGTGAAAACTTGGCAATTCCTGATACCGGTACAAAATCCCGTAAAGGGCTATATGGAATTTTTGCGAATAAATGTTGGTTCAGTACCTGCGTTGAACTGTTAGTCATAAACATAGTGTACCCGTCTGGCTTCTCTGATTTGGCCGCCTGAGCTCCAATAATTCCATTGGCGCCCGGTTTATTCTCGACAACAACATTGATTTGAGCGATTTCTTCTATGGCGCGGCTATATGCGCGGGCCAGCAAATCCGAGCCGCTTCCCGCGCCAAACGGGACAATTATTTTCAAAGGCCTTGATCCTTCTAGATAGTTCTGAGCATAGGCTGAACAGTTTACAACCAATAGGAACGCACCAAGAATACGAGGCAGTTTCATAAAATCTCCGTACAGTTTTAATTTTATTGATGTCATTTTTAATTATCGTTAACCTACCTATACGTAAATATTTACGATAATAGTTAAATCAAATTAGAACTGTTGACCGTAATAACCACAACACTAAAAAGTGAAAAGCTGCTTACTGATTTATGACAAAAACCTTATTTACATTGTTATCAATTAGCATTTAGCGATTCCCCTAAGGTCATGTGTGCTCCAGTTTTTGAGATGATTTCATCAACCGTGACTCCAGGAGCTAATTCAATAAGATTAAGCCCATCGTCTCGCACCTCCATGACACCCAAATCGGTAATAATTAAATTGACCACACCGACCCCCGTTAGCGGGAGCGTACACTCAGAAAGCATCTTGAAGCTTTTTTCTCCGTTTTTCCCTTTCGCTACATGCTCCATCAGAACGATGACTTTACCGACTCCAGCAACGAGATCCATAGCACCGCCCATTCCTTTGACCATCTTTCCCGGTATCATCCAATTGGCTAGATCTCCCCTTTCGGAAACTTGCATAGCGCCTAGAATAGCCAGGTCAATCTTGCCTCCGCGTATCATGGCGAAGGAATCAGCCGACGAAAAAATCGATGAGCCTGGTAATGTGGTTATGGTCTGTTTTCCAGCATTGATCAGGTCGGAATCGATTTCATTTTCCGTCGGAAATGGACCAATACCTAACAAGCCGTTCTCGGATTGCAGCCAAACCTGTATCCCGTCGGGAACATGATTAGCCACGAGCGTGGGCAGACCTATACCAAGATTGACGTAATAACCGTCTCGCAATTCACAGGCAGCACGGGCCGCCATTTCTTCACGATTCCATGCCATTTTCAGACTCCTTGTAAGTTACGAACAGTACGCTTCTCAATGCGTTTTTCCGGATTAGTATTGACTACGATACGATGCACATAGATCCCAGGAAGATGTACCTGGTCTGGATCAATCGTTCCAGTATCTACCAATTCTTCGACCTCCACGATAGTAATCTTTCCTGCCATGGCAACATTGGGGTTGAAATTACGCGCCGTTTTACGGAACTGCAGGTTGCCACTCCGATCGGCTTTAAACGCCTTGACCAATGAGACATCGGGAACCAGAGAGTGTTCCATAATGTATTTTTCGCCGTTAAACTCGCGAATTTCCTTGCCTTCCGCCACGATAGTTCCTACGCCGGTGCGGGTATAAAATGCCGGAATACCGGCCCCACCTGCTCTTAATTTCTCAGCTAGCGTGCCCTGCGGCGTGAACTCCAATTGCAACTCCCCAGTTAAAAACTGACGCTCGAACTCTTTGTTTTCTCCTACATAAGAAGCTATCATTTTCTTAATCTGGCGCGTGCTAAGTAGCTGCCCTAGGCCAAAATCATCCACACCAGCATTATTGCTGATACAGGTCAAGTTTTGAACGCCGGATTCTCGCAATGCTAATATCAATGCCTCGGGGATGCCGCAAAGACCAAAACCTCCAACAGCAATAGTTTGAGCGCTGGCAATGACACCCCTTAATGCTTCTGCAGCATTTATATAGACCTTGTCCATTTACAGTATGCCTAATTCAAGTTATGTATTTGATGTGTCGAATAGTAAAAAAGAGATATCAAATTCAGCTCATATACAGTGACTGGCGAGACACCATGCCGCTCTTTTTTTGAGAGAGCCTGTACTAGTCCCGCTAATCTGGACTTCTTTCGAACTGAACTCGGTGTAATATCGTTTTACCCAGATTTATCATTAATATTTTAAAAAGAACAAGATCGACCGACAGATTCCCATTCATTCAAATCATTTTGTGTCACTTCTAATCGTGTTCGAACTCTTGAGATCGCATCCTCTCCGAATTGGAGTCGAAACGGAAAGCGATTTTTGCGTGACAAGACGTATAAAATTTCCGCAAGCTTTGCTGGGTCGTTCGGCTGGCAACCATCTCGGCTGTTCAGCCGGTTTGTAGTGTTGCCGACAGCGGTCTTTTCGTAATCTTTGATTAATGAAGGTATTCTTTGCAATGAAGTACCCGCAAATTTTGTCCGAAACGAACCCGGCTCCAGTACTGCAACTTTAATTCCAAGAGCTTCAACCTCTTGAGAGAGTGCGTCTGAAAATCCTTCTACAGCAAACTTACTTGCTGCATATAGCGCAACGCCAGGCGACGCTGAGTATCCACCGAGTGAAGATGTATTAAAAATATATCCCGCACGCTTCTTTCGCATATGCGGGAGCACGGCTTTTGTTACTTCTATCAGTCCAAACAGGTTTACATCGAACATGTTTCTATAATCTTCTTCTGTCGTTTCTTCAGCCGCACCCATGATCCCGTAACCGGCATTGTTAAACAACACGTCAATAGAGCCATAGTCTGTCACTGCCTGCTCCACGACCTTCTTGATTTGCAATGTATTCTTTACATCAAGCTCGTATCCCCGCGCATTTTCGGGGTACGCGTCCAGCAACGTGAAAATATTTTTTTTGTGAAGCGCCGTCACAACTACCCGATCTCCTTTTTCAAGAAGAATTTTTGCTGCAGTGTGTCCCATGCCACTATCACACCCAGTAATAAACCAGACTTTTTTTGATTCCATTTATTGCTCCAATTATTGATGTTGATGCGTTATTGTTTTGATAACCGTGTAGCCTCGCACGCCTTCGCTGCCGCCTTCTCTACCAAAACCGCTATCTTTAACGCCGCCGAAAGGAATGCCGGGTGAAGAAACAATGCAGTGGTTTATTGCAACTGCACCACATTGCAGTTCACGAGAAATCCTGTCTGCGCGTGCTGCATCACGGGTATAGACGTAAGCGGCCAAGCCGTACGACAGTTTGTTTGCTTTGTCAATTGCCAGATCTAGATCCCTGTAGCTGGTTAAGCACGCAACTGGGCCAAAAGGCTCTTCATGCCAAATTTTTGCGTCTTCGGGTACATTTTCCAAAATGGTAGGGGCAAAGTAGAAGCCAGGCCTGTCGATACGTCGTCCTCCACAAAGTGTGGTAGCTCCACGCTCTACAGCGTCATTCACCAAGCTTTCGACTGCGTGCAGACGGCGCTCATTTCCCAATGGTCCAAAGGTGATGCCTTCGTCAAATGCCGTGCCTATCTTTAAGTCACGTGTACTTCGTAAAAAAGCGCTTTGAAATCTGTTATACACGGATTCATGAATATAGAAACGAGTAGGTGCAATGCAGGCCTGACCACCGTTTCTAAATTTTGCCGTGGCGCAGCGCAATGCTGCAATTTCTATATCTGCATCTTCACAGACAATAACCGGGGCATGTCCGCCAAGCTCCATGATCACCGGCTTCATCAATCTTGCCGCGGCCTCCGCAAGACGCTTTCCAATGGTCACTGAACCTGTAAACGTCACTAGCCGAACTTCCTGTGCCTCAATGAGCCTAGTCGAAATATGGCCAGGATTTCCGAATATGAGATTAGCAACGCCAGCGGGTAGGCCTGCGTCCTCAAAGGACTTTATGATAGCCATTGCACTGGCGGGTGTCTCTTCTGCGGCCTTAAGGATGATCGCACAACCTGCAGCAAGGGCGCTCCCAATTTTTCGGCAAGGTACCAGAGCTGGGCCGTTCCATGGACTGAAGGCAGCCACTACGCCGATAGGCTCAGGCGTTGCAGTTTGCCTCAATCCAATGTCTGAGGGGATGACTTGACCGTAAAGGCGCCGTCCCTCATTTGCATCCCACTCCATAAAGTCAGCACCTCGCCGTACATAGTTACGCGCCTCTGCAATAGGTGTCCCTAGTTCAGTCGCGGATAGTGAGGCAATATAGTCGACACGTTCTCGAATCAATTGGCAAGCAGTCAATATGATGGTGCTTCTCTGTATGGGACTGGTGTTTCGCCAGACATGCTGAGCCCGACGTGCTGCGTCCAGAGCTTGATCAATATCATCGTCCGTCGCGACAGGCAGTGAACCGAGGAATGAACCGTCGGATGGATTAACCACTTTGATACTGTCTCTATTTGAAGAAGTGTTGGGAATCCATTTTCCGTCTATATAAAATCGTAATTCAGGGTAGTCAATACTCATTAATTTTTCTCCAAGCGTAATTGTATTTGTCCACGGCTTGCGGGATTTTTCAGTAATGTGTAACTAAGTGAACTCGATTAAGATATTCACTTTATTGCGGCACTACGCCGACCGCCTTAAAGGCTGCGTCCCATTTCTCTGGTTCGCTCTCGACGAACGCACCAAAATCCTGACGGGACATGTGCCTTGTTTCGATTCCCATTCCCGCGAGCTTCTCCTGCACATCAGGCTGATCCAGTGCCTGTTTAAATGCCCTGTTCAGCTTTTCAATAATTGGCACCGGAACACCAGCTGGAGCAAATGCGGCAAACCATGGCAGTAAATCAAAACTTTTTAGCCCGACTTCTTCTGTCGTCGGAACGTCTGGCGCCAGGGGTGAGCGCTTTGCACCTGCCACAGTCAGCGCCTTTGCTTTCGCATTCTTTGCATTGACAGCAGGCAATGCTGCCTGTATCTCCACAAACATCAATTTGATGTGCCCTCCGGCCAGATCGGAAACCGCTTGAACATTAGACTTATAGGCCACATGAACCATTTCCATGCCTGTTCTCTGTCCAAGCGTAGCAGCAGCAAGTCTTGCTGACGCCGATCCGGCACCAAAAGTCAACACACCTGGATTGGCTCTGCCATACTTGATGAGATCCTGGAAGTTTCTGACTGGAATACTCTCATTCACTATTAGCATCTGACTTACAAATCCGATCATCGAAATAGGTTCAAAATCGTCTAAAGGATCGTACGGAACATTCTTTACCAATGACTTGACGGCAGCGTGGCTAGTCGTTGTTCCAATCAGGATGGTATAACCATCGGCCGCCGCTCTGACAGCTCGTCTGGTGCCAATGGTGCCATTCCCGCCAGGCAGATTCTCAATAATCAACGGTTGCCCCAACGTGGCTTGCATTTTCTCGGCGAGAATCCGTGTCGTTACGTCTGCAATACCACCCGCAGGAGAAGGTACGATTAACGAGATAGGGCGGGAAGGATAATCCTGAGCCCGCGATGTATTCCACGCCAAAACAACAATGGAAAGTACTAAGTAGTAAATTATCCTGTGCATGTATTGTCTCCCGTTCATTAATATTTTTCATATTGCTTTTTTTATCAAGTGCAAAGTATAGTCAAGGCCTAAAAAAACACATAGACTCGCATAGACAAAGGTACTTTGCTTTCGATGGGAAGATCAAACACGCGAGTTAAGCAGGCGTCTTCTGTATTTATTCTCCCTGCCTCCCACGGCCAAATAGTAACTTGTGATCGAGTTCGGGTTTGGTCGCTTTTGCCGAGTTCAAATTATGAGTATCGTAGGCGACTCTAATTATTCGGTAGGCCGTGCGTTAAAAGCGCATGATTTGGAAGACCATTGTGTCGGAACAGCTCAATCAGAAAATCAATAAAAACACGAACCTTGAGAGAAAGACCACGTCGGCTGGCGTACACTGCATATAGATCCGCACCAACAGTGGCTGGCCTAACGACATAGTCATTAAGCACACTAACTAAATTTCCCTGAAAAATATAACGCCGAACCATCCACTCAAGAACGACTACTATTCCGAGACCGGCTGCTGCCGCTGATAGTAGAACTAGTCCATTGGCCGTGCGGAGATTTCCCTGCACAGCAATTTCCTCAAAATAACCTTTCTTTCGGAATTCCCACGTACTTTCGTATGTCGGGGCATTGAAAAATAGACAATTGTGTAGTAGCAAATCAGATGGTATTTTCGGCACGCCATGTCTATGAAAGTATGCTGGTGATCCGCAAACAATCCGTTGACTCGAAGTTAAACGTTTCGCGATGATGTCAGCATTTGGGGGTTCCCCGATCCAGACTGCAACGTCAATATTGTCGGCCACGAGGTCGCATCGCTGATCTGTAAGTTGGATATCAACTCTTAACTCTGGGTACTGTTTTAGTAATGACGGTAACGCCGGAATAATAACGGCTGTTCCTGCGGAGATCCTTAGAGACACCCGTAATAAACCTTTCACGCTCTCCTGAAAGGATGACGCCTCCGATCTAGCGTTGTAAAGATCATTTGAAATGCTACACGCACGGTCATAAAAAACCCTCCCGGGCTCGGTAAGAGAGAGACTTCGGGTATTGCGATTTAGCAGTCTTACCCCTAATTCATCTTCGAGAGATTTGACTTGGCGTGCTACGGAGCTAACTGATGACTCATCACGAGCGGCAGCAGAAAAACTGCCGGCTTCCACAACCTTTATAAACGTTCTAATACGTCCAATTTCATCCATCTGGCAATACCCCCATAATAAGAAAAATTACAAATTTTTCAAACTCACCACGTTATGCCTACATAACCAACATCAACCGCAGATCAACCACCCAATTTAATAATCTAAGCGATTTTTCTTTTTTCCACAACGCAAGCTTTTTTAGAAAGGTCCTTACCAATTTTTGGTAAGCCATTGACTATCATAAAAAATACAATGGGGTACGTTTTGGAAATATCCAAAAAATAAAAATACCGTGGTCATGGATGATATTTGATTCACTCCGTTTCCACCTTAGTCGACATGGAGACAGATATGAAAATGCTAGCCGCCGTAATGTTTGAACAGGGACTGCCTTCTCCTTATAGTAAATCGCAGCCATTTCGGATTGAAGAAGTTGAACTGGATTCACCGGGCCCTGGAGAAGTACTAGTAGAAATCAGAGCTGCCGGTCTTTGTCATTCTGATCTATATGCAATCAATGGGACACAGAAACGCCCACTACCGATTGTTGGAGGTCATGAAGGCGCTGGGATTGTGCGTGAAATCGGACCGGGGGTAACGGATCTTATCGAGGGGGATCACGTTGTAGCAGTAAATGTGACCGGATGTGGAAAATGTCGATTTTGTGTGAATAACCGTCCAAACTTATGCCAGGCAATTGGTTCTGTACGCGCAGAAGGCAAGCTTGCAACTAACACTCGCCGTTTAAGGCAGTCAAATGGAGACCAACTAAACCACTACAGCGGACTCTCTGTTTTTGCACAATACGCAGTGATTGTGGCCGACGCGCTGGTAAAAATCGATAAGAAGGTACCTCTTGATGTGGCAGCTCTTCTAGGATGCGGCGTCATAACTGGTGCTGGTGCGGTGTTCAATTCTGCGAATGTGCAATCTGGAAACTCGGTAGCCATTGTCGGGTTAGGAGGAGTCGGGCTCAGCGCGGTCATGGCTGCCCGCGAAGTTGGCGCGTCACCCATCATCTGTCTGGATGTACAACCAAACAAATTCGCACTGGCCCGGACTTTGGGCGCTACCCATTGCTACGATGCGCGAGATCCAAATGTTACCCAACAAGTACTGGATTTAACCGACGGTGGAGTCGATTTTTCATTTGAAATATCCGGTGCAAAGCCTGCTATCAAACTTGCGCACTCCCTCGTTGTTCCTGGTGGCGAGGTTGTACATGTTGGCGTTGGAGACGCAACCGGTGAGATTGTCGCACCTCAATGGCCGTTGGTTCTAGAGGAGAGGGTTATACGCGGTTCTTTTATGGGAGGTTGTGTTCCATCCCGTGATATTCCACGGTACTCCGAACTTTACATGGGAGGCAGATTCCCAATGGAGAAACTACGTAGCAACCACATAGGATTCGATCATCTTAACGAAAGCCTTGATCTTCTAGAACGTGCAGAGGTCATTCGGCAAATTTTATTGCCACACGGTACGCCTTGATGAGTATCCTGATTTTTCTCTAACACGGAAAAAATATGTTTATTGAAACCAATTTCACAGCTAATCCGGGGACTCTACGTCGATACGAGCAGTTTTATATTGACGGAGAATGGGTTAAACCTATTGACGGACATATGATCGAAAGTATAGATCCGTCAACAGCAAAACCATGGGCCATTGTAGCCATGGCTGGAAGCAAAGACATAGACAGGGCCGTTGAAGCTGCCAGACAGGCTTTGATCGGACCATGGAGAAGCATACCAGGTCACGAAAGGGCAGCGCTGCTACGTCGCTTCGCCGAATTGTTCCGTGATTCGATTCCTGAACTTGCTACGTTAGAAGCGCGCGATAGTGGTGGCCTCGTCAGAGACATTCGTGCAAGCTTGACTATGCAAGTGGAATGGTATCAATGGTTTGCTTCGTTGGCCGACAAAGCCCAAGGCGCCACTATTCCAATTGACGATTCGGTTCATGCCTTTACTACTCGCGTCCCAGTCGGCGTTGTAGGGGCAATAGTTCCGTGGAACGTGCCTCTTCTTACGACTTGCCTCAAAATTGGGCCTGCCCTTGCGGCGGGGTGCACCGTAGTACTCAAACCGGCAGAACACACGCCTGTGACCGCATTAGTACTGGGTCGCCTCGCTCATGAAGCGGGGTTCCCACCGGGTGTTTTTAACGTCGTTCCAGGATTCGGAAAAACTGCCGGAGCTCAATTGGTCGCACACCCGGATGTAAACAAAATTTCATTTACTGGCGGAGGCCCAATAGCAAAGAAAATGCTGCGCGATGGCGCCGATACGCTTAAGCGCTTCACCTTCGAATTGGGCGGTAAGGCACCTCATATAATTTTTGATGATGCCGACGTTGACAATGCAATAAACGCAGCAACAGCATCAGTCTGGCGCTTGTGCGGTCAAAGTTGTGCACTAGGTTCACGTGTCCTTGTCCATCGAAATATATATGAGCGTACTATCGAGGCCTTCCGTGAGCGAGCGAAAAGAGTTCGTCTCGGTATGCCGTTTGATGATTCAACTCGCATGGGCCCTCAGGCGCATGAAGCCCAACTTAATAAAACGCTATCGTATATCGAAAGCGGCAAACAGGAAGGAGGCGAACTCGTATATGGCGGAAAACGCGTGACAAGATCTGATTTGGCTCAAGGTTTCTTTATCGAACCGACAATTTTTGCAGGGGTGAATAACAAAATGCGTATTGCCAGAGACGAGATTTTCGGCCCTGTAGCATCAATCATCCCCTTTGATGAAGAGGATGAGGCAATTTCAATTGCGAACGATACTCCATTTGGCCTGACCGCAGGAATTTGGACGCGCGACGTCGGACGGGCACACCGCGTGTCAAGCCGCCTCGAAGCGGGCATGGTTTGGGTAAATACTTACTCCTTTCTCCGATGGTCTACTCCTTATGGAGGGTTTAAGCAAAGCGGTTGGGGTCGTGAAAACGGCATCAACGCCCTAGATCCATTTCTCGAAACCCGTACGACTGTGATTAGCAAGACAGGACAATTCCCCAATATTTATGATGAATAAAGCACAGATTGTGAAGTTTATTTTTTAACTCAAAAAATTAAATTGATAGAAAAAGGAGACACCAATTGGTCTTTTCATCTCTAGCCAGGTTGCTTTGCTCAATAAGCATCGCTGCTATAATAGCGAGCACTGCAATGGCCCAGAATTATCCCTCTCGCCCTATCCAGCTTATAACCGGATTTTCCGCTGGCGGTGGTACTGACACCCTTGCACGCCAATATGCAGCAAAGCTGCAAGATATCTTGAAGACACCGGTAATTGTTATAAACAAGCCGGGGGCTTATGAGATTATTGGCTCGCAGACTTTGCTCGCAGCTCGTCCAGATGGCTACACCTTGTTTTTGGGAACGACAGGGTCCCTAATTCAAGGCCCGTTGGTGCGAAGCATGCCTTATGATCCCCTGAAGGACTTTACTCTTGTTGCGCGAATTGGGGAAGTGGGCGCGATTTTAGCCGTTAAAAACGATTTGCCGGTATCTTCGCTCAGCGACTTGATCAACTATGCAAAAGAGAATCCAGGCAAGTTGAATTATGGCTCAGCAGGCGTGGGGGCTCCGAATCATCTGTTGACTGAATATGTTTCGTCCTTGACGGGAATCACCATGACACATATTCCATTCAAAAGTGACGCTGACGTGGCGCGCGAACTTGTTGCGGGGACTATTGATTTTGCCGTGAGCATTCCTGCAACGCTTGAGCCTTATGTCAAGGCTGAAAAAGTCAAGGCAATCGCTGTTACCACCCCTGAAAGATTGAAAGGCCTGCCCGATACGCCAACCCTGGCAGAGGGAAACATCCCAGCATTGAAATCATTAAGTGTTTACGCATTCTACGGGATAGTCGGGCCAGCGGGAATGCCAGAAGAAGTCACACAAAAGCTTAATGATGCGTTTAACAGGGTCGCCAAGATGCCTGATATTGTCCAGCGTTTTGATGAGCTTTCTGTCAAGCTAACAACCAGTACGCCAAATGGGTTTCGACAATATCTCGAAAAGGAAATAGCAATTTGGCGAGAGGTTGCCAAAAAGCTGAAATTATAGTCGGCAAAAAATGAGATCAATGCACATGAAAACTTTAAAGCTGTAGATTTACTGATCTGGTTCTTTTTTCCGAATTACTCGTTTCATAGCAAGAGTTTTTCGGAACGAACTTGCTTAGGCGCCTATGTTTTACTTTCTTTGCAAAGGAAGAAAAACCCACTTTTTAGAGGCGATTAACCATTTTCACGTAAGCTGTCGAATTAAATAGACAAGCAAACAATCGAATAATAGTCGCTCTCATTTTAAATAAAGTACCGAAATCTGATTCTTGGAAAACTTCGACAATTGCCAATTGAGGATACTAGACAGCCTTACAATTAGTAATAATTCCAAACTGAGTGACGAAAATTCCAAACTGAATGACAATCGACATTCCCAGTATTCGTGTCAAAAATGTAACAAGCCGACTTTCCCTCTTGAAACTGGGCCATTCGTCCCTATAATTAGCACTCAGTAGGGTCGAGTGCTAACAGCCGGCCTGACTAACTCAATTTACCAACCTATTTTATATTTTCAGGAGTTTCTCCATGGCATTGCGTCCTTTGCAAGACCGCGTGATCATCAAGCGCCTCGATAACGAACGTAAAACTTCGTCCGGTATCGTTATCCCTGACAGTGCAGCAGAAAAGCCAGATCAGGGTGAAGTTGTTGCTGTTGGTCCAGGCAAAAAAACAGACGACGGAAAAGTTATCGCCGTTGACCTGAAAGTAGGCGACAAAGTCCTTTTTGGTAAGTATGCCGGTCAATCCGTCAAAGTTGACGGCGAAGAGCTGCTGGTTATCCGCGAAGAAGAGATCCTCGCTGTAGTCGGCTGATCCGCCCGCAAAAACTAACCTGCCCGCCCTGCTTTTAGCACGGCATAAAAGGGCTATCGAGACAATCAATCAAGGAATTAAACATGGCTGCTAAGCAAGTACTATTCGGTGACGACGCACGTGTGCGCATCGTCCGTGGTGTAAACATTCTGGCAAACGCTGTTAAGACAACACTGGGCCCTAAAGGTCGTAACGTTGTTCTGGAGCGCTCATTCGGCGCCCCTACCGTAACAAAAGACGGTGTATCTGTTGCCAAAGAAATCGAACTGAAAGACAAATTCGAAAACATCGGCGCCCAACTGGTTAAAGAAGTTGCTTCAAAAACTTCTGACAACGCCGGTGACGGTACCACAACAGCTACCGTGCTGGCCCAGTCTGTAGTTGAAGAAGGCCTCAAATACGTAGCTGCCGGTATCAACCCAATGGATCTGAAACGTGGTATCGACAAGGCTGTAGCTGCTGCTGTTGCAGAACTGCAATCACTGTCACGCCCATGCACAACCAGCAAGGAAATTGCTCAGGTTGGTTCCATCTCTGCCAACAGCGACAGCTCTATTGGTGACATCATCGCCAATGCCATGGACAAAGTAGGCAAAGAAGGCGTGATCACTGTTGAAGACGGCAAATCACTGGACAACGAGCTGGACGTCGTTGAAGGTATGCAATTTGACCGCGGTTACCTGTCTCCTTACTTCATCAACAACCAGGACAAACAGGTTTCTGCTCTGGAAGATCCATACGTTCTGATTTTCGACAAAAAAATCAGCAACATCCGTGATCTGCTGCCTATCCTGGAACAAGTTGCCAAATCAAGCCGTCCTCTGCTGATCATCGCTGAAGACGTTGAAGGCGAAGCCCTGGCAACGCTGGTTGTGAACAACATCCGCGGCATCCTGAAAACCACTGCAGTCAAAGCGCCTGGCTTTGGCGACCGTCGCAAAGCCATGCTGGAAGACATCGCCATCCTGACTGGCGGTACCGTGATCTCTGAAGAAACCGGTATGTCTCTGGAAAAAGCCACGATCGAAGATCTGGGCCAGGCCAAACGCATCGAAGTAGGCAAAGAAAACACCATCATCATTGACGGTGCAGGCGTTAGCGCAAACATCGAATCTCGTGTTAAACAAATCCGTACACAGATCGAAGAAGCCACTTCAGACTACGATCGCGAAAAACTGCAAGAGCGCGTTGCCAAACTGGCAGGCGGTGTTGCCGTGATCCGTGTTGGTGCTGCTACCGAAGTTGAAATGAAAGAGAAAAAAGCCCGCGTTGAAGATGCTCTGCATGCAACACGCGCTGCTGTTGAAGAAGGTATCGTTCCTGGCGGTGGCGTAGCGCTGATTCGTGCCAAGAAAGCCATTGAAAAAATCAAGGGCGACAATGCTGATCAGGACGCAGGTATCAAACTGATTCTGCGCGCTGTTGAAGCGCCTCTGCGCACGATCGTTGCTAACGCTGGCGACGAGCCAAGCGTTGTTGTAGCCAAAGTCGCTGCCGGTGAAGGCAACTACGGTTACAACGCAGCAACAGGCGAGTACGGCGATCTGGTTGAACAAGGTGTTCTGGACCCAACCAAAGTAACCCGTACAGCACTGCAAAACGCTGCCTCTGTTGCCAGCCTGCTGCTGACAACTGAAGCTGCTGTTTGCGAAATCGTTGAAGACAAACCAGCTCCTGCCATGCCTGACATGGGTGGTATGGGCGGTATGGGTGGCATGGGCGGATTCTAATCCAGCCAGATACACCCCGGGCCTGCCTTGCGCAGGTCCACAGCAAACAAACCCCGAACGGTTCACCGTTTCGGGGTTTTTCTTTGGGCGCCTTTCTTTGAGTACCTTTCTTTGGATTGCGCCGCCCCCCGCGTTAGCGCTAACCACCGTACAAAAAATTTGATTTACAACTCTGCATGCGATCTTGCACTCTGTTTGCAAAGTGCGGCGCAGCGGCAGATACGAAACCGAGACGCATCTCCCACGGCAGAGAAAATGCCAGGCCCGCCCGTTTGAATGCGCCGGCACAGCGCCGTTTAATCAAGCCGTAGCGTTTTGTGAACTACAATATCGTTCATGAATCGACCAAGCCACCCGCACGTCCGCAAAAATCGCGGCGCACTGCGTTTTATCCAGTCAACTGTGTACTCGGCACAGGGCTTTCGTGCGGCCTTTTCCAGCGAGGAAGCCTTCCGCCAGGAACTGATTGTCTGCATCACGCTCACCCCCTTTGCCTTCCTGCTGGGACGCAATTTTGCAGAGATCATTGTATTGCTGGGCGTCCTGGTCAGCGTCCTGACGGTAGAGCTCATCAATTCGGCCATCGAAGTGCTGGCCGATACAGTCAGCGCAGAAACGCACCCCCTGATCGGCCAGACCAAGGATATCGCCAGCGCTGCGGTCATGATGGTGATTACTTTCGCCGGCCTGGTCTGGTTTGGTCTGCTCTTTGTTCGTCTGTTTTCACATTAATTATTCATGACATTTATCGAAAAACTGGAATCCGCCTGGCAAAGCCAGAACTCCCTTCTCATGGTCGGCCTTGATCCTGACCCCGAAAGGCTACCGGTTAGCATGAAACAGAACCGCGAATCCACATTCGAGTTCTGCAAGGGCATCGTAGATGCATCAGCACCCTACGCCTGCGGTTTCAAACCGCAAATTGCCTATTTTGCTTCACAGGGCGCAGAAGAACAGTTGTCACAACTGTGCGCCTATATTCACGAGACCTATCCGCATCTGCCCATTGTGCTGGACGCCAAGCGCGGTGACATCGGCACGACGGCAGAGCACTACGCCCGCGAAGCCTACGAACGGTACAAGGCCGATGCTGTTACCGTTAGCCCATATATGGGATTCGATTCCATCGAGCCGTATCTGGCATGGAAAGACAGGGGCATAATTATTCTGTGCCGCACTTCAAATCCAGGCGGCTCCGACTTGCAATTTGTTGAGTCTGCCAGCGGCGAACCGTTATACCTGCATGTTGCCAGCATGGTTGCGGAAAAATGGAACACGCACGGCCAGTGCGGTCTGGTGGTTGGCGCCACCTTCCCTGAAGAGTTGAGCAAGGTTCGCGCCCGGGTGGGCGACGCCATGCCGCTGCTGGTGCCGGGCATCGGCGCCCAGGGCGGAGATATCGAGGAAACCGTAACGGCCGGCCGCAATATCGCCGGCACCGGCATGATGATCAATTCGTCACGCGCCATTTTGTATGCCAGCTCGGATGAGAACTGGAAAGAAGAAGCAGCTCGGGTAGCACAGGATACGCGCGACCAGATCAATCAGGCACGCAACCTGTAGCAGCATTATTTGGGTAAGCGGGGGTTCGGCAGGATCACCGCCCCCTGCCGGTGGCACTAGGCCACCCTGTTGCCGTTAGTTTTCCTGGACGATGCGTCGGGTAATTTCCATGGCGTAGATCACCGCCTGGACACGCACCTGATGACGATCTCCGACGAAATTCTGTGAGAATGGCAACGTGACGATGCCGTCAGCCTTGCGATAGGAAACCGCAAAGCACACCAGGCCTACCGGTTTGTGTGCGGTGCCGCCGTCGGGCCCCGCGATGCCGGTCGTGCTGACCGCGCAGGTCGATAGGGGCGCATTGTTCAGCACACCTTCGGCCATTTCGATGGCCACTTCTTCGCTGACGGCCCCAAATTTATCCAGCGCCGCCTGGTTGACATCCAGCATATCCATCTTGGCTTCATTGGTATAAGTAACGAAACCCCGATCAAACCACTGGCTGGATCCCGCAATGGCGGTAATGGCGCCGGCCAGCAGACCTCCGGTGCAGGATTCTGCGGTACCCAGCAACCAGCTCTTTTTCTTGAGCGCCTCTCCCAACTGGGCAGCGACCTGCCATTGTTCACTCAACAACTCTGACATACTCACCCCAACATTCTGGTGGCAATCGCCATGATGAACAGCGTATAGGCCGCTGCCACCACGTCATCCCACATGACGCCGAACCCGTTTTTGAGCGTACGATCAAAGTAGCCGATGGGTGGCGGTTTGACGATATCGAAAAAGCGAAAAAGGATAAAGGCGACCAGTTGCCAGCCCAGGTTCATGGGCGCAACCAGCAACAGGACCGCCCAGAAGGCGACCATTTCGTCCCAGACAATGCCGCCGTGGTCATCCACGTGCATTTCCTGAGCGACGCGATGGCAGCAATAGACGCCGTAAGCGAAGCCGACCAGAATAAACAGCGCCATGTAAAAATCGGTGCCCAGCACAAAACTGAGCGGCCACCAAAGCACCCAGGCCAGCAGGGTGCCCCAGGTTCCGGGTCCCGGTCTGAGCAGCCCGGCGCCAAGCCCGAAGGCAAAGAAGCGGTGGACATTAGCCCGGATCCAGCCGAAAGTAGGCCATTGCGCGTTCACGGTCGTTTTGGTGCCAGCGGCATTATGTATCGTTTGCGTTTGAATGTCTTCTATCATGCAATTAATTCTGTGTTTACGGCTTGCGCCGACGAGCTGGCCGGAAATGGTCGAACCCCGCTGGAAGTGCGGAGATATCCTGTTGCGCAGCATCAAGTACCCGCAAACCCTGCCCGACGTGAACCTCTCCAATGCGCGTAAGCGTCACAGGCAGGCTGGCAGCAATGGCTTGCAGTGCCGCTCTGGCGGTCTGCGGCGCCGTAAAACACAACTCGTAGACGTCACCCCCGCCCAACACGGACTGGCGCAATTGCTGCGGGTCATCGTCTGGCAGGCTAAGATTAACAGGCATTAAAGATTCATACAATACGGCAGCGACACCGCTGGCATGCAAAATATGTTTCAAGTCCTGCACCAGGCCGTCGGACAGGTCTATGACAGCATGCGCCAGTGGCCGCAGGGCAAGCCCCAGGGCCACGCGTGGCTCGGGCCATTCCAGGGCATGCCGGGTGGCCTGCAGCGTCTGGATTTCGCGTTCGTTCAGGATTTCGCCCGCCTTCTGGCGCAGCAGCAGACTCAGGGCCCAGTCGGCGGCGCCCAGAGTGCCAGAGACCCAGATATCATCGCCGGGCTGGGCCCGGCTGCGCAGCAAAAACGGCTGGGTCACTTCGCCCAGCACGGTAACGCTGATGACAATATCGTGTTCGCTGCGGGTGGTATCGCCACCGATCAGCGGGCATTGGTATTTGTCGGCCAGGCGGTTAAAGCCCCTGGAAAACGCCGCCAGCCAGTCGGCATCGTAACGCGGCAGCGCAATACCCAGCAGGCAGCCGCGCGGCGTCGCCCCCATCGCAGCCAGATCGGACAGGTTAACTGCCAGCGATTTGTGGCCCAGCGATTCGGGATCCACGTCGGAAAAAAAATGGCGCTCTTCGAGCAGCAGATCCTTGCTGACGGCCAGCGATGTGCCGGCGGTGGGCGTCAGGATGGCGCAATCGTCCCCCACCGCAATGTCAACAGAGGCTGCGGGGCGGGTAAAAAATTGACGGATCAGATCAAATTCGCCGGACATAGGAACCGCTCTTCAAGTGCGCGAGCATCGCATCGCAAAAGCACCCGGCTAGCGCCGGGCGCTATCTGCAGCGCATATGCCCGCCAACCCCGGGTCAGCGTCCGGCATTGACTTCAAGCGAACGCACACGCGCCGCCAGTTTGTCCAGTACGCCATTGACAAATTTGAAGCCGTCAGTGCCGCCAAATTCCTTGGCCAGCTCTACCGCTTCGTTAATGGCAACTTTGTACGGCACATCCACATGGTGGATGAGTTCGTAACTGCCGATAAGCAGAATGCCGTGCTCGATGGGCGAAAGTTCGTCCAGCGGCCGGTCGATATAGGGCACGAATGCTTCACGCAGCGCCGGTGCCTCGGCAAAAACGCCATGCAACAGCGTCTTGAACCAGACCGGATCCGCGTTGTCGAATTCCGGGCTGTCCTGGATGTGAGCGTCGATGGCGCCTGCCTCGCGCAGGTCAGTGTCGCCACTGACCAGCCAGGCATAAATACCCTGGAGGGCAAATTCGCGCGCCCGGCGACGCGCACTGCGATGCATTGTTTTATTATCCTGAGCCACTCGTTGTCCTATCGCCTTGGGGTATCTGCTACTTCTTCGGTTTCATCATCTTCGTCGTCCTGATCGTCGTCATCGTCCAGATCTTCGAAGTCATCATCTTCGTCTTCCGACTCGGGCACCAGTGCAGCCGACAGATTGGCCATTTCCACGGCAACCTGGGCGCAATCCTTGCCTTTCTGTTCGGCGCGGGCCTTGGCCTGTTCTTCGTCTTCTGTGGTCAGAATCCCATTGGCCACCGGCACATTGGTATCCATGGACACCCGGGTAATGGCCGCAGCACTTTCATTGCTGACAATTTCGAAGTGATAGGTTTCGCCACGAATGACGGCCCCCAGGGCAATCAGTGCATCAAATTCGTAGGTTTCGGCCATTTGCGCCAGCGTCAGGCCCACTTCAAGCGCACCGGGCACTGTCACGACCATAATGTCGCGCTCGTCGACACCCAGCTCGCCAAGTTCGGCCAGGCAGGCTTCGAGTTCGGCAAAACCAATTTCCTCGTTAAATCGTGCGCACACGATACCGATATGCAGGCCTTCGCCATTCAGATCAGGGGCGAGTGTATAGGGTTTCATAGCCATTCCTTTAAAATCAGCGGGGGTCAGAAGAAGTTTCGTAACCTGTCACGGTAAGTGCATAACCAGTCATGCTTGGCATTTTACGTGGAAGTGCGAGCAGGCGCATCTTTCCGACGTTCAGTTCACGTAATATTTGCGCGCCGATGCCATACGTGCGCAGATCGTAGCGATCATCCTTGCGCGCGGTGCTCTCGGTTTCTCCCCATTTTTCCAGCGCCTCGATCAGGCCCTTTTGCGATCCCTGGCAGTTAAGCAGCACCAGAACACCGGCCGGACTGGCGGAAATGGCTTGCAGCGCCTGTGCGATGCCCCAGCTGTGCGCATTGCGCTCCAGGTCCAGCAGATCCAGTACCGATACCGGCTCATGGACGCGCACCAGCGCTTCCTGCTCGGGATCAATGGTGCCATGCACCAGCGCAATATGCCCCGCGCCCGACATGCTGTCCTGATAGGATACCGCTTGGAACTGACCGAAAGGCGTTTTCAGGGTCTTGCTGCCCAGGCGACGAATCATGGATTCATTTTCGCTGCGATACTGGATCAGATCGGCGATCGTGCCGATTTTCAGATTGTGTTCACGGGCGAAGGTAACCAGATCGGGCAGGCGCGCCATGCTGCCATCGGGCTTGAGAATTTCACAGATGACCGCGGCGGGTGTAAGGCCCGCCATGGCGGTCAGGTCGCAGCCCGCTTCAGTGTGTCCGGCGCGGATCAGCACACCGCCGGAAACGGCCTGGACCGGAAAAATATGTCCCGGATTGACCAGATCCTGGGGCTTGGCGTTTTTGGCAACGGCCGCCTGGATGGTACGAGCCCGGTCAGCGGCGGAAATACCGGTAGTAACCCCTTCGGCCGCTTCGATGGACACGGTAAAGTTGGTGCCAAAGGAGGTGCCGTTGCGCGAGGCCATGAGCGGCAGCTCCAGCTGGCGGCACCGCGCCTCAGTCAGTGTCAGACATACCAGGCCACGGGCGTGGGTCACCATGAAGTTAATGGCTTCAGGCGTGACAAAGTCTGCCGCCATGACCAGATCGCCTTCATTTTCGCGATCCTCTTCGTCGACCAGGATGACAATACGCCCCGCCTTGAGCTCTTCGACAATTTCAGAGACGGGAGAGATGGTGCAGTCGGGCACCAGAGAAACAGGGGCGGCAGAAGTCATGATCGTGCTTGAATCCGGAAAGGCTGGGCTGGCGCGACGCACCAACAGTGGGCAAAAGCGTTATTTTACCCCTTTCGCCCCTGTAAAAGGCGGTGATGCCCCCATTCACTCCGAGGATTGTTGGGGGCCGCGCACCACTGCGGTCACCTCGATTTCCACTTTAGCCCGGTCTTCCACCAGACCGGCCACCTGTACCGCCGTCATGGCAGGAAAATGCCGGCCGATGAGATTGCGATAATGCTCGCCGATCGCCGGATAGGCGGCCACATATTCGCGCTTGTCGGTCACATACCAGTTCATGCGGACAATATCCGATGGCACTGCCCCGCCCTCGCTGAGGACGGCCACGATATTTTCCAGGGTCTGGCGCACCTGTTCGCCCAGGTCATCGGACTCAAACTGCTGCTGCCCGTTCCAGCCGATCTGCCCGCCGACAAACAGCAGGCGGCTGCCCGCCTCGACGGTGATCATCGTGCCGTTGGCGTAGCCGCGGGGTTTGGTCCAGTCTGACGGTTGCAGTATTTCCATGTTTCAGTTCCCCATTCCATTACCGGGTTTCGGTCATTTTTCTCAGGACAAAGCGCTGCAGCTTACCGGTTTCGGTGCGCGGCAACTGCTCAACAAATTCAATTTCGCGTGGATACTTGTAGGGCGCCGCTTCCTGCTTCACATAGTCTTGCAGTTCGGCGACCAGTTCGGCGCCGGGCGTAAAGCCGTCGTTCAGAACAATATAGGCCTTGACGATTGCACCACGCTCGGCGTCGCTGCGGCCCACCACCCCGCAATCGTTCACCGCGGCGTGGGTCATGAGTACGCTTTCGACTTCCGGACCGGCAATGTTGTAGCCGGCCGAGACAATCATGTCGTCGTCGCGTGCGCGATAATAAAAGTAGCCGTCGGCGTCCATCACAAAAGCGTCGCCGGGCAGGTTCCATTGCTGCTGCACGTAGCGGGACTGGCGTTCATCGTCCAGATAACGACAGCCGGTAGGGCCGCGCACCGCCAGCCGACCAAGCGTGCCGGGTGGCACCTCGTTCATATCGGCATCGACCACCCGGGCCTGGTAGCCGGGCACCACACGCCCGATTGCGCCGTCACGGATATCGCTCCCGGTACTGGAAATATACACATGCATCATTTCCGTCCCGCCAATACCATCTGTCATATTGATGCCGCTGGCCTTTTTCCATATCTGGCGCGTGTCATCGGGCAGCGCCTCGCCGGCCGAGACGCAGACCCGCAGGGAATCGAGCGAATAGCCCTCGGCCAGGCCAGCCATCTTGCGATAGAAGGTGGGCGCCGTAAAGGTCATGGTCACCTTGTGGTCCTGAATAATCTGCAAAAAAGCGTCGGGGGTCAGCTTTTCTACCAACAGAGTCGAGCCGCCGACGCGCAACGGAAAGCACAGCAGCCCGCCCAGCCCGAAAGTAAAGGCCAGCGGCGGCGTGCCGCAGGCAATATCGGTCGCCCGGGTTTGCAGAACCTGGTTGGAAAAGGTATCGCACATGGCAAGCACATCACGATGAAAATGAATACACCCCTTGGGTTTGCCGGTCGTGCCGCTGGTAAAGGCGATCATGCAGGGATCATCGCGCAGCGTCTGTGCATCATAAGGTGCGTCGCTTTTGGTGTCGGCCCGCGCCTGCATGCTGTCTGGCGTCTGCATGCCGAACGCCATGATCTGCTGCAGCGTCGGGCAGTAGTTCGGATTATCGGGGTTGCGGCAGTGTTCCAGTTCCTGCAACAACCGCTCATCGCACAGCGCTGCCTGCGCCTGTGATATTTTCAGAATGGCGCTCAGCTCCCGGGCGCGCAACAGCGGCATGGTGGGCACAGCGACAATGCCCGCCTTCAGGCACGCCAGCAGCGCGCCAGCCATGCCCACGTTGTTGGGCCCGCGCAGCAACAACCGGTTGCCCGATACCAATCCAAGATCTTCGGTCAGCACCCGCGCCAGCTGGTTGGTCCAAAGCGCCAGCGCCTGATAGGTCATCTGCTTCTGCGTGCCGTCGTCGTGCAGCCAGCGCAATGCAATATTCTGGCCACGCCCCTGCTGCACGTGGCGATCAATCAGTTCCACTGCACTATTTAGTTTCTCTGGATAGTGCAATTGCGGCAGGTCGAACAGATACTGCGGCTGCTGCCCGTTCCCGGGCAAATGTTCAATGACAAAGCGGTCTTGCAATCCGGTCTGTGCTGTCATGGCTTGTCTCCTGTGTTGTCGGCTCAACCGGCGGCGCGGATGAGTCAGGAAGTCTTTGCTCCCGTTTCGGTTCAGTCCCGCAGTAATTCACGTGCAATAATCAGTTTCTGCACTTCGGTAGCGCCTTCGTAAATGCGCAGGGCGCGAATATCCCGGTACAACCCTTCCACACACTCGCCAGCCACCACGCCCTGTCCGCCAAACAGCTGAACGGCCTTGTCAATGACCTGTTGCGCCGACTCGGTCGCAAACATCTTGGCCATGGCTGCTTCCTTGGTGGTTCTGGCCTGGTACACGTCACGCCGCCAGGCGGCGCGATAGGTCAGCAGGCGACTGGCATCCAGCGCCGTTGCCATATCGCCCAGCGCAGCCTGGGTCAGTTGCAGATCGGCCAATACGCCGCCGAACATCTGGCGTGTCTTGCTGCGTGCCAGGGCCTCGTCTAGCGCCCTGGCGGCAAACCCGTTGGCCGCCGCCGCAACCGACGCGCGAAAAATATCCAGCACCTGCATCGCCAGCTTGAAGCCCTCGCCCTTGTTCCCCAACAGGGCCTCGGCAGGCAGACGGCATTGCTTCAGTTTAAGCACCGCCATCGGATGCGGCGCCATGACGTGAATGCGCTCGGACGTATCCAGCCCCTTCACATTGCTGTCCACGATAAACGCGCTGATACCCCGCGCACCCGGCAGAAATTCGGTGCGCGCAAAGACACAGTAAAAATCGGCAATGCCTCCATTGGAGATCCAGGTTTTGACCCCATCAAGAACATATTCGGATCCCTGCTGCGTGGCTTTACAGGACATGGCAGCCACATCGGACCCGGCATCGGGCTCGGACAGGGCGAAGGCGGCAATCAGCTCGCCCCGCGCCACGCGCGGCAGATAGGCTTTCTTCTGCGCCTCGGAGCCGCCCAGCACAATGGCGCCGCTACCCAGGCCCTGCATGGCAAAGGCAAAGTCAGCCAGGCCGTGATAGCGCGCGAAGGTTTCGCGAATCAGGCAGATCATGCGCGAATCAATTTGCTCCAGCGCACCGCCCCAGCTTCCATTGGGACCTGCAGGAACCGCATAGCGCAGCCAGCCGCCTTCTCCCATCCGACGCACCAGTTCGCGACAGGTATCATCGGTATTGCCATGCGGCACAGTGCGCAAATTCTCTTTTGCCCAGCGATCCAGTTCGACAGCAACATGGCGATGCTGCTCCTGGAAAAAAGGCCAGTCCAGAAACTCGTGATCAGGCATGCTCAGTCTCCCTCGAACACGGGTTTGTTTTTTGCCACGAAGGCATGATAGGCCCGATGAAAATCCCGGGTCTGCATGCAGATGGCCTGGGCATGGGCTTCGGCATCAATGGCGTCGTCCACACCCATATTCCATTCGTGATGCAGGCAATGCTTGGTCACGCCATTGGCAAAGGTCGGGCCCGCTGCAATCTGCGCCGCCATCGTCTGTGCGGCCGTCAGCACCTGGTCCGGCTCATGCAACTGGTTGTAGAAACCCCAGTGATGCCCTTCCTGGCCAGACATGGACCGACCGGTGTAGAGCAGTTCGCTGGCACGACCCTGGCCGATAATGCGCGGCAAAATCGCACACGCGCCCATGTCCGCACCCGCCAGCCCAACGCAGGTGAACAGAAAGGCGGTTTTGCTATCGGCCGTGCCCAGGCGGATATCGGACGCCATGGCCAGAATGGCGCCAGCGCCCGCACACACCCCTGCCACTGCCGCGATCACCGGCTGCGGGCACCCGCGCATGGCCTTGACCAGATCGCCGGTCATCTGGGTAAAGGCAAGCAATTGGGGCATCGACATCCGGGTCAGCGGTCCGATGATTTCATGCACATCGCCACCGGAACAGAAATTGCCGCCGGCGCCGGCGATCACCACAACCTTGATGTCACTGGCGTAAGACAAGGCGCGAAACAGGTCACGCAGTTCGGCATACGACTCGAAGGTCAGCGGGTTTTTTCTTTCCGGGCGGTTCAGCGTAATAGTTGCCACCTTGTGGTCAGCGCTGACCTGCCAGTCAAAATGCGTGGCCCGATAGCCTGCCAGCGGTTTGTGCTGATCCTGCATGGGGTTGATGTCATCCGAAATAGTCATCGTATATCTCCTGTTTTCCTTCTGGTGAATGCATGGATTCTTCGGCATTCACATCTGTCATCGCTGCTTTGCCTGCCGCATCAACACCTGGTGTTCCCATCTACCCGCAGGCAACTGGCCGGAGCGCGCCTTCATCCGGCCATTTTCTCGCCGCCATCGACCGGGATAGCCTGTCCGTTGATACTGGCCGACTGCGGCAGACACAGCCAGAGCACGGCATGCGCCACTTCCTCGGGTTGCACCAACCTGCCCTGCGGATTGTTGCTGGCCAATGCAGCCTTTGCCTTGTCTGCGGTCATGCCGGTTTTGGCGACCATATTGGCCACGGCACCATCGAGCAGCGACGTTTCGGTATAACCGGGGCACACGGCATTGACGGTAATATTCTTTGCTGCCAGTTCCACAGCAAGGGCACGAGTCAGACCCACCACCCCATGCTTGGCTGCACAATAAGCGGCCACATAGCCATAGCCCTTTAGCCCGGCAACACTAGCCACATTCACAATCCGCCCCCAGCCCTGCTCCAGCATGTCGGGCAGTGCGGCGGCAATGCATTGATAGGTCCCGGTCAGATTGACCTGCAGCATCCGGTTCCAGAATTCGGTGTTCATGCGGTCAAAGCGCTCGCTTTGCGCTTGCCCGGCATTGTTGACCAGAATACTGATCGGACCAAAGCGCGCCCGCGCCGCGTCAAAGACGCTGTCGATTGCCTTTTCATCTGTGATATCGGCCTGTACCGTGTGTACCCGCTGCGCGTCTGCTGAAAGGCTTGCCGCAGCCACGGCCAGGCGCTCGCCATTACGGGCCAGCAGCGTCACGCGGGCGCCGGCATCCAGCGCCAGGCGGGCCACTTCAAGCCCGATGCCCTGGCTGGCGCCGGTAATCAGCACGTGGCGATTCTCCAGGGCGGATGTAGCGGTCTGCGTCATGATGGTTTATCCGTTCTGCATTGATTGGGCCCGTTCAAACAGGGTTTCGATTTGCCGTTTGCCGGCGCTGTACTGCCGGGGCCAGTGCACTTGCGTATAACCGATCCGGGCCGTTTCGCTCAGCGTCCAGGCCGGGTTGGCCAGATGGGGGCGGCCAATGGCGCACAAATCGGCACGACCCGACGCAATAATACTGTTGACCTGATCGGCCTCTGTGATGGCGCCGACCGCCATGGTCGCAATCCCTTCCTGATTGCGGATTTCGTCTGCAAAAGGCGTCTGGTACATGCGCCCATACACCGGCTTCTGTTCAGGGCTGACCTGGCCTGACGAGCAGTCAATCAGATCTGCGCCTGCCGCCTTGAAGGCGCGAGCAATAAGCACCGCATCGTCTGCGGTAATGCCGCCCTCGACCCAGTCGCTGGCCGAGATACGCACATTGAGCGGTCGATCTTCAGGCCACTGGGCACGCATCGCCATAAATACTTCCAGAGGAAAACGCAGGCGATTTTCCAACGTGCCCCCGTAGGCATCCGCGCGCTGATTGGTCAGCGGTGAAATAAAGCACGACAACAGATAGCCATGCGCGCAATGCAGTTCAAGCACGTCAAACCCCGCCTGGGCGGCAAGCCGGGTAGACTGTACAAACTGCTCGGTAATGTGCTGCATGTCGGCGGCATCCAGCGCCTTGGGCACTTGCGAGATGTCTGGCAAATACGGCAGGGACGAGGCCGAGACCAGCGGCCAGTTGCCCGATTCCAGCGGCATATCGATGCCATCCCAGGCCGCTTTGGTTGACCCCTTACGACCGGCATGGCCCAGTTGAATGCCGATTTTTGCATCCGATTGCGTGTGAACCGCCTGCACAATGCGTTGCCACGCCTGCAACTGAGTGTTGTTCCACAGGCCCGGGCAATGCGGCGTGATTCGTGCCTGAGGCGACACGCAGGTCATTTCAACCATGACCAGGCCAGCGCCGCCCAGGGCGCGCGCCAGCAAATGCTGGAAATGAAAGTCGCCGGGCACCCCGTCCACGCACGAATACATGGCCATGGGCGAGACCACGATCCGGTTTTTCAATACCACAGAGCGCAGACTGAACGGCGTCCACATGGGTGGGATCGCAGCGGTGCCGTTGTCGGTGCCTGCCGCCCTCTCAGGAGCCCTGGTCTGGCCGGCCTGACGGCTGAACCAGCTTTCAAAATGATGCATCCACTGCGGATCGCGCAGCCGCAGGTTTTCATGTGAAATACGCTGCGAGCGTGTCAGCAGCGAATAGGCAAACTGTTCCGGCGCCAGCCGGCTATAGCGCTGAACATTCTCGAACCATTCGGTGGAATTGCGCGCTGCATTCTGGATTTTCAGCACTTCGATGCTGCGTTGCGCTTCGTAGTGCGTCAGCGCCGCGCCGGTATCAGTGTGAGTGCGAAAACTGCCGGCCAGCTCGATGGCGTCTTCCAGCGCCAGCTTGGTACCCGAACCGATGGAAAAATGCGCGGTATGCGCGGCATCGCCCATCAGCACCACGGGTACAGTTTTACCGTCAGGCAGGCGCTGCTGATGCACCCACTGCTCGCATATGACGCGAGGAAACTGAATCCAGATGGCCGATCCGCGCAAATGCTTGGCATTGGATAACAGCTTGTGACCGTCCAGCCACGGTGCAAAGAGGGCCTCGCAATAGGCAATGCCCTCCTCCTGCGACATAGTATCGATCCCGGCAGCGCGCCACGTTTCGTCCCTGGTTTCCACGATGAAGGTGGACATGCCCTCTTCATATTGATAAGCGTGCGCCTGAAACCAGCCGTGTTCTGTATTGACAAAGGCAAAGGTAAACGCATCAAACGTCTTTTGCGTGCCCAGCCAGACAAAACGGCAGCGCCGGGTGTCGATATCCGGTTTGAATGTATCGGCATAGCGCGTGCGGATGCGACTATTGATGCCGTCGGACGCAATCACCAGGTCCGCATCGTAGTCCATTGCCACGGCCTGATCATCTTCGGCCACTGTCTCGAACACCAGTTCCACGCCAAGATCCAGGCAGCGCTGCTGCAGGATATTGAGCATCTTCTTGCGGCCGATGCCGATAAACCCGTGTCCGCCGCTACGAATCGTGGTCTGGCCGATATGGATATCGATATCGTCCCAGTGATTGAATTGGCGGATGATTTGTTCCGCCGTAGGCAGATCGGCCTTTTTCAGGTTTTCCAGCGTCGCGTCAGAAAACACCACCCCCCAGCCGAAAGTATCAAACGGACGGTTGCGCTCAATGATCACTACCCGATCCTGGGGATTGCGTTTTTTCAACAGCAGCCCGGCATATAAACCAGCCGGGCCGCCACCGATACATACAATATTCATGACAGATCCTTTGAATACGGTCTGTGGCCGTTGCCTGCCCCGCCGCTGTATTGCTGGCGCCGCCGGACAGACACAAGAGTGCAGCACTATGGCTTTGCCTCTTTCACAATTGTGATTTATTTTAAGTTTAAACTAATTTATAATGCACTACAAACTTTTTTTAAACAGGCGACAATGGCTGCCTCATGCCAGGCGTGAGCACCCGAACGAACCGGACTGCGTTTACAATTGGGCCGGCCCCACATGAACGACTATGTCGTTTTATTTACGTTTATTTCAGCAGGAGCAGTTATGCAACACGATCTGGAAACCCGCGCCGCAACCATTGATCACTCTGAATTGCGTCTGTGGCTGCGCCTGCTTACCTGCACCAGCCTGATCGAAAATCGCATCCGCAATTATCTGCGCGTGCAATTCGATTGCACCCTGCCGCGCTTTGACCTGATGGCGCAACTGGCCAAGGAGCCGCAAGGCATGCGGATGGGAGATCTGTCCGCAAGACTGATGGTCAGCAACGGCAACGTGACTACCATTGCCAATCAGCTGGAAAAAGAAGGGCTGATCCTGCGCAAGGTCAGCAGTGAAGATCGCCGCAGTACCTTTTTACGACTCAGTGCAAAGGGACGCCGGCAATTTGACCAAATGGCCTCGGCTCACGAAGCCTGGCTCCAGGACATGTTCAGCGATATGCCCAAGAGCAATCAGAAGGATCTGTACACGCTGCTGGCTGATCTGAAACAGGCAGCGCTTGCATCGCAACAGTGACATAACTGTTGCCGGGACGCCGTTCCCGGCGGGCTTGGGACATGATCTGGCCGGCCCCCGGCGGCATGATATGGTTTGCCCTGCGTGCGCCCCATTGGATGGCATACTTGCCATGCCGATGCCAGGCGAGAACGCATGGCCTGAAGACAGTTGCAGTCGTGCCCGCGTTCAGCCACGACACGACGTTGCAACTTTGCAGCTATCGGCATTTTCACCACCGCTGCCGCCGGCGGCAATCGGGTAAAATAGTCTTTTTGACGATACCGCCCTGGCATCAACTGGCGATATCTTTTTTTGGAGCAGTCCGGATGAATGCCGCAACGATTCAGCAGAACGATCACTCAGTCCACCAGACAGATCTGTTGGTGATCGGTGGCGGGATTAACGGGACCGGCATTGCGCGCGATGCTGCAGGACGCGGCCTGTCCGTATTGCTCTGTGAACAGGATGATCTGGCCAGCGCCACCTCGTCGGCCAGCAGCAAACTGATTCATGGCGGCCTGCGCTATCTGGAACAATACGAATTTCGCCTGGTGCGCGAAGCGCTTGCCGAGCGCGAAGTATTGTTGAATATTGCCCCTCATATCGTGCGCCCCCTGCGCTTCGTGCTGCCGCACGATCACACCCTGCGTCCCGTATGGATGATCCGTGCCGGGCTCTTTCTCTATGATCATCTGGCCCGGCGCTCGGCGCGCCTGCCTGGCTCTCGTCATATCCGCCTGGACGATGACTCGCCATTTGCCCGGCCAATGAGCGAACGTCTCAAACAGGGTTTTATATACTCCGATTGCCAGGTGGACGATTCCAGGCTGGTCGTGCTCAACGCCATGGATGCGCAGGCGCGTGGCGCGCAGATTCTGACAGGAACTACCTGCACCGGCGCACGCATTGAAGACGGTCGCTGGCTGGTGACGCTGCAGGATGCCACGGGCCGCCACTCGCAAGTGAGCGCCAAAGTGCTGGTCAACGCCGCCGGTCCCTGGGTTGAAAACGTACTCAAGACAGTACACGACCCCGATGCGCAGCCACGCAATCACCTGCGCCTGATCAAAGGCAGCCACCTGGTTACGCACAAGTTATACGAAGGCGATCATGCCTACATCCTGCAAAATGATGACAAGCGGATCGTTTTTATCACTCCGCATCGCGATGCCTATTCCATGATCGGCACCACCGATGTAGATTTCAACGGCGATGCGCGCACTGCGCATATTTCCGAAGAAGAAACCGAGTACCTGCTGTCGGTGGTCAATCGGTATCTGCGACAACCGGTGCAGCGCGACGATATTGTCTCAAGCTGGGCCGGCGTGCGGCCATTGTATGATGACGCCCAAGGCAAAGCGGCTGCCGTCACCCGCGATTATGTCTTTGATGTGAGTGGCGGCAAAGACGGCGAACCCGCCATGCTATCGATCTTTGGCGGCAAAATCACCACCTATCGCAAACTGGCCGAACATGCACTGGAAAAACTGCAGCCTTTTCTGCAACAGGGACCGGCCTGGACTGCCACGGCACCGCTGCCGGGCGGCCAATTGCCCGACCTGGACCCGCAGCGCTATACCCAGCACTTGCAGACGCGCTACCCTTGGCTGGATGCCGCGCTGCTCGCCCGTCTGGTGGCGGCCTATGGCTCTATGACAACTGAAATTATCGGCGATGCCGATTCCGTTGCCGGCCTGGGCATGCATTTCGGACACGGCCTGTACGAGGCCGAAGCGCGCTGGCTGATCAATCGTGAATGGGCGCAAAGCACCCAGGATATCCTGTGGCGCCGCACCCGGCTGGGCCTCAAGTTCAGCGTCGGGCAACAACAAACGCTGGAACACTGGCTCACCGGCAGAACCCTGGCGGCGGCAACGGCGCGCAACGCGTTTTTTGAAGCCGCCCCGTCACGCTAGGCCGATCCCTCCAGACTAATCACGCTAACCCGGCACCCTGACCTTGTCCCGCCCTTCAGCCACGCCCGCCCGGCTACCGGAGGCGACCGGCATCCAGCTGTTTACATAACATATCGTGCATGGCATGAAGGGACCGCATGCAAAACCCCTGGTGGCGGGACAGGCATTGTATTTCTTATTTATGACATGTCATCAAATATGCATGGCCACAGTGTTATGATCCTTGCTATAAATCCCACCCTCTTTGCAGTATAACTACATCAATAATGACTATGTCTGAACAGGAACTCAAGCTACATGTGCCTGCCGTTGCGGCTGCGCAAGTAGAAAAGGCGCTGAAAAATGCGAAGTGCGAAACCATTTCACTGCGCGCCATGTATTTTGATACAGCAGATCGCGAACTGGCCAAATCAAAAATCGCCATCAGGCTGCGCCTGGAAGGCGACAATTGGGTACAAACGCTGAAAATGCCCGGCAGCAACGCGTTGACCAAACTGGAACTGAATCACAGCCGCCCCAGCCCGGTGCTGGATTTGAGCCTGTACGCAGGCACGCCGGCAGAAGCCGCCCTGCTCAAACTGGCCAAGCCGCTGGAACTGCGTTACGAAACTGATATCACCCGGTTGTATCGTCGCCAGCGTACGCGCAAGGGCACCATAGAAATAGCCTTCGATACCGGTGTCATCCGTGCTGCGGAGCTGGAATTGCCGGTATCCGAAGTGGAGTTCGAATTGGTTTCGGGCTCGCCTGAAGCAATTTTTGAGATCGGAAAAAAATGGCTGTCGCAATATAAACTGATTCTGGACTTGCGCAGCAAGTCACAGCGTGGCGATGCCCTGGCTCAGTCCGCGGCAAATATCAGGCGCACAGACACCGCTACCGTAAAGAACGCGGTGCGCGACAGCGAAGTGCTGCGTTTCTGGGCACCTCGCAAGGCGCGCGCTTACGAGATAGACAAACAGGACAGCGCCACGCAGGCATTGGTCTCGGTCACGACTGAGTGCCTGGAACAAATCTGCGCCAATGCCGGCGCCCTGGCCGAAATTGATACGCTGGGCATTGTTGAAGTAGGCCGCCCCGAGCATGTGCATCAATTGCGTATCGGCATGCGGCGCCTGACCAGCAACTGGAAGTTGTTTACCGGCCTGGCCTGGCTGCCGGAACAGCAAGTGCGTGATGAACTTCGCGTGCACCTGAGTCGCTTCGGCGCCACGCGTGATCTGGACGTGATGCTCGCGACCGTGGTGCCGGTCCTGAATGACGCCGGCATGCCTGCCATGCAGTTCAGTTCGCACGCAGACGGCGCCACGCCACACGACATCGCCAAAGACCCGTTATTTCAGCAATGGCTGCTGCGGTTGCTGCAATGGACGGTACTGACGCCTACAACCGATCCGGTGGCTGCCATCGAGGATGACGCCGAACAGCTTCAAATGGACGAGGTTGAAGACGCGCAATCGGCCGATCAGGCGCAGGATGAGCCGACAACCGTCGAACAGAGCACACAGGCAGCAGCGACGTCCGCAACCGCCGGTGCCGCAAGCCAGATTGAACCGATCATTATCCCCCTGACGCCAATGCCCCACGGTCGCCCCATTCTGCGCAGATTGCTGGAGCAGCGCCTGAACAAATGGAACAGGCAAATCGTGCGTCACTGGAAAACCGAAGATAAATCGGATATCGAGGCCTATCACGACCTGCGCAAGCGCATTAAACGCATGCGTTACGCCCTGAACGTGTATGAAGGCTTGCGCCCCAATTGCAATCTGAGCGGGTATGTAAAAAAGCTGGCAGCAGCGCAGGAAGTATTCGGCCATCTGAACGATATGTCTACTGCGCTCACGTTCTTTGCCGCTCATACGCAAACCCATCCCGGCGCCTGGTTCGCCGTGGGCTGGCTTACCGCTACGCTTGAATCGCTGAAACACCAGGCCGATGACGCGCTGACACATATCCCCGCAAAAATCCGCTACGACTAACGCACCACCCGATCGTGCTCATGGTCAGCACCCATACGACAAAAGCACCCTGCAAGTGCGGATGATTTATCCGGACTTGCAGGGTGTCTTTTTGTACTGAATCGTTTTTGTACTAAAGGATTACTCGAGGGATCTTAAGGAGATAACGGCCATGGATCGCTTCAGTCGCACTGCAAGCTCATGACCGTTATCACGGCTATCTGAAGGTGAAGGAAACAAGCCTGCCCCCACACAAGAAACGCTTGCCCTGCGACAGGCAGGCTGCGTGTACAGGGCGCGTCAGGTTGAGCGATAAGCCTGTGGCTTGATTCATATGACGCCGAACATGCCCCCTGGATGAGGGCGCTCCCCTTTGGCCGATTAATCGCCCAGCAACGCACCGGCAAATTCGGATGCCACAAAGGGTTGCAGATCCTGCAATGACTCGCCCACGCCAATCCAGTAAACAGGCACGGGCCGTACGCCCTGGCTGCCCGCAGCCACGGCGGCCAGCGTACCGCCTTTGGCCGTACCGTCCAGCTTGGTCACGACCAGCCCGGTCAGCGTCAAGGCAGCATCAAAAGCCTTGATCTGGGAAATGGCGTTCTGGCCGGTATTGCCGTCCACCACCAGCAGGATCTCATGAGGGGCGTCGCCATCGGCCTTGCCGATCACGCGCTTGATTTTCTTGAGCTCTTCCATCAAATGCAACTGCGTGGGCAACCGGCCGGCGGTATCGACCATGACAATCGACGCCTTGCGGGCCCGTCCGGCATTGACCGCATCGAATGCCACCGCAGCCGGGTCACCGCCATCCTGCGCGATCACCGCCACATTGTTGCGCGAACCCCATTCAATCAGTTGTTCGCGTGCCGCGGCACGGAAAGTGTCACCAGCGGCCAGCAACACACTGTGCCCCTGTGCCTGAAAATGGTGGGCAAGTTTGCCGATGGAGGTCGTTTTGCCGGCGCCGTTCACGCCCGCAATCATCACAACACGCGTCTGCCCGGTGCCTGCATCAAACGGCTTTTGCAGCGGGGCTAAATGCTCGGCCAGTAGATCTCGCAATGCGTGCTTGACGGTTTGCGCGTCTTCAATGCGTTCCTTTTTCACCTTGTTGCGCAGTTTTCCCAACAGCGATTCGGTCGCTTCCATCCCCGCATCGGCCATGATCAGCGCGGTTTCCAGCTCTTCAAACAGATTTTCATCAACTTTGACGCCCACAAACAGCGAACTGATATTCGAACCGGTTCTGGACAGCCCATCCTTCAGGCGCGCCAGCCAGGACTTGCGGTCAGATTTGGGACGCTGTGCCGTGCTGGACGCTCCCGGCGCTTGCTCGGCCGTCGCAACAGCGTCGGATGTGGCGGATATTACCGATGTCGCTGGTGTTGCCGATGTCGCTGGCACCGGGCGAGCCTCGGACTTTGCCGCAATTGCGGAGCCCTCGGACGCGGGTGCTTGTGCTGCAGCCGGTGCAATAGAGGGTTGCTGCACATGCTCTGTGGCCGAAACGTTTTTTTGTTCGCCTTGTACCGCGGCGTCGGCCACAGCGCCGGACGCCTGGCCCGCAGGCGGCGACAAAACGGCCTCCATGGGCTTTTTCAAGGTGGCCGCCTTTTCGGTCAGATTCACATGAACCGGCGGGGTCGAAGGCGCAGACTGCACTTTGCGCTGCGCTTGCGGCGGCAGGGAAGATGGCGAAGGCGTGGACGCAGCAGTCGGTGCCACTGAAGCAGCCGGCACTGGCGGTGTTTCGGCCGATGCAGTCGCGCCCGTCTCGTGCGCGGGCGGTTCCTGAACGGGTGGCTCTTTGGACGGCGGCTCCTGCGGGGGTGGCTCAACGGGCATCGGCGGCTCTTTGGCCGGCGGTTCGGGTAAAGTGGGCTCCCTGACGGGCGGCTCCTGCGCGGGCGGTATGTCCTGGCCCGCTTGCTCAGCCTCTACTGGCTCCGGGGCAATAGTATGCTCAGGCACCGGCATAAGGGCCGCGCCTTCTTCAAGCGTCTCGGGCTGACGGGTCTCAAGCACCGGTTCAACGGGCTTTTCAACAAGCTCGCTGGATTTCTTTTTACGTTTGAAAAAACTGAACATAGGTTGTCGCAGGAAAGTGAATACTACAATAACAATAGGATTTCCTATTTTAACAGTGTACGTCGCAACAATGATGAAACCAGCAAACCGCCCCGCAGGCACATCCGGCAAACGCCAGACCATCCGAATTATCGGCGGTCAATATCGTCGCTCGCAGATCCCGGTGGTTGATGCCGACGGCTTGCGACCAACCTCGGACCGCATCCGGGAAACGCTGTTTAACTGGCTGCATTATCTGTGGGATGGCAGGTTCGACGATAAATCGGTGCTGGACCTGTTCGCCGGCACGGGTGCGCTGGGCTTTGAGGCCGCCTCACGTGGCGCCGCGCATGTTCAAATGGCCGAAACCAGTCCGGCGGCACTGGCCACATTGCGCGCCACGCGCGACAAATTGCAGGCCAGCCAGGTGCGCATCAACAGCGCAGACGCGTTTCTGATGCTAAAACGCATGGATGCCTCCAAGTTCGACCTGGTGATGCTTGATCCGCCCTTTGCCGGCAAGCTGTTTGACCGCATCTTTCCCTTTCTGCCGGCCATTGTCAAACCGGGCGGCCTGGTCTACATCGAATCGGACCAGCCCGAAGACCCGGGCCCCGACTTTCCGGCCATCCGGCAGGGCAAGGCCGGGCAGGTGTATTATCAGTTACACGAACGCCTTATTGCACCGCACAAAAGCGAGTAAATACCTTATAATCGACGTTCCTTTAAACGCTCGGGCCGGTTTTCGGCCTCTTTCCCGGCATCGATCGGGAGCAAACGGAGCTCATGATGATCACTGCTGTATACCCAGGGACATTTGATCCTCTCACCCGCGGACACGAGGATCTGGTCCGACGCGCAGCCGGGCTGTTTGATCATGTTGTGGTTGGCGTCGCCGTCAGCGCAGGCAAGAATCCGCTGTTTACTATCGAAGAGCGCTTGCAGATTGCCGAAGAGGTTCTGGGCCACTATCCTAATGTCTCTGTCAAAAGCTTTGGCGGACTGCTCAAGGATTTTGTACGCAAGGAAGACGCCCGCATCATCGTGCGTGGCCTGCGCGCCGTATCCGACTTCGAATATGAGTTCCAGATGGCCGGCATGAATCGCCACCTGCTGCCCGACGTGGAAACGCTGTTCATGACCCCGTCCGACCAGTACCAGTTTATTTCCGGCACATTTGTCCGTGAAATTGCCCTGCTCGGTGGCGAGGTGGGTAAATTTGTATTCCCGTCGGTCGAGCGCTGGCTGCAGGAAAAATCCCAGGCCCGCCTGGCTGCCAGAAACGAGCAGGCGCCCGAGGGCGAATAGGCAAACCACGCCAGAGCGAACGTCGGCAACCGCACCCGAATGGGTCGCCGGCACCCCGCGGCCCATTAACCCTGACAGGCTTGCCTGTTTTCAGGTATTTATCCAACCATTGGCGTACACTGTCATTGTGTATAAACTAAAGCGCCGGAAAGATTATGGCCCTGCTGATTACCGATGAATGCATCAACTGCGACGTCTGCGAACCGCAGTGTCCCAATGAAGCCATCTATATGGGTGTGGATTTCTATGAAATCGACCCTGCCAAGTGCACCGAATGCGTCGGGCACCATGGCGAGCCGCAATGTCAGGTCGTCTGCCCTGTCGAGTGTATTGAGATCAATCCGGAATGGAAAGAATCCCAGGATATGCTCATGGCCAAATTCTACAAGCTGACAGCGGTAGCCTGACAACCCGCCTCGCAACGGCCCGCGGCTTATGCGGGCGTGCCGCCTAACCTATCACCCCTGATTGTGCACCCGCCGCCAAGAATGACGACGGCAGAAATGTAACGACCGTCGACAAGGCGTCAAGCGTTCAGGTCTTCATCGGGGTGCAGCTTGACCAGCCGAATCGGCCGCTCCAGCAGCTTACTGAACCACGCATCGGCCAACTGCCCTTCGCTGACCACACGCAAGGCACGCCCGTCAAGCTGCGCCTCTTCAAAAGCATCCTCATCATCTTCCAGCACATCTACCGGGATATCCAGCCGCAGCATGCCTGGTGCGCGGATGACCAGGTAGTCGAAGCGGATGGAAAGTTCGATTTGTTTCAATGCCGGGTCGTCCCGGCCAAGCGCCTGCGACTGCTCGTCAACAAGCAGCCAGCGCAGTTGCGCTGCAGGCTTGACCGGCCCCGCTATGGGCGGGCATTGATAAATAGGCTGAAAATCGGATGTTGTCATAATGCAGAGTCGAAAAGGAAAAAGGCCCGCTTAAACAGAGAAATAGAGGAAAAACCCGCCTATTTGGCCGGAGCCGGAGCCGGAGCCGGAGCGGGCTTGGGCTCGGCCGGGGTTGCCGGCGCAGTTGCTGCCGGTTTATCACCTGCCGCTGGTGTGTCGGGTGCGGCCTGGCCTGCGGGCGCAGACTGCGCGGGCGGCGGATTACTACTATCTGTTCCCGCTTCAGGCGTGGTCGGCGTCGGCGCAGGCTGGCCCTCTGTCGCAGCGCCAGGCTGCGCCTGTGGCTCGGGCACTGCGGCTTTCTGAGCCGCTGCCTGCTCGGCCGCCTGCTTTTGAGCCTCTGCTTCTTTATCCTTGCGCTGCTTGACGAACTGACCCAGCGGCGAATTATTCAACCGCTGCCATTTAACCTTCAACTGCGCACTCTCAGGCGTTCCGCTCAACTCGAACGGCAAGGTCACCTGTTTGATGCTCACCCGCAGCCCATCCTGGTTCAACGTGACCGGTTGGCGCGTGACAAATTTGCCAGGGAACGAAAACTGGTTATTGATCAGGTTGTATACCGCCAGATTGTCATCGGCCTGAATCAGCAAGGGATCGGTCAGCAGGCTGAAATGCGTAAAATGCAATTCGCCGTTATCGAGCACCAGCTTGGTTTTTAGCGTTTTATACGGCGTCTTGGCTGCCGGATCAAATTTCCAGGTGCCTGCCTGCTCAATGTTGTTGGCGTATGCGGCAGGATCGGCAAGCATCGGCGCCAGATCAAAGCCACTGATCGCGCCGTCACTGGCCTGGCCTTCGAGTGAACCAGTGGCATTGGTGAGCCAGTTGGCGCCTTCGGGCGCGTTTCTGGAGGCAAAGACCAGCGCGAAGGTGCCCGTGCCTGTCATGACCGGATTCATGCCCAGTCCCTTGAGCAGCGGTTCAAGGGATACGTCCTGGAAATTGAGTTTGGTCGTGACCTCGTCGTCCTTCATATTGATCAGCGCATCGCCCTGTACCTGTCCGTCGAAAATACTGGATTTGATATCGGTGATACCCAACTGGTCTTTGGTGAAGTTCAGGGCCGCCGTCACATCGTTATACACCACGCCATGATAGGTAATCTGCTTGAGACTGGCAGTACCGGACCCGATGAGTGAACCCATCAGGTCGCTGACCAGATTGCGCACCGCCGTGGTGGCAGGCTTGGCTTGGGCCGCTTGGGGCGCAGCGGGCGCCTTGGTGTTGCCGGGAGCAGCGGCGGGCGCGGCAGCGTCCGACACGTTGTCGATCAGCTCGTCCAGATTCACCGAATCGGCGCCCACGGCAAAACGCACGTAAGGCTCATCAAACCTGGAAATATTGCCGTCAAAACTGAATTTGCCGGAGTTGATGACGGCATCGGCCTTGAAGCTGGCGACACTTTTGAGGAAATCGGCGCTGAAGGTGCCGATAACGGGAATGTTCTGCTCACGCGTTTCCACATCCTTGAGCACCACATTGCCGCTCATGGCCGACAGCGCAACCAGACGACGCGCCAGGTCCATTTTGGCCGGCGAAGAAACATTGAAATTGACCGCGCGTTTATTGCCACGGGCGTACGCGCCATCCAGCTTGATCTGGGCTACATTCAGCGCCTCGGATGTGCCGCTGATGCCCTCCATGCGGAAGTTGACGCCGAACTGTTCCTTGCCCTTTATCCGGACAGACCCGGTCAGCGGCTTGCCACCGGCACCGGTAGGCGAGATATCCAGCGCCGGCGAATTGAGCACCCATTCATAGCTCTCGTCATCTTCATCAGAGGCGGTGCCCTTGACGGCGAAATTGGTCATCTGCAATAGCGGCGCAGTGGAGTCAAAATTCAGCTTGGGCGCAGCCAGGCTCATATCCAGATTACGCAACCCGGTGCCCTTGGCCCCCTTGCCCGAAATGGTCAGATCAATACCCGATCCGGTGAGCGCGTGCGCAAAACTATCGACTTCAAAATCGCCGGTCAGCGTGCCGGTTTGCACATCCACAGCACCCACAACGCCCTTGATATTGGCTTCCAGATTGCGCGCCGTATACAGCTTGGTGACCGGATCCAGCTTGACCAGACCCTGGATATTCACGCTGGCATTGGCAACCGGTCTTGCGCCTTCCAGATTGCCCGTTACCGACACATCGAACGGCTGATCAAACGTGACCCGGCCGGTATTGACCGTCATCCGGTTCAGGCGCATATCCAGATTGTTCAGCCGGTCCTTGTAGAAAATGGCGCCATTTTGCACTTCAAGCCCGGCAATATCGATTTTGAAATCGGTTTTTTTGGGTTGTGGCAAAACGCTATTGCTCTCGGCAGCCGAGGCGGGGGCCGGACGGATTTCATCGCTTTTGAAGCGCGGATCGGCCGTCTCTAAGGATGGCGGACTCTGGGTCAGCAGGTCCTCGAAGTTGAAATTGCCTTTTTCATCGCGCACGATCCAGCCCTTTAAGCCAGACACGGCAACATGATCGACCACCAGCCGGTTCGAGATGAGCGGCCAGATGGCCACGGCAAAACGGGCGCTATCGATAGAAGCAAAGGTGGTGGTGGAATTGGGCTCGGACAGCGAAATTTTTCGAACCGACAGGCCGATACGCGGGAACAGGGACAGTTCCAGGTCGCCCTCGATAACCATGGTGCGGTTGTATCGTTCCTGCACGATGCTTTCGATCTTGTGTTTATAGGCGTTCGGATCGAACGTCAATAAAAAGACGGCTGCACCGACAAAGGCAAACAGCATCAGCACCACAAGGCCGATCAAAATTCTTTTAAGCCAGGCTTTCATGGGCGGCTTGATCTCTCATTCATAATAAGTGGGAACAGCCCGCTCAAGGACCGTCTGTCATTCCGATAAACGCAGCCGCCTGAGGCAATGCCACCACGAGTGTAACGTGGACATAAGCGGGGAACATGCGCGCAGGAAGTTGCCAAACCGCATTACCCATGCCAGTGGTTACCACACAAAAATGCGCGGAATCCCACCGTCATGGCCGCACTGTAGATTGGCCATCAAGACGCGCAGCGCCGGTGACATGCCTGCCGTGACATTTGCTCATGCGCTTCATGCAATGCATATCGCAAGCGGCGCTGCTTTTCATATAAAGAAAAGCGTGCACCGCCTGCCGGTTGAGCTCACGATCGTGCCGTGCCTGCCGGATCTGCCTGTCTGGATTTATCGGGCTGTTATTTTGATTATGCTAACAGATATGGCACTCGAATGCAGGCAGAACAGGACTATTTGAACAGCGAGGAAAGCGAATTGAGTACTTCGTTCTCGCCACGCGCCTGCCCATCGGCCGGAATCTGGCCCTCCGGTGTGGATTTGTCGACCACTTGCGGCAAAATACCCGACAAGGTTCCCAGAATATCTTCACGGGGCTGGCCCGATTGCTGGGCGATGCTATCGACTGTATCGGCCCCCAGTGCAGTATCAACCTGCTGTGGGGAAATTTCACGGTTTTCGCCCTGGTTGACCCAGGAATTGAAAATATCGCCCAGACCACCGCGCTGGAATTTTTCGGCCAGACCACCCAGGCCGCCCTGCTGGTTGTTGATCACGGACAAAATCACAGGCAACAACGCACTTAACGCGCCCAGATTGATGCCATTGCCCAGGCCACCCAAGCCACCCAGACCACCCATGTCTTCCTGCTGCGCAGCGGGCGCCTGATCTGCCGGGGCCTGCCCGGATGCTACCTGGCCTTCCTGTGTTTGTTCACTTTGTGGCTGCTCTGCAGGCTTTTTACCACCGCCCAGTACAGCATTGACTGCATCCAGAATTCCCATGATCTTTCCTTGATTGAGTAAGAAGAGGAATTTTGACTATAACACCGGAATAGGACCGCATCATGAATGTTATTTATCTGATAAACATTTGATACAGATGAAATTATTGTTATTGCAAGTCTGTCAGCTGGCTCAGCCCGCCCAAAAGACAGCCCGCAGGCCGACCGGCCAGAAACAGTAAAGCCGCGAACAGGCGCGGCTTTACTGGGTTTGAGAAAGCATGATAAGCCTTCCCAGGACAATACGAACTTATACGTTGAACAGGAAGTTCAGCACATCGCCGTCCTTGACGATATACTCCTTGCCCTCGGCCCGCATTTTGCCGGCTTCCTTGGCGCCCTGCTCGCCTTTATGCGTAATAAAGTCTTCATAGGCAATGGTCTGGGCGCGAATAAAGCCGCGTTCGAAGTCTGTATGGATGGCAGCGGCGGCACGCGGGGCGGTATCGCCTACATGAATCGTCCAGGCGCGCACTTCCTTGACGCCAGCGGTGAAGTAGGTCTGCAGGCCCAGCAGGCGAAAGGCAGCACGGATCACACGGTTCAAACCCGGCTCCTCCATGCCCATGTCTTCCAGAAAGACGTTTTTGTCCTCATCGTCCAGGTCGGCGATTTCGGCCTCGATTGCCGCGCAAACGGCCACCACCGGCGCATTTTCCCTGGCGGCAAATTCCTGTACCGCAGCCAGATGCGGATTGTCGGTAAAACCGTCTTCCTTCACATTGGCCACGTACATGGCAGGCTTGGCGGTAATGAAACAGTACGGCTTAATCAGATCCAGATCATCTTTATCCAGATTCATGGAGCGGATAGAGCGGGCCTCATTCAGGACGGCAATGATCTTTTCCAGCAGGCCAGCCAGGCGTTGCGCTTCCTTGTCGCCCGCGCGACCGGTCTTCTGGGCGCGCAGCATCGCCTTTTCGGCGGTGCTCATGTCAGCCAGCGCCAGCTCGGTGTTGATCACTTCGATATCGGAAATCGGATTGACCTGACCGGCCACGTGAATCACGTTTTCGTCCTCAAAACAGCGCACGACGTGGACAGTTGCATCCGTCTCGCGGATGTTGGCCAGAAACTGATTGCCCAGGCCCTCGCCCTTGGAGGCGCCCGCCACCAGACCAGCAATGTCCACAAACTCGACCGTGGCCGGCAGAATGCGCTCTGGCTTGACCACTTCGGCCAGTTTATTCAGGCGCTCATCGGGCACTTCCACGATCCCGACATTGGGTTCGATGGTGCAGAACGGATAGTTTTCCGCCGCGATGCCCGCTTTGGTCAGGGCGTTAAAGAGCGTGGATTTGCCCACGTTGGGCAGTCCGACAATCCCACATTGAAGAGCCATTGAATTTCCTTGAATTTCGGGCACATGCGTCCTCATGGGGAACCCGGTCTGTCAGGGTCCACGAACGCGATGTGTAATCAGTAATTGCTGTTGCAGACAAAACCGGTCAATCGGCTCACGCGACGCGAAGCGCTACGGGTTTTGCGTAAAACGTTGATTGTAACCTTCTCTGCCGCTCTACTTCATGCGCTTGCATGATCTGCAAGAAGAATACTGCTGGCGTTACATAACGAGACTAATAGAGCAATGGCTGATGCCACCACCACAACAATCACATCGTGCATTGCGCCGGCAAGACGGGGCGACGCTGCACAAGAGAGCAAGCCTGCAGCGGGCGTCACTGCGGCGCGTCAACCATCTGAATGATCTGGATCAAATTACCGCAGGTATCGTCAAACACCGCCATCCGCACCGGCCCTGCATCCATGGGCTGCACCGTAAAGCGCACGCCGCGCCGGGTTAACCGGTCAACCTCGGCGTCCAGATCGTCCACTGCAAAGGATGCGGCAGGTATGCCGTCCCGGACCAGGGCCGCTTTGTATGGCGCCACTGCCGGGTGCGCGCCTGGCTCAAGCAACAGTTCCACGCCCTTGGGCTGCTCTCTGGATACGACTGTCAGCCAGCGATAGTCGCCTGCGGGTACGTCATGCTTTAGCTGGAAGCCCAGAATATTAGTGTAAAAATCCAATGCCCTGGACTGATCATCAACAAACACGCTCGTTACATAAATTCGCATGCGCTGCTCCTGTTCATGGATTGCGATTGATTGAATATGCTCCTACTGCCAGCGGCCACGTGCACATGGCCAGATAAAGCAAATGCCAACGGCACCGCAACCCGACGTCTCTCGCAAGTTCTACCGGCCCTGCAGCATCAGCCAGATCAGCAACAGCGGCCCGCCATTGAACATCATATGCATCAGGATCGATGTGCCGATTCCGGAACGCACGCGCATCCAGGCCAGGACCACTCCGGTCATCCATTGCGGCATGACCATGACCGGATACATCCACCACGGCGTATCGTTCAGCTTGAAATTATTCAGATGCACAAAGGCAAAAGCCAGCACCGACAGATGAAAGATCCAGGGAAACCATTGTACATACAGTTTGCGTATGTGCCACGGCAGCGCCTGGTCATGACCGACGAAGCCTCTGAACTTGAGGGCCGCAAGCAGCGCCAGCACCAGGATAAATGCGCCGGCACTCAGCCATGACGGGCCCGAAAAGACCACCATCATCATCACCGGCAATACCCACAGAATCGCTCGGGGATAACGCAAGCTGTAGCGAAACAGCATCTCTTCGACCAGCGGCGCCCATAGCACCGCCATCAGCCAGGGGATATTATCCGGATCCAGCCGGTGCTGGGCGCCACCACTTTCTGCTGCGCTCAGGGCCAAGGGCGCCAGAACGAACAGATTAACAAACCATAACAGGGCCACCCATGACAGCATGCGGGCGAAACGCACATTCGGATACCAGTCGCGCCACCAACCCGAGCCGCCGCCCCGCTGGGCAATGCGTGGGGTAAAGCGCGGCCTGCGCACAAAGCGCAGAAACACTTTAAGGTCGGCGCCGAAAGTAGCGGTGGTCATGACCGCGCCTCGCGCGCAGCGGCAAGACGGCGCGAAGCCGCGGCAAAGTCGCCATCAAGCAGGGGCCCGAGCACCAGCCTGGCGCAGTCGATTTCGTTGTCGATCAGCGGCATATCTTCCTTGGCTGGCATGGACAGCACGTAATCGGCCACGCCCTGGGCCAGACCACGGCTGCGCGGATGGCCAATGCCCAAACGCATGCGCCAGTAGTCGCTGGTACCCAGTGCGGCCTGAATATCGCGCAGCCCGTTATGGCCGGCGTGACCGCCCCCTTTTTTCAACTTGATCTCGCCCGGTGCCAGGTCCAGTTCGTCATGCAGCACCAGCACCTGTTCGGGCTCGATCTTGAAGAACCGCGCCACCGCGCCCACAGACTGGCCTGAGCGGTTCATGTACGTGACCGGCTTGAGCAGATAAACGGCCTCGCCGTCGTGACGCGCACGCGCCAGTTGTCCGAAAAAGCCGGTTTCCAGGGTGAACTGGGTCTTCAGATCGTCAGCGTAGTGGTCGGCAAGCCAGAACCCGGCATTGTGGCGCGTGGATTCATACTGCTGACCGGGATTTCCCAGACCGACAATCAGACGGATAGGCAACGAAGCCATGTACAAAATTCCCTGCAGTTTACGAAACAAACCCCCGAAATGCGAACGCACTGCGGGGGTGTACCAACATAATGGCCTGACCGGCAAGGCCGGCCCGCGTTACCCTGCCTTCAGGCAAAGTAACACATTCGAGACTTACTTGGCGTCGTCTTCGGCAGGCTTGTCAGATTTTTCTGCGTCGGCAGCGCTAACATCAGCTGCAGTTGGCGGATCCTCGTCAGGACTTTCTGCAATCACAGTTGCAGTTGCCAGTACGGGGCTTTCTTCGCCAATACCCAGAAATTCAACACCGGCTGGAACTTTGACGTCTGACAGGTGCACAACTTCATTAACTTGCAAGTTGCCCAGATCTACTTCGATGAACTGAGGCAGGTCTTTAGGCAGGCAGGTGATCTCGATGTCGTTCAGAACGTGCGAAATTGTTGCACCTTGCTGTTTGACGGCAGGAGATTCGTCACCGTTGATAAAGTGGAAAGGAACACGTGTTGTAAGCGCTTCGTTGGCGTTGACACGTTGAAAATCCACATGCAGCACCAGTTGCTTGTACGAGTGCCATTGCACGGCGCGCAGCAGAACGCTTTGCGCTTTACCGTCAAGAATCATGTCCAGAACGGACGTGTGGAATGGCTCTTTGCGCAGTGCGTGGAAAATTTCATTGTGGTCAAGTTCGATGCTTTGCGCTTCGCCTTTTCCACCATAAACAATGGCCGGTACACGGCCGGCGCGACGCAGGCGGCGGCTCGCACTCGATCCCTGAACGCTACGCGTGGTGGCTTCAAATTTCATGGAGAACTCCAAATAAACAATACCGTTTACGGTATTTTCAAAAAGGCTGAACCGGTTGGCTCAGCCACCCGACCCGCTGCCGCGACCAGCAACGGATCAAATTCTTATTCTACAAACAGTGAGCTGACTGACTCTGCATGGGAAATGCGCAGAATGGTCTCGCCCAGCAAAGATGCACTGGAAAGCTGGCGGATGCGCGCGCAATCGGCGGCTTCCTGGGACAGCGGAATGGTGTCTGTCACAACCAGCTCGTCCAGTTCGGACTCTGCTATGCGGCCAACAGCGCCTCCGGAGAGCACCGCATGCGTACAATAGGCGTAGACAGCGCCGGCGCCGCGCTCTTTAAGCGCAGAAGCCGCCTTGCACAACGTGCCGGCGGTGTCGACCATGTCGTCCATAATGATGCAGGTGCGGCCATCGACCTCACCGATAATATTCATGACCTCGGATACATTGGCGCGCGGGCGACGCTTGTCGATAATCGCCAGGTCTGCTTCCAGCTGTTTGGCCAGTGCACGGGCACGGACCACACCACCAATGTCGGGAGAAACAACCACCAGGTCCTTGAAATTGCGCTGACCGATATCGGCCAGCAGCACGGGCCCGGCGTAGATGTTGTCTACCGGAATATCAAAAAAGCCCTGGATCTGATCTGCGTGCAGGTCCATGGTCAGCAGGCGATCAACGCCCACGCTTTGCAGCATGTTGGCAACCACTTTTGCCGTGATGGCCACGCGAGCCGAACGCGGCCGGCGATCCTGCCGGGCATAGCCAAAGTACGGGATGGCGGCGGTAATACGGCCGGCCGAAGCGCGGCGCAGTGCATCGACCATCGTCATGATTTCCATGAGATTGTCGTTGGTAGGCGCGCAGGTTGGCTGCAGCACGAATACATCGCGGCCCCGTACGTTTTCCAGGATTTCCACCATGACTTCACCGTCAGAAAAACGACCAACGGTCATTTTGCCCAGCGACATGTCCAAATGATTAACGACGTCTACGGCAAGCCTGGGATTGGCTGTGCCGGTAAAAATCATGAAATTAGTGTTGGTCATGATGACTGGAATCGGTGAAGTGAATAAAAAAACCGTGATAAGCACATACCGGTTTATAGCGGCTTATTCACGGTTTCCGCACATGCAGTACGAATTTGGCTGGGGCGGAAGGATTCGAACCTTCGCATGCTGGAATCAAAATCCAGTGCCTTAACCAGCTTGGCGACGCCCCAAATTCTATATCCAATTATACAGCGGATGCCGGTTGATGCCTTGACAGACAACGACCTGTTTTATCCACTGGCTTGCCTCTGGATGAGAAGCAAGCGCAGATTCTACACGCTGCCTGCATGCCTGAGCCTGATCGGCAGTATCGAACGACGCAAAAAAACACGCTCCCGATCCTGTCATTCTGGCCTGTATACCCAGGGATTCAAGCCAGCCGACAATAAGCGAAAGCGGTTTGAAAAGGGCACATGCTGCTGCCTGTAGATCATTTCTGCCAAACTGATGAATATCATGTCCAGCAAAGTCGTGCATTATGAAGGATTTTGTGTCTCGTGTCAAATCAGGATAAGCAAAAACTGTTGCAGTTGCGACACTGATTGCCGGCACAAACACGACATACGAAGCCTGGGGTACCGGACAGGCGCTTAGCGCCTCGCCCACGCCCTGGGCGAAAGCCGATTCACCGAAGACAAAAACCGGCACATCGGCGCCCAGCGTCAGGCCCAGGGCCTGCAGGGCTTCCCGGGAAAAACCGCAACCCCACAGACGGTTGAGCGCGATCAGGGTGCTGGCCGCATCGCTGGAGCCGCCACCCAGGCCGCCGCCGGCGGGAATCTGTTTTTCAACGGCAATGGTCACCCCAGCGGCCGCGCCGCTCTGAGCGGCGGCATGTTGCTGAAGCAGGCGTGCCGCCCGCACGATCAGATCCTCATCATGCGGCACACCGGGGATATCGGTGGCCCGCACAATCTGCCCATCGTCGCGCAAGGTGAAATGCAGCCGGTCGGCCAGGTCAACAAAGGTAAAAACCGTTTGCAGCAGATGGTAGCCATCGGCACGCCTGCCGTTGACATGCAGAAACAGGTTCAGCTTGGCCGGCGCCGGAACGTCAAGCAAAGACTTCATTCGCTCTCGGTTACCACGCGAACGGTAATGCGATCGCCCGCCATGGTGCGCTCGAAGTTCAGGCGTGTGGGGCCTTTGCTATCGAAATCGGACATATTGACCCGCCAGCCTGCTTCATCAAAGGTCTGGGCGCCCTGGGCTGCGCCAGCCTGCCCTGCCGTACGCTGGTCATTTCCCAGGCTATTGCGCTGCCCCTTGAGCCAGTTGCGCATGCCGCTGACCGGGATCGGGCTGCCCAGCACCTCTGCCACCAGCGCATCGGGATCGCTGGCGACCGTGCGCTGACCGTTAGAGCGCGTCAGCACCGCCTGATTATCGGCCACGACCACCCGGGCCAGGGTCGAGCCCAGCGGATTGGTCAGGTCCAGCGTCAGCACCGCCCCCGTGTCCAGCCAGGTAAAACCGCCCTGCACCGAGTCGCGATTGCGCTCTGCGCTGCGATCATAAACGGTCAGGGCAAAGCGCCCGGAACGCTCGAACGTGCCGTCGGCATGGGCGGCCTGCGAGGCCGAGGGCTGGGTGGGCACGGTCGAACAGGCGGCCAGTGTTGCAGCCACCAGGCAGATTGCGGTTAATCGGGTATAGCGATGTAAAGCGCGTACATTCATTTGAGGCGGACTCCCAGTCGTTTGAGGGTTTCTTTAAGCGTCGGGTTTTCCTTGTCCAGCTGCCAGCCCTGTTTGAGCAGCGCCCGGGCCCGTTTTTTGTCGCCATTGGACCAGTAGATTTCAGCAAGATGCGCGGCAATATCGGCTTGCGGCGACAACTCGAAGGCATTTTCCAGATACTGGCTGGCCAGCGCGTCATTGCCCAGCCGGAACTGCAGCCAGCCCATGCTGTCAAGAATAAAGGGATTGCCCGGCGCCAGATGCACCGCCTTGTCCAGCAGCGTTTGCGCCTGCTCCAGATTGATGTTCTGGTCGGCAAAGACATAACCCAGTGCATTGTAGGCGTCCGGCGAGTCCGGCTTGAGCGCGATCACCTGCCGCAGCAGGGTTTCCATTTCAACGATTTTGCCCTGGCGCTCGTACAGCATGGCCAGGTCATATTTGATGGCCGGGCTGTCAGGCAGGGCCTTGTCGGCCTCAACCAGACGGGCGACCGCCCTGTCGGTGCGTCCGGCGGCGGCCAGCACCTGCGCGCCCGCCAGTTCAACAATAATTTTGTCGTCGGGGGTCTCGGTGCGAATCCCGGCGATCAACGCCATGGCTTTGCTCAACTCGCCCAGCTTGCCGTAGAGCGCGGCCTGCTTCATGCGAATTTGCGGCAAGGCAGCCGATTCATCGATTTTTTCCAGCTGGGCGATCGCATCGCGATACTTGCCTTCATCTTCGTCAATCTGGGCAAACAGCAGGCGCGCGTCGGTAGACTGCCCCTGAGCGTTGGTTTCAGCATCTGGCAATGCCTCGCGCCGCTGTCCCTGCACCTCCAGAAATTCAGTCAGGCGCGCACGCGCCGTTTTATAGTGCTTAGCCTGATAATTGACCTGGGCCTCCAGGTAAAGCAGGTCGAAGTCCTCGGGAAAGGTCTTGCGCATACGCGTCAGATCGGCCAGGGCAGCCGTAAATTGCTTGTCTTCGACCAACTGGCTGATATACAGAAGGCGGACCCGGCGGATATTCGGGTGGGCGGTGATGAACTTGCGCCCCAGCGACATGGCCAGGTCGTGATTGATTTTGACACCGTATTGCAATACGCGCTCGGCGGCGGCATCGGAGTCCGGATCAAGCGCGAGCGATTTGCGCGCCGCTTCCCAGGCCAGCACCGGATTAGCCGCCTGGGCCGCCAGGTCTGCCAGCAACAGATGCGCGACCGAAAAATTGTCGCCATTCTTGTAAATAACCTCTGTAAAGACCTTGAGAGCTTCCTGCTTGTCTTTCATGCGCGCCACCACGGCGGCCGCCTGGTACAGTGCACGATCCTTGTTGCCGGCCTTGGCGATGCGTTCGCGCAGCGCCTTGACGATGCCAGCCGTATCACCGTTGCTGGCCGACAGCGCCAGCGTGGCTGCCACGGCTTCTTCATCTCCGGGCGCCAGCTGGCTCCACAGGCGCGCCGCTTCGGCTGCCTGCCGGGGTTGGGACGTGGCCATATACAAATGCATGGCACGTTTGGCCAGGCGGGGCATTTTCCGCTCGCGCGCCAATGCCATCGCCGTTTCTGCCGCCAGATCGGTTTTGCCTTCCTGGGCGGCAATTTCCATGATGAGCAGACGGTAAATATCGTCAGCTTCGGTATGGTTGACCAGCGTCACGGGCCTGGCCTGCTCGTTCGACAGAAAATCCAGCATGGCACGCCGGTCTACCGGCTGGTCGAACTGGGCATGCGCGAGCGCAGTCCACATGAGCGGAGCAACAAGGGCTGCGGCGCGAATAACGCTTTTCATCGGAATCACAGGCAAGCGAGGCAGTGGCTAATAACAAAAAACAAATGTTATCATCCCTGCTTAGTTATTATTAATAAATCCTTAAAACATAAGCATTTTATCTGCGCCGGCGTGCCTGTGCACGCGCCGTGGACACCCCCCATTTCCTATGCCTGAATTACCTGAAGTTGAAACCACCCGCCGTGGCCTGGACATGATCATTACCGGCAAGCGGCTGCTTGCGGTCCACGTGCACGAAGCGCGGATGCGCTGGCCGGTTACCCCCGAGCTGAATCTCATTTTGCAGGGGAAACAATTGCTGGCCTGCGAGCGGCGGGGCAAATACCTGCTGTTGCGTTTCGAACACGGCACCCTGCTTGTGCATCTGGGCATGTCAGGATCGCTGCGCCATGTCCAGGCGGGTGAGTTTTTGCGCAAGCACGATCATGTGGAGTGGTGTTTCGATGGCGTCACAGTCCGGCTGAACGATCCGCGGCGTTTCGGCGCAGTCCTGTGGCACGCCAATGACGCCGGCCCCGTCGCGGCCCACCCCTTGCTGGCGGGGCTGGGCATAGAGCCCTTTGATCCGGCCTTCACCCCGCAAATGCTCCACGCCGGGCTGCAGGCGCGCAGCGTGGCCATCAAACAGGCGCTGCTGGCCGGCCAGATTGTGGTGGGGGTAGGCAATATTTACGCGTCCGAAAGCCTGTTCGCCGCCCGCATTCATCCGCGCACGCCGGCAAACCGCATTTCGCCGGCAAGAGCGCAGCGCCTGCATGCGGCTATTTTAAGTACGCTGGAAAAAGCGCTGGATTCAGGCGGCAGCACCCTACGCAACTACACCGGCACGCAAGGCGAGCCAGGCGCCTATTTTGAGATTCACGCGGCCGTTTATGACCGCGAGAATCAACCCTGCCGCAGCTGTGGCACGCCGATACGCAAAATCGTGCAGGGCCAGCGCGCCACTTTTTTCTGCCCTAAATGTCAGCGCTATTGATGACCTTGCCCGGATTCATCAGAATGTGAGGATCCAGCGCACGCTTGATCTTGCGCATCAGCGCCAGCTCCACTTCAGATTTGTATAGCGGCAGCAGGTCTTTTTTCAACTGCCCTACCCCATGCTCGGCGCTGATCGAGCCGCCAAAGGCGTGCACGCTGTCGTGCACCAGCCGATACACTTGCGGCTGCAGTTCCAGGAAAGCGGTCTCGTCAGAGCCTGCCGGCGCCGCCACGTTGTAATGCAGATTGCCGTCGCCCAGATGTCCGAAAACAATATGGCGCACGCCGGCAAAAGCCGCCTGCAACCGGGCATTGGTCTGCTCGACAAAATCGGCCATGCGCGAGACCGGAATCGACACATCATGCTTGATGTTTTTGCCCATCTGCTTTTCGGCCAGCGGGATACTTTCACGCAAATGCCACAATTCGTTGCTCTGGGCAATAGAGGCTGCGATCACAGCGTCCACCACATCCTCATCTTCGATGGCCTGGCCCACCACCGCTTCAAAGCGTTCGCGCGCATGGTCGGCGCTTTCGCTATCGGAGATTTCCAGCAGTGCATACCACGGACACTGCCTGCCGGAAGCATCAAACGGCCATTTCTGCTGGTCAAACTGCAGCGTGACCGAATCCAGGCAATAGTGGGAAATGAGCTCGAAACCGGTCAGGGCCGCGCCGAACCCCTTGCGGGCGCGCGCCAGCATCCGCACGGCCGCCGGCAGGTCATTGAAGGCGAGCATGGCCGTGCACCGCGCCACCGGTTGTGGGTACAGCTTGAGCGTGGCCGCGGTAATGATCCCCAGCGTGCCTTCGCTGCCGATATACAGGTCGCGCAAATCATAACCGGTGTTGTCCTTGCGCAGGCCGCGCAAGCCATGCCAGATCTCGCCGTCTGCCGTGACCACTTCCAGGCCCAGCGTGAGGTCACGGGTATTGCCATAGCGAAGCACCTGCGTGCCCCCCGCGTTGGTGGCCAGATTACCGCCAATGGTGCAACTGCCTTCGGCAGCCAGGCTCAGCGGAAACAAACGATCTGCCTCGATGGCAGCCTGCTGCACCTCGCGCAGGGTGCAGCCGGCCTGGACGGTAATCGTATCGTCGGCCGTATCCACCTGCAGGACGCGGTTAAGGCGAGCAAGAGCAATCACGACACTATTGCCCTGTCCGTCGGGCGTGGCGCCGCCACAAAGACCGGTGTTGCCACCCTGCGGCACCATTGGCACCTGGTGCTCCACGCAGGTGCGCACCACCTGCGCTACCTGCTCGGCGGAGGCAGGCCGCACCACAGCCAGCGCCTGACCGGTGTAGCGGCCGCGCCAGTCGGTCAGATACGGCTGCGCCGCAGCCCCGATCAATACATGATCTGCGCCGACGATGTCCTGCAATGTTGCCAATAGATTCATTTTTTTCTGCCCGTTTCAATTTGACCGCTGTCGCAATGGGCAGGCGGACAGATTCCCACCAGCCCGCTTTGGCAACAGACGTATAATACAGTTCACATTCTACCGAAATTCGTGGCGGGTGCCCGTCGCGTGCGTAACGCAACGGCTGCAACCGCATTCACCAGGACAACCTATGACCCCAGCACTTCCCCAATCCGTATTCAAGGCTTATGACATTCGTGGTATTGTGCCTGAACAGCTCAATGCCTCGTTTGCCTACCTGCTGGGGCGCGCGCTGGCACGGCGTGCCCGCGCCTGCGGCACGGAC